>Ga0208329_1000004_pt1 | contig 70059 bp, 52 predicted proteins | sample DeeseametaMP2053_FD_184177 | JGI IMG/M metagenome (GOLD analysis project Ga0208329, IMG submission 184177) | Marine microbial communities from the Deep Pacific Ocean - MP2053 (SPAdes) | ecosystem: Environmental > Aquatic > Marine > Oceanic | place: West of Cabo San Lucas, Mexico, North Pacific...
CATTCTTCTTACTGTTATCCTGTTTACCCTTTTATCCGCCCAAAGCACCTGGATGTATTCGGGGCGTGTCCATCCCGAACTGAAGTGGCAGACTATTTCGACCCAACATTTTAACATTCATTATCACCAGGGGATTGAGGATATTGCCAAAGAGGGGGCCGTCATCGCTGAACACGTCCGCCCGACATTGTTGGCACAAATGGATCTGGATACGATTCCACGGATTGATATTATTTTCACGACAGAAGATGAAATCATGAATGGCTTTGCCACTTGGATGTACAACACCTTCATTTGGGTGGATCAAAATGATGCTGCTATCTGGCTGGAAAAAGGAAAGTGGCTCGAACAAGTTCTTTCTCACGAGCTACAGCACATTGTTTTACTACACAAAACACGGTCGTGGTTCCCAGATCCATTGGGGCGATTAATCAGCGGTCTGCCCGGATGGGTTGTAGAGGGCACAGCAGAATACGAAACTGAAAGCTGGCGTCCCTATCGTGCAGATCTTTCCCATAAAGCCCATGTACTTCAAAATAAAATGGGTTCAATGGATCCCCACCATGATGGTTTTTCAAAGATGCTCTATTGGGCAGATCGGTTTGGGGATTCAACGATTACAAAAACATTGGCATATCGAAATGATTTTAAAACCTTTTCATTTAAAACGGGATTTAAAAAAGCAACCGGTATCACCGTAGACCAATTCAACGAAGACTGGCGCAGGCAGATGAATACCTATTACTACGGCTATCGCTCACAAAAAGAATCTTACAAAGAAATGGGTGAAGTGTTTACGCTCCCCATTAAAAAAATGCAGTCCTTTTCATTTTATGAAGACAGTGCCAAAATTGCCCTGCTTGGTTTGCTTGATAAAGAACAGCGGGATGTGTCCCTCATTATCGCAGAGCAGGATACAGCCAAAGAACGGGAACGTTTTGAAAAATGGGAGAAAAACATTAATAAGCTCAAGAAAAAAGATAAAAAGACAAAAAAGGATTCTCTCGCTTTAGAAAAACCCTATAAAGAAAAAGTGCTGTGGAAAAAAGATGAAATAGATTTTGGACAGTTTCACCAAAATATGGCTTGGTCCATTGATGGAAAAAAACTGGTTTATTCGAAATACCATTTTGGAATAAATCAATCCATGGTTTATGATATTAAAGTTTACGATACCGAGTCTGAAAAACACCGATGGCTGACCAAATCCCTGCGGGCAACCTATCCCGTGTGGTTGGATTCCAACACAATCGCTTTTGTTGCTCACCATAATAATGTATCCAATATTTATACTTTAAATATCACCGGGGACAAGCCTAAAACGCTAACTAATTTTACTGATAATACCCAGATTGCATATTTATCCGTTTCCCCGGATCAAGGTTCGATCGCATTTGCAATGAATCCAAAAAATGCAAATATGGATATTTATACGTTGAATGTTGAATCGGGTGATCTGAGGCAAATTACGACCGAACCCATGGCAGACATTCGCCCCGTGTGGCATCCAGATGGGACGGCAATTTCTTATACATCTAATGCCAATGGTGTGCCGAACATCCATACCAAAAACCTTAATACCGGGAACGCCACAGTAAATACAGATGCGGGCGATGGAATTTGGACCCAACAATGGATGCCAAATGATTCACTTATTTTGGCATCATCCTTGGGCGATGTGGATTCTATTCGATTGGTTAAGGTCAATCCTTTCCGCAAGCCTGATACAAAGCCGCTCTCTTTAAGAGACAACTATACCTCCTGGTTAAAAGCGGGACCAGATGTGTCCTTCGTCAATGAAAAAACTGATTCACTGCCGGAAATTTCAGATCCGCAAAAATATAAATTCACCAAACACATGCGGCCTTTTATAACCTTATTTTTACCCACTCCATCTCCGATTGGGGTGGCATCTTGGACGGATGCCTTAGGGCGCAATACATTTACAACAATAGGATATCTTAATCCAAACGATATCAAATTCAGCGGTATTTTGCTTGATTATACCACAGCCAATTTTGGACCATTGTGGACCATTTATTATTCACACAATATGGATGGAGCATTTCGCCGATACAATAAAGCAAATATGATTGATATTAAGGATGGTCTCTCCTTGGCTCTAACTCACCCCATGAATTTCGGAGAATCACCGTCGTCTAATCATAACTTATCATTAAGGGCTTCTTTTATTAATCACAATATTACGGTTGGAAATAAAACCGATAAAAAAACAGGTGAGTTGATTCCACTGGATACAAGTCAATATGTAAACCTGCCCATCCCAGAAAAAGGAAAAGAAGGTTTGATTTCATTGAGTTATATTTGGTCAAACAAACGCCCTCACGCCTGGAACAGCCTTCATCCAACTCAAGGTTACGGTGTTTTGGCAGAGGTGAATTACGCCAACAAAAATCTTTTCGGAAATTTCAGTTTCACCCGTTTTAAAACAGATATGTATGCCAACATTCCCATTGGAAAAACGGCACTATATTTCCGCCTAAAAACAATGATGTATTCCGGACAACCGCCTGCACAGAGTTTTCTTGGGCTTACGGATGATGAACCAATCTATATTAGTGGAATCGGTCCCAGTGAGTTTTTACCTGAAAATCATAACCCAAGAGGGTGGTCCGGCCATCGACTGGGCAACAAACTCATATACGGATCTTTAGAATATCGTATCCCAATTGCGCCAAAAACTGCATCCGTAAATCTTATTTCAGATTTCGGTAATGCTTGGTCAGCTGATAAAGAAAAAGAAAAAATGGTTGTTACCGGGGGGTATGAATTACGGATTGCTTTTGGGCCATTTGTTCTGTCCGGTGGTGATGCACAAACCGTTGATGACTGGAAAAATGATAAAAAACCCCTTCGTTATTATCGCCTTGCCTTGACCAATCCTTTTTGAATTGAAAATAATTCTTCTATCTATTATTGGATTAGCTTGGGGTAAACCCATAAAAAATTGGGAGTAAATTAATTTTGATCACAATGGCTACATTAGGACTAAAATTAAATTTTAATTCATTAGGAATTCCTTCAGCATGAGTTGGTATAACACTCATATGGTTAGTCCTTCACTATTTGGGAATGATAATTGTGTCTTACTATCCTCGAATCCATATGGCATGGGTTCCTATTGCCAGCATGGCTAATCTATGTGGTATTTCTACGGCCCCAGCTGTTACAGCAGCATTTGAAAAACAATGGATGCCCCATGCTATAGTTTTAGCAATATTAAGCATGGTAAGTGGTACAGCTTGGGGCTTGTTTACAACATTTTTATTTGGTTTATTACAGCCATGAAACATTTGATAACTATGTTGTTAAAATCCAAAACGCTGGTTGCAGTTCTTGTTATAATTTTCAATGCAATAGCGTTTTCTCAGGAAAATACAGCTAATAATAAACGAGTAATTATTACGAAAAAAATATCCACAGGTAAAATTAAATTGGATGGATTATTAAATGAATCAGAATGGAAAATGGTTTTGCCTGCCACAAATTTTATCCAGCAAGACCCAGTTGAAGGGGCTCCAAGTACGGAAAAAACAGAAGTATATGTTATATATGACGAAGATAATCTTTATATCGGAGCTATGCTATTTGATAGTAATCCGGATGGAATTCTTGCTTACCAGAAACGCAGGGATCAGAGCCTTCGTACCGATGATCGTTTTATGTGGATTCTAGATACTTTTCTCGATGGGCGCACCGGTTACTTTTTTGAAGTGAATCCTGCTGGACTTATGGGTGATGGTCTTATTGTTGGTAGTGGATCCCATTGGGGAACAAACAAGGACTGGAATGGGATCTGGGATGCAAGAGTAGTGATTGTACCTGGGGGTTGGTCTGTAGAAGTGGTTATTCCTTTTCGCACATTAAATTTTGATCCAAATATAGATACTTGGGGAATCAATTTTCAGCGTACGGTTCGTAGAAAAAATGAAGATGCAAAATGGAGCGGATTCCAACGCAATAAAAAGTTGACTACCCCGATACACGCAGGTCATCTTACAGGACTTAAAAACTTGACACAGGGAAGAGGAATTGAATTAAAACCCTATATTAGCAGGAACCAGCGACAAATAAATATAGATAAAAAAATAGAAACGAATAATCTCAATGATTTAGGCTTTGATATTTCTATGAATATTACTTCAGGGCTGAAAGGATCATTAACATATAATACAGATTTTGCAGAAGCAGAAGTAGACCAACGTCGTATAAACTTAACGCGATTCCCTTTAAGGTATGCTGAAAAACGCGGGTTTTTTCTTGAAGGTGCTGGTGTTTATTCTTTTTTGCCTCGAAATGGTGTGACACCATTTTTTAGCCGACGAATTGGTTTAAACGAAGGAAAACAAATACCGATAAACTATGGAGCTAGATTGTCTGGCCAATTAGGGAATTACGAACTCGGCTTTATTCAATCAAATACCAAACCCGTAGAAAATATGCCCGGTGAAAATTTTACTGTTGCCAGAGTGAAAAGAGCTTTGTTAAAACAATCTTATATAGGTTTTGTTTATACAGACCGCTCATCAAGCAAAATCAAAGTTGACTCTTCAGCAATGGATCAAAGTCTTTATGGTACAGATTTGGATTTAAAAACTTCTGAATTTATGGGTAATAAAAATCTCGAGTTCCAGGCTTTTCTTGTATATAATACGGCACCTAAAAATAAACCTAATCTCAATTTTTCTGATCTTTCCGCACGAGGTTTTAGATTAAACTATCCAAATGATATAATACGTACACATGTATCTTACCGAGAATTGGGTGAAATGTATAATCCTGCAGTAGGCTTCAGTAGTCGTAATGGTTTTAAACGTATACAACCGAGTTTTAGTTATCATCCTCGTCCAGAGAAATATGAGTTTATTCGACAAATAGAATTTGGTATTCAATATGAGTATATGACCGATCTCCATAATAATATGCTTAAAAAAGAAACGACGATAACACCATTTAACATACGTTTTGAAAGTCAGGATGAACTTGGAATCAAAATTGTGAACCTGATAGAATATCTTGATAAATCTTTTGCTATTTACAAGGATATAACTATTCCTGTTAAAGAATATAGCAGTAATGAATTTCAGTTTAAATTTGAAACATCAGAAAAACGAATGATATCGACAGAATTAGAATATCAAACCGGTGATTTTTGGACTGGCGAAAAACAGACCTTAAAAACCCAAATTTCGATAAAACCATTTTCTGGTTTTAATATCCAAACTGAGTACGAAAAGAATCAAGTCACATTGAGTGAAAATAATTTTAATACGGAATTATACAATATCAAATTAGGAATTTATCCTACTCCACGCACTGCTATCTTTACCAATATACAATATGATAATATATCCAATGCGTTGGGTCTTTTTGCCAAACTTCAACATACCATTCGTCCGGGGAGTGACATATATTTGGTTTATACACATAACTGGGTCAGTGAGAGCGATCAAATATTTGATTTTAATTTAGTTACCATATCAAAAATCAGCTCTTTAAAAATCAATTATACCTTGAGGCTTTAGGTATACTCAAAGGTTGTTTCTAAATATAAATAATTATATTGTTTGCAAATTGTTTCTTTCCCGATATCCTAATTTGGGTGTAATCTTCGTTGCCTGAAATTTATATTTCATGCTTTTTTTCACTTACTAAAGGCCAGCCAGCAACACCTTTTACGTGACCTCACAACAGTCTAAGATCACCGCTATCGTTGGTGCCCAATGGGGCGACGAAGGCAAAGGGAAAATCACTGATTTCTTTGCTGGCGAATCAGACTACGTGGTCCGTTTCCACGGGGGAAACAATGCCGGCCATACCATCATCGTTGATGGTATTACGTTCAAACTACATCTCATACCATCCGGAATTATCTATGGCGAACCTATGTCTATTATCGGCAATGGCGTTGTGGTAGATCCCAAAGCGTTACTCGATGAAATTGCATATGTAAAAGAAAAAGGGATCAATCCAAAACTTATGGTAAGCGATCGGGCTCATGTGATTATGCCTTATCATATTGCCATGGATGGAGCCCTTTCTAAACATCAAGGCAATCTCGCCGCTGGAAGCACCCGCCGTGGCATTGCGCCTGTTTATGCGGATAAAATGTTCCGAAATGGCATCCGCATGATTGACCTTTTAGAGCCGAATGTATTTAGAGAAAAATTGGAAAAAGGCTACACCTTTTCTAAAGGAATAATTGAAAAAGCACTCAACTGTTCTTTGGATATTTCTATGGATGAAATTTTTGCTACCTATTTAGAATATGGACAAAAATTAAAACCTTATATTCAAGATACTTCGGTTGAACTTTATAACGCCCACAAATCAGGCAAGTCCATTTTATTTGAAGGTGCGCAGGGTATTTCTCTGGATGTAGATCATGGTGTCTATCCTTTTACCACGTCTTCCAATACGGCGGCGGGACATATTTCCACAGGAACCGGTGTAAGCTTCAGAGACATTGATCGGATTATTGGTGTAACAAAAGCCTATTTGAGTCGCGTGGGAGAAAGTCCATTGCCGTCTGAAATTCATGGTGACGAAGCGAAAAGCCTTCGAGATAAAGGCGGAGAATACGGCACAACAACAGGCCGTCCACGGCGTGTGGGTTGGTTAGATTTGGTTCAGGTGCGCCAGGCCGTACGCGTCAATGGACTTACAGAAATTGCCCTAACAAAATTAGATATATTAAACGGATTTGATAAGCTTCCCATATGTGTCGCTTATGATGTGGGTGGTAAACGCATCGCTGAAATGCCGGCAAGCTTGACTGAATATCGGAATGCAAAACCCATCTATGAAACATTGCTGGGCTGGGGCGATCTTCCTAAAAATATTTGGGATAAAGGCTACGACGCCATGCCCCAAACTTTGAAAGATTATATTGCATTTATTGAGCGTGAAGTGGATTGTCATGTAAAGATTGTTTCGGTAGGACCCCAGCGCCATGAAACCATAATCCGTTAATGATTAAACACAAAGACACGGAGACCACAAAGATAAAAACCGTAGTTCTTTTTGTGTCCTTTGTGAACTTTGTGTTTAAATAAATGGCGTTTACGAAAGAAATCGTCGACCTTGCCGGGCTCTCTGATGATGCCATTAAAACAAAATTGGTTGAACTCAATATTCCGCTCACCGCTGAAGAAGCGCTCAAAATTCAAAATGATATGCTGGGGCGGGCGCCATCTCTGGCGGAACTCATTTTATTTTCCATCCAAGGTTCTGAACACTGTAGTTATAAAAGCAGTCGCAACCACCTAAAACAATTTACCACTGAAGGACCAGATGTCGTTCTGGGCGCCAAAGAAGACGCGGGTGTGGTGGCTGTTGCCACAGATAATGAAGGTCATCGCTGGTGCATTGTGATGAGTCACGAATCCCATAATCATCCGTCCCAAATTGTGCCTTACGAAGGGGCCGCAACGGGCGTGGGTGGAAATGTACGGGACGTGTTATGTATGGGCGCAGAAGTGATTGCGGTTGCCGATTCATTTCGTTTCGGAAGTATTAAAAACAATAAAACCAAATGGATTCATGATGGTGTTGTAGCCGGTGTTGCCGGCTATGGAAATCCGCTGGGTATCCCCAATATTGGTGGGGATCTTTATTATCACGACGGCTATAACGAAAACTGTTTGGTCACTTTGGTTTCGCTTGGGATTGTGATAGAAGATGATATTATTCATTCTTATGCACCGAAAAATGCCGACGGATATGATTTAATTTTACTGGGAAAGCCCACAGACAATAGCGGATTTGGTGGCGCAAGTTTTGCCTCATTGGAGTTGGAAGAAGAAAAGAAAGAACAAAACAAAGGGGCGGTTCAAGAACCCAATGCATTTTTAGAACGACACCTGTTAAAATCATCCTATGCACTTTTTGATATCCTGAAAGAAAAAGGACTTATAAACAATATCGGGTTCAAAGATTTGGGCGCAGGTGGTGTGGCTTGCGCCAGTGTGGAGTTGGCAGAAACATCCGGATACGGCGCGGAAGTTTGGATGAACAAAATTCACATCGGCATGGATGGGTTACATCCGTCCGTTTACCTTTGTAGCGAAACACAAGAGAGATTTATGTGGGTGTGTTCGCCGGAAATTACACCACTGATTTTAGACCACTATAATACTGTTTTTGATCTTCCCGGCGTGAGCACCGGCGCTCGTGCTTCCGTAGTAGGAAAAATCAGAAATGACGGCCAATATATTGTGCACAATGGCGATGAAGAAATTGTAAATGCGACAGCAAAAGAAGTGACGGAGGGGTTTTTATACGACCGACCCTATGAAGCGCGGGAAAATAATTTTGTAGAACCTAATCTTCCGGAGCCGACAAATTACAATCAAGTTTTGTTGGATATTTTATCTCACGAAAACATGGCGAGTCGCGAACCTATTTTTGAGCAATACGACAAACAAGTTCAAAGTCGTATTCATACGGAAACAGGTTTGGCTGATGCTGGCGTAATGGCGCCATTTAATTCAGAAAAATATCCGGAAGAAATTCGCAATGTAGGAATCGCCCTTTCCACCGATCACAACCCAAGATACGGATTAATTGATCCCTATTGGGGTGGCATAAATGCGGTGGTGGAATCCATGCGGAATGTGGCTTCGGTTGGGGCAACACCCCACGCTTTGTCCGACTGTCTCTGTTTTGGAAATCCGGAAAAACCACATCAAATGTGGGAATTTGTGGAAAGCGTTCGCGGTGTGGCTGATGCCTGTCATGCCATTACTTTAAAGGATAACCCTAACCATGCCACGCCAATTATTGCGGGAAATGTGAGTTTTTACAATGAATCAAAAAGTGGCGCCATTCCCCCCAGCCCCATTTTGAGTTGTTTGGGCCGATTCAAAGATGTAAACAAAGCAGTGCCGGGTCATTTCCAAAAATTGGATTCTGTTGTGTTAATGATTGGCGAACGAAAAAATGAATTGGGCGGTTCGGTTTATTACAGTCTGTATGATGAAATGGGTGCCAATGTTCCGAAGCCTAATTTAGATGAAGTAAAAAACCAAATATTTGCCCTAACCGATTGTATTGATGATGGCTTGGTTTTATCCTGCCATGATATTTCTGATGGTGGTGTTGCATCCACCCTTGCGGAAATGACTTTTGGGAATGATATTGGTTGTGATATAAATATTGATAGCAACCTTTTGAATGAAAAATTATTATGGTCCGAAACAGGTGGATTTATTTTAGAAATATCATTGGAAAATGTTGATGAAATAAAAACCATATTTTCACATGTTGAATTGGATGTTTATGAAATTGGAAAAACAATCGGCAATTTAATTCAAATAAATAACGTTGTTGGTTTGACTGTGAATAAAGCAAAAGAAGCGTGGACAAATGGATTGCGTGAAAAACTTTAGAGCCACGAAGACGCCAAGAGCGCAAAGAAATTTTATGTTTTATCTTTGCGAGTTCTGCGACTCTGTGGCAAAAATAAAATGAGCAAGATAGATTACAAATCGGCCGGTGTAGATATTGATGCTGGAAACGAGGCCGTGGATCGCATTAAAGATGGGGTGAAATCAACTTTTACGTCCAATGTGCTTACAGGGCTCGGGGGTTTCGGTTCGCTCTACGATCTGAAACCTATTCTGGAAAAATATAATCATCCGGTAATGGTTCAGAGCATTGATGGCGTGGGGACGAAAACAATCATTGCCCGGAAATTGGGAAAATTCGACACCATTGGCGTTGATCTTTTGAGCGCCGCCGCCAACGATATTTTGGTCATGGGTGCAAGACCACTTACTTTTCTTGATTATATTGCAAATGACAAATTGAATCCGGACATTATTGAAGAAATTGTATCCGGAATGGTAAAGGCGTGCAAAGAAACGGGGGTCTCTTTGGTCGGTGGTGAAACAGCAGAAATGCCAGACACTTATCTGCCCGGAGAACATGATTTGGTGGGCATCATCACCGGTGTGGTAGAAAAGGAAAAAATTATTACTGGTGAAACTATTGAACCGGGTGATGTGGTATTAGGGCTTCCATCCAGCGGACTGCATACCAACGGTTATTCGTTCGCCCGAAAATTGTTTTTTGAAATTGGCGAATACAATGTGAATGATACGATCCATGAATTGAAAAATTCAGTGGGGCTCACATTATTGGAACCACATATTAATTATACGAATCATATTTTTTCTGTTTTGGATAAAGGCATTGATATTAAAGGCGTCGCCCATATTACCGGTGGTGGGCTTGTGGAAAATATTCCACGGATTTTACCGGATGGTTGCGGTGTGGAAGTTCAAAACGGATCCTGGCCCGTGTTACCCGTTTTTAATGTAATGCAATCCATCGGAAATGTGGATAAAAATGAAATGTTTCGGGCATTTAATATGGGCATTGGAATGGTCTTAATTGTGAATTCGGATGATGTAAATTCTATAAAGGGTGCGCTAAAAAACTTGACAGAAGTTTACAAAATTGGGTTGATTACAAACGAAAATGAAACAGTCCAAATTTTATGATAAACTCGATTCAATTATTTTACCCTGTTTTTGCAATGATATTGCTTTCGTTTTTGGTTATGTTTATCCTGCTCTGGAAAAATGTTAGCGCTACTAAAAACCGACGGGTTCAGATGCGTTTTTTTATCTTATATAAAAATAAGGAAGATGTCCCAGATGATCTTCTTCAAGCGCGGGACCATTATAAAAACCTATTCGAATTACCTCTGTTATTCTACTTACTGTGCATTCTGGTATATTTAACTGTGGATGTTACCATTGTTGACTTGGTTTTTTCTTGGTCCTTTGTAGCCTTTCGATATATTCACAGCTATATTCGCGCAACAAGCAATTGGGTGCCGCGGCGATTTGCATTTTTTGCAGCCGGGTTTGTTGTTCTCTTTGTTCATTGGGTATTTTTTGCTATAAGAATTTCGGGGTTGATAGATGTCTAATATTAACATCGCTATCATTCAATTTCCTGGCTCCAACACAGAGAGAGAAACATTCATGGCTTGTCACCGTGTCGGGTTAAACCCTGTTGAGCTTTTATGGAATGAGCCGCCGGAAAAATTGTCTGATTTCGATGGTTATGTGATCGTGGGCGGTTTTGCTTATGAAGATCGTTCCCGGGCCGGTGTGATTGCTGCGCTGGACCCCATCATGAAGCAAGTCAAAATTGAAGCGAAAAAAGGAAAGCCAGTTCTCGGTATCTGCAACGGCGCCCAAATTTTGGTAGAAAGCGGGCTTGTCCCCGGGCTGGCTGATCATCGCGTCGGTGTGGCCTTAACGGATAATAAGCGCGTGAAAGGCGGCCATGTGGTTGGGATTGGCTATTATAATACATGGGCAAATTTGAAAATGTCTGTACCTCCAAACCGTGGTGCGTTCACTCGACATTTGAATACGGAAGATTTTATCAATATTCCTTTAGCCCATGGCGAAGGGCGCTTTATTATCCCGGATGAGTTGCTTGAAAAAATGATCGCCAACGACCAAACCGTTTACCGCTATTGCGATAACGCTGGAAATATTATGGACGAATTTCCCACCAATCCCAATGGATCTATGTACAACCTGGCGGCGGTATGCAACCCGCAAGGAAATGTGATGGCTATGATGCCCCACCCGGAACGGACGGGAAACGGTGATCCCGTTTTTTCATCCATGAAAGATTTTATCGAAAACGCAAATCCGTTGACCGATCATACTCTGTCCTTTAATCGTCCCCATTATGAAGTGGCCAATTATAAAGCCAACGGTGATGCCGCCGAATGGATTATTGATATGATAATCACTGATAACGAAGCATCGTCCGTTCGTAATGCGCTGGATCATTTGGGATACGATATTACCATCACGCGCCAAACCCATTGGGAAATATCCATGGATGGTAACCGGGAATCCATCTTGAAAAAAATTGACAAAACAGGCGAACTTTATAATTCCAATAAGGAATTCATTAGCAAACCCACGTCTATAGAAAACACCACATCTTTCTTGGTACGTCAAAAAGAAGACATGATTGGACGAGCAAAATACGAATCCCTGATAGAACGATTTGAAATTGATGGAATTTCCGAAATTAAACGCGGTGTCATATGGAATGTCAGGGTAAAGAGCGGTAACTTGGAAAATGTTTTAGGCAACCTTTTAGATACACACATATTATTCAACCCATTATCTCATGAATGCTATCGAATCAACTGAGCATTACAAAGACCGCATCAAAGCGGAACTGAATAACACCTTAACCGAAACGTCTTTGTCCGGCGAAACCAAGCGAACCGGGAAAGTCCGGGACCAATATAATTTTGGCGACAAAGTCGTGCTCATTACCACAGATCGTCAAAGCGCCTTCGATCGGGTTCTTGCCTCCATTCCTTTTAAAGGCCAAGTTTTAAATCTCACCAGCGCGTGGTGGTTTGAACAGACCAAACACATTATTCCTAACCAAGTGATATCAGTCCCCGACCCCAATGTGACTCTGGCAAAAAATTGTGATGTCTTCCCCATAGAATTTGTGGTCCGCGGATATATTACTGGCAGCACCAGCACTTCACTTTGGACAGTTTACAATAGGGGCGACAGAAAATATTGCGGAAACGACCTACCAGAAGACTTGGTGAAAAATCAAAAGTTAACTGCCAACATGCTTACTCCTACTACCAAAGAAGAGCACCATGATCGCCCCATTGCTCCGGATGAGATTGTGAGCGAAGGGTGGATGATGCAAGAAGACTGGAATTATTGTAGCGAAAGGGCGTTGGAACTCTTTGCTTTCGGACAAAAGAAAGCAGCCGAAAACGGCATGATATTGGTGGATACCAAATATGAAATGGGCCGGGATTCAAGTGGTGAAATAATGCTTATTGATGAAATCCACACACCGGACTCAAGCCGTTACTGGATTGCCAAAACCTATGGTGAACGAATGGCAGCCGGACAAGAACCCCAGAATATTGATAAAGAATTTTTACGACTTTGGTTTGTGGATAATTGTGATCCCTATAATGATGAAACATTGCCGGAAGCACCGGAAGAATTGGTGGCTGAACTTTCGAGCCGCTATATCTATTTATATGAAACCATAACGGGCAGGTTGTTTCCTTTTCCTGATTCGGGAAAACCTGTTAATGAACGAATTAATGAAAATTTGAAGGAAGTATTATGAAAACAGTGATAATTATGGGTTCCACATCTGACGAACCCCATGCGAAGAAGATTACTGACAAATTAGATGAATACGGAATTGCCTGGACACAGCATGCAGCATCTGCTCACAAACAGCCATTGAAAGTGTTAGAGATATTGACCGTAAATAAGGATGAGAAAGATATCGTGTATATCACCATCGCCGGACGGTCCAATGCATTATCCGGATTTGTGGCGGCTAATTGTGAATTCCCAACGATTGGGTGTCCGCCTTTTGCAGATAAAACAGATATGCTGGTGAATATTCACTCTACTCTACAAATGCCAAGCAATACGCCTGTGTTAACTATTCTTGATCCGGGGAATTGTGCGTTAGCAGTTAAAAGAATTTTCGGGGTTTAGGGGTGACACATAGTTTTATGAGAAAAATAAATAGTGCGTTTTCTCTTCAATCTCTGTGGCCAAAAATTAAATGAACACTTTAAGTAATATTTCACCACTTGATGGTCGTTATGCCAACAGCATTGCGGAACTTTCAAAATATTTTAGCGAATCTGCGCTAATGGGCTATCGTTTAAAGGTAGAGATTGAATATCTTATTGCGCTCAGTAATGAAAAATCCATCAATAACCTTCCGCCCTTTTCAAAAGATGAACAAGGGCGATTGCGGAAAATTTATCAAAACTTCAATTTGGTTGGTGCAGAAAAAGTTAAAGAAATCGAAGCCACAACAAACCATGATGTAAAAGCCATCGAATATTATATTCAAGGGAAAGTAAAAAAATTGCTTCATCCGTGGATTCACTTTGCACTCACATCTGAAGACGTAAACAACCTTTCATATTCGCTCATGTGGCAAGACGGATTGAAACAAGTTTACCAATCATCGCTACAATTGGTGAATAAAGAATTAAAGAAACTGGCGCGGAAATATAAAGAGGCTTCTATGTTAGCGTTGACTCACGGGCAACCTGCAACGCCTACCACATTCGGAAAAGAATTGGCCGTATTTTATTCTCGGTTGGATCGCCAGATTGGTCAAATTAAATCTCATATCTTGTTGGGAAAATTTAGCGGCGCCACCGGAACGTGGTCCGCACATGTGGCGGCCTATCCAAACGTGAATTGGAGACGATTTGCTTCCAAATTCATTAAATCGCTTGGGCTTAAGCCAAACTTGATTACGACCCAAATTGAATCCCACGATTCGTTGGCAGAAAGTTTTCACCAAGTCGTTCGCATTAATTCAATCCTTACGGATTTGTGCCGGGACATGTGGTCTTATATCAGTCGTGGAATTTTAGTTCAGAAAAAAGTGGCCGGCGAAGTTGGCTCATCCACTATGCCCCATAAAATTAATCCGATTCAATTTGAAAACGCTGAAGGAAACATGGGTATCGCCAATGGGCTACTAAATCACCTGGCCACCAAACTTCCCATTTCTCGTATTCAGCGAGATCTTACGGATTCAACAACTTTGCGGAATCAAGGCGTTGCGTTGGGACATTCTTATTTGGCACTACAAAATATTTTAAAGGGTTTAAGCCGTATTACAATTAATAAGGTGCAAATGTCCGCCGAACTCAATAATCACTGGGAAGTTTTGGGAGAAGCCATCCAAACCATCCTTCGAAAATCAGGGAAACAAGACGCCTACGAACAGTTGAAATCATTGACTCAAGGCCAATCTATCAATGCAGAATCTATGGCTGAATTTGTATCCGGATTGAAGATTTCTGATGAAGATAAACAGACATTATTAGAACTCACACCCGAATTATATACCGGGCTTTCGTCTAAACTTGTGGATTTAATCTAATGTGTGGTATTGCCGGTATTTATTCCCATAAATCTGTTGCCACCGAACTCTACGATAGCATCATTCATTTGCAGCATCGCGGACAGGATGCCGCTGGGATTATGACCTATGATAACCGTATGCATAAAGAAAAGGGGATGGGGCTTGCAAAAGAAGTTTTCAATGAATCAAACATAGCGCTTCTTACGGGTAATATTGGAATTTCTCACAATCGATATCCCACCCACGGCGGGTTTAGTCATGGCGAAGTGCAGCCCTTCTGGACGTCTGTCCCCTACGGCATCGCTCTGGCCCACAATGGGAATCTTACCAATTATCAGAGCCTTGCTGAAGAAATCACAAACAAAGATAGCCGGTATTTAAACACCAATTCCGATTCTGAGGTGTTGCTCCATTATTTTGCAGATCTGCTTCATACGAACAATCCGCCGGAAGATAGCGAAGAGTTTTTCTACCTTTTGTGCAGCGCTGTTACCAAAATTTTTAAACGAGTGAAAGGTGCCTATTCCGTTGTAAGTATTGTGATTGGAAAGGGGCTCGTGGTCTTTCGAGACCCACAGGGAATTCGTCCGCTGGTGAAGGGTGAGCGATCCAATGGGAATAACGGAAAGGATTACATTTTTGCTTCCGAGAACACCATGTTTTATTCTATGGGGTTTGAGCCTAAAGGAACCGTGCTCCCCGGTGAATTGATTTATGTAGATGAAGCTGGAAAAGTATTCAGCAAACGATTGGTTAAAAAATCATTTAATCCCTGCATTTTTGAATATGTGTATTTCGCCAGACCGGATGCCACGTTGAATGATGTAAGTGTGTATCGCTCGCGATTACGGATGGGCCAAAATTTGGCAGACGCGTGGAAAGAGAAATATCCCGATATAACCCCCGATATTGTGATTCCTGCCCCAAGCACAGCCAACACATCGGCCTTGTCTTTTGCCCATGAATTGGGTGTGCGCTATTCTGAAGGTTTGTATAAAAATACCTTTATCGGCCGAACTTTTCTTATGCCGGGACAAGCAGAACGAAAGAAATCTGTAAAATATAAACTGGTGCCACAAGAAACAGAAATTCGTGATAAAAAAGTGCTGATTATGGACGACAGTATTGTCCGGGGAAATACCAGTTGGGAGATTGTGCGTATGCTTCGGGATTTTGGCGCCAAAGAAGTGTATTTTGCCGTTGCCTGTCCGCCCGTAAAATCGCCCTGTTTTTATGGCGTGGATATGCCAACCAAGAACGAGCTCATTGCTGGAAATATGAGCGAAGATGAAATCCAAGAATACTTGAATGTGGATGCGCTTTTGTATCAAAAAATTGATGATTTGGTAGAAGCGGTAACTCGGAAAGGAAATCACCATATTGATACGCCTTGCATGGCATGCTTGGATGGAAATTATGTGGCTAATGATATTGACGATGCCAAGATCGAAGAGATGGAAACGATGCGTGTGAATGACCGGAATGGTAAGTAACCATAAGGATCAAAGAAAACGAGTAAAGAAAAAAATAAATCCATCAGCCTGTGGCTTGCCCTTGGTGTTTCTTTTGGTGTTACTGTTGGAGCCATTGTGGGCGCTGTGACAGGAAATATTCCTTTTTGGGTGGCTATTGGTGTTGCAATTGGGCCATCTGTTGGTATGACAATTGCCATGGCGATTAATAATATAAATAAAAATGATAATTAATTTTATATTAAAACCTTTGTGAGCTTTGTGGCCAAAAAAATATTAGTCATTGGTTCCGGCGCACGGGAACACGCTATCGTTCGCGCATTGGATCGCTCCCCCCAAGAAAAAGAAATTTATTGTCTTGCTTCAAATATGAATCCGGGCATTGCTGAGCTCTGCGACGAAATACTAATTGGAAATTTCAACGACCCAAATTTTGTTGCGAGCTATGCAACAGAAACAGGCATCATTTTAGCTATAATCGGACCAGAAAACCCATTGGCAAGTGGCGTGGCGGATGCACTTTGGGAAGCTGGCGTAAAGGTCGTGGGACCCAAAAAAGATTTAGCCCAATTGGAAACATCCAAAGCGTTTGCGCGGGATTTGTTGAATGAATATGATATTCCCGGTGGACCCAAATATCAAACATTCAATTCCATGGGTGGCGTGGCGGAATTCTTATACGAGTTGGGTGAAAACTATGTGGTGAAATATGATGGACTCGCTGGTGGAAAGGGTGTAAAAGTATCGGGAGAGCATTTGCATTCCCACGGTGAAGCGTTAGCGTATTGTCAAGAATTGGTGGAGAAAAACGGTGCGTTTGTGGTTGAAGGAAAATTCATCGGAGAAGAATTTTCGCTCATGAGTTTTTGTGACGGGGACACTTTAAAACATATGCCCGCGGTTCAAGATCATAAACGGGCTTATGAGGGTGACACGGGTCCAAACACCGGGGGAATGGGGACATATTCTGATGCCAATCATTCACTCCCCTTTCTGTCGGATGAGGAAATTTCCCAAGCACATGAAATCAACATTAAAACCGCCAGGGCAGTAAACGATAAATTTGTTGAAGGCTACAAGGGGATTCTGTATGGTGGCTTTATGGCAACCACAAACGGGGTAAAGCTCATCGAATACAATGCGCGCTTTGGAGATCCGGAAGCCATGAATGTTCTCTCGCTTTTGGAGTCTGACTTTATTGAGATTTGCAATGGAATCGCTGATGGAACATTAGATAAAATGGATGTGCAATTTTCGAAGAAAGCCACCGTTTGTAAATATGCTGTGCCGGAAGGATATCCGAACAACCCTGTAAAAGGTGAGCCGATTGACATTTCAGGTATTTCTAATCCCGATGGATTGTTTTATGCATCCGTTGATTTCAAGGGGGCGAACTTGGTAGAATCAGGAAGTAGAACGATTGCTGTTGTGGGAATTGCAGATACCATTTCTGAAGCAGAAATAATTGCAGAAAAAGAAATATCATCGATTGTTGGTCCGTTATTTCACCGGACAGATATTGGTACAGGTGCGGCGATTCAGAAACGTATCATTCACATGAATTCGATTCGATGACCAAACTGGGTGTCTTGGGTTCTACGAACGGAACAGATGTACAAGTCATTCTCGACGCTATCGCATCCGGTGAATTGAATGCTGAAGTTTCTGTGGTTCTCTCTAATCGCAAGAATGCTTACATATTGAATCGAGCAAAGAATCACGATATACCGGCAGTTTTTATTCCACATAGTGGGAAAACCCGAGAAGAATTCGACAATGAAATGACTGCTGTCTTAAAAGAAAACCAGATTGATTTGGTTCTGCTCATCGGATTCATGCGGATCTTATCATCGGAATTTTGCCGGGAATGGCAAGATCGACTTTTGAATGTCCATCCGTCTCTCCTGCCGAAATACGGCGGCGGGATGGACACCAGCGTCCATGAAGAAGTCCTGAAAAACGGGGATGCGGTAACCGGTTGTACAATTCATTTTGTCACAGAAGATGTGGATGGTGGACCAATCCTGATTCAGAAAAAATGTGATGTAGTGCAAAACGAGACTATTGACTCACTCAAAACAAAAGTGCAAGCGTTAGAAGGCCGGGCTTTTATAGAAGCCATACAATTAATTCAAAAGAAATCACATGTTAAATAATCCTACTTTAAATCAATCGCCTATTAAAGTAAGGCGAGCACTAATTTCTGTTTTTGACAAAACAGGCGTGGTGGATATGGCTCAATCTTTAGTAGGTATAGGCGTAGAAATTTTATCCACAGGCGGCACAGCAAAAGTACTGCGTAAAGCTAATATTCCCGTCACCGATGTGAGTGATTATACCCAATTCCCGGAGATCATGGGTGGTAGAGTGAAAACCATCAATCCATTAATTGAAGGTGGAATTCTTGGGCTTCGCGATCAACACACCGCCGATGCTGAAGCAAACCATGTTCAATGGATCGACCTTGTGGTTTGCAATCTTTATCCCTTTTCGGAAACTATTTCTCAGGAATATTGCGACCTGGCTTTGGCATTAGAAAATGTGGATATCGGCGGTCCAACTATGATTCGATCCGCCGCAAAAAACATGGGGTGGGTTTGTGCGGTTGTTGATCCAACAGATTATTCGATTGTTACAGATGAACTTCAATCCGGAGAAATTTCTTTCCCATTGCGAAAAACTCTTTCCGCTAAAGCATTTGGCCACACCGCCCAATACGACACGATCGTTCATAATTATTTGAAAGACGAAAAACTTTCTGATGATTTTTCGCTCACATTTGAAAAACATTCTAAAATGCGGTATGGGGAAAACCCGCATCAATCTGCTGCATCGTATAAAATTCCCGGGAATACGGAAGCCAATGTTTTAAACGCCATTATTCATCAAGGGAAAAAACTGTCTTATAATAATATTATGGATGCGGATGGCGCCTTGGCTTGCGTGAGAGAATTCGATGATCCCGCTTGCGTAGTGGTGAAACATTCAAATCCATGTGGCGTGGCAATTGGCGATGACTTATTAGATGTTTACACCCGCGCCCTCAACGCCGATTCCTTGTCTGCCTTTGGCGGTATCGTTGCCTTCAATCGTATTTGTACCAAAGATGTAGCGGAAGCCATCGATAAGGTGTTTGTAGAAATTGTATTGGCGCCAAACTTCGAGTCAGAAGCGCTGAATATTTTCAAAAAGAAAAACAATCTACGCGTACTCGAGATTGGGGCGTTTAGAAAACGATCACCCAAACTTGAAGTACGAAATATAGACGGCGGACTATTGGTTCAAGACACAGACATTAACTCCTTAACACGCGAAGACTTAAACACCGTGACAAAGGCAAAGCCTTCGGAACAAGATTTAGAAACAGCACTATTCACATGGAAGGTTTTACGTCACGCGAAATCAAATGGAATCTTGATCGCGAAAGACAATACTACTATCGGCCTTGGTGCCGGACAAGTGAGTCGCGTAGATGCCGTCCATATGGCGCTTCTTAAGGGTGGCAAAAATGTAAGGGGTGGTGTCTTGGCTTCCGATGCTTTTTTCCCTTTCCGAGATAGCATTGATGCCATTAAAAATTCTGGAATAAAGGTTGTCATGCAGCCCGGCGGTTCCATCCGGGACCAAGAAGTGATTGACGCCTGCGACGAGTATAGCATCGCTATGATATTCACCGGAACCCGATGTTTTAAACATTAATACCGGGGCAGGTTTGGATCCACCCGTTGAGACCAAGCGTCAATGCCGCCCTCTAAATTTGTTACATCATATCCCAAGGGCTCAAGATATCGACACACTTGAGTAGACCGAGCGCCGCCATGGCACATAACAATAATGGACGTATTCTTGTCCAGTTCTTGATGGCGGACAGGAATGCTTCCCGTGGGAATGTTTGTGTGGGGATTGATCTGTGCAAAAGCCACCTCGTGAGTTTCGCGGACGTCAAGCAAAACAAAATTATTGTTATTATCAATCCGTTTCTTTAGCTCGATAGGGGTTATTGTTTTCATGGCAAACGGGCCCTTATTTTTTTTGTCGAACAGCCTTACATTCTTTTATGAATCTATTGAAAAAACAACTGAATTTAAATATGCTCTTAATTCTTTGTATGGTTATTTTTGTGGCCGGATGTACTTCAAATGGGGCGGTTCGGAAACCAATGAAATCAAAACATTTTATATCCCAGGAAGAAATTAAGGAGCTTGCTATCGCACGAACGGCAAAAGATGCTATCGAAATCGCTCGACCAATCTGGCTGCGGAGAAAGGGAATTGATCCGTCTATATATATGAATGGAATATTAATGGGCGGCCTCGATCCATTAGACAATATATCAATAAATTCTGTGAAAGAAATGCGGTTTTTGCCTTCGGCTGAGGCGACGACCATGTATGGAACGAATAACATGGGCGGTGTCATCGAAATTAAATCTCGATAGGATTTACTTCGGGGTAATCTGTTATTATTCCATCCACCTCCCATTTTCTAAAAAAGGCTATACCCGGTCCTGAGTTAACTGTCCATATGTTTGTTCCCAAACGATTTCGCCCACAATATTCCATCGTTTGATTGTTAAACATATCCGCTCTTGGGTGTAAATAATCGGCTCTGGAAAGCGGTGTGAACAAAATCATCCGTCTGTTTTCCACCAAAAACCCTGTTTTGATTTCGGGGTCGACGCATTTTACTCTTCGAAGCGAAACAGGGTTAAAGCTGGAAACAAGGGTTGTTTTGTGTCTGTTTTTTCTTTGAATTATTTTGGCCACTTTTGTGGCCGTTGAAATATCTAATAGTTTGTGTGTCTTTATCTCTATGTTTATAATATAGTTAATAGGAAGCTGCTCAAGGACATCCATTAGTCTGGGTATTTGCTCCACTTCCCCACCGCGATGAGTGACGATGTTTAAATTTTTTAAATCCGACCATGTTTTATTGTAAATATACCCAAACCCATTTGTTTCCCGTTCTAAATCAAAATTGTGGGAACAGATGATTTCACCGTCTTTTGTCTGAACAACGTCCAATTCAATTCCGCCAAGCCCCGCGTGGACAGCGGCTTCATAGGCTAATCGTGTGTTTTCCGGTGCTTTGTTCAATAGACCACGATGTCCGTAAAGCGTGAATTTAATTTTTTGGCTGGTTTCTTCTTCTTTTATCAGACCAATACCAAAAAAAACAAAAAGCCAGAGCCAGATTAATAAAATAAATATTAGAAAAATTGTTAAAACTCCATTCTTTTTGATGGGTTAAAGAAATTGAAAACAAATTAATTTTAACATAAAAACATACTATTTGTTTAAGTGTCCATCTAACTGTGTAATCTTATTCAATTATCGCTGTAAAATCCCAACTTAATTTCGAATAATTTAGAATGATTTTAACCCTTGCCATTTTAGCTGTTTTTGTTGTGATTGTCTTGTTTGTGGTGGATGCAAGCCGAGATCCAGTCATTACGAGCAATGTTTCAACCTATTTTCAACCTTTTGCTGCGGAAACGATCGTTAAACATGAATATGCCGTTCGTCCTAAGTTGGTTTGGGAGACAATTATACACCTATCAAACTATAATTTTTGGTTCCCTGGAATATTCCGTTTATTGCCGGTTGTTGAATCCAGTCGATACGTTCATCGTTTTTCTTTTGATAAGTTCAATTTCCAACCTGGGTCTTTTATTCAAATCCGTCCGTTTAGCTTCTCGCCATTATTTCGCGGGAAAATCCTATCAAAAGATGAAAACAAACAATTGGCCATGGAGATGCGTTTTAACCCAGTACACAAAGAAACAGTTGTGTTTGATCTTAACCCAACGGCCGCGGGCACTTCGGTTGTCTGTCGTCGGACAAGCCGTGGTCTCTTCTCTTGGATGTCTATCTGGGGATTTTCAAACAGTAAATCAAAAATTTTAGATAATCTCGGCTATTTTATTCCTGAAGATGTGGTGGTAGAAAAAGGCGATACTTCTTCGTCTCAGAACTTGGGGCCTCAATATAGTCGAGAGGCAATTATTGCTCGGTCTGTTCAGGCTGGGCTCGATGGCAATTTGGATTTGATTAATGCCATTCCAGACAAACCCACCCGTGGAATGGCCAAAGCGATGCTCGTCCAGTCAAAACGCAAGGGCAATAGAATGCCGGACCACTTGGTTAAAGCGCTGTCTGAGGAACCAACGGCTGGTGCTCCGACATCAATAAGCGCTTCGGACGGGGCTGTCGGGCTTCCGGTCTTCTCAGCGCCGGATGATTTAATTTCCTTTGTTGTTAACAAGGCCCTTGATGGTGACGATGAGCCCATAGCAGCAATAGCTGATAAGCCTACACGGGGGAAGGCCAAAGCAATGCTGGTTAAAATTAAACGAGGCTCTGTTGAGCGGCCGGCCATGCCTATATTGTCCTCTGCCCCAACTGCCCCCTCTGCTTCAGAAAGCGCCCAACCCTCTTTGGGGGGCGAATCAGATGAAGACTTAATCTCGCGATTGGTTAAGGCTGGTTTAGGTGGAAATATGGATGAAATCAACACTTTGGACAGTCGGGTTTTGCGGGGGAAAATTAAGGCTGCAATTGTAAAAGCTAAGCGCGCTAAAGCATAAAGAACCGGTAATTTTAAAAATTATAAAGACCCGCTACTCTTTTATAGATTGGCGGGTCTTTTTTATTAACACCAAATCTACACCTTTAACAGTCACCTGCTGTGACGAATGTCACTGTTTATCCGATATTGAAATTGATAAAGGCCTTTTTCCCCATGAATAGGAATCATTGCTTCAAAAACTAAATTCATTTCGTCCGTTTTACCGGAAAACAAACGCACCCCCGAACCAAATATGTTTGGGTGTGGTGTAAGATAAAGATGAGTTAGGTGGGGCGCAAAGCGGATGTTTGTTTTTCCGCCGCCGGCGATAAAACATTTTTCAGTATTTAAATTTTCTATTATTTCTTTGGGATTGTCGTCTCGGTGTACAACAATAATATCCCGACCCTCTAATTCTTTTTGAAGACATTTAAAGGTGTTAGAGCCCATGATTAAGGGCCAACCCATTGTTTGTTCTTTAAACAGATAAAGATCTTTGGACCAAGTAACGCTTTCGTGGGGATGACGGGCGATATAACCATCTTGTGTAACGGCAGCAATAAGAATTACGTCCACTATTTGTCAGTAAATGTGCCGGCGGCAACAAATGTCAATTTATTTGGATCAATATAATTTTTGATAACGCCGTTGACCTGGTCCAGCGTGAGCCTCCGGATGGTATCCGGATATTGATCTAAATATTCAACATTCCTGCCTTTTTCAGCATTAGACAAAATTTGTGCTGTCAAGCCACCCGTTGAATCCATGCTAACTTTGTATGAGCCCGTAATTGTTGTCTTTTTTGCCTTCAGCTCCTCTTGGGTAACACCAGTATTATACCAGTTTAATATTTGCTCCATGGTGGCGTTTTTCCCAACATCCAAAAGATCCGGCGCGAAAGTGCCCCATGTACTCCAATAGCCATCACTGCCGAAACTGACACCGGCTAAAGAAGAACCAATGCCATAGGTAAGGCCTTGTTGGTCTCTAACGGTTTGCATTAGTCGCGCTGAAAAATTTCCACCCAATATGTATATAGCCATCATAAGCGGGTAATAGTCCGGGTGGTCTCGATCAATTCCGACGGCTTGTCCCAAGTACATATCCATACTTGTTTTTTCGGGGATTTCAATCTTTGTCTCATTTTCTTTATTTAATCTGGCCTTTAAACCTTTGAAATTAAATGATATTTTTTTTTCTCCCCAACCATTCAATTGGTTTCCCAATGTTTCATTTATTTTAATAGGGTCTACATCTCCCGCGGCAACAAAAATTAAATTACCTAATCCATAATATTTTTCGTGAAATCTTTTAAGTTCGTGTTTTTTCACGGATTTAACATGGTTAATTGTTTCATCAATTGTTAACATGTGGTTCGGGTGGTTTTGTGGATATAAACTTCTTAAAAAACTAATCATGGCTTGTTGTTTTGTGTCTTCTTTTGATCTTTCAAGATTGCCAACCATTCTAGTTTTTAGGGTGGTTAATTCTTCGTCTGGAAAAGCGGGCGTACGGAGTTGTTCTGCCAACAGCTGAATAACAATTTCTAGATCATCTTTTAAACAATGGCCTGTGAATTGTACATGGTGGCGGGTATTGGAAAAATTAAGTTCGGCACCGACAGACTCCAATATATCACTGATGGTATATTTATCTTTCGCCAGGGTTCCTTTATCCATCATAGCAGCTGTAATTGGGGCAATCTTTCTATTTGTTTCAGGGCTGAATAAGGACCCGCCCAAAAAACTCCCGGCAAATGTAATTACATCTTTTACACCCGTAGGCATAACCAGGGTCTTTAATCCTTCTTGCTCTGCGTTAATTATAACATGTTTCTTAAAAATCCCCATTTCAGCCCATCTTTGTTGTTTTTGGAACAAACCATCCTGTGGTACTTTTTTCTTCAACTAAATATTTTTTAGCTACACGTTGGATGTCTTTGGTAGATACTTTTTTAATATGATCCATAAATGTTGTATAAAATGTCCAGTCACCAATTGCGATTGCTTCATTCAAAGCGCTGGCTACTGCATATGAACCATCCCTGCTAAAGGCAACGCTGGCCCGTGTTTGCGCTTTGGCCCGGGCGATTTCTTCTTTTGTTACTCCGCCATTAATAATTTTTTTGTATTCTTCTAAAACAATATCTTCCACAGTTTGATGATCTGTGTCCGGCGTAAGAAATGTATAAGTTATAAACATGCCGTTGTCTTTAAGGGGGAAATCATACATCAACAGTGAGGTGGCCAAACCCCGGTCCACAATTGTTTTATAAAAACGGCTGGTTTTGCCTTCGCTGAGAATTTTTCCTAGTAATTGAAAAGCATATGTATCTTCGTGTAATCCTTCCGGTGTTTTGTGCCCCACACCCACAACTCCCGTTTGTCCTGCTCTTTTAACCACTGTTCTGCGGGGGCCTTCCTGCTCAGGTTCTTCGGTATACATTCCAGGGATATCGTTCTTGCTGGCATTGTGCTCCCCAAAATAATTATTGATAAGAGCCAAGGCTTCTGCTTTATTAAAATCTCCAATTATGGTAGCGGTCGCATTGTTCGGCCAATAGTAGGTATGATAAAATTCCTGCAGTCTCTCTGTGGATACATTTTCGATATCAGAACGCCAACCGATTGTTGAATGGTGGTAGGGATGAGCCTGATAGGCTGTGGCCCAAATATTTTTATCCAATACATCAAATGGGCTGTTTTCACCCCGTTCATATTCATTGCGTACAACCGTCATTTCGGGCTGGCGGTCTTCGTCCCTTAAAAAAGCAAATCGCATTCGGTCTGCTTCGATGGCAATGGCCCTCTCTAAGTGTTCGCTAGGCACAACCTCAAAATAATTGGTTCTATCGTTCCAGGTTGTGGCGTTGATTTGGGCGCCAATGTTTTGAAGTTCCGTCCAAATGGCCGTTCCTTTTTCTTTATTAAAATTCCTTGAACCCTTAAACATTAAATGTTCAAGTAAGTGTGTAGATCCCGTATAACCAATAGCTTCATTCCTAGATCCGACATGATAGGTAACCATAAATGTTGCTACGGGCGTTGAGTGATCTTCCAAAACTAAAACGGTCAGGCCGTTTTTTTGTAGGGTATATTCTTCTATCCCACCAGAGGATTTAACAAATTTAAACCCATGGAATATCTTGTTATTTTTTGGGGACATATAAATCTGTAATTGTACCTTCAAAAACTTCCGCCGCCATTCCAAAGGTTTCTCCCAGTGTTGGGTGAGGATGTACCGTTAAACTGATATCTTCTGCGTCGGCGCCCATTTCGATAGCCAACATCCCTTCGGAGATCATATCACCCGCGCCGGGGCCAACAATGCCGACGCCAAGAACCTTTTTGTTTTCTGGGTCAAACAAAATTTTTGTTTTTCCTTGGTTGGCGTCCATGGCGATCGCCTTTCCGCTGGCGGCCCAGGGGAATTCTCCTTTTTCATAGGCAATTCCATTATCCTTGGCTTCGGTTTCTGTAAGTCCAGCCCAAGCCACTTCCGGATCAGTATAGACAACAGATGGAATTGCTCGAACATCGAACGCGGCCGGGTGGCCGGAGGCCACCTCTGCCGCCACCCTCCCCTCGTGAGTGGCTTTATGAGCTAACATGGGATTACCCACAATATCGCCAATGGCAAAAATATTTTTCTCAGATGTACGTTGGTAAACATCCACATTAATAAAACCATGTTCATTTACTTCAACACCCGTTGCTTCTATATTGAGCAAATTAGTGTTTGGTTTGCGCCCCACAGATACCAACACTTTGTTGAAGACTTCTTTCTTAGTGCCTTTTTCATTTTCAATTGTTACGTATAGCGTGCCCTTTTTGTTTGGCGTAACTGTTGTTACTTTTGATGAAAGTTGGATTGATTCGAATTGCTTTTTCAATTTTCGTTGGAGCGGTTTTACCAAGTCCGAATCTGTGCCGGGAAGTAAGTTAGGTAAAAATTCAACCACGGATACCTTTGAACCAAGCGCCGCATAAACTTGGCCCAATTCCAATCCAATGATGCCGCCACCAATAACTAAAAGTCTTTCCGGAATATCCACCAAATCCAACGCTGTTCTGGATGTGAGAACAGATGGGTGATCTGCTGGAACACCTGGAATCGTGGCCGAAACTGAACCGGCCGCAACAATACACTTATTAAACGAAACGGCTATATCTCCAACATCAGTTTTTACGCTCAGTTCAGTATTAGACGTGAAAGTGGCTGCACCTTTCACCCATTCCACCTTTCGAGCTTTAGCCATTTGGGCAATACCCTCGTTGAGCTGAAATACAATTTTGTCTTTGTGGGCTCTAATAGCATCCAAATCAATTTGAGGCTCGCCATAGGTTATGCCCATTTTTGATAAATGAGACGCCTCTTCCATGACCTTTGAAATGTGGAGCAACGCCTTAGATGGAATACACCCGCGATTTAAACAAACACCGCCTAAGGTGGGGTCTTTGTCAATCAGAATGACCTGTTTTCCAAGGTCCGCAGCGCGGAAGGCTGCGGCATATCCGCCGGGGCCGGCGCCGATAACAACAATTTCTGCGTGTTTAGATTCAGCCATAGATTAATCTTTAAAATATGACAAATCAGAAAGAACAGCTGCCAGCCTTGACGTGAACGCGGCTGCGGCTGCGCCGTCAATCACGCGGTGATCATAGGATAGCGAAAATGGCATCACAAACCGTGCCTGGAATTCTCCAGATTCTTTATCAAACACTTGTTTCCACGCACTTCGGGACACTCCCATAATGGCTACTTCGGGCGGATTTACAATCGGTGAAAATCCGGTTCCTCCAATCCCACCCAGGCTGGAAATGGTAAAGGTACCACCTTTCATTTCGTTATGTTTTAGTTTTTTATCCCGTGCGCGGGTGCTTAAATCCATGAGGTCTTCAGATAGGTCGAAAATTGATTTTTTATCCACATTCCGAACAACAGGAACGGTGAGTCCGTTTGGTGTGTCCACGGCGATCCCTAAATGATAATAGTTTTTGAAAACCAAGTGTTGATCCGTATGATCCAAAGAGCTGTTGAATGCTGGCCTTTCTTTTAAAACAATTGTGGCTGCTTTCATTAAAAATGGAAGGAAGGTGACCTTGATTCCTTTTTTAGCTCCATCTATTTTTAATTCTTTACGGTAGGCGTCAATATCTGTAATGTCTGCTTCATCAAATTGGGTCACATGGGGAATAGATTGCCACGCCCTTTGTAGCCGCTCCCCCGTTATTTTTTTAATTCTAGTCAGTTTCTGGATTTCAACATCGCCCCATTTTGAAAAATCGACCTCCTGTTTTGGGGCTGGAATAAGGCCGGAAGACATAGCCATTTTCAACTTAATATAGCCGTTGAGGTCATCTTTAGTAATGCGACCTTTTGGACCGGAGCCTTTAATAATCTGAAGATTGATGCCCAATTCCCGCGCCAACCTTCGAACGCCCGGCGATGCAAAAACATTTTCCGAAGATCCTGTGGTTCCGAAAACGGTTTTTAACTCGGATAGGACAAATTCTTCTGGCTTTGTTTCTGGTTCTGTGGGCTGAGCTTTATGTACTGTCACTTGAGCTTCAACGTTTTTTTCGGTTGTTTCAATTTTCATGAGTACGTGGCCGGGCTTTAGCTCGTCACCCGTCGCCACCAAAATTTCGGAAATTGTTCCGCTAACATCTGCGGGAATTTCCATTGATGCTTTGTCCGATTCTAAAACCATAATTGTTTCATCCACTGCAACAACATCGCCAACAGTAACAGAGACTTCACTAACCTCTGCGCCATCAATTCCTTCTCCAAGTTCGGGTAAAATAATTTCTTTAATCATTTGTATTTTTACACCTTAACAGGGCTGGGCTTATCCGGATCTATGTTATATTTCTTTATAACTTTTAAAATTGCATCTTTTTCCATTTTTCCATCGGTTGTTAATGCCCGAATGGCGGTTAAAACAATATAATGGCGGTCAACCTCAAAAAATCGGCGCAAGTTTTCCCGCGTATCGCTCCGGCCAAAACCATCTGTGCCTAGGGTATAATATGACCCTGGTACATAGGGACCAATTTGTTCCGAAACCATTTTTATATAATCAGTAGTGGCAATTGTTGGGATATTGTGGTCGCTGAAGGATTTTATCAGGTGGGCTGTTTTTTGTTTTTTCCTAGGGTTTAGCGTATTCCACCGATCTGCCTCTTCCGCGTCTTTTCGCAATTCACTATAACTGGTTACGTTCCAAATATCGTACGAAACATTCCAGTCGTTTTCTAATAATTTTCCCGCTGCTATTACCTCACCCATAAGCGGGCCGCTTCCCAAAAGGCGTATATCCGGTTGGTTTGCGGATTTAAACTTATACAGCCCCTTGACTATATCATCTTCAATGCCTTTTGCCATGGGGGGGTGAACATAATTTTCGTTTTCAACCGTCAGGTAATAAACCACATCCTTGTCCTCTTGACACATTTCTTTCATTCCCCGGTGTACCACTATCGCAATTTCGTACGCATAAGCGAGATCATAAGCTTTTATGTTTGGTGTGGCGGCGGCGGCAAGATGGCTGTGTCCATCTTGATGTTGAAGGCCTTCGCCGTTAAGTGTGGTTCGCCCGGCTGTTCCGCCTAAAAGAAATCCCCGTGTTCGCATATCCCCGGCAGCCCAAATAAAATCCCACACACGTTGAAATCCAAACATGGAGTAATAAATGTAGAACGGAATCATTTTAACGCCATGGTTGCTATAGCTTGTTCCGGCTGCAATAAAAGAGGAGACGGCACCCGCCTCATTAATGCCCTCTTCAAGAATCTGTCCGTTTTTGGCTTCTTTATAATACAAGAATTGATCCGAATCTACCGGGTCGTATAACTGTCCCTTGTGAGCGTAAATCCCAAGCTGGCGAAAGAGGGGTTCCATTCCAAAAGTACGACCCTCGTCGGGAATTATTGGAACGATATGCTTCCCTATAATTTTATCTTTTGAAAGAATTGTTAATAATCGAACAAATGCCATCGTAGTAGAAAGTTCGCGCTTCCCGGTTCCATCTAGTAATTCCTTAAAAACTGATTTGTCGGGAATTTCTAGCGGTATGGACCTATCTGTCCTAATCGGCAATGGGCCGCCAAGCGCATCCCGCCGCTCTTTTAAATATTTATATTCTGTACTGTCTTTGTCGAAGCGATAAAAGGGAGCTTTCATCGCTTCTTCGTCTGACATTGGAATGTTGAATCGATCTCTGAAATAAAGGAGCTCTTCTTCATTAAGTTTTTTCTGATTATGGGTAATGTTTCGGCCTTCACCCGCTTCGCCTAAACCATATCCTTTAATCGTTCTTGCCAAGATAACGGTTGGTTTTCCTTTAAAATTCTGTGCTTCTTTATATGCTGAATAAACTTTTAGCGCATCATGTCCGCCTAATTTCATATTCTCCAATTCTTTGTCCGACAGGTGTTCTACCATTTTTAGAAGCTCTGGGTATTTTCCGAAAAAATGCTCCCGGAAGTATGCGCCGCCCTCTACCACATATTTAAGCAGGTCGCCATCGACCACTTCTTCCAATCTCTTAAGCAGAAGGTCGCTATTTTCACCCTCCAAAAATTCATCCCAATCTTCTCCCCAAATAACTTTAATTACATTCCACCCCGCACCTCGGAAGGCACCTTCAAGCTCTTGGATCACCTTCGAATTTCCGCGGACGGGACCATCCAATCTTTGAAGATTACAGTTAACAACAAAAACAAGGTTGTCCAAATTCTCCCGGGAAGCCAGTGTCAGTGCGCCAACAGATTCTGGTTCATCCATTTCTCCATCGCCAATATAGGCAAAAACTTTTCGGCTTGTTTCTTTTATAAACCCCCGGTCAATCATATAGCGCATGAAGCGCGCCTGATAAATTGCCATAATGGGGCCCAGCCCCATTGACACCGTGGCAAATTGCCAAAAATCCGGCATAAGGTATGGGTGGGGATAAGAAGACAGCCCACCTTCTTTTGAAAGTTCGCGCCTGAAGTTGTATAGTTTCTTTTTATCCAATCTTCCTTCAAGGTAGGCCCGGGCGTACATCCCCGGGGAGGCATGGCCCTGAAAGAAAACAAGGTCTTGCCCGTCGGGGTGATCTGCCCCTTTTAAAAAATGGTTAAAGGCAACTTCATATAATGTGGCGGCAGAGGCAAATGTAGAAATATGTCCGCCAATTCCGGGCGTTTCTTTGTTGGCCGCAGTTACCATCGCCATGGCATTCCATCTTACGATTGATTTAATTTTGCGTTCAATATCTCGGTCGCCTGGATATTCCGGCTGTTTTCCCGGTAATATTGTGTTTACAAACGGGGTGCTTGTATTAAAGGGCAGGCGCGCGCCTTTTGATTGAGCATAATCAATAAGGGTTTCTAAAAGAAATCTAGCGCGCTCATAACCATGTTCCTCAAGAGCGTCTTCAATGGATTCGATCCACTCTTTGGTTTCGAGCAAATCTATGTCTTTATATTTTTCCGCCATTTCTCGAATTATGTATTAAGGGAAGACCCCAAAATTACACTTTTTTTATAGAAACAAGATTGGTTTTGTAAGACATTCGTTTGAATTTTTTTAGATAGCTCTAAAATAAACCGTTTGTCTTTCATAATTAATCTGGATTTTCGATCAATAATTATTGCGATATAGCATTGGTTCTCAATAAGCGTTGTGCGCAAAGAATGACCAAATGCTTTGGGTGGTGATATTTCCATGTTTCCCCTTGATCTTCAAATATAAATCGGCAAAAATTAATAACAATAGTGTGTTAATTTTTGACATGGATTTATCCTCTTATTCAATAGCCCCTGAAATCCGAGAAGCACTGTACCTCAAGAAACCAATCTTGGCAATGGAATCTACTATTCTCGCCCACGGGATGCCCTATCCCCAAAATGTGGAGTTTGCTTTAGATGCCCAACGATTGGTTCGGCAAGCTGGGGCTTTGCCGGCAATTATTGCAATTCTCAACGGTAAAATTTGCGTTGGTTTAAACGAAAACCAGCTTAGCCGCATTACCGGTGGAAAAGATGTTCAAAAAACTTCTGTGAGGGATATCCCGTTTGTATTAGCAAGTGGTGCTTCCGGCGCAACAACCGTTTCGTCTACCATGAGAGTCGCCCATGGTGTGGGTATTGATGTTTTTTCCACCGGCGGAATTGGCGGCGTGCATCGGGGGTGGGAAACAACATCAGATGTCTCCCAAGATCTACATGAATTAAGCCGGACCCCCGTTCTTGTTGTTTCCGCCGGCGCCAAAGCTATATTAGATATTCCAAAAACCGTTGAACGTCTCGAATCTCTTTCGGTCCCCGTTGTTGGATATAAAACAAATGACTTCCCAGCTTTTTATTCCCGAAAAAGTGGAATAAAAATTGACCATAAGTTTGACGATATTAAATTATTAGCAAATGGATTTGTAAAACACCGTTCGCTTGGATTTTCTTCTGGCATGCTCGTGGTTAACCCACCTCCGAAAGAAAACGAGATTAGCAATAAAGTTGTATCTGGTTATATTGAAAACGCTCTTCGCCGTGCAAAAGAATTGGGGGTTTCTGGAAAAAACTTAACACCCTTTCTACTCCATGAGGTTTATAAAGAATCCAATGGTGAAAGCCTAAAAACCAACATTGCCCTGGCGTTAAGCAACATTAAACTTGGTGCGGAAATCGCGGTGGAATTAAAGAACGTTTAACGCTTTTTTTTAATCACCCCACACCCAATTCTTGCGCCGGCAGCCCCAGAGGGCTGGGAAGACATGTCGTCGTCCCCCACATGTACAACAATGGCTTTTCCGACAACATTTGTCTTTGGCGAGCCGCCAATAGACCAGCGACCAAATTGATCCACGAGGGTGAGTTTTCCGTTTCCGTTTCCATCAATTTGTACATTGCCAATGTCGCCACTATGAAAAGGTGGTGTTCCCCATTTTCCATGGTTTTCGTTTGTAGGGTTCCAATGCCCGCCCGCTGACTTGCCGTCGTCAGAACCACAGTCACCAATGGCGTGAAGGTGAACGGCTACCGGGCCTTCCCCAAGTCCTGAGATGTTCACTTTGATTTTAACCGCACCTTTTTCTTCAAAAAAAACGATAGTACCAGAAACGCTGCTTCCGTTTTTTGGCTCAATGGTGGCAATTGCTTTTTTTGTATTTGATCCAGAACAAGATACTAAAATAGTTATGCATGTTAATATTAGGTGTCTTTTCATTTTATTGCTTTCTGTTTCGTCTTGCTGTGGTGGGTCGTGGCTTTCTTCATCTTTTTCCAAACAGCGCGGTACCAATCCGAACCATGGTTGATCCTTCTTCTGCCGCTATTTCATAGTCTCCGCTCATGCCCATTGAAAGGTCTTTTAGCGCTGCGTTCCCCAACTCTTGGTTTATTGAATCCCGAAGGTTTCTAAGCGCAACAAAGGCTTTTCTTATCTGTTTTTTGTTTGTTGTTCTTGGGCCAACTGTCATCAGCCCTGTAATTCTAATGTTTGGCTCTTCTAAACAAAAAAGCATTTCATTTCTTTGTTGGGGTGTAAATCCGTGTTTTTGTACTTCTCCGCTCGTGTTCACTTCCAATAATATGGGGGTTTTTTTGTTTAAGGCTTTTGCCCTTGAGCTTATTTTTTGCGCTAGTCGAGTAGAGTCTACAGAGTCTATTGTGTCAAACAGCTCCAGACACTTGTTAATTTTATTGGTTTGGAGATGTCCAATAAAGCGTTTTGTTAGCGCCGGCATAAGCTCAAATGATTCAAATTTTTGGGCTGCTTCCTGTGTTCTGTTTTCCCCAATGGCTTCTATCCCCACTTCGTAGCATTTTTGAATGAGAGAAAATGGGTGTGTTTTTGTAACGGCTATAAGCTGAACGGGGTGGTTGTAGCCGCCCCGTTTTTGTGCCGATTCAATTTTATGTTGAATTATTTCTATCGTGTTTTTTAAGCTCATGCATTCTTGTCGTTTGTCCCAACGTCTTCAAAAGAAAGCTGGTTGTCTTTTGGCTCTTCGTCTGTTTTTACCTCTTCGCTAATAACCCGAGTTATAGAAGATATACTCGCACCTTCGTCCAGCTTTACTAACCTTACCCCCTGGGTCACGCGACCAATGGTTCTAATCGCCCCAACGGATTGCCGCATTAAAACTCCGGAATCTGTTATAACGATTAAATCGTCTGAATCTACTACTTCCATTATTTTTACCATTTTTCCGGTTTTGTCTGTACACCGCATTGTCATAACGCCTTTGCCGCCGCGTGTTTGTGTACGATATTGTATTACCTCTGTTCTTTTCCCCATTCCTTTTTCTGTTGCTACCAATATTGTCCCCTCCCTTCTCACCACAAGCATTCCGATCACACGATCTTGGCTTGATCCTAGCCTAATGCCTATTACGCCCATGGTTTTTCTACCGCTCGGTCGAATGTTTTTCTCGGAAAATCTGATTGATTTTCCTTCGTGGGTTCCCAGTAGAATGTCGTACTCACCATTGGTGATTCTTGCTTCTATAAGCTCATCACCCTCTCTGATTTCGATGGCATAAATGCCTCCTTTTCTAGGGTTTCCATAGGCAGACAAAACGGTCTTTTTTACAATGCCATTTTTGGTGGCCATGACAATATAATGATCATCGTCAAATTCTTTCACGCTAACAAACGCTTTTACTTTTTCTCCCGGCTCACATCCAATTAGGTTCACCACCGCGCGACCCCGGGTTGCGCGACCGCCTTGTGGAATATCATAAACCTTTAGCCAGAAACACTTACCCTTGTCTGTAAAAAAGAGCATATAGTGGTGCGTGTTTGCAATAAAAAGATGTTCAACAAAGTCCTCGTCTTTGCTCATAGCCCCTTGAATACCACGCCCGCCGCGTCGCTGGGTGCGGTAAGTGTTTAGCGCGGTACGCTTTATGTAACCCTGGTGGGTGATGGTTAATACAACCTCTTCTTCGGCAATCAAGTCTTCCATGGAAAAGTCCATATCAACCTGAATTATTTCGGTTCTTCTTTCGTCTCCATATAATTCACGAACATCTGAAAGCTCTTTTTTTATAATATCCATTCGCTGTGTTTTGCTTTCAAGAATTCCTTTTAGATTTGAAATAATTTTAATCAACTCTTTATATTCAGCCACAACCTTTTCTACTTCAAGCCCTGTTAGTTTTTGTAGTCTCATTTCCAGAATGGCCTGGGCTTGGATTTCTGATAAGCTGAAGCTGTTCATTAGGCCTTCTTTGGCTTGCGTTGGGTTTTTGCTGCCACGGATAACTTTTATAACCTCGTCAATATTGTCTAATGCTGTTTTTAACCCTTCGAGAATATGTGCCCTGGCTTCTGCTTCTTTTAGTTCAAACTGTGTGCGACGAACAACAACTTCATGGCGAAAGACTATAAAGTGGGTCAAAATTTCTTTTAGGGGCATTATTTTTGGTACGCCCCCCACAAGCGCCAAAAGAATGATGCCGAAAGTGTCTTGAAGTTGTGTGTGTTTGTACAGTTGATTCAAAATCACCTCGGGAACCGCATCTCTTTTTATTTCAATCACTACGCGAATACCATCTTTATCTGATTCGTCTCGAAGGTCAGAGATTCCAACCACCTTTTTGTCCCGGACTAAATCTGCGATTTTTTCGACTAAGTTTGCCTTGTTTGTTTGGTAGGCCACTTCGGTAATTACAATACTGTTTCTGCCTGATTTGTTTGTTTCAATGTGGGCCCTTGCGCGCATTTTTATTTTTCCACGCCCTGTTTCATATGCGCTTTTTAGTCCATCCATTCCCATTATAAGTCCAGCCGTTGGAAAATCCGGTCCTTTAATGTGAGTCATTATTTCTTCTGTGGAAATGTCTTTGTTTTCGATTAGGGCAATTAAACCGTTCACAACCTCTGTAAGGTTGTGTGGTGGGATTTTTGTAGCCATCCCAACCGCAATTCCTTCTGAGCCGTTCACCAGCAATGTCGGCACGGCCGACGGGAGAACGGTTGGTTCTTTTAATGTTTCGTCAAAGTTTAGCGCCCAGTCCACCGTATCTTTGTCCAGGTCTTTTAGCATCTCGCTTGAGATTTTTGTCATTCGAGATTCGGTATAACGCATAGCCGCGGCGTTGTCACCATCAATAGAACCAAAATTTCCCTGCCCGTCCACCAGCTCATACCGCATAGAGAACTTCTGTGCCATTCTAACAAGCGCATCGTAGACCGAGCTGTCTCCGTGTGGGTGATATTTTCCAAGGACGTCACCTACAATACGAGCAGATTTTTTGTATGGGCGGTTCCAGCTAGACCCCAGCTCGCTCATGCCAAAAAGTATTCGGCGGTGAACGGGTTTTAAACCGTCTCTCACGTCTGGTAGCGCCCTAGATACAATTACCGACATGGAATAGTTAAGATAGCTTTCCTTCATCTCGTCCACAATATCCCGAGGAAGAATGTTGTCTCGATTAAAATCAACCATAAGTGTTTCCTATTTTTTAAACATCAAGATTGACGACAAATTTTGCGTTTTTCTCAATAAATGTTCTGCGTGCTTCCACGTCGCTTCCCATGAGGTTTTGAAATGTTTCTGCCGCTTCTCCGGCGCTTTCTACCGTCACTTGCATCAGGGTTCTGCGCTCTGGGTCCATTGTCGTTTCCCAAAGCTGACCGGGGTTCATTTCGCCCAGGCCTTTGTATCTCTGGATAGATACTTTTGTGTTTTTGTTGTCTATTTTCATTCTCTTTATTAACAATTCACGCTCGTTGTCGTCGTAAGCATATGACTCTTTTTTTCCCTGAGATATGCGATATAACGGCGGCAGGGCTAAATATAAATATCCACCATCTATCACTTCTCTCATTTTCCGGTAGAAAAAAGTTAACAGCAGCGTTCGGATGTGGGAGCCGTCCACATCCGCATCTGTCATAATGATTATCTTGTGATATCTTAGTTTTTCAATATCTAAATCTCCAACTGCTTTTTCCCCCAATTCTTCTTCTGAACCGCCAAAACCAGCCCCAAGAGCTGTTATCATTGATTGTATTTCGTTGTTTGAAAGAAGCTTGTCAATTCTTGCTTTTTCGGCATTAATAACTTTACCTCGCAGGGGTAAAATTGCCTGGGTTCTTCTGTCTCGGCCTTGTTTTGCAGAGCCGCCCGCAGAATCGCCCTCAACCAAATAAAGCTCACAGAACGCGGGGTCTCTATTGGAACAGTCTGCTAATTTTCCAGGAAGAGATGAGCCCCCCAGTGCACTTTTTCTGCGGATCAATTCCCGGGCTTTTCTCGCCGCACTTCTGCTCCTGGCGGCCAAAAGGGCTTTTTCAATAACCCGCCGGCCGATGGATGGGTTTTGTTCTAAAAAATCTAAAATTCCTTCGTACACTGCCCTATCCACAATGCCCCTTACTTCTCCGTTTCCAAGTTTTGTTTTTGTTTGGCCTTCAAACTGTGGTTCCGCAACCTTTATACTAATTATGGCGGTTAGTCCTTCTCTAAAATCTTCTCCAGAAAGTATTATTTTTTCATTCTTTTTTGCCTTTATCAGATTGTTTTTTGTTGCGTGGTTGTTCATGGCCCGCGTTAGGGCAGAGCGAAACCCCGACAGGTGTGTGCCACCTTCAATGGTGTTAATGTTGTTTACAAAAGTCAAGATGTTGTCGTTATAAGTATGGCTGTAGCGCATGGCCACCTGAACGGGGGCTTCGACATCTTCTTTGTTTACCGTGATAATTTTGTTGTGAAGAGGGTTGTTGTGTTCGTCTAAATATTTAACAAAATCGCTTAAACCTCCTTTAAATTTGAAAGTGTCCGTTTCGCCGTTTTCATTTCTTTCATCTTTTAATATAATTTCGAGGCCACTATTTAGGTAGGCCAACTCCCGAAGGCGTTCAGCTATAATGCTATATTCAAAACCGATTGTATTAAATATAGTATTGTCTGGGAAAAAACAAACCGTTGTTCCTGTTTTTTTTGCGGCGCCTGTTACTTTTAATTTGTTGTATGGGTCTCCTTTTTTGTAATCTTGTCTGTGAACCTTTCCGTCCCGCTTAACCTCTACCCACAACCACTCCGACAGGGCGTTTACAACCGAGACCCCAACGCCATGGAGCCCCCCCGAAATCTTATAAGATCCTTTGTCAAACTTCCCGCCGGCATGAAGAACCGTCATGACAACTTCAACCGCTGGCCGGTTTTCTTCCTTGTGTATATCTACTGGAATTCCTCGGCCATTGTCTTCAACGCTTACCGATCCGTCCGGATTAAAAACAACTATTATCCTTGTGCAGTGCCCGACCATTGCTTCGTCTATCGAATTGTCTACCACTTCGTAAACAAGGTGGTGAAGCCCGCGCTTGCCTACGTCCCCGATATACATGGCGGGTCTTTTTCGCACCGCCTCAAGCCCCTCTAATACTTTGATGTTTTCCGCGCTATAGCCCGTTTTGGCTTGTTCTTCCTTCATATAAATTTTATTTCCCTTATTGTTTTTTGTCCAAGCTCCTGGTTTAGCTTTTTGATTATTTCGCTCTTTTTAAACAAAAGCTCTTGTCTCCAAGATGCGTTTTCAGTTTTTATTGTTAGAACGCCGTGCTCCACTTTTTCCGGGTTGGTCTTTTCGGCTATTGTTGTTCCAACAACCCTTTCCCAAATTAAAATTGCATTGTTTTGTTTTACGCCTTTTTCTAACCCCGCGCGTTTTAAAAATACGCCAATTGATGTCTTTAGTTTTTCCACTATCTTTCCAGGTGAAAACTTTGGTTCTCTGTGGCGCCAAGATCAATGCCGTGGTTTTTAAGATTGAAAAGATCTGTGTTTGTGATTATTGTTTGTGTCTTTTTCTTAAGTAGTTCAAACACCGCGTCGCTTCTTTTTAAATCAAGCTTTGCAAACAAATCATCCAACAAAAGAGTGGGGGCTGCGCCGGTTTTTTTCTTAATAAACATGTATTCGGCAAGCTTTATGATTACGAGTGCAATTTTATGTTCTCCCTGTGACCCAAAGGTTCTTAGTTTTTTATCATTAAATAAAAAATTTGTTTTATCGCGGTGGGGGCCAACGGAGGTTTGTTTTGTTATTAAGTCTTTTTGGTGTGACCCCCGAAGCATTGTCAACATTTGGTTTTTGTTGAACCCCCGATCTTCGGTTTTCAGTGAAATCATTATTGAACCATCCCCGTAAGAAGCCGAAACCGTTGAGAGGCAGTCTATAAAGTCTTTGTTTTTCTCTTTTCTTTCGTTCCAAACTTTCGTTCCAAATTCTGCAAGCGTTTCATCCCACGGATCAAAACATAATCTATTTCTTTTCTCCTTTAGAAGCACGTTTCTATGTTTAAGGGTTCTAAAATACCCAGAAAGATTTTCAAAATAACTTCCCGACGTTGTTGAGTAAAGCTTATCAAAATAATTTCGCCGGTTACCGGGGTTTCCTTTTGTTATGCTTTGTTCTTCTGGTGACAGTATTATAACTGGGTTTTTTCCTATAAGGTCTTTTATTCCGACGTCTGATCCGTTTATTTTTATTTTACGGCGTCTGTTTTTCCCTTGTGAAAACAAAAGGCTGCTCTTTTTTGTTTTTGACAAAAAAACACCCTCCACACGAAAGATGTCGTTTTCATGTTTTATTATTTCAGATGTTCTGTTGGTGCGAAAGCTTTTCCCAATTGAAAGAAGATGAATTGCTTCTAATACTGCTGTTTTACCAGATCCGTTTTCCCCCCAAATAATATTAATGCCGGCGCTAAATTCCATTTCTAATTTTTCATGATTTCTGAATGACACCATTTGAATGCTATGAATTGGCATTGCCGTGGGCTTTTCTGAAAATAAATATTGTAGGTTTTGTTTTTATATTAATAAAAACAAAACCCTAGTCGTTTAAACGAATTGGCATAAGAAGCATTGTTAATTTTGCGTTTTCTTTTTGAGCGCCTGGGTAAAAAAGAGTCGCGCTTATGGACGTTTTAAGTTTAATCGTTACTTTTTCATCGTCTATGTGCGACAAGATATCTTTTAAATAAAGCGCATTATACCCAATCACTAAGTCTTCGCCGTTGAATTCTCCAAATATTTTTTCTTGGGCTTTTGAGGATTTTTCTGGATCTTCTGTCGTTATCTGCGTTTCTCCTTTATTAAGCCTGAGTGCAATCTGGTGTGTCGATTTGTTCGAAAAAATAGATACGCGCCGAACGGCGGACAGTAATTCCTCTTTGTTTGCAGAAAATTCTTTATCGTTATCTTGAGGAATGACGCTTTCAAAGTCAGGAAATTTTTCGTCTATTATCCTTGTAAAATATGTGTCGTCCCCAATAGATGCTGTTATGTGATTCTCTCCCATCCACATTTTAATTGGGTCGTCGCCGCTCAAAACACCCAACAAAAGGCTTAAAAATTTTCTGGGCACAATTACATCTCCTGAAAATTCATCTGCAGAATAATCACTTCTTGTGTATCTCACTAGCCGGTGCCCATCGGTCGCAACCGCTGTTAACTCCTTTTCGTTGAAGCGAAATAATACGCCAGTTAGGGCGGGCTTTAGTTCGTCTCGACTTACTGCAAATGATGTTTTCGAAATTAAATCTTTCAGTGTCTTTGCGGACACACCCGTCGCCTTTCTATTGTCAACTTCAGGGATCGCTGGAAATTCGTCCGCCGGCTTACCCATTATATCGTACGAGCCCGCGTCTGTAACCATGGTTATTTTGTTGTTTTCATCTGCCGTAAGTGTCATCCTGGCATCGTTAGGAAGTTCGTTAGTTATGTCCAACAATGTTTGAAGTGGAATAGCAACACTACCAGAAGACTCAATACTGACTGGGAGATTTACGATAATTGTAATTTCTAAATCAGTTGTTCTTAAAACTGTACCGCTTTCTTGAACATTAAACAGAACACTGCTTAAAATCGGTAAGGTAGAGCGCGTTGGGGTCGCTTTTGATAGTTTTTGTAGCGCTAATTGTAGTTCAGTTTTTGATGTTGAAATTTTCATGTTTTTTTCCAAAAAATTAATAGGGTTTCAATCAAAAAATTATGGCTTTAAAAGACGAACGACATTAATAAAATTGGGGTGTTTTAACAAGCAATTTTCCGTATATGACCCTGTGTTTCATATTTAAATAAGACGATTATTTTTAAAGAGTTTATTTATATTAGTGTGGATAACGATAAGAAAAACTTTTGTAGCGTGAAGAACTCAAAAAATAAAGGAGCTTTCTTAAAAAGCCTTAACCAATGCTTTATGTGGATAACAAAGAGACAGGTGTGGACAACAATAAAGTTTTCAACAAAAATATTTTTTTTAGATCAGAAAAAACGCGTTTTTATTTAATGTGGAAAACCACTGTGGAAACTGTGGAAAACCCTCAATCAAGAATGTTTATAAAGAAGTTTTTTCGCGCACCCTTCACCCAGCTTTCAAACCATTCTCCCCGTTTTTTATTTAGCGCAAGGGTTTCAATTTCGTTCCAATGTTTTGATAAATCTGCGCCCCCCCCAGGTTTTGACGCCTCCACCCACAGCAGATGATAACCATATTCAGACTGTATCGGTCCAGCGCACTCATTTTGATTAATCTGACCAAGCACCAGCCCAAACTCTGGAATCGGATATTTAGCCGGGTCAACCCAACCAAGGCTTCCACCGTTTTCTTTTGTTTGGTCATCCATCGAATGCTGTTTAATTGTAGAAATAAAGGCTAAAATTGTTTTGGACGAATCTTTTAGAGAAAGGGCTTTTTCGTATGCGGCCGATTCGTCCCCGTCTGTAAGTGGCGGGCTCAACAAAACATGCCGAACCTTTATTCTTTCTCCAACAATTTCCTGTGTTTCAATAATATGATACCCAAACTCTGTCTTTACCGGAAGGCTTATTTCTCCCGGCTTAAGCGTAAAAGCAATAGACTCAAATTCTGTTACAAGGTTGCCGCGCCGGACAAAACCAAGAGAGCCCCCATTGTTTTTGGAGCCCGGATCTTGGGAGTGTTGCGTTGCAACCTCTTCAAAAGAAACCTCACCGGCTAATATTTTTTTGCGCAGGTTTTTCAAAAGGGCAATTGTTTTATTAACCTGCTCCGAACCCGGCTCTATCTTTACGAGAAGATGTCGAAGTTTTACCATTGTTGGAAACGGAGGAATGCTGTCTCGATAGGATTTAAAAAAAGACACCACATCGTTTTTATTCACAGAAACCTTTCCAATTAATCTCTGTTGATATTTTTGAGCAATCATCATATCCTTAATGTCATACCAATATTCTCGGCGAAAAACTCTTAGTGGTTGACCCAACGCTTTCTCAGCCGCAGCCTCGCTTCCCGCCTGAGCTATTATATTGTTTATTTGGTCTTCTAGGGTTCGGTCTATTTCTTTGTCTAGTACCACAATAGAATCCAACTCAGCCATCATCAAAACAACCTTTCGATTAACCACAGAGCGGACAATCTCTTGTTTAAGCTGTAGAATTTTATCACCATCGTTGTTTGGGTTTAGCCGTCGCTGGAAAATCGCCATGGATAGGGCCTGGTTTATATCGCTTTTAAGAATTGTTTTGTCGCCAACAAAAGCGGCAATACCATCAATTGATTGGCGGCGCCCCATTTCCTTTCCGGTTAAGGGCTCGTCGTTTGTTGTGTTGGCGCCCACGTCTCGCTGGGGCAGAACAATAGAAAACAATAGTAGCAGTAACAATTTTTTGTAATTCATTCTCGGTCCTATGGTATGCATATCAACGAAAAAAGCAACGCCAACGACGGGGTCGCTTCTGTTTTTTTAAACATAATACTTTTATCTTTTTTCAGAGTACTGGTTCCAATTTTTGGATAAAGACAGTGTGGAAATTACTCTCCAGCAACCCGAGAAAACAATTCTACAAATTTTTTAGAAAAAGAAAAAGAATCAGAAAGAGAGGCTGTTTTAAAAGAAAGAACGAGAACCCCAGAGCGCCCGGTGACAAACTTAAAAGGATGAGAACTGACTCGAAATACTTTATGAAGCTTTTCAAAGAAAAGTTGGGGGCGTAGGCCCGAGGGCACAGCCTCGAGGTTAATTGAAAATTCAGCACAGCTTATTTTACATTTTGAAAAAGGATAAAAATAAAGCGCACACTGAAGGGTTGCTATTTTAAAAAGATTAATTGTTTCTTCCCGAAGAGGGCCAAAGCGGTCTATTATCTCATTTTGCACGGCACTAACCGCACTCACGGTTGTCGCTGCAGATATTTTTTGGTAAAAGTACAAGCGGTCTTGTACAAGAGGCATATATTCCTTATCTATTTGAGCGCAGCCCGAATAAAGAACAGAAAGTTTTTCCTTTTTTACGGGGGTCCCCTCGCCGCGCTTTTCCAAAACAGCCCTGTTTAGTATTTTATTATACAGTTCAAAGCCAACGTTCGAAATTTGACCGCTTTGCTCATAACCAAAGAGGTTACCCGCCCCACGAATTTCCAAATCTTTCATGGCAATTTGGTATCCCGATCCTAAATCAGAATAATACTCAATGGCCTTAAGCCTTTGGTAGGCCTCGGGAAGGAGGGCGGCGCCAGCCGGAACACACAAAAAACAAAAGGCTTGCCTTTCTCCACGACCAACCCGCCCGCGGATTTGGTATAATTGTGACAACCCAAACTTCTGTGCATTGTTGATAATAATTGTATTTGCATTTGGGACATCTAATCCAGACTCAATTATTGTTGTACAGATTAAAATATCAACACCACCATCAAAAAAAGACAAAATTGTTTTTTCAAGCTGTTTACTGGGCATTTGACCGTGCCCAACAGCAACGCGGGCCATCGGGAAATAGGAACCGATTTTTTCAAGGAGAAAGGGAAGGGTTTGAATGTCGTTATGTAAAAAATAAACCTGCCCCCCGCGGTCGATTTCTTTTTGAATAGGCTTTTTTATATACGACCAATTAAAAGAGACGACCTCCGTTAGGATGGAAAGGCGGTTTTGGGGTGGCGTTTCAATCTTTGAAGTATCTCGGATCCCGACCAAAGACTGTTGTAGCGTCCTTGGTATCGGCGTTGCGGTCAAGGTTAGAACGTCTACACGGTTTTTTAGTCGCCGGATGTGTTCTTTGTGTTTTACCCCAAAGCGGTGTTCTTCGTCAACGATCAACAACCCAAGATTTTCAGTAGAAACGTCGTCGTTCAGGAGGCTGTGTGTTCCAACTAAAACATCAATTTTTTTATTATGAAGCCGCTCAAGAATTAAGGCTTGCTCCTTTTTTGTTCGAAACCGGGACAGAAGCTCCACATTCACCCCCAGCACCCCCAACCTGTTTTTACATGTAATGTAGTGTTGATCAGAAAGTACCGTTGTTGGCGAGAGAAAAAATGTTACTTTTCCAGAAAGAACGACCCGCATTGCAGCGCGGAGGGCAACCTCTGTTTTTCCAAACCCCACATCACCATAAACCAAGCGATCCATTGGGTTTTTTTTGTCTAAATCGCTATTGATATCTTTTATCGCCCCCAGCTGGCCTACGGTTTCTTGAAACGGAAAACTATCTTCAAGTTTTTGCATTAAACTATTATTTTTGATATACCGAAAACCGCGGGGCTGAGATCGGGCTTGATATATATTAACAAGATGGTCCACCACCTCTTCTGCATTCTTTTTTGTAAGGATTTTTTGTTTTTCCCACACCCCAGAACCTAACCGGGCAATTTTGGGGGCGCCGCCGCCCGCGCCGATATATTTATGAACACGGTTAAATCGGCTTATTGGAACAAAGACTGAATCTCCGCCCGCATATTCTATTTTTATATTTTCCTCCTGAGCACCGTCCGTCCCCACGGTTTCTAGTCCGCGATAAACACCAACCCCATAGTCTATATGAACCAGAAAATCCCCCCAGGTGAGATCGACCAAGGAAGATATTCTTTCATACTGTTTATTTGAATCTACTCCGACGAGGGGTTTTTGTACCAACGCCTTTTTGCCGTGCACCGCAAAACAGGCAACCCCCAAAGACGGAAGAGAAAACCCATCGCGAAGACTGGCGGGAATCTCGACCATCTCGTCTCTTCGAGGAAATAATTTACCCAATGGGTTAAATAAAAAAACAGACCCCACAGAAAACTGACTAAAAATGCGATCGACCCCTTTTTGTTGAACGGAAGAAGGAAGCCCTTCAAAAGAAAGGGGGTCGACAAAAACATCAATTTTATTTTCACCAGATAAAAAGGAAATACCACTTTCAGTTATGTATAACACATAAGTACAATATAACGCCAACAAATCTGAAAGAGCTGATTGCTGTTTGTTCCTATAAACAACCGGGGGGCGCAGATGAAAGCGCGAATGTTTTTTAGACGACAGCTGAGTTGTGGGGTTATATGTACGTATGGAGTCGATTTTGTTTCCAAAATATTCGATTCGAATAGGATATTTAGCATACAAAGGAAAAACATCCAATATCCCCCCCCGACAGGCAAAGGTATTTGGCGAATAAGAATGGTCAACCCGCTCATATTTCCAAAGAGTCAATTTGTCTATAACAAGACCCATTGACACCTCAGTACCCACTACACAGAGAAGAGAGTCCTCGTCGTGGGTTTTTGGAGAAACGGTTAGACATTTTATCGCACCGATGGAAGAAATAAACACGCCGGATTTCTCAGAGAGCAGCGTATTAAAAGATTGTGTGAAAACGACGCGGTTACGAGAAACAAAACCGGGAACAGAAGAGGTGTCTTTTCTATAATCTGGAAAGTTAAAAACACGACCACCCAGTAAACTAAGACAGTCAGAATAGAAAGCCTCAGCGCTTTCCTCGTTTTGGCATACAACAGCGATAGGCCTTGATATCTCTTGAAAAAGAACAGAAAGAAAAAGCGCCCGAGCAGATGAATTGTTTAGTTCGAGTAAAAAACCCTCTCCCCGCTCAAGGTGTGTTTTGACAGAAAGAAAGGAAGGGGAAAAAGATATAGATTTAAATAATTTTTTTAACATCTAAAAACACCCGTTTCACGTGAAACAAAAACTAAACAACAAGCATAACAGATAAAACAGAAACGTCCGCCGGGGTTATTCCAGAAATTCTTTGTGCCTGGCCAAGGGTCTGTGGTTTGATGCGACTAAACTTTTCTTTTGCTTCTGAAGACAACCCGGCTATTGAACGATAATTAAAGCGGGGAGGAATTAAAACATTCTCTTGTCTTTTCATTCGGAGAACTTGCTTTTTTTGTCTTTTAATATAACCCTCATATTTTACAATTGCCTCTGCCTCTATATAGCTTTCATATACAAAGTGCGGCGGTATGTTTGTGTCGGCCACCATAGAAAAAAGAGACTTGGGAAGGTTGTGGATACCTACAGAAGGCCGCCTAAGGAGAGCGGCGGCCGGTGTTTTTTGTTTAATTGTTGCTTCTCCCAATTGGGCCAAGACGGTATTTATTTCCGAAGGATCAACGGGCGCACCTAAAGAATCTACGATTGTATCAAGCCCAAACAGGATGTCTTTTATACGGCGTATTGCTGTTGCGCCCAGCAGGGAGAATTTTTCAGACTTTTGTAATAATCGAGCGTGTGCATTCGAAAAACGAAGGAGAATTCTATACTCTGCGCGCGAAGTAAACATGCGATAGGGCTCAAGCGTGTTTTTTGTAATTAAATCATCAATGAGAACACCGATATATGCCTCGTCTCTAGAAAGGACAAGAGGGGCCTCGTTGTTCACATATTGAATGGCGTTGATACCAGCAACAAGACCCTGTGCCGCCGCCTCTTCGTAACCAGACGTACCATTTATTTGTCCTGCGAAAAACAAGCCGGTAATGTCTTTTGACTCCAGAGACGATTTTAGTTGAGATGGGGAGAAAAAATCATACTCAATAGCATAGCCGGGCCTAAAAAACCTAACATTCTCCAGGCCGGGAATCGTTCGCAAAGCCATTAATTGAACGGCTTCAGGAAGGCTTGTTGAAAACCCGTTTAAATAAATTTGGTCCGAATTAACCCACTCCGGTTCCAAAAAAAGCACATGCTCGTCATGATGAGAAAAGCGGTGAATCTTATCTTCAATAGAAGGGCAATATCGCGGCCCAACGCCACCAACGTCACCAGAAAACATGGGACTTTTTGTTAAATTTTCGGCAATAATATTTTTACACGAAACACCGGTTTTCACAGTATGACACGGAATATTTGGTGGATTAAAAGTTTTTGTTTGATAAGAAAAAGGTGTTGGTATTTCATCGCCGACAGCCGGTGTTACTTTTGTCCAGTCTATAGAGTTTTTATCAAGCCTAGGCGGCGTACCGGTTTTTAGCCGGCCAGCAAGGAACCCACGAGAAACAAGCGCTTCCGTAATACCCTCTGCGCCGCTTTCACCCATTCGCCCAGCACGAATTTTTTTCTGACCAACGTGAATAAGACCACCTAAAAATGTGCCACAGGTTAATATAACCGTTGGGGCATGAATTTTATGTTTTCCGCGCAACAAAACACCCGAGATAGCGCAGTTTTCTATAAGAACATCCACAACCTCGCCCTCAATTAGATGTATGTTTTTTTCATTATGCACAAAAGAGGCTACGATTTTTTCGTATAACCGCTTGTCTACCTGAGCTCGGGGAGACCAAACGGACTTGCCTTTTGATCTATTTAGTATTTTAAATTGAATACCGCTCCGATCTGTGGCAAGACCCATAACACCCCCAAGAACATCGATTTCCCGGACCATTTGCCCCTTTGCAAGACCACCGATGGCAGGATTGCAGGACATGCGACCCACAGCAGAGAGGTCAAGAGTAATTAAGCCAACAACCCCGCCCCGACGCGCAGAAATTAAAGCAGCCTCAATACCTGCGTGTCCAGCACCAACAACAAGAACATCAAATTTTGTTGAACAGGGTTTCACGTGAAACTATTTTCCCACACACATGGTTGCGAAAACGTGATTTAATATATCGTCAGGCGATGTTTTCCCCAAAATGGCATCAATCGCGTCCAAAGAAGAACGAATTTCGAACGAGAAAAGCTCAACATCAAAAGAGGACGGCGTGATAATGTCGTTTGCACGGTCCAATGCGGCAGAACACTCTTTTATAGCACGATATTGTCTGCCGGTTGATAGGTATGTCATCTCAGTGGATATATTATTAATCCCAAGTTCTTTTATTATACGATTTTTTAGAACACCAATGCCAATTCCTTTTTTAGACGAGATATGTATAACACGTCCGTTGTTTGTTTTTTTACCCCTTAAATCTTGTTTGTTCAAAACATTAATTGTGGGCTTGTCGGATTTCTTAAAATGTTTCTTGCCCGGATTGTCTGTGAGAGAAATTATTAAATCTGCGGCCTCAATATGACGATAGGTTCGGTTGACTCCCTCTTTTTCAATAATGTCTTGAGTTGTGCGAAAACCAGCAGTGTCAATAAAAAGGACAGGAACACCACCCAAAAGAAGTTCGACCTCGATGGAATCTCTAGTGGTGCCGGGAATGTTGCTAACAATAGCACGATCTGATCCAGAAAGACAGTTTAAAAGCGTTGATTTCCCTACGTTCGTTTCCCCAACGATAACAGCGGTAGCGCCATAATTTAACAAACGCCCAAGAGCATAGGTCCCCTTAAGCTGCTTGACGGTAGTGATATCCTCGCCTAACAAAGAAGAAAGGGTTTTTTTCTCAGAAATAGACACATCCTCTTCTGAAACATCCAGCTGATGTTCAACCCGAGAAAGCAGGTTTGAAATGCTTGTTTGAAGCGAAGTCAAAATTTTTGAAAGAGAACCACCAAGGATCTTTTGCTGACTTCGAGACGATTCAATTGATTTTGAATGGATTATCGCAGCCACCGCCTCCGCCTGTACCAAGTCTATTTTCCCATTAATAAAAGCCCTTCGCGTGAACTCACCGGGTTCAGCAATGCGACCACCACATTCGCAAACCGCATTCACAAAGGCATCAACAATAGCCGGGTTTCCATGGGAGGATATTTCCACAACATCTTCGCCGGTATATGATTCTGGTCCCCGAAAAAGCGTTACAAGGCAGCGGTCAATAAAGTTTTCATCAAGATCTTTTAAAGAAGAAAGGGTGACGCACCGGCTAGAAAAGACCTGGCCCCCAGATAATTTAGATAAAATATTGAGGGCGTCCGAACCGCTTATTCGAATATTGGCGACACCACTATGCCCATAGGGGGTTGTGGGGGCAACAATCGTGTCCCAGGGGGTCATTTTTTCTTTGGGGGTTTACGCACCGCCGCTTGTTTTTTTGTGGGAGCCGGGGTGAGGTATTTTTGCTGAACAATGGAAAGAATATTAAAAACAGAATAGTAAAGATTTAACCCAGAAGGAAAAGTGTAAAATAAAAACAGAAAAAACACATTCATAAAATACATCATCATTTTTTGCTGACCACCAGAGCCTGGTGCCGCCATAAGTTTTTGTTGTAAAAACATTGTGATACCCATTAAAAAGGGGAGGATGTTTATTGGAAAGCCAGCAACCGTAAATAGGGTATCGGGCGCACTTAAATCCGTTATCCACCCAAAAAATGGTGCACCACGAAACTCTATTGTAGATCGAAAAACAGTGAAGAAAGAGATTAAAATAGGCATTTGCAGCAACATGGGAAGGCAGCCCCCCATGGGGTTTACACCTTCTTCTTTAAAAAGCGCCATTTGTGCACGACTAAACTTTTGAGAATCGTTTTTATATTTTTCTTTCAGCTTTTTAACCTTAGGCTGTATGTCCTGCATTTTTCGATTAGACTGAAAGCTTCTTTTGGTAAGCGGATTAAGAAGGATTTTTACCAAGATCGCAAAAATAATAACGACAACTCCGTAATTTGGAATCATCGCGTACATTTTTGAAAGTGACCAAGTTACTAGACGGCCGAGCGGACGAATGGGGGCCCAGCCTAGGCTCATCGTTTTCTCTAAATCAACACCTAAATTTTTAATTCTTTTATATTCTAAAGGCCCAATGTATATATCAAACCGTCCACTATTTGATGTGCTTTGTCGCAACTCTGTGGTAAAAACAGGGCGCTTTCCATCAACCCTCCCGCTCACAACAGCCCCCACACCCACATCTTCAGGAATGATTGCAGCAATAAAATATTTTGTCTTTGTAGCGGTCCATCGGGTGTTGCCCATTTGTTTTTCTTCGTTGGGACTGTCGGCCTTTGCTGAGGGGTCCAAAAGCTCATCGCCCAAATAGGCATAGCCCTGAAAGTGAGTGTAATCATCTTTCAGGTTTTTTTCTGTTGGGGGAAGACCGCCGGGCCAAACAAGGCTATATTGCGCACGAGATATAAAACGATCTGGCTGATCAAAAATGACATCTAAGCCGATTTTATATGTATTTGGGTAAAAAGTTAATCGTTTTTTAATAACAAAATCATTATAGACAGTTTTAAAGGTGACGCTTTTTTGTTTACTAGTGGCGTCCACATTATAATACGAACCAACAACATCCCAGTTGTCATCAAGGGAAACCTTGTCGCCATCCAGTGAAACGAAATCAAGAAGCAAATTGTTCGAATTATAATGATCAATTATATTTACGTTGGAAGAGTCATGTTTCGAATATTTTTCGAAAACAAATTTGGAAAAAGATCCACCGTTTTTATTTGAGATGGTGGCCGTATACAAACCGTTGCTAACAACAAACGATTGTGTTTCCACAGACGACAAAGAGGAGGATCGGACAACAGTTTTTGTTTCAACGGGGGCGCTGGAGAGCGGTTTGTTTTGAGATTTGTTTGAGTTAATCTCACGAACAGCGGTGGTTTTTTGAACGGGGGAGACCAAGTCCATATACCACGGTGTTAAAATTAGAACAACAGCGATAAGCGCGAACGCAATTAGTGTTTTTCTATTCATTTATTTTGGCGCGGGGTCAAACCCGCCGGCGGAGAACGGGTGACACCTGGATATGCGCTTAGCGGTTAACGCAAAGGCCTTAAAAAAGGAAAAGGCCCTAAATGCGTCGATGCCATATTGAGAACAGGTTGGGTGAAAACGACAGCTGCCCCCCAAAAGAGGAGACAGGGCGATTTGGTAAAACTTAATGGCATAAATAAAAAAAGAATTAACAGCTTTATTTATTTTGCCCAAAAAAAGGAGACCCACTATGCCGAAAGGGACTTTCGGCCCTTTTTACGTCTTCGCGCTAGAACTCTTCTTCCTCCAACGGAAGACATTCTCGAACGAAAGCCGTGTTTATTTTTCATTTTTCTTTTACTAGGCTGATATGTACGCTTCATTATTTCTCCAAAATTAGCCGGGGAAAGTACCAAAAAATCTTAAAAAAGACCAAAGAAATTGGTGAAAAGTTTAAATAAATAAAATATTTTAAAAAGAAGGAAAAAGACAATTGTTGCATGACCGGTAAAGGCCATAAATTGAGTATAACCTAATTGTGGAAAACTTGTGGAAAACCATTATATGACGCACACAGATCTTTGGAAAAGAGTAAAAGAAAACTTAAAGAACACCCACCCTCAGCACGCATTTTCGACTTGGTTTGAGCCCATTGTATCTATAGGGCTTAACAATGATGAACTTATTTTAGAGGTTCCAAACCAATTTTTCTTCGAATGGATACAGTCTCACTATAAAGAATCAATTCAACTGAGAGCAGGAGAGGAATACGGTAAAACAATTTACATCAAATACACCGTATCACCAGAGAGCGGTTCGCCGGACGAACCGCGAGCAACGGAGATAGAACGCAGTTATTTGCCAAAAAACCACCAAAGAAAAAACAACATAAACAGACAATATACCTTTGCATCCTTCATTGAAGGCGCCCACAATCAATTCGCAAAGGCGGCGGCACTAAGCACCGTAGATTCTTTAGGTAAAAAAGCCTTTAACCCCCTTGTTATTTATGGTGGGGTAGGTATGGGAAAAACGCACTTGCTTCACGCAATAGCTAATAAAATTATTCAAGAAAAAAAGCACAAGACGGTTGTGTGTGCTTCAAGTGAAAAGTTTACACTGGATTTCATCTCATCAATACAAAAGAACAGAACGATTGAGTTTTCAAAATCATATCGAAAAGCAGACGTTCTTTTGATTGACGATATTCAATTTTTTCAAGGGAAAGAACAAACACAAGAACAGTTTTTCCACACATTTAATGAGTTGTTTCACAATGGGAAACAAATTGTAATGACAGCTGATCGATATCCAGGAGAAATGATTGGATTGCAGGATAGACTATTATCAAGGTTTAAGTCGGGCCTGTCCGTTGATATTCAACCGCCGGATTTTGAAACTCGGGTGGCGATCGTAATGGAAAAGGCTGAGCAAAACGGCCTAAAGCTTCCCTATGACATAATAGAACTTATTGGCACACACATAAAGAAGAACGTCAGAGACCTAGAGGGCACAATTATAAGATTGCTTGCACACTCATCCCTGTCCAACCGGGAAATCGATTATAGCTTAACAAAAAAGGTGATTAAGGAACGACTGGGCAAAAGCTCAATTACCGATTTAACGGTAGAAGATATTGTTCGTCGCGTCTCGGAAACAACACACATAAAAGAGAAAGAGATTGTTGGCGCAAGCCGGAAAATGGAAATTACCGAAGCAAGACAAATTTCAATTTATTTGTGCCGTGAAATTTTAGGTACCCCACTTGTAAGCATTGGAATGCATTTTGGTGGAAGAGACCACTCAACGGTCTTGCACGCATGTCGGGTTATTGGGAATAAAACCACACAAGACCACAGAATTAGTGCGCTTGTTGGTGAGTTAAAAAATGAGCTATCGTTTGCTTTAAATTAAAACGGCGGATTATTCACCGCCGCCATCTTCATTATAATAATCGTAATAATCTGAGTAATAGGCCTCATAGGCTTCGGAATTGTAGCCATCGTATTCGTCATCTTCGCTCGTTTGATACTCCTCGACGACAGAGTCCACAGTGCTTTTAACTGGCGGGGCTTGTGGCTCTGAAGATACGGGTTTATTTGGAGAAAGGTGGTGCGACGGGTGACTGTTTCGAAACAACACCCCCAATAGTACAGAGAAAAACAGCAACACCGCCGAAAGCATGGCCCCCTCGAGATTAAAAACAAAACCACCAAACATATTTTGTTCCCAACCATATTTCAACAGAACAGCAGAAGACAAAAGAAAACCAAAGACAATAATTACATTACCCGTGACATCTGGCAATTCAGATTGCATGATCGCTGCGTATAGAAACCAAACCAAAACCCCGGCAATTGCAAAAAAGATCCCGAGTAAGTAGTTTTCTACGAGAATTGATGAAAAAAATGCAATGATGGCCACTGCCGGAATAAGAAAACCGACACCAACCCGGATGTTGTTATTCATAATAAAAAATGATGTTAAGTGTGAAAAGATCCTCGAATTTATCTTCAGAAAATTGCCCAATAAAGGACAAAAATGCAAGCATTTATACGTTTAACGATTTATTTAAAATCCGCTGTAATTTTACGCGTTTAAAATGGGAAAGATGAATAAAAATATAAACGTTGGGGTCATCGGTGTTGGCCACCTTGGGCGCCATCACGCGAAACATTACGCCCAACTAAAATGCGCCAACCTTATTGGGGTCTATGACATAGATCAACGAGCGCGGGAAGAAACGGCGCTAAAGTATGCCACGAAACCGTTTGATTCAATGGAGGCGTTGATTAAAGAAGTTGATGCCGTGTCAATTGTAACACCAACGCACCAACACAAAGTGGTGGCTGAATCATGTATTAAAAGCGGGAAACATGTTTTTATCGAAAAACCAATTACAAAGACATTGGGGGAAGCGAATGCCCTGATTAATCTTGCCGATAAAAATAAAAGATTAATTCAAGTTGGTCATATAGAAAGACTGAACCCAGCTTTAGTTCCCCTTTCCAACTTAGACATTGATCCAAAATATATTGAAGTGCAGCGGTTAGCACCCTATATGAGTCGCGGAACCGACGTACCCGTTGTTTTGGATTTAATGATCCACGACATTGATTTGGTCTTAGCTTTTGTGAAAGCACCCGTAAAAGAAATTCAAGCTAGCGGTGTTTCAATTATGACAAGGTCGGTAGATATTGCAAATGCTCGGATTCGGTTTGAAAATGGCACCGTAGCTAACATCACATCCAGTCGGGTTGCAAAAGATCGCGTTAGGAAGCTTAAGATTTTTCAACAAGATTTATATATTACCATCGATTTTTTAATAGGACTTACAGAAATATATAAAGTCATGGATGACGACCAAAGCGACCCAGAAGCAACCATGTCCGCGCCCCTGGAATCAAACGGTAGAAACAGGAAGATATTTTATGAAAAACCAGAGATTAAGAAATACGATGCCCTGGAGTTGGAGTTGAAAAACTTTATTAAATCTATTCAGGGAGAAGCCTCTCCAATTGTCGATGGTGTTGCAGGTCGCAACGCCCTAGATGTTGCGATTCAAATACACGATAAAATATTAGAAGATTTACAATAATGGATATTCGAAATTTATTATTTAAATATAGAAGCTATACGCCCATTCCAATTGGATTGATGATCATATACTTTGCCCGCCCCGGGAGTGCACACCTAACCCTTGGGATTCCACTTTTGCTTACGGGTGAGGTGATGCGCATTTGGGCTGTGTCCTATGCGGGAGGGGAAACGAGAACGCGAAGAGTTGGCGCACCGGCACTGTGCTCATCGGGGCCATTCGCCTTTGTGAGAAACCCCCTTTATCTTGGCAATATGTTGATGTACGTGGGCATTGTCTTAATTGCAGGATCAGCAAATGTATGGCTAATGGTGGCCACAACATTGTCATTTTTTTTAATACAATACTCTTTAATTATTTCTTTAGAAGAAGAAACGCTAACATTGCTGTTTGAGAAAGAGTATGAAGAATATAAAAGTAATGTTCCGGCAATTTTTCCCAGGATTTCTCGCTGGGATACCCGAGATAACATAAGGCCGTTAAATCTTATAAAAACGCTAAAAACAGAAAAACGAACGCTTCAGAATGTTGTTTTTATTTTAATTTTGATTTACCTGCGGATTCAAGTTTTTTACTAATGAAAACAAGGGTCCTTTTTTGAACCCCCAGAATAGATCAGATAAACCGACATTTTTTATTGTGGCTGGCGAAGCATCTGGCGATTTACATGGGGCGAAGCTTATAAGCGCAATTAAAAACAAATCACCCAAAAGCCGTTTTGTTGGCCACGGGGGCGATAAAATGACAGAAGCAGGGCTTGAACGAATAATCCACATAGACCGATTGGCTATTATGGGGTTTTCTGAAGTCATTAAACATTTACCCTTTATGTTTAAGGTCATGAACGATTCTTTAGTGAAAATACAGGAGTTAAGCCCAGATCGAATTATTTTAATTGACTATCCAGGGTTTAATCTCCGTCTGGCAAAAAACTGCCAATCCTTAAAAATTCCCATCACCTATTTTATTTTACCACAGCTATGGGCGTGGAAAGAAAAGAGAATAAATACCTTTAGAAATTATATTGATCAATCGCTAAGCATTTTTCCCTTTGAGCAAGACTGGTTCGAATCTCGTGGTGTTTATGCAAATTATATTGGCCACCCTTTTTCAGAAATAGAACCACCAAAAACAACGAAGGAACATTTTTATTCCAAACATAAATTACAAGAGTCCGATACGACATTAGTTCTTTTACCGGGAAGCCGCCAACAGGAAATTGATCGCCATTGGCCCATATGTTGGAAAACAGTTGAGCGACTTCGCCAACAAAAACCGGACCTAAAAGTGATTATTGGAAAAGCTGGCGGCGTTAAAATTCCAAATAATTTAGATGGAGCAACGATCGAAGATAAAGAGATCCGGGCGGCAATGGCATTTGGAACGGCAGCCCTAACCGCATCCGGAACGGCAACGCTTGAGTGTGCCGCGTTAGATATACCCGAAGTTGTGTTTTATAAACTTTCAAGAATATCAGCGCTCATTGCGAACAAACTGAACAAGTCACCTTTTGCAGCAATGGTAAACCTAATCGCTGGCAGAGAAGTCGTGCGAGAATTTTTACAAAACGATGCAACAGAAAAAAACCTATCCGCCGCCCTACACCCCCTATTAGAAACATCAAAAGAAAGAAATGCCGTGTTAAGCGGATACGAGGAGGTTCGCCGTTCTCTTGGCGTACCAGGTGTGTACGATCGCGCAGCAGAAACAATATTAAAAAGAACAAACCATGGCTAACCCAGAAAACGAAAAAAGATTAAAAAACCGATTTCTCGTTTGGTTTGGGGTGCTAATTGGCCCATGGTTACTTCGTTTTTTTTATAACACGAACAAGTGGGAGATTGAGGGGGCCCACCACTATGAAGATGCGATAAAAAATGGAAAATCAGTGATTATTGCATCGTGGCACAGCACACTGTTGACTGTTTTTATGGGACTTTCGCAAAAGAATTTTTTTGGCATGGCAGGCAACCACCACCCAGAAGCAGAAATTATTTCTAAAATAGGCTACAAGCTGGGTTGGCATGTGATTCGCGGATCATCAACTGATGGAGGAAAAAAAGCATATGATGATATGTTAAGTATATTAAAAAAACCAGGAACAGTATTTGCTATAACGCCGGACGGACCGCAGGGGCCTGCAAAAACTCCGAAGGCGGGTATAATTCGCGCTGCCCAAAAAACAGGTGCCGTTATCGTTCCGGCCGCTGGCCAATCCACTAAAAGCTGGGTATTCAACAATTGGGATAAATTTTATCTCACAAAGCCATTCGGTAAAATAGTTCAGATTTATAGCGAGCCCCTCTCTTTTGAAAAAACGGACGATTTTGAAATATGTGTGGAGAGACTAACAAATGCATTAAATAAAACAGAGAAGGAAGCCGAACGCCGTGTCCGGATGGAAACAACCGACTGACCCCCGGTTAAGATATGTTCTTTTTCCATTGGCGATGCTGTTTTGGGGTATTCTGTTTTGGAGAAATTTATTCTACACCGTTGGATTCTTTGTATCAAGAAAGCTACCAACAAAGGTCATCAGTGTTGGCAATATAACAACGGGCGGCACAGGAAAGACACCCGCCGTTATTTATCTGGCAAATATTCTTAAAAAAAGAGGAAAGAAGGTGGCCGTACTCAGTCGCGGATATGGGCGGAAAACAGCAGGAACACAGCTTGTAACAGACGGGAATACGCCAGTTTTAGATTGGCGTAACTTTGGAGATGAGCCCACACTAATCTCAAAAGCCCTAAGCGGGGTTCCGGTTGTCGTCGATGAAAAGAGACATCGGGGCGGCATGTTTTTAGTCGATAGGTTTAATCCGGATGTAATTATCATGGATGATGCTTTTCAACACCGCGCCATTGAGAGAGATGTTGATATTGTATTAATTAATAGTCAAGACCAACGATCGGACCACAAGTTGCTTCCTTATGGATTTTTGAGGGAACCGTGGATTCATTTAAAGCGCGCCCATGCAATTATTTTTACCAAAACGAACCTAATGAAACCGGCCCCATTTTTAAGATCCATGGCCAGAAACTCAAACGTCCCAAGGTTTCGAAGTGTATTGTTATGTGGGCCTCTTGTTTCACCAGAGGGCGAATATAAAGATATTTTGAAAGAAAACAGCGTGCTTGCGCTCTCAGCCGTTGGGGATCATGGAGGGTTTGTGCGTACCCTGAACAGTGCCGGTTTAAACATTGTAGAGGAATTGGTATTTAAGGATCACCACGATTATACACAGGACGATGTAGAGCTCACCCAAAAACATCTTTTGAAATCGGGAGCGGAATATGTCGTAACCACCGAAAAAGACATGGTGAAACTATATCAACTGGACCTCTCCAGAATAGAAATATATAGTATTGGTATTGAGTTTAAACTCAGCAAAAAAGCAGAAAACAGACTAATAGAGATTATTAAAAAAAGCGGCTAATTATTATATTTGTGCCATGCCCCAGGCAAACATGATTCCCACAAACGATAACAATAGAGGCCATCCCGTATTTATCATTTGGCGAGCGCTTGGATCCTCGAATACATGGATTTGAAATTCATGTGATGCCACAGCACCACGGTCATCTATGGCGATTAAAATAATATCATTTGGACCGCGTTGATTGGGGCGCGGCTTCCAAGACAAAATACCCGTTTTCCGATTAAAAGTAGAATATTTTGGCAACTTGACGGCCTTATAGACCACCCGGTCTTTATTTAAATCTTCTGCCACAACTCGATATTTATATAAATGTCCTGTAAGGGCAACAGGTCTTGGTGTAGAAATGATGTTGGGGTTAATATTAACAAATATTTTTCCTTCTTGAGTATCGTTTTGATATCCATCTGACACCTGTACAGTAAAATTGTTATTGTTAATTTGTGCAGATTTTGGGATCCAAACAACCTTACCTTTTTTACTCATTTGCATTCCATGGGGAGCTTTGAGTAGTGTGAACAGCAAATCAGCATCTTCGTTTTTATCTTCTACTTGGAGTTGATATTTAAAGACTTCTCCCACCATGGCGGATACGGGGGCATTAGAAACAATGACGGGCGGGTGGTTTACATAAACATCAAACGACTGTTCATCTTTTGTATACCCATCGGAAACAAGATATGAAACACGTTGTTTGTCTACCTGCTCGGTGGTGGGCGTCCAGGACAATGTCCCCGTATATTCATCCACTTCCATGCCATCAGGAAATTCCAACAATGTATATTTTATAGTGCTTAGCTTTCGCGCCAGCACCCTTGGTGGGCGCCCCCGATTCCCCTGAAAAAACTCCCAGAGAATATCCTTAATCGCAACGGTGCGATCATCAACAGACTCAACAATGATATTCAAGCGATCATTTTCCCAAAAAATGGAATGAACGTACTTCTTCAAATTTAATCGGGACACCTCCAAAGTAAGGGTGTCTAAAGCGTCGGATTCAGTCAAGTAAACGGTTTCGGTATTTCGCCAATCCATAAGATAACGATCAACGTTTTCCATATAGACATCATCGCTGATTTGAATAGAATATATTCGGTAATTTTCAGTGGTCTCTAGAGGAACAACCTCATTGTACGGAAGCAAGGCCCCGCGGTTCATATCCGAAGTCATAATTTGATACTGATATGTTTGTCCCACAGTACCCTGCATGGGTGGGATTGAAACAATATTAATCGGTGCGTTCACAAAATAATCTGCTTCAATAATCTGGGTTGTGTGACCATCTCCAACTTCAATCATTAGGTGTGCAAAATCTATGTTCTCGCGATTAGGCTCCCAAACGATCATACCGCTGTATGGATCCATCCGCATTCCTACGGGCATTTCGTGGGCAACGAAGATCAAGTCATCATTCATATTGGGATCAGAGACATTAAGCTGAAATCTGTATTCTTCCCCCAGGTTGATGACGTTCATTTTAAAGGGCGCCGCCTCAACAACCGGCGGATGGTTCACAAATATTTTTACCCGCTGGGAATCAACGGCGATACCGTGGTTAACTTTCACAACAAACTGTTGGGTATCAATTTGTGCAACGCCCGGCACCCACGTGACTACACCCGTCTCATCGATAAGCATACCATCTGGGTTTTCAGTTAAACTAAAGTTGAGAATATGCTCTAGATCGGGTCGCCAGATTTCAACTTTATACCGATAGGGCCCATCTATTGAAGCATCTTTTGGCGCCATGGATAAAATCTTAACACCGGCACGCGCGAATAAAGAAAAATTTTGGGCGACCCGATCAAAGCCATCGCTTACCACCAGCCGCACATCATACACATCAATATGAGAGGTATCTGTTTGCCAAAAAACAACACCCTCAGCATCAAGAACCATTCCATTCGGCGAGACCTCAAGCCGATAGTTTAGTGACACGTCCGGGTTCCGGTCAAAGACGATCGGTTTATAAACAAAAGTATCTCCAGCAACAAATTCAGTCCCCAACGGCTCTGAAACAAAAACCGGCGGGTCGTTAACGTAAATCCACAATCTTTCATCGTCCCCCTCCAAATTCGGAACAACTTTATACGTTAAAAGAGAATCTTCTTTTGTTATCATGGGGGTAACGTCTTCACCCAACTTTCGTTCCACATGATAGGCCAATTTATATGCCCCTAGTTGGCCGTTGTTTGGTACCCAGCGAATAGAGCGGGAATCATAGTGAAAAAACATTCCCCGGGGCGGCGGTTGAAGCCATCTGAAACTATAAAATTCTTTTTTCTCTTCCTCCGGAAGCGTATAGGCGAAAGATTGGTTTACCGTCAAAACGTGACGAGGAAGAATTCCTTTAGGCAATGGCTGGCCCATTGTTTCCAAGGGTTTTGGGATTTTTGGAAGCGATATTTCCTCTTTTGGAATATGGGGGAAAACATCCAGCACATCCTCTTCTTGGGGCACAACACCTACAATTTTGGGTGCGGTTGGCTCTGGCCCATGACCAAGATCGGTAATAAAAAGATTTGTTTCATAGCCATCCCAACCAGCCGCGATAACAGATCCAGAATAAATTCCCCGGACAACAATTGGAAGAACAGAAAAAACTTGTACCCCCTGAAGACTATCATCTTCCAAGGTAAAATATTCATACGGCTCAACAAGGCCATCGTCGCTGCCTGACGCTAGGGTTAAAATATTCATGTCCCCAGATATTAAGAGAATATCATCATAGGAATCTTGATTAAAATCGGCTACGCGCATTCCCGACAAGGGGCCACCATCTATGGGTAATTTTTCAATTGAGAGATAATCACCAGTAAGCGTCATAGATACAATATCTCCATTATAAAATGGTATTAAAACATCTGTAATACCATCTTTGTCCCAATCGGTTATAGAGATCGCCGAGGGAATTAACCCATCTAAACCAGGAATGGGGGTGTCTTGTCCGTCACCCATCACCAGTTCCGACCCAATATTATAAAAAGGCTGCGTCCGAAGCACGTCGCCCTCTGGAGACAAAACAATGATTTCATCAAACCCGTCACGATTCCAATCCACAGCAGTAACGTATATTGCGCCAACACCGGAGCGCATCCCCGTTGGTTTAACCGTTTGAATTATAACCCACTCCCCCTCGTCGTTTAAATCGAGAATAACAATTTCACGCAACGGGCTTCCAAGAGAAACGGCCAATTCTTGATCCATATCACCATCATAATCCAACAAAACAAAATTATGTCCCCGCACAAAACTTCTACCACCAGATAAGTTTAATACACTACCGGCGCGCTCACTAAACCGCTCCCCATCCCAATAGTAATAAAAGGCGATTGGCTGAAGAAGTTCGTTTTGGTCTGGTTCAGCTAAATTGGAAACAGTGATAAGCTCTGGTATACCATCACCATCCAGGTCACCCAGCTCAACATCTACAAAATTTCCAAGTAAACCATCGGGCGCCTCAAGTTCCCATTCCATTTTTTGGTATCCATCTTCATCGAGCTCATAATATCGAATAACGGACAATTCTTTGTTTTTATATGAGCCCTTTTCGACCGACGCAAACTCCTGCAAACCATCACTATCAAGATCATAAGTTCCTTCCATATGGATGATTTTTAAACTTTGAGAAAAAACGGAACATATAATAATCCCAACGATAAATAATTGTTTAAAAATTTTCATGTGCTGTCTGGAGGTGAGATAAGGATATCAGCTTCAATCGAATCAGGTGCGATTGGCGTTGCCCCCAAGGGCACAATAGAAAGCGTTTCCCCGGATGTTTTAATAGAATCCGTCGATATAGTAACCACAGAATCTGAAGGGTTAATTTGAATAATGGTTGAATCGACCGCAGGGATTTCAAGTTCAGATGGCGGCGTTTCCGTTTCTACCTTAACCGCGGACGGCGGATCACCCGCCACAGTCTCATCAATTGAGCGTTTCTCTTTAAGCAGCGTCGCGGGTGCATAAAATGAATGAAAATCTGTTTTAGCTTTTAAAGTATCGGGGATAGAATCAAGATGAAACACAAAGGTGTCTCTACTGGCAGGCGTGAGCCATGCGTCAATTAATAAAGGCATAAAGGACGATTCAAAATCAATTTCAGTAATTGTTTTTTGTGACCCATTTTCCTTTACATTAATATCACCTCGAACAGCATAGGGGCGACCACCAAAATATGAAAGCACCAGATCATGATCTTGGTTATGAAGAGGAGAGGATAGGGAAATAACACCGGATATATTTTGGTCTGAAGATAAAATATTTAACCGGCCATTTGGAGCACGTTCCAGCCCTAGGGTTGAAGGAAATCCTTCAAAAAAGTATTCGGGAAATTTAAAAAGATCCGGGCTTAATCCTTCTGGATCAAACGACTGTGGGATGGTATCCCTCGTAGGAAAAATCGACATATAAAAAAGATTACTATCCAAATCATGAATGAAAGATAACGTCACAATTGAATCTGGCCTGTCAGAAGAAGATTTAAAATTAAAAGCAGAAGTTTTATTATGTTTAATTGTACTGAGATCGGCGGAGATTCCAATAGAAATGACACCATTTGTGTTTATACTATTGGTACTAAAAGGCGTTTCTCCCTCAAAAACAAATCGGTCATTTTCATCAATATCCGTAGTGGAAATATTAATTCGATGAAAACGTGACGGCACCAAAACAAAGGGTTGTGGCGGAACAATGGTATCACTCACTAAAATAACAAGGGATGAATCAATGACTTGCAAAATGGGGTGTATGTGGTGAGTGTCTCCATAATTGTCAACACCACTAAGCAACTCTTCTTTTATCCGAACACTTAATTCATAAGATGCGTCAACAATACCTATATGGTCTCGGGTGGGAACCCACGCTATTTGATAAAGATGCGGTTCAAATCGCATATCAGCCGGGGGCGCAGTTTGCCAGCGAAAACTATAGAAATCTGACGCAGAGTCCGGAAGGACAAATAAGTTTAAAGTATCGCCCAACAGCAACGTATCTGTAACAAGAAAAAGAAGAGAATCTAAGTCCGCATTTTGATTGCTTTTTAGAACAGAATCATAAAGACCATTTTCTATTCGTGCTAATATTGCGCTATTTATTTCCGCCTCACCGGCAGAAGACTTCATACCAAACAAATCGGCCTTACTTAATTTGCTTTCCGTGAATGTAAGATCGCCATCTGCATAAGCAAGAACATAAACCTCACCGGTTGCAAAGGGAATAAGAAGCTCATCTGCGCCATCTTTATTTTCATCAAAAGGCTGAATATACTGTCCCAAGATAATACGAGCACCGTTCATCACAAAGAGATCCGACACAAGTTCTTCGCCGAGATTTGATGTGGAAAACACGCTTGTTTTAAGGCCATCGCCCTCGGGGCTCATTAAGGCGACGAAGGACTCACTATTACTCGAAAAAACACCAACATAGACTGGTCCATATCCATTATTAACAAGTGTGCCAGAAATAGTATGACTGTTTACTTTACGAAGATTCCCCTCTTCCAAAAAAAGAGTAAAAAGTTCTGCGCTTCGGGTGGGGGTAGACATTGAAACAGCAAAAACATTAGCAGACCCAGCCAGATTTCCTGGGCGAATTATATCCGCCTTTCCATCCCCGCTCACGATAGATTTTGGCTTAGATGAAAAAGTTTGTCCATTCCATTCAAATACGCTTAACCAATGATTATTATTAGACCGCAGGATAACAACCAACTCTTCTGTGTTGTCATTATTTAAATCACTAAACCGCGCATCAACGATTTTGCCATTGCCCTCTGGGGAATATGCCCACAACAAATGATGGCTTCCATCGTCACTCAACTCAACATATTCTAATTGGTTTGACAACCCACCAAGAAGTAAAATTTCACTTTTACCATTGTTGTTTAGGTCAAGTGTTCCAAAAACAAAAAGGTTTCCCGCTAGCAGGGTTCCACAGGCGCAAACAAGCAATCCGACTGGAAACTTAATTGACACTAAGCTTTTTCCAGGCCGTTAAAATGGTTAAAATTGGAGACGTTATTACTATAATATGAATACCCTTACCTGCAGGTTCTATCAAATATAGGTGTTCACCGTCAAATATATCAAGAAAAAGGCCAGATATATTATAAAGGAAAAATCACAATTATCTTTTCATATTAAAGGCATACTGAATAAATTAAATGCTCATTGTTTGGCGGCTTTTTAGTCTTAATGAATAAAATTATTACAATACTCCTGCTTACCGTTTCTTTGGCTACCCCCCAGGGAGATATATATCCGACGGAAACCACCTACGGTGGCGGCATTGGAATCAGTACGATGTATATGGTATTAGACTCTGTTCCGGGAGAACACATTCTAAAAGAATTAGGGTTAAACGTTAAAGATATTTCTTCTCGTCCGTTGGTTTTTCACGGAGGTGAAGGGTTTGCGCAAATGTCAGGCCCGTGGCGACTCGGCGGGTATGCCGGACTGGGGGCCGCACAAGTGAGCAATGTTTTTGATATACAAATGTTTATTAACAGGGACGACTCAACGGGGTATCAAGAGCCTGACTTTGGAAAAGACGGGGACACCCTGTATACATTTTCCGAAAACCTTTCCGTAAAAGCACGCCTCAATTTTTTAATGGGCGCCATGACGATTGAATATGTTCTACCCGTTTATAGAGACTTGGAGGTGATGGCGGGAGCCCTAATGGGGGTGGGTCGCTATACACTTTCAGTTGATCAACACATTGGTACGCCAAAATGGTCCAATTTCAATAAAAACATGTATGGTTATATTGAAAACAATAGCGTCATGGTTGAAATAGATACGTTGGGACGCAAGTACGAAGAGGCGGCAAACGCATACCGCGCAAACGGTTTACGCCCCATAAATATAAATGGAACAATGACAGAGCTTAGTGGTACGTTTTTTAACTTTCAACCCTACATAGCAATAAAGTGGCAATTTCTTGATAGAATGGGATTGAGAATCAGCGCAGGATACAACAAAGGTACAATAGGGAGTGGAAAGTGGAGGCTCAATGGGCACATCCCCATTAACGATTCTCCCAAATCTGCTCTTCAGGGAATTACATTGCGTACGGTTATTTATTTCGGATTATAACTCCATATAAGTATATAAAACAGGGATGAAACGAATTAAACTTTCAACTAGATCTACACTATTAGCTGGGGTAACGGCAGGGATATTTATTGCGCTTCCCCTATCACAGATGATTTATTCAAAACAGAATAATTCGTACGCCACCATTGAAAGCAAGCTCAAGGTTATGAATCAAATCCTGTATTTTGTGAACCAACTTTATTATGAAGCGGTGGATATGGAAACGCTTATGGATGGTGCTTTTCATGGAATCATGGATCAGCTTGACCCACACTCTGTCTTTATTTCAGCAAAGGATCAAAAAAATATTAACGAATTATTTAAAGGAGAGTTTCAGGGCGTTGGAATCGAATTTGATATTTTAAATAATTATATTACAGTAATTACACCGGTCATTGGAGGACCATCAGAAAAAGCGGGAATTCAGGCGGGAGATTGGATAATTGAAATTGACGGCGAAAGCGCAAAAGGCATTGAGCGAGAAGATGTTTATAAAAAATTACGCGGAAAAAAGGGAACGCGTGTTAATTTAAAGGTCGGGAGAATTGGTACAGATCCATTTAGCGTCACCATTGTTCGAGACGATATTCCACTATATAGTGTCCGCGCCAGCATCATGCTTGATGACCGTACCGGCTATGTTTGGTTAACGAGGTTTTCTACAAAATCAGGGCCAGAAGTTCGAAAATCTATAGACAAACTGTTAAATCAAGGCATGAATCGAATGATTTTAGATCTTAGAAACAACAGTGGCGGTATATTGGAACAAGCAGCTGAGGTTGCTAATATCTTTATTACCCAAAAAGACACATTGGTATATACGAAAGGGAAAGACAAAAAAGCAAAACAGGCTTTTGTTGCCGCCCCCTACAAGGGCAATAGAGACTTCTCTCTTATTTTATTAATCAATCGCGGATCTGCAAGCGCCAGCGAGATTGTAGCTGGCGCAATCCAAGACCTAGACCGGGGGTTGATTGTGGGGGAAACCAGTTTTGGCAAAGGGCTCGTGCAACGCCAGGTAGATCTCAGCGATGGGTCGGCGATTCGGGTTACGATTGCTCAGTATTATACACCCAGCGGAAGGCTAATCCAGCGTTCGTTTAAAAACGGAAATTATGAGGATTATTATAAAGAGATTTATGAAGAAAATCGCGAAGCAAAGATAGATTCACTTAAAAAACTCCAACCACCTTTTTCTACGAGAAGAGGAAGGACCGTTTATGGAGGCGGTGGGATTACACCCGATGTATATATCCCCTGGGATTTAGATCTCAAACCAGCTACACGAAAAATACTGGCAGACCCAAACCGCCCCATGTTTAATTGGAGTGCAACGTTTGTAAGAAGTCATATGGATATACCGGAGCATTACAGGAAATTTCAAGAAAACTGGGAGTTGCCGGTTAACGCACTAGAGGACTTTTTAGAATTTGCGACGAAAGATTATAACAAAAATGAAAAAGAGGAAGCTCTGAAAAACAATGTCTACTTAAAGACAATATTAAAATCAGAAATCGCAGGTGCAAAGTGGGGGCGGGATGAACTTTGGGGCGTGCGCGTAACTGCTGATAACCAAATATTAGACGCCTTAAAACATTTTAACGAAGCTGATGCATTCTTGGCCGATAGCAATTAAATTCTCGGGTTAATTATTAGACTTTCCTTAGAGGTAGGGGATAACTTTAACATTAATTTTGACATAAACGGAGGAACATATGGTTCAATATTTCATTGATGGCGGCGCATTTATGTGGCCCATTTTAGTATCACTGGTCTTTGGCCTTGGGTTTGCATTAGAGCGGGCATACTCACTTATTGTATCATCTATAGACTCTCAGAAGTTTTTTACAGATATTTCTGATACAATTAATGAGAGTGGCGTTGACAAAGCTGTTGAATTGTGTAATAAAACAAGAGGGCCCGTTGCAGAAATTTTTCACGCAGGTCTTTCAAGGGCCCATCGCGGATTAGCAGAAGTAGAAAAAGCAATTCAAAATGCCGGATCACTAGAAATGGCTTTTTTAGAAAAGAACATGATTTGGTTGAATACGGTTATCACCGTAGCCCCGATGATTGGGTTTACGGGAACTGTTGTGGGAATGATCGATGCTTTTGACGCCATTAAAGCTGCAAACGATATTTCACCAGCGGTTGTGGCTGGCGGTATTTCAAAGGCGCTTTTGACCACAGCCTTTGGTCTGATCACGGCAATGATTATTCAAATATTTCAAAACTTTTTTGTATCACGGATTGATCAACTCATCCTTGATATGGAAGAAAACTCTATAAAGTTAGTTGATCAGCTTTATGAAATGGATTCCTCAAAAAAGGGAAAAAAATAAAGAATCTATGACGGAAAAACGCAGATTTAAAGGGGGAGAAATCCCCACATCCTCCATGGCGGATATTGCTTTTCTGCTTTTAATTTTCTTTTTGGTTACCACCACCATTGATATGGATAAAGGATTGGGAATGGTGTTGCCGGCCGAAGGAGAAGAAATTGAAATCAGTAAAAAGAACATTCTTAATTGTTTGATAAATTCGTCAGGAAACGTTTTGCTGGGTGGAGAGGGCATAGAAGTACGAAATCTGTCGAAGACAGTTAGACAAAAACTGGCAGAAAATGAAAAACTGGTAATCTCAGTAAAAGCCCACAAAGCGGCCACATATAAAGATTATGTGGCAGTCATTGATCAATTAAAGCGGGCCAATGCAACGCGTATATCCATTGCGGAGTCGAACTAATGAAATTAAAAAGAAAAACCAAACTCAAAAGTGAAATTCCAACCGCTTCTATGCCGGATATTATATTTATGCTTTTGATATTTTTTATGGTAACGACCGTGTTAAGAGAATATTCCGGGCTTCCCATTTCGCTTCCGAAAGCAAAACGTATAGAGAAGTTGAAATCTAAACGCCACACCTCTCATATCTGGGTATCTAAAGACGGCTTAATTTCAATTGAAGATAAGCTTTATGCTTCTGATGGTATCCGACATGTCATGTATGAAAAGCGCGTGGCAGACCCACAACTTGTTGTTTCATTAAAAGCGGATGAACGCGCTAAAATGGGATTAATTAGTGCAATCCACAGTGAATTACGAAAAGCAGATGCCCTTAAGTTGAACTATTCCACTAAAACAGCAGTAGATTAATATGCGCAGTGAACAATCAGCGTCCATAAAATTCCTTTATCCAGTTATCGTACGGATTACTAGCTTTGCGGGTATTTTTCTGTTAATTTCTGCATTTTTAATTTTTCCCCGGGCAGCCAACACATTTGATTTAGAAGAAGAATTCCAAATTATTATTGAACAAATTGATATTCCCCAGACGGAACAGTTTGATCGCCCCCCGCCACCGGCAAGACCCTCAGTCCCCGTAGAATCTGAAAGCGAAGATATAGCAGATGATGTCACTCTGGATGAATTTAATTTGGATGAATTCGACGCTTGGGGCGCCCCACCACCACCGCCAGAAGGACCTCGTGTAAAGTTTATTCCATACGATGATCCACCAGTACCACTAACACCAATCAGGCCAAAATATCCTGAGATTGCACAAGAAGCGGGCATTGAAGGCACCGTTGTAGTACAGGTTTTTGTAGATGATAGGGGGCGGGTTAAAGAAACCGTAATATTAAAAGGGATTCCCAATACCGGGCTGGACGAAGCGGCTACAGTTGCTATACGCGCTGTTCGGTTTCGACCGGCGAGACAGAGAGAGCGCGCGGTGGGGGTCTGGATATCAATTCCAGTTAATTTTAGATTAAAAAGTTAAAAAAGCTTTATTTAAAATATAAAAAAAGGGCTGTATTTATTACAGCCCTTTTTTATTATTCTAAATATCAATTATCTTTAAGATCCCAACTGTTTTTTAGCCAAAGACCTGACTAGAGCAGCCTCCCAACTATTAAAATTATAATTAGAAATATAATCAAAAATCGCCATTGCCTCTTTCTCCTGACCGGCCTGTTTTAATGCGAGACCTTTAAAATAGGCATAATATTGATAATTTTCTGGATTAATATTCTCATTAAAATAAGAAAGTGAGCCTGGCGTATCGCCAGTAAATAAGCGCACCATTCCAGAGAGGGCATTATAATCATCTAACGCAGAAGGGCTTTGGATTTTACTAGCAATAGGATAAAGCTTTTTAAGCTGTTCTTCCGCTTTATCGTATTCTCCGAAGAGGATATAGTGCCACGCTTCCATTTGAGCATTAAAAGAATCAAAATTTCTTTGTATGACTTCATCTATTTCCATAAGTGACATAGCAGCCGTTGCATAGTTTTTGCGTGCACTCAAAGCGGTAAAGGCCTCTTCTTTTTGTTGGTTATTAGCATAAGCTATAAAGCGCATGAATTCAACTCTTGCCTTTTGTTGGTATAATGAGGCTTCTGAAAAGCCTAGTGTATTTAATTTACTATCAAGATCTTGAGCTACGCGCAATGCGCCTTCATAGTCGTTTTGAAACAGGTATGCTTGCAGTTTGTAAAAAGTCAGATTTACAACCGCTAAAGGGGTTTTTGAAAGAGCAATTGCCTTATCATAATTTTCTCTTGCAGTTTTACCATCGCCACCAAATAGGTAATTATGAGCAAACACATTGTATGCAGAACCCTTCATAGATGATCCCGTTTCTTCAGCAACATCAACCATTTTTTGGTAAAGAGGTTTGGCCGCAGCAAAATCACTATACTGGCGCTCGACATTTGCCTGAAGTTGATAAGAAAATGGAGCCTTAGGACGAGACTTAACCATGCCTTTAGTATATTTTAATGCCAATGCTTTAGTCTGTCTACTTTTGGGTAATAATATATTATTACCAATATTTACCTGGTGAGCAGCCAAACTGCGCCAGGCGCGATACTGGTCAGGGTTAATTTTTAATGCCTTATTAAATTGAGAAATTGCGTTATCAAAATCCCGCACAGATGTATAGGCGTTGCCCAAAACAACATAGGCTTCAGAACTATTTGGGTATTTATTTACCAGCTCCTTGGAAACAGTTACAACATCCATTAAACGGCCATCTCTATTTGCCACATAGATTTCAACGCGCAATTTTTCTGCTTCATTTCCATTGTTTTTATTAGCAATAGCACGGTCACGAAAAGCCTTTCTTTT
>Ga0208329_1000017_pt1 | contig 40142 bp, 39 predicted proteins | sample DeeseametaMP2053_FD_184177 | JGI IMG/M metagenome (GOLD analysis project Ga0208329, IMG submission 184177) | Marine microbial communities from the Deep Pacific Ocean - MP2053 (SPAdes) | ecosystem: Environmental > Aquatic > Marine > Oceanic | place: West of Cabo San Lucas, Mexico, North Pacific...
ATCAATTAAGGTTAGAGTTTAATAAGGCAAATGGCTCGGTTGCCTTTTAGATAATCATGGCATCATCATGAAGATTGCAGGACTCATTTTAGCAGCCGGCGGATCAAGCCGAATGGGAGATCAAAATAAATTGTTACAATTGATTGATGGAACGCCAATGGTGAAAAAAGTGGTTGCGTCATGCCTTCATTCCAATTTATCATCAATTTATGTCGTTTTAGGTCATGATTCTGAATGGATTAATAATTGCATTTCTACTGAAGGTATCAATTTTGTTAATAATGAGGATTGGCGTTTGGGAATGGCTTCTTCTATTAATTCTGGAATAGGTGCAATGAATAATGATTTTGATGGAGCCATGATTTTATTGGGCGACATGCCATATATTGAAACTAAACTCATTGACCAAATGATAGAATTATTCCAAGAATATAAAATTGTTGTTCCCGTAAAAAATGGCAGGCAAGGAAATCCAGTTTTATTTTCATCCACATTTTTTAATGATTTACAATCGATAGATGGGGATAAAGGAGCAAAACGTGTCATCCAGGAAAATTTTAGTTCTGTTGTTCCTACTGATGTTATGACAAATGCAATTTTCCGTGATATCGATACACCCCAGCAAATGAAGGACAGTGTCGGAACTTCATAAAAATTTGTTTTCTGTAATGGCAAAAATGAAAGGGGAGAATTGCCCCTTTGCCATGACAACAGTGATCGCTGTAAAAGGTTCAACATCAGCAAAGATCGGTGATAAAGCACTTTATGATTCGGATGGAAAACGAATAACAGGCTATATTGGTGGTGGCTGTGTAGAAAATCGTGTTGGTCAAACTGTGGTGGAATCATTGGCGGATAATCAAACCAGGATGATTGATGTGAATCTGGACAGTGATGATATGGAATTAGGAATACCATGTGGAGGCATGATGACAATTTTTGTGGAACCGCAACAAAGTTCACCAACCATTTTGATCAGGGGCATGGGGCGTGTGGTGGAAGTTTTGGCTGAAATAGCCCATATGCTCAACTTTAAGGTCTTGATCCAAACACAGGAAGATGAAAAGGATCGGTATGAATTAGCCAATCAGATCATTACGGATCCCTTAGATCTGGAAGAGATTGATGAAAATATCGATTATTTCATATTAGCAACCCATCATCGTGATGACCATAAACAGACCTTGAGTGCTTTGAATGCCGGCATCCCGTTTGTGGCAGTTATCGCAAGTCAGAAAAAAGCAGGTTTGATTAGAGACTTTTTAAATGAGAATAATGTATCTGATGAATTGGAAGCACGCTTCCATTCCCCGGCAGGATTGGATCTGAATGCAAAATCTGCAGAAGAGATTGCATTAAGCATCCTGTCTGAAATTGTCATGCACCGCAATTCCGGTTCTGGAGAACCGATGGGGAATTAACTTGGGTATTCCTGTTTATTTAGATAACCAGGCAACAACGCCTTTGGATCCAATAGTTTTGGAGGCGATGCTGCCATTCTTTAAAGAGAATTATGGAAATGCTGCCAGTGTTCACCATTCCATTGGGCGAGATGCGAAAGAAGCAGTTGAGCGATCCAGAAAGTTACTGGCCCAAGCGCTTAACGCGCGATCCAGGGAGATTATAATTACTAGTGGTGCCACGGAATCCATAAATCTTGCTATCCGTGGTATTTGTGAAAAAAATCGAGAAAGAGGGAAGCATATTATTACCCAGAATACTGAACATAAAGCAGTGTTGGATACCTATGAAATTATGGCGAATGATGGTTGGGATATTACAATAGTTCCAGTTGATTCTGATGGCAATGTTGATCCGGAATCTGTTCGAAAAGCTATGAGACAAGATACGATTTTAGTTTCAATTATGCATGCCAATAATGAGATTGGTACGATCCAACCCATCGCTGAGATTGGTGCCATCTGTAAAGATAAAAATGTGCGGTTTCTTGTGGATGCCTGTCAGTCTTTTGGCAAACTCACAATTGATGTAAATAAAATGAATATTGATTTGTTAGCTGCTACTGCGCATAAAATCTATGGTCCGAAAGGCATTGGACTATTGTATGTAAGACGCAATAATCCAAAGGTGGAATTGATTACGCAAATGACGGGTGGTGGCCATGAATTTAGCTATCGTTCCGGAACTCTCCCTGTCCCTCTCGTTGTTGGATTTGCTAAGGCGATAGAAAAGTGTTTAGAAAAAATGGAAAATGAGAATGCTTGGCTAAAAACACTGCGCGATAAAATGATTGATGAAATTTTTACTTCACATCCCGATACAATTTTAAATGGAAATAGGGAAAATCGATTATCAAATAATATCAATTTTTGTTTTCCAAATATTGATGCGGAAACATTGATTATAAAAATGAAAGGCATTGCCTGTTCCACTGGTTCGGCCTGCAGCAGCGCAAATCTGGAACCATCCCATGTGTTGAAAGCAATCGGACTAAAAAATGAGATGGCACATAGTTCCATAAGATTTAGTCTTGGCAGATTTAATACGAAAGAAGAAATTCGCAGGGCGATTGATGAGATTAATCATGTTCTTTCCTCAGTGAAAGAAAATTCACCCAGACAGCAATTGCTTCATGTTTAATTTTGTTATTCAATCCTAATAATTCTGAATTAAATTGATTTAATTAAATAATTAAAAAAATATTCTTTTAGCCGAATTATCTACGTCTGGCAATTAGCTCATAAGGTATTAGGCCGGTACGGTTTTGGTGGAAACGCCAGGATTTGCTCCCGATTCCCGACATAAAGTCGGGATGACTTGGAATGAGAATGGAAAACACGACACATATTCATGCCCCTGTGGATCGCGGCCTCCTGCCTGCGAATCCACCCATTGTCGACCGATTTGGTCGAACATTCAATTATCTTCGTATTGCCCTGAATGAACAATGCAATCTTCGCTGTATCTATTGTATGCCGGAAGAAGGGATTAACTTTCGCAGCGAAGATAAATTACTCACCACAAAAGAAATTTTTCGTATCATTCAGATCGCTGCTGAAATGGGCGTTTCTAAAATCAGGTTTACCGGTGGCGAACCGCTATTGCGAAAAGATCTCCCTAAACTCATACAATATGCCAATCAAACGAAGGGTGTGGAATCAACCCATCTCACCACTAATGGTCTATTGCTTGGGAAATATTTATCTCAGCTTGAAGATGCAAGGTTGACCGGAATTAACATAAGTCTCGACACTTTGAATCCAGAAAAATTTAAAATCATCACTCGACGAGATGGGGTGAATTTGGTATTGGCTGGATTTAAGAAAGCGATTAAGTCATCAATCAAAACTGTAAAAATAAACGTTGTAGCAATGCGTGATTTCAATGATGATGAACTCATGGATTTTGTCACTTTGACCAAAGAAAATGATATTACCGTTCGCTTCATTGAGCTCATGCCTTTCGATTCCCACCAGATTTGGAAGACAGGAAAATTTTATCGAGCAAAACAAATCGTTTCAGATTTAAAAAATCTAACAATCGGGTTAAAGCCAGTTGAGGGTTCGTCCACAGAACACCATGTATTTCGTATTGATGGATACAAAGGCAAAGTGGCAGTCATTCCGGCGTATTCCCGTAGTTTGTGCGGAGCGTGTAATCGCATCCGAATTACAGCAGACGGCAAACTGATGAACTGCCTTTACAGCCAGGAAGAATCGAACTTGCGTGATGCCATGCGGACCGGAAAAACAGATGAACACATTAAAAAAATGATTCGTGGGTCAATGATGAAGAAATTTAAAGACGGTTGGGAAGCGCAAAATCAGGGAAATAATAAGCGAGAATCCATGACCCAAATAGGGGGATAATATGAGTGAATTTTCACATTTAGATAAACATGGAAATGTGAAAATGGTGGATGTGACCGACAAAATGACCACGGCACGGATGGCAAAGGCAGAAGGAAAAATATCCATACTTCCGGAAACTATTTTAGCGATTCAGGATGTTACACTTCCCAAAGGGAATGTTCTGACCACAGCTAAAATAGCCGGTATTCAAGCGGCGAAGAAAACAGCTGAAATGATTCCCATGTGCCACCAGTTGAATTTATCATTTGTGGATATTGAATTCGATATTCAGGAAAACGCTATTCTGATAAAGTCCACAGTTAAAACAAAAGAAGCTACCGGTGTAGAAATGGAAGCACTGTCAGCGGTCTCCGGAGCAGCACTCACCATTTATGATATGTGCAAAGCTGTGGATAAAACCATGGTTATTGGTGAAATCCAGTTGGTGGAAAAAGTAGGTGGAAAATCAGATCACGCAACAGAATATCGACCTAAAGTTGGGGTTATTACTTTAAGCGATAGTATTTCATCAGGAAAAGGTGTAGATAAATCCGGGCCGATTTTAATTAATGGTTTTGCTGATTCTAGATGTTCAGTGAACCATAAAAAAGTATTACCTGATGGTTCAGACGAATTGGTTTTGACCATTCAAAGTTGGGTAGAAGATGGTGTGGAATTAATTTTAACAATCGGTGGCACAGGTTTAGGCCCAAGAGATTTGACCATCCAAACTATGGAAAAAATATTCGATTCAAGATTGCCCGGGATTGAACAGGCGCTCCACGCTTACGGTCGGGGCAAAGTCAAAACGGCCATGTTATCTCGACTCACAGCCGGTGTAGTGAATGGGGCCATTGTTATTTGTTTACCCGGGAGTACCGGTGCGGCGAAGGATGCGCTGACGGTGTTGATTCCCACGATATTTCATTCGTTTCATATGATGAGTGGAGAAAAACATTGAATGTTGGAACATTGGATATATGGAATCTTTGCGGAAGTTTGAAACTTCCGCAAAGTTATAGGAATTGAATTGACTGAATATTTATTACCCATCTTATTTTTCTTCGTAGCACTGATTTACTCATCCGTGGGGCTTGGTGGTGGATCATCATACACGGCACTCATGGCAATTTTCGGGATTTCTTATCAAATGATCCCCACTACATCATTGTCATTAAATCTGATTGTGACATTTATCGGGATGGTCAATTTTTGGCGTAAAGGCTACGGTCGTTTAAACCTTGTTGGTCCATTTCTCATTACATCTATTCCAATGGCATATCTCGCAGGATCATTAGAAATGCCTGAATTCATTTTTCAGATTATCCTGATAAGCACATTACTATTGGTGGCGGTACGGATTTATATCATCAATAGATTGACCCTTTCATTTAAACTGTCCGAGACGCAAAAATGGATTATGGTAATTTTTTTGGGGGCGATTCTTGGATTTATCGCCGGTGCGGTTGGGATTGGCGGCGGCATTTATTTGGTGCCATTGATTATTATGTTTGGACTTGGTACAGAAAAAGAAGCGGCTGCAGCAGGCGCCATGTTTATTTGGGTGAATTCACTGGTTGGCGTCATTGCCCAAGCTCAATTAGGCACATTCGATCCACAGTTTATCATTCCATTGGCGATAGCCGTTTTTATCGGTGGATTTGGCGGGTCATATTTTGGCGCAGTGAAATTTGAAGCGCGAACGATTCAAAGAGTCATGGGCGGCATTGTTATCATCGCCATTCTGTTTTTATTAAAAGGAATGATTTAAAAAAATGAGCTGCAAAGAGCACCTAGTAACACGAATAACTTTAAAAGTTTTCTTTGGCGAATCTTCGTGAACTTCGTGGCTAAAAGGAATTAGAATGATACCACTTCAAAAAGCAAAATCAATTATTCAAAAGCATATATTTATATTAGAAACGGAATCCGTTTCATTGTCCGATGCGGGAAATCGTGTATTAGCTGAAGATATAATCGCCACATTTCCATCACCGCAATTTGATAATTCTGCCATGGATGGATTTGCCGTTCGATCTGCAGACACTGAAGGCGCCAGTTCTGATAATCCTATCACCTTAAAAGTGGTGAGTATCAGTTCTGCGGGATCGCCCAGTGATGTCGATTTGCAATCGGGTGAATGTAGTCAATGTATGACGGGCGCAAAAATCCCCGTTGGGGCAGATGCCATTATAATGGTGGAAGATTCCAGTGGTTTTTCCGATTCGGATTCTGTCCAAGTAATGAGTGAAGCATCTGCAGGGAAACATATCCGGAGAATGGGAGAAGAAATTGCAGAAGATGAATTACTCATTCAGAAAGGAACACGAATTACGCCCGGTGAGATCGGTACTTGTGCCACATTTGGATATGGCAAATTGTCCGTGGCAAAAAAACCGAAAATTGCTATTTTTGGGACAGGGGACGAACTCATTGAACCGGGGAATGAACTGAAGCCCGGAGAGATTTACAATTCAAATTTATATGTGTTTGCGGAATTGGTAGAAAAAGCCGGCGGTGAAGTGGTCATGCGAAATGTAATAAAAGATAATAAAGATTCCTTGAGAGCATTTTTATCTGAAGCATTGGAAACATGTGATGTGATTATTTCATCCGGGGGCGTTTCCATGGGGCGCTATGATTATGTTCGGGCTGTTTTTATGGAATTAGGTGTAACCGAACATTTTTGGAAAGTGGCGCAAAAGCCCGGGAAGCCGCTCTTTTTTGGTACGGGAAATTCCACCTTGATTTTTGGATTGCCGGGGAATCCAGTTTCGGCGTTTATCGGGTTTATGGAATGGGTTTGGCCCGTGCTGGAAACAATGACGGGCAAAAAGGAATCAAAAAAAGTAACGGGTATTTTGAAAAAATCATTCCCGAGAGAAAAAGTGAAATATCGTTTTTTATTCGGGAATGCCTGGATCGAAGATGGAGAATTGGTATGTCAAGCATCCACAAAAGTTGGATCACACATGTTGTCGTCCTCGCTGGAAGCAAACTGCATATTATCATCGGAACCCGGGGAATCGATATTGACAGTTAGTGAAAATATCAATGTGAATTTGCTGCCATGGAAAACGATTGAATGATCATTACACCCAAAGAACTTCATGATCGAATAGACGAATTCACCGTGGTAGATGTCCGCCCTGAAACACAGAGAAATGAATTTCCCATGGATGGATTAGAAACGATTATTTCCAAAGATGGATCCACTCCAAATCTTGAAGGAAAAAAGGTATTGGTCTGTCAGTTTGGAATTGTGACGGAAGGAATGATAATAGAGAATGATTTGGACAATACATTCAGTTTATTGGGCGGTGCGCAATCGTGGATTGAGTTTCAATCTGAAAATGAAGATTTGAGCAGATGGTCCCGACAAACAATTCTACCCGAAATAGGAATGGACGGCCAGAAAAAACTTATGAATGCAACGGTAGCCGTCGTTGGTTTGGGTGGATTGGGTTGTCCCGTTTCACAATCACTGGTGACTGCCGGAATAGGAAAACTGGTTTTGATCGATGGGGATATTGTGGAATTGTCCAATCTTCATCGCCAGCCCCTACATGGCCCTGATGATGTGGGAACAAAGAAAGTCAAATCAGCTGAAGAGAGTTTGAGCAAAATAAATTCGGTGACGACAATTAAAATTGTGGACGATTATTTGGATGAACAAAATGGATTGGATATCATTCGAAATTGTGATGTTGTCATCGATGCCACGGACAATATTGAAACGCGGCAATTGATAGACCGATTTTCCAAAGAAACAAATGTACCCATGGTTTATGGCGGATTGTATCGCTGGGAAGGACAAGTGGCTGTTTTGAATATGGATGGAAGTCCGGGGTATAAAGAATTATTCCTGGAACCGCCATCGGGTGGAGACACCTGTGCAGATGCGGGTGTTTTGGGGATGCTCCCGAATATTATTGGGAATATCCAAGCATTGGAAGCGGTAAAATTGATTATGGGAATAGAGTCCAATTTGGTAGGGAAATTATTAATTTATGACGGAATGAGTCATTCAACGCAAATAATACAATTATGATAAAAGTAACGATTAAATGCTTTTCTCAAGTAAAATACGCTTTGGGAACGGATGAATTAACATTAGAATTTGAAATGGGAAAAACCACATCTCAATTAGAACAATTAATCCGCGAAAAAGCCCATGGAAAGTTGGATGGTATTTCTTTGAGAGTTGCAATAAATCAGAAATACATACCCAATGAAACTGAATTAATAGATGGAGACGAAGTGGCATTCATTCCACCGGTTCAAGGGGGCTAAATGATTAAAATAGAAATAGTCAATGGACCTATATCCTTTTTTACGAATGATGATTCAGGTAAGCAAGATGGAGCAGAACTCATTTTTAATGGACGAGTTCGTGCCACGGAACATGGCAAAAATATTACTGCATTGGAATATGAGCAATACGAGGGTATGGCTGAAGTAGAACTGACTCAATTAGCCAAAGCCACATGTGAAAAATTCCCCATTCATGATTTATTTTGTAAACATCGAATCGGTAGAGTAGATGTAGGTGAAACAAGTCTTCACGTTTCCATTGGGTCAAAGCATCGAAAAGAAGGATTAGATGCTATGACTTGGTTTATCTCCGAACTCAAAAAAAGAGTCCCGATTTGGAAATGGGCGATTTTGGAAGACGGTTCAAGAATCCCCAGTGAATGTTCTCATGAATAATGATTACACCTTAAATTTCAAGTCTATATGTTAGGGTTTTCGCATCGATCATTGGCTAATTTTCTTTTCTGGGTTACCCAGAAAAAATGGTTTTTAATCACAATGATGGTTGGAATTATTCTAATGCTCCTTCCAACACCTGGTGGTTTAACTCTTGAGGGGTACCGGATAATTATCATAGTTATTACGGCATTAATGTTAATTGTAACCGAACCTATTCCCTTACCTGCCATTGCAATATATATTCTGGTAACGGAGGTTTATTTTGGCATCGGATCTGCTAATGATATTGCCAAGTCATTTATGAATGATGCAGTATTTTTTATCATGGGATCCCTCATGCTTGCAGTGGCGATTATTAAACAGGGGTGGGATACGCGAATTGCACTGGGAATTATTAAAATAACGGGAAATAAGACAGCCAATATTGTCTTTGGGTTTACGGCCATTTCAGCAATCCTATCTTCTTTTATTGGCGAACATACTGTTGCTGCAATTATGTTACCCATTGGAATGACACTTATTCATTTTACATCTGAAAATGATGAAAAAGTGCAAAATCTATCAGCGGTATTATTGTTCTCCATCGCATATGGATGCCTTGTGGGTTCCATTGGGACACCATCTGGTGGTGGTAGAAATGTAATTATGGTTGATTATCTTCGAAGTTCAAATTTATCAATTTCATATATAGATTGGATGATTCGTGTTTATCCTTTGGTATTGATACAGATTCCCATCGTCTCATGGGTTTTAATAAAAAGTTTCCCACCGGAATATAACCAGTTAGATAGTGGTGTCCGAAAACTGGTAATCCAGGTGGAAAAATCGGCGGAACTCACAGGAAGGAATACAGTTGCTGCATTTATATTTTTATTGGTTTTTTTGGGGTGGATATTTTTTAGTGAAACCATTGGCCTTGGTACAATTGCATTAACCGGTGTTTTAATGTATTTGGTTGGAGGTTTTGTAAAATGGGAAGATTTAAATAAAAATACCCATTGGGGTGTTATTTTACTTTTTGGGTCAACCATTTCCTTGGGTGCAAATATTAAAGCCACAGGTGCGGCTGAATGGCTCGCGGGTTCTGTGGTTAGTTTTGTGGGGCCTATTCTAAACGCTTTGCCCTTTCTTGGGGATCTAATGGTTACCATCATGACAACCGTAATGGCCAATGTGTTGTCAAGCTCTGCGACGGTTGCAGTATTGGGGCCCATTACCATGAATATAGGCAGCGACCCTTTGCATATGGGATTGGTGACAGCCATTGCATCCGCATTTGGTTATTTTACTGCAGTTGCTGCTCCAGCATGTACAATTGTGTATTCAAGTGGGATGGTTAAAGCAAAAGATTTTTTAAAAGTCGGGTGGAAAATGGGATTGGTTTCCATTCTTCTCTTAGTGATTTACGCCAATACTTATTGGCTATTTTTCAGTTAAAAATGTCTTAATATTGGATCAATATGAAAATTTTAATTGCAGTTGGTAGTAAAGAATATTCCGGTCCCACGTTGCGGGTTGGGATGAAAGTTTCACACGCTTTTAAAGCGTCAACCACCATTGTGGATGTGGGTGAAAAGGTAAGTAGTTTTAACACAAAAGTCGTGGGTCTGGCGCAAGATCGAATGGAATCTTGGAATTTTAATCGCCCAGGTGTGGAAGTATTAGAATGGGCATTTGAATTTTTAGCAGAAAAAAAGTTTATTGAACCAAAAGCGATTGAAGCAGGCTTCCCCAAAAATACATTAGTTGATACAGGAGGAAATCGCTCAGAAGTTTATTTAAAAGGGACTGTTTCCGATGAAGTAAGTTTGATTTTAAGGAATGGTGAAATTATATCTGAACTTCGGGATGAAGTGCAATCCCATCAATATGATGTGACCATTATTGGTGGAAGTAAAAAACGTCGTATGGCTCATGATTTAATTCAATATATTGATAGTTCTATTTTTATTGTAAATAATTATAACCCTGATCAATCCTATAAAATTTTGTTGGCAGTTGATGATTCAATGGCGACATCAAAAGCAGTTCAGTATGGCGCCCGGGTTGCGCAAGCGTTTGATATTGATGTGGATATTTTAACGATTAGTAAAATAGAAAGTTTTGGAGAAGGGTACAAAAATGCAGCGAATCGTGCTGCAAAATTTCTACGTCGATGCGGGATTCAACATCAAAATATTTATAAAGTAGGCAATCCTTCTGATGTGATAAAGGAAATAGCAGGAGATAATCATATAATCGTAATGGGGACATCTACCCGGAGTCCGTTAAAAAAGTTTTTTAAGGGAAGTAAACCATTAAAAGTAATGGAAAATTGTCAGTGCCCTATTTTAATTGTTAAATAAAAGTCATTACAATTATCCCCTCATCCACTTTGCTGCTGCCCAGCCAATAAGAATAAATATCCCTAAGATAAGCCAGTTGTCTGTATTGCCGTAAGTGGTTACCGGGAAGTGGCTACTGATCATTATAAAAATAACGGGGATGGACATATAGGTATTATGTTTTGAGCAGTTTTTTGCTTTGGCACCCAATAACATATCCGGTTGTTGATTATTCTCTACAGCAGCAATCATTTTTCGCTGGGCTGGTAAGATAATCATCCAAACATTGGCTGCCATAATGGTGCCAAACAAGGCACCAATATGAAACATGGCTGCACGTGAACTGAATATTTGATCCATACTAACAAATAATCCAATAATCAGAATAAGAGAAATAGTGGCGCCTACATATTCATTTTTCCCCAATGGAGATGACCACAATAGTCGATAAATACCAAAACCAAGAATCAATACTCCAATCCCGATCAAAGCAGCGGTTAGTTCACCCATTTCTGAATCCGGTTCCAGCATGAGTCCGCCCATATAATAGACAATAATGAGAAGAAAAAATCCACTTAAAAATGTTAATGCCGATTCCCATTTAAACCAATGGAGTGTTCGGGGCATTACTTTGGGTTTGGTCTGTTTTTCCACTAAATAGAATCCACCGCCGTGAACCATCCAAAGTTGGCCAGACACATTATCATCCGCATCTGTATCAACTTCCAATGGCAGTGTTCGTTCCATCCAATCGAATAAATATGTTTGTCCAATCCAGCTGATTCCTGCAATAATATGAAACCAACGAAAAGCGAGATTCAAAAGTTCAGAAACTGTATATGTATACCATTCCATTTTTTAACTTCCCCTGTAGGTAGAATAACCGAATCGACTTAATAATAATGGCACATGATAGTGGCGATTGGTGTTTGTAATATTGAAAATAATTGGAATGGATGAGTAGAAGGAATCTGTTTTAAAGTAGGAAGAAACGTCAAATGTTAAACGATAAGTTCCAGATATAATTGGATTGTTATCTTCTGACAAATTATCAATTCTTCCATCGTCATTTGTTGTACCACTTCCAATAGTTTCCCATAAATTCGAATCGACAAATTTTTCAAGAATAGCAGGAATATTTTTAGCCGGCGTTCCTTGAACCAAATCCAAAACGTGGGTTGTTATTTTACATATCATGATTGTCTCCCTTGTAAAATCTTTTTGAAGGATCTTGTCCGAATTTCATCCAGAGTGAGTCCTGTTTTTTCAGCATCTTTTTCTAATATGGCGCCACAACTGATGCCTTGAAGAAAATAATTCAGGAGAGCCTGTCCTGTGGCTGCATCATCAAACACATCACCAATTAAAGTTGCTTGAGCGGCTTTGCCCATAAATGATTTTAACCGTAATGATGTGGAAGCCAATCCATCCAGAAAAAATGAATATACGGCCGCATATCGTAATGGCAACTGACATGGATGTAAATCCCACCCTTGATAATAACCATGTTTTAGGGAATGGATCACATTATTGAAATTCAATCGCCACGCATGATGAACAACGCGTTTATTTTCTTCAATTTGGGTTTCGGTCAGCGGATTTCCATCACCGGGGCGATGTGGACCCACAGGCATTATATTGGTGGCGCCATCAGAAAGACGAATTCCAGTTCCGCCCAATGCAACCTGCATCATATGTCGTGCGAAATCGCAGTTTGGATGAGTAATACTTTGATACTCGGCTGTAATATTCGTGGATGCCGTATAATCATAGACACCAAAGTGGGCGCCAATACATCTACCGTTCGATGCCTTTACCAATGCGGGTAATGCTGAATTTCCATTGCTATCCAATATAGATTGGGGTGTTTCAATCATTAATTCCAATTTTAAAGATCCAGAAGAAAGCGCTGTCTTTTCTTCCAATATTTTAAACAATTGAATCAATGCCGATACTTGTTCAGGAATGGTGACTTTTGGAATAGTGACCACAAAATTATCGGGCAATCCCCCGTTTGTTTTTTCTGAAAGCGTGGAGATAAAAATATCCAGTGTTCGGATGGCTCTATTTTTTTGTTCTTCTGTAAACGGTTTTATCCGAATACCAATAAATGGGGGAAGTGATTTTGATGCCATGCCTTTTGCCACTTCTTCAGCAGCAGAAACAGCATGACCATCTTCTTCTTCGTCTGGTCGATTTCCATATCCATCTTCAAAATCAATTCGGAAATCTTCAACCGCTTCTCTTGATAATTTTTCTAAAACACGTTGGTATACCGTATAAGAAAAATGACCCACATGTTTTTGTTTTCCTTCAGATGATTCATTGGAAAAATAATCTTCAAGGGTAGAAATTTCATCTTGAGAATTTGGAAGCTGGTCATGTCCTTTTAATTCAAGAATCTTTGCAAATTCTACAAAATTTGGGGCATAAGCATTGATGTGATTCGTTGCACCAATTCCCATTTTACTTGCTGTGCCTTCTTTAAAAATATGGGCACCGCCATATACAGTATGAACAGGTTGCCGTTCAGTAGATTCGCCGGGGTAGTTTTCACTAAAACGAGTGTTTGCAGTTTTAAGGCGAATATTAATATCGCCAATATTGTCAGTCGTAAATGATAATGTCATAATAATAGTGTCTTTAATCGTAGTTGTGTGATTTTATTTTGTTCTTTAGCCGCATTTTGCATTTCTATTTTCGCATTATTGTTGAGTCTCATTTTTATGAGCGCCAACATTTCATCTGATGATTTTCCTGTGGCACATACAATAAAAATAAACCCAAATTTATCTTCGTACAATTGATTTGATTCAGCCAAATTCTTTAAGGTGCTTTCTGTTGCATTATTTACACCAGATTGTTCATTCTTGGATATTGATTTTGTATTATGGAACTTTTTCCGTAAAGAATCAATATCTCCAATTTTAGGATGATGGGTAAACGCTTCTAACCAATCTTCGGATGATAGTGAAAACCAAATTGATTCGGCCTGTTGATAGACTTCATTTTTATTTTGAAAAGGGCGACTCTGGTTCATTATTTTAATCCAATTTGTAGCACCACAACACAAATTAAATTGCGCAGCTGCTTCGGAAGAGGCTAATCCATTTAAGGTTTCAATTGTCATGAAGTTGGGCGTCCTAATATTCTTAATCGACTCACACCGCCGTCTGGAAAAATATTAAACCGAATATGTGTCATGGGTGAATTTAAGTTGAGAATAAAAACGGTTTCTTGATTTGCTGAAAGTTTTGACTTTGGTAATAATTCTGACCATATCGTATTATTTTCGATGATTGAATCATGGGTTCTATTTGGTTCGAAGCATCCATCAATTGAGCATGTATCAGGGAAATTCCCTTTAAAATGGAGCGTATCAACAATAACGCGTTCGATGTTACATGGCGAGCCCAATTTTAATATTGACCAATCATACCCCGGACCACGCCGCCGTTTCGTTTCCCATCCATCTCTCATATCGATACCTGTGGTGGGCTTTATTAAATTTCCCATATGGCTAAAATGCATATCACTACAGGTAATCATTTCGGCACCATTATCAGCCAGTGCAAAATCGATTAATTTATTTTCGTTTTCGTTGGCATGATCTGGATTTCCATATACCCGAAATCTTGCCACACCGCCATCTGGATAAATATGAAGTCGAAGGTGGGTAAAGAATTGGTCGCTCGAAATATCAAATTTATTTTGGGAATTTCCCTTTAGCTCAACTTTGGGTAAAATTTCAATCCATTCGTCCGTTTCAAGAATTTCATCTAATCCGGAATATTCAGGCATGGTACATGCTTCTATAGATGCGTGAGATGGGAAATTTCCCACAAAATGATGGGTATCAATATCCACTTCTGAAATGATGCCGGGTTTTCCCAACCGCAGAATGCACCAATCGTTTCCTTCCGTTCGTTTACGACGAGATTCCCATCCATCCATCCATTTGCCATGGTCCGTATATTTATCTTCAATAAATACGCCGCGACCTGGTTTGAGTAAGTTTTCTTTGGGTGCAAAAAAGTCGTCGCTGGCCAATAAGGTACGACCACCATTTGATTCTAAAGCGAGATCAATCAATGTATTATCCATTATTATTTAAAATTATTTTCCCTGTTGGATTTCCTAAAAATTCTCCATTTTCATATACCTTTTGTCCTCGAAGAAAAGTTGCATTCACAACACCATAAAGCGATTCACCTTCGTAAGGGGTTAATTTATTTTTATGATGAATGGCTTCTTTTTGAATGATATATTTTTCGTCCGGATTCCAACATACTAAATCCGCATCAAAACCAGGAGAAATCTGGCCTTTTTGTTGATCTTTTCCAATGAATTTAGCTGGTTGTTTACTCATCCAATTAATGAGTTGATCCATTGAATATCCACGCGTTTTGCATTCCGTCCAAATGACAGGAAGTGTAAATTGAATAGACGAAATACCGCCCCAAGCTTTTTTAAAATCACCCACTTCCAAATTCTTTAATTCCGCTGTACAGGGTGAATGGTCTGATGTAATAAAATTAATCAACCCATTTTCCAATCCTGACCAAAGTTTTTCTTTATTGTCACTTTCCCAAATGGGTGGCGTGCATTTGAAACGTGTATCGCCATCTGAAATATGTTCGGAAGAAAAGTGAAGATAGTGTGGGCATGTTTCTACAGAAATAGGGTAACCATCTTTCCTTGTTTGAGCTATTTCAGCTAAAATATCTGCAGATGATAAATGTACAATATGAATCCGTGCATCAAATTCTTTACTTAACTGAATGAGTAATTTTACTGCATTATTTTCCCAAGACTTGGGCCTGGAATCCTGAAAACTTTTATAGGTGGAATGATCTTCTGACTGGGTAGCGCCATTTTCCAGTTCTGCATGAACCAATACAGGAATTCCTTTGTTCGCAAAAATAGGAAGTGCTTCTCGAAGATGTTTTTCATTAATATTTGGAAATTCATCAATGCCGGAGTGGCTTAAAAAAGCCTTAAATCCCAAAACGCCCGCATCGGCCAAAGATTCAATATCCTGCAGGTTATCTGGAATTAATCCACCATAGAATCCGCAATCAACCCAAAGTTGATTTTTTGTGGCAGCAATTTTCTGGTTGAGTGCATCCACAGTTGTGGTTACCGGAATACAGTTCAAGGGCATATCTACAAGTGTAGTAATACCGCCGGCCGCCGCCGCTTTTGTGGCAGTCTCAAACCCTTCCCAATCGGTTCTCCCAGGTTCGTTAATATGAACATGTGTATCCACAAGTCCCGGCATAACCACATCATTTTTCATATCTTCAACAGGACAATCGGAAGAAATTTCGGATATAGAAACAACATCCATTATTTTTTCTTCTTGGATTAGGATAGCAGCCGGCCGTTCACCTTTTGGTGTTAAAACACGTTGGCTTATGATTGCAAAATTTGGCGTAATTGACATATTAATTGGGTGATTCATTTCTTAATTGAAGTAATTGGGCAGCAACACTGATGGCAATTTCTTCTGGCGTATTACTCACCATAGCTAATCCAACCGGCGCTACGATTCGAGAAAACTGCTGATCAGATATATTTTTTGCATGCAATCGTTTTTTGATTTCGGATATCTTATTAACACTTCCCATTACTCCAATAAAAGGGAAGGGGAAATCCAAAAGTCCCAATAAACCACGAACATCATTTGGAACATCGGTAGTCATGACCACAACTTGGGTATTTTCAGGTAAACTTAATTGAGATGCCGCATCTTTAAAATCATCTAAAATGTTAGTTGTATCCGCAAAATTATTTTCTCCCAATGTGGAAATATTCCCGCGTGTTTCAAAAACAAAAACATCGTATCCAAGATTTTTCATCACACGTGATAAAGCCAAAGAACAGTGACCGCCGCCTAAAATAGCAATTCGATTATAGTTTTTCAACTGTTCTTGATAACACCAATGATCGTCACTTTGTGTAAAAGAATATTGGGAATCATGATTCTCAAGCTCTTGTTTATGAAGGGACATTCCTTCTGGAGAAATTGAAAGAATGGCAGATTGACCTTCAGTCAAATTTTGAACGATTTTATCCACAATTTCACTATCTATTTCAGGCTCACACACATAATAAAGATTGGTTTGTTTTCCAGCACAAATCATACCCGATTGTTCATCTGTCCCGGTTTTTTTATGGTCGAGTGATTGAATTTCTGGAGTGAAATTCCCATTGTTCAAAATATTATATGCACGATTAACCAAGGTAAATTCCATAATGCCGCCACCAATTGTTCCCATCATTTCTTTATTTTCTTTCACCAATAACTTGGCGCCCGTTGTACCAGGTGAATGGATGGTATGATCAACAACCATGGCTATAAAAACATTTTGTCCTTTGTTTAATAACGATAGAACTTTTTTCCAGTAGGCGATTTTAGGATTGTCATTCATTCAGAATCAAAAGGGCCATATAATCCCATTAATACTTTTTCATGGGTAAAGGGTGCATCAAATGTGGAATTAAAAATTGGATTAAACGATTTAATGGCATTATCTATGGCAAAATAAGCGCCTATTCCATACATAAGTGGCGGTTCACCTACGGCTTTTGATTTTAAAATTGCCATATCGTTTCCATCTGTATCCAAGGGTTCAATGGTGACTGTTTTTGGAACGGAGTATATATCTGGGATTTTATAGGTAGAAAGGGTGTTGGACATTAATTGCCCTTCGTTATTATACTGAAGATCTTCCATGGTCATCCAACCCATCCCTTGGATTAGCCCACCTTCAATTTGCCCAAAATCAACACTGGGATTCATTGTTTTCCCAAAATCATGAACAATCTTTACAGAATCAAAATCATAGGTACCACGAATACAATCAAGTGTCACTTGGGTAAGGGCCAAGCCGTACACATGATAGGCGAAAGGATGCCCCTTTTCTTTATCCATATCGAAGTTAATTTTTGGTGTGGCGTAGTGGCCGTTTTCTGTTAAACAGATTCGCTTTAAAAAGGCCATCATCACCAGTTGATCCCAAGTCAAATCTGTTTGGTTTTCATTTGTATAAACCACGCCATCTTTCACCGCAACATCATGGGATGAAACGTTGAAATGGTCAGCGGCGCATATTTTTAATCGATCCATTAATGCATTGCATGCTTTTTCCAGCGCTTTCCCATTTAGATCTGCCGTAGAACTTGCAGCGGAAGGGGATGTGTTGGCAACCCGTGTCGTATTCGTCGATTCCAGTTTAACTCGTTTTGGAGTAATTGAGAAAATTTGTGCAGCAATCTGAAGCATTTTGGTATTGACACCCTGTCCCATTTCTACCGCACCGGTAGTCACACCCACGCTGCCATCTGTATAAATATGAACAAGCGCTCGCGCTTGATTCATAGGCGTTTTTGTGAAGGAGATTCCAAACGTAACAGGCATTAGGGAGAAGCCTTTTTTCATATCAGAATGGTTTGCATTGAAATCATTTATTTCTTTTTCAATGGTTTTAATATCAAACTTTGATTCCATTTTTCTCCAAATAGAATTCAATTCAACCCCATCCGCAATTTGCCCATAAGGGAATTCATTCCCATCTTTAAGTAGATTGATTTTTTGTAATTCATGAGTAGAAATACTCAATTCTTTTGCAGCATGGCTCAATGCAGATTCAATGACAAACATTCCCTGTGGACCACCAAATCCACGGAAAGCTGTATTCGGCGGTAAGTTGGTTTTGCAGGAGTAAGCGGTCATTTTTACATTAGGAATAAAGTAAGAATTGGTGCCGTGGAAAAGTGTTCGTACCATAACAGCGGGTGACAAGTCAGCAGACGCGCCGGCATTTTGGTAAAATGTAGTTTCATAGGCCAGAATTTTTAAATCTTTAGAAAGTCCAATTTTATAATCTGAACTATAGGGGTGCCTTTTGCCCGTCATTCGCATATCATCCAAACGGCTTAAAACCACTTTTACCGGTGAATTCAAAATGGAAACACCCAATGCTGCCATAACGGCCCATGGCGTTGCTTGATCTTCTTTGCCGCCAAAACCACCCCCGATTCGAACAACATCCACTTCAATTTTATGCATGCCCACGCCTAATACTCTTGCCGTTATTCGCTGAACAGCTGTGGGTCCTTGGGTAGAAGATGAAATACGAATATGTCCATTTTCTAAAGGAACTGCATAGGCACCCTGGGTTTCAATATATAAATGTTCTTGCCCATTTGAATCCGCTTGTCCTTCAAATATATGAGCACAATTTTCCCAGGAATTTTCCGTATCACCTAATTCAAATGTTCGGGGTGGAATAATTAATTGATCCTTTTGTTGTGCTTCCCGCGGGTCAACAATAACATCATTTTTTGAAATCTCAATTTTGATCAATTTTCGAGCTGCAAAGGCAATTTGGTCCGATTCGGCAATAATGAGTGCAATGGGTTGTCCCACAAAATGAACTTCTTTGGACGCGAATAATTGTTCATCGGGAATAATGCCGCCAATTTGATTTTGTCCAGGAATATCTTCATGGGTAATAATTTTAATTACACCTGGGATTGCACGGGCTTTGGAATAATTGATTGATTCAATCGTACCATGAGCCACAGGTGAATCGAATACGACACCGAAGCGGGTTCCTTGAATTAGTGGAATATCATCCAGATAAATAGATTTTCCTGTGACGTGCCCTTTGGAATCAATGTTTTTCATTTAAGTGAATCCAACGTGAATTGACCTGGAAATAGTGTAATAAAATGGGCATAAAAAAGTTGACGGAGTAATAGTCGCTTATAATCAGCTGAACCACGCACATCGTTGATGGGGCTTATTTCTGACTGAAGAATTTCAAGGGCAGATTGAACCGTTTCCCGCGAAAGTGATTTGCCCAAAAGAAAGTTACACGTTTTACTTAAATACATAGGAATGGGGCCCACACCACCGGCTGAAAGGTGTGCCTGTGTAATTTCATTTCCTGAAATGGTAATAAGAATCGCCGTATTGACACTGGCTATATCAAGATGAATTCGTTTGCTTACTTTTTCAAAATTAAAATGGCTGTCTTGCGTTGGAAGTTTAAATGAAATGGTGGAAAGAATTTCATCGGGCGACTTATCCAAATCTTTGTACCCTTTATAAAAATCATTCAAATAAATGGACCTGCTATCGCTATTTTTTGTTAGTTTTATTTTGGCGTTCAGAGCCAGGAAAAATGCAGTAAAATCTCCAATCGGCGAAGCATTTACAAAATTACCGCCTAATGTTGCCATATTGCGAATGGGCGAAGATGCCACCAATTTTAAATGGGCTTTGAGTCGGGGGAAGGCAGAAATAAAAATGTCCGATTCCATTAAATCGGTTGCGGTTGTTCCCGCACCAACTTTACACATGCCATTATCAATTTCAATAAAATTTATATCGGGGGAATCAGAAATGAGATCCACATCCTGATTAATTAATTGGTCGTGCTTTTGCACATAAAGATCGGTACCACCGCCAACAACCGTTCCGTTTTGAGAGTTATTTTCTCCTTTAGACAATGCATTTAGCATTTCTGGAATTTGGTCGAAATAGGATGGAATAAACTTTTGTGTAATTAACCAATCAAGGGTTTCCTTCTCGCTTTTATCAGAAAGGGATTCCGTAATATGTTTTGCGGCTCTTTCAATCGGTTTGTATCCCGTGCATCTGCAAATATTTCCATCGATTGATGCGATGGCATCTTTATAAGTTGGCGCTGAATTTGCCAAACAAAATTGGGTGAGCGAGACCACAAATCCTGTCGTACAAAATCCGCATTGAGATCCACTTTCATCCACCATATATTGCTGGACGGGACTTAATGATTCCATATTAAGCCCTTCAATCGTAACTACATGTTTTCCTTGAACATTCCCAAGGGGCGTTAGGCAGGATGTGACTTGCCGATAATTGAGTTTTTCATCAATTAAGTCACCAATGAGAACAGTACATGCGCCACAATCACCTTCACGACATCCAATTTTAGTTCCAGTGAGCGATTGTTCATATCGCACAAAATCAAGAAGAAGTGCACCGCTGGGTTGGATCGTTTTTATGGGCTTATTATTGAGAATAAATTCAATCATTAATACTCTATTTTATTTTCACTTTCTTGCCATTGTAAAAAGACGGATTGCGCTTCATCTCGTAATAATTGAGTGATTGTTAGTTTCCGTTCATGAATCGGGAGTTTTATTTCTTGATAAATAAAATTGTCATCAAAATTGATTTCCGCCGCATCTTTTTTTGAATTGGCAAAATAAATGGATTTGGGTCGCGCCCAGTAAATGGCCCCCAAACACATGGGGCACGGTTCACAGCTGCAGTAGATATCACATCCATCTAATTGGAATGAGTTTAGTTTTTCACATGCATTCCGAATTGCAATCATTTCCGCATGGGCTGTGGGGTCATTGGATTTTGTCACTTCATTCACGCCGGTTGCAATAATTTTTCCATTCTTTACAATGACGGTGCCAAATGGTCCCCCATTGCCGGATTGAACATTTTCCATGGATAACCGAATGGCTTCCCGCATGAATTTCTTTTGTTGATCAATACTCATTTAATTTTTCTGATAATAGGTTTCAACTTGGTTAATCAATTTTTCTTTTTCACTATCAGGTAAAAAACTGGACTTAAAGCTGTTTTTAGCCAATTTAGTAATTTGTTTTTTAGAAAGATTTAATGCAAAAGCAATTTGGATATAATTTTCATTCATATAACCACCAAAATACGCCGGATCGTCTGAATTTATCGTAACCATTAATCCCGCATCCATTAATTGAAGCAAGGGGTGATTTTTTAAATCTTCCACCACTTTTAATTCGAGGTTTGATAAGGGGCACACGGTGAGAGGCATTTGCTTTTCGGCAAGATGTTGAATCAATTGATCATCGTCCAATGATCGATTCCCATGATCAATTCTGGATACCTTTAAAAGATTAAGCGCTTCCCACACATATGCCGCAGGTCCTTCTTCACCTGCATGAGCCACGGTGATAAATTTTTCTTCCCGTGCTTTTGAAAAAACACGTTCAAATTTTGATGGTGGATGCCCCATTTCAGATGAATCTAAACCAACACCAACAATCCATTCTTTATAGGGTAAAGCCTGTTTCAACGTCTCAAATGCAGCTGCTTCATCCAAGTGACGTAAAAAACACATAATTATCTTGGAACTGATTCCGAATTTTTTTTGTCCATTTACCAATGCGTTATGAATCCCTTGAATAACCGTATCAAAAGAAACGCCACGATCTGTGTGCGTTTGGGGGTCAAAAAATATTTCTGTATGGATTAGATTTTGTTCATGTACCTTCGTGAGATATGCCCATGTTAAATCATAAAAATCTTGTTCTTTTAAAAGGACGCTTGCTCCCGCATAATAAATATTCAGGAATTCCTGAAGATTATTAAAGTTATAGGCATTCTTTAGTTCTTCAACGGATTGATATGGAATGGAGACATTATTTCGATTGGCAATTTCGAACATAAGTTCCGGTTCAAAGGTACCTTCAATGTGTAAATGCAGTTCCGCCTTGGGAATGCCTTCAATGAAAGATTGTATGGTCATATTATTTGAAATGGGTGAATCCTCAAAATTATTTAGTCAGAAGCAATTATTCTTGATGGATGGTTAACCGGAAAATCTAATTTATATCTATAAGACTGAACAAGATATATTCATTCCAAAATGCTATAACGAAGTCAATAACAAAATTAATTGAAATATGAAGTTTCATCGTCTTAATTTGTAATATTGGTTCATTGATTCAAGAGGTATAGTCACGCTTCAAAATGTAATTGTCGGGACCTAATTGTCAAATAGATAGGAGTTAGTCATGGGAATAAAAGTCAATAACCGCAAAGCTGGTGAGGATCAATTCGACCGTGCTGCTAATTTAATCGGATTGAATGATGATATAAGAGATTCTTTAAAAATGCCTGACCGTGAATTAATGGTGGAAGTGCCATTGCGAAAAGACGATGGTACCATTCATAGCTTTCGTGGTTATCGCGTTCAGCATAATAATTCACGGGGGCCGTTTAAAGGCGGTATTCGTTTTCACCATGAAGTTGATCTGGATGAAGTTCGAGCCCTTGCGTCACTTATGACATGGAAAACAGCGTTAGTGGATATACCTTATGGCGGCGGGAAAGGCGGCATAACCGTCAATCCCCATGAATTAAGTGAACGGGAGTTGGAACGGCTGTCCAGGCGTTTTTTCCGTGCTATAGACCCCATCATTGGTGTGAATATAGATATTCCGGCTCCTGACGTGAATACCAATGCTCAGATCATGGCTTGGTTTATGGATGAATATGGTTTGCTGCACGGACATACGCCGGGAATTGTAACCGGTAAACCCATTGACTTGGGCGGGTCCCTTGGCCGCGAAGCTGCTACGGGGAAAGGTGTTGCTATTACCACACGGGAAAGCGCTAACCGTTACGGGCTGGATTTGGAAGGCGCTGCCGTGGTCATCCAGGGATTTGGCAATGTAGGCTCTTATGCCGGGAAATTCTTATCCGAAATGGGCTGTAAAGTCATTGGTGTGAGTGATGTTCATGGTGGGCTCCGTGAACCGGATGGATTTGATGTACCCAGTTTGTTTGATTATAACTACAAAAATCGAACAATAAAAGATTGCGGACAGGGGACACCAATTACCAATGAAGAATTATTAGGCATCGAATGTGATTTCTTAATTCCGGCTGCGCTGGGTGGGGTGATCCACAAAATGAATGCTGAAGAATTAAAGTGCAAAATTGTGATCGAAGCGGCCAACGGGCCCACAACACCACCAGCGGATGAATTATTACATAATAAAGGAATTCATGTTGTACCAGATATTTTAACCAATGCCGGTGGTGTGACAGTATCTTATTTTGAGTGGGTACAGAACTTGCAGCAATTCCAATGGGATGAAGATGAAGTGAATGAAAAACTGGAAAAACGCATGGTGCGGGCATTTAAGGAAGTCAGTTCTGTTTGCGACGAAAAGAAAACATCAATGCGCATGGCGGCTTTTACCGTCGCCATTGACCGTGTAGCCCAGTCATTTGAATTACGGGGCATCTAATTCTTTAACTTTCAAACCGAAAATTATAGTAATTTCAAGCATAATTAATTTCAATCATAAGCTCATAAGAATCAGGAGAACAATATGGATTTCATTACACCCATTTTTAAATGGTTACATATTATTGCCGGTGTCCTTTGGATCGGTTTGCTCTATTTTTTCAACTGGATTAATGGTCATGTCGCAGCAACCATGGACGCTGATACGAAAAAGAAAGTTATGCCGGAGCTCATGCCTCGAGTCTTATACTGGTTTCGCTGGGGTGCAGCCTGGACCTGGGTAACAGGAATTGTTCTGCTCTATGTTTTGTTCTGGGCAGGGAGCTTATCTATGGGAGAATCAGGTGGAAATTTAATGTTTGAAGCGGGAACAGAAGTAACGATGTCTGCACATATTTTGCTGTTGGTTGTATTTGCAAGTGTGTTCATTTATGATTTTTTGTATAAAAGTGCTTTAGCATCAAATTTAAGGGTCATAACGATAATGAGTTTTGTATTAATCGGCGTAGTTGTTTATCTCATGCAGAATGTTGCACATTTTTCTTATAGAGCTTATAATATTCATTTGGGAGCAATGTTCGGAACCATGATGGCATTCAACGTATGGTTCAGGATTTGGCCGGCACAACAGAAAATTATCACTGCCATCAAAAATGGTGAAGCGCCGGACGGAGATTTAGTCGCGTTGGCGGGACTTCGTTCCAAGCATAACACATACATGTCCATCCCCCTTATTTGGACTATGATAAATGAGCATACAAGTTATTTTTCCGGTGGAAATCTGGGATTTACTGCTCAATATGGTTGGCTTGTATTGATGGGTATTGTAGCATTGGGTTGGCATATTGTTTTCCAGATTTACAAAAAATCGGCCAAAGTGCAAGGATTCTAAACAAAAGCATAAAATTATAGAAAAAGCCCTGCGGGTAACTGCAGGGCTTTTTTATTTACCAGAAATAGGGAAAAAAATAGAAAAACGAAACAATGAGTGAACAAAATAAAAAATGAAATAAGTTAGAACGATGGCTGGATAAACATAACCATTTTATGGAATTAGTCAGGACTTTAATTGCAATAATGGTCCTAGTTTTGCAAATTTATATTTTAATCAATATTATAAACTAAAAAACCCCGTCCAAATTCTTTTAAACGGGGTTTTAATTCGATGAGTATTGTCGTTTATACTTAAACGCTACAGCTCATATCGTGACCGCAACACATGGGAGATTTGATCATCCCACATCCGTCTGGGCATTTGGCTACACCCACTTTGGTGCCGTCATCTTTTGTAATATGATCATGAACCAATTCTTTTCCACATTTTGCACAGTTCATACCCGTGACACCCATGCCGCAATGTTCACATGTAAATTCAGCCATAATTTTATTCCTTTGCTTAGTTGACAAAAATCCCGGCTGAAATTTACATCACTTTTTATTTTTAAATAAAAGAATTAAGTAATAATAGGAATTATTACTATTTAATATTTATATTTAACCATGCGATACAGTCATCAAAGAGAAGCGATCCAAGAAATTGTGTACGGTACCAATGCTCATCCCACTGCAGATTGGATATTTCAAAAGGCGAAAGCAAAAATTCCCAACATTAGTATGGGAACTGTTTATCGAAATTTGAAACAATTGGAGGATGCAAAATTGATTAAATCCATATATGATGGAAATATAGCACGGTACGACTGGAACAAGGAACCTCACGATCATCTGAAGTGTAAAGTGTGCGGTGATTTTATTGATGTGCAGTTGTTTGATGACGCCATTCGCACGAGGATAAAAAAACAATATAAGTTTGAGGCCGATGATGTGGTAATGACCATAATCGGCACATGTCATAAACACACTTAATATAGGATTTATTATGGAAGAAAATGGAAAATGCCCCGTTTCACATGGGTCGAATAGCCAACATACACTCGGATCAACAGCAAACCAGCAATGGTGGCCAGACCAGTTAAATTTAAATATTCTTCATCAACACGATAAAAAGTCCAATCCCATGGGTGAGGACTTTGATTACCGTGAAGAGTTTAAAAAACTTGACTATGATGCTCTAAAAAAAGATCTAAATGATCTTATGACAGACTCGCAGGATTGGTGGCCGGCTGATTATGGGCATTATGGTCCTTTCTTTATTCGTATGACTTGGCACGCCGCAGGCACGTATAGAACTGCCGATGGTCGTGGCGGTGGCGGCACTGGCAACCAGCGTTTTGCTCCACTTAACAGTTGGCCAGACAATGGCAACTTGGATAAAGCACGTCGACTTCTTTGGCCTATTAAACAAAAGTATGGTAAGAAAATTAGCTGGGCCGACTTGTTGATTCTAGTAGGTAATGTTGCTATTGAGTCAATGGGTGGTAAGACCTTTGGATTCAGTGGCGGACGTCCAGACATTTGGGCACCAGAAGAAGATATCTTCTGGGGCAAAGAAAACGAATGGCTTGGCAACAATCGCTATACTGGCGAACGTGATCTTGATCAACCACTTGGCGCAGTGCAGATGGGTTTGATTTATGTTAATCCACAGGGTCCAGACGGTAATCCAGATCCACTTGCAAGTGCAAAAGACATTCGCGAAACATTTAGTCGCATGGCTATGAACGACGAAGAAACGGTTGCGCTTACTGCAGGCGGACACACTTTTGGTAAGGCACACGGTGCAGGCGATGAGGATCTTGTTGGCGCTGAACCAGAAGGTGCTCCAATTGAACAAATGGGACTGGGTTGGAAAAACGCACACGGTTCAGGTAAAGGACGCGACAGTATTACAAGTGGCATCGAAGGTGCTTGGACTGCTAAACCTACTCAATGGGACAATGGCTATTTTGATCTAATGTTCAGATACGAATGGGAACTTGTTAAGAGCCCAGCAGGCGCACACCAATGGCATGCTGTAAATCCTAAAGAAGAAGATCTTGCACCAGACGCAGAAGATGCTTCAATTCATGTGCCAACTATGATGACAACAGCAGATATGGCGATACGTGAAGATCCAATCTATAAAGAGATCGCAAAGCGTTTCCATGAGAACCCAGACGAGTTATCAGATGCATTTGCTCGTGCGTGGTTTAAACTGCTACATCGTGATATGGGCCCTCGCACACGTTATATGGGTCCGGAAGTTCCTGAAGAAGAACTTATTTGGCAAGATCCTGTTCCAGCAGGCAACACTGACTATGATGTAGATGCTGTTAAAGCACGTATCGCAGAAAGCGGATTAACTGTTCAAGAGATGGTAGAAACTGCTTGGGCCAGCGCTTCAACATTCCGTGGTTCAGATTTGCGTGGCGGTGCCAATGGTGCTCGCATTCGTCTTGCTCCACAGAAGGATTGGGAAGCAAACAAACCAGAGCAACTTACTCGTGTATTAGGTGTGCTTGAAGGTATTGCTGCAGAAACTGGTGCGTCAGTCGCAGATGTGATTGTCCTTGCCGGTAATGTTGGCATTGAGCAAGCATCAGGCGCAAGCGTTCCATTCAGTCCAGGTCGTGGAGATGCTACACAAGAACAAACCGATGTAGAATCATTTGCTGTTCTTGAACCTTTTGCTGATGGTTTCCGCAACTATCAAAAGACAGAGTTTACAGTTAGCCCAGAAAAAATGATGCTTGACAAAGCACAGCTACTTGGACTTACAGCACCAGAAATGACAGTGCTTGTAGGTGGTATGCGAGCATTAGGTATCAGTACAAATGGTCACGGTGTATTCACTGATACACCAGGCAAGTTAACCAATGACTTCTTTGTCAATCTACTTGATATGAGAGTAGAATGGAAGCCAACTGGTAGCAATTCCTATGAAGCAACTGATCGTTCTACAGGTGAAAAGTTAAGAACTGCTACACGAGTTGATCTTGCGTTTGGTTCTAATTCTCAGCTGCGAGCCTTAGCAGAAGTTTATGCATGTGAAGAATCACAACAAAAATTTGTAAGTGATTTTGTAGACGCTTGGAACAAGGTGATGAATCTTGATCGTTTTGATCTAACTTGATCGAAGCTGATGATGGAATTAGACTAAAGTTTCTTTATCTAACAATTCTGAATCAGTCACGTTGTCTATTCACTATAATAATTACATCTATTCTGAAAAAATAAATGGGAGCATTCATCAATCATGGTCAGAAGATTTAATATCTTCATAATATTTAAATATTGATATAAAAAAAGCCCCTTTGATTATTCAGCGGGGCTTTTTTTATGACCATTCAATCTATAAATTCGCCCCCGCTTTTTAATTCCAAAATATAAAGATGCTTCAGACAACACAAAAACTCATCCTTAAACTCCTGGACCACCCCAAATACACATTATCATTTTTGGCGGCGGTGACTATCATTCTTGGCAGTTATCTACCTGGATTGAAAATGGATTTTACCATCGAACAGTTGTTTAGCCAGGACGATCCTGTAATTGAAAGGTTTATGACGTTTCGTGAAGAGTTCGCCGGGGTAGATAATATTGTATTTCTCATCTATGAATCTGATAACCCCTTCTCCCATTCAAACTTAGTGAAAAATAGACAAATGGTTGAAAACCTGGCGGAAATCGAAGGGGTAGAATCCGTTAAGAGCCTAACCAATATTGAATTGTTTACGGAAGGCGGCGATTATCTCCTTCAGCCGGTATATGATGAAATTCCAATATCCGAGGATTCATTAAGGGCTGCGAAGAATCGAATCATGTCATCCGAATTGATAAAAAATTATATGATTTCAGACGATGGAGAAGTAACAGCCATTCTGGTAGAGATTGATCAGGATTACAACGAGCATAAAGGAAGGGAACGGATTCTATCCGAAATTGATCAGGTCCAAACAGGGGTGGATTGGGATTGGCATCAAGCAGGATTGCCTGTCATCCGTACACGATATGTACAATACATGATAGCCGATAATATAAAATTTTTACTCCCGGTTACCATGATGTTGATTATTTTTCTTTCGGTTCTTTTTCGAACGCTTGTTGGACTGGTGCTGCCATTAATGGTGGTGAGTCTAACCATAATCTGGACATTGGGATTCATGGTGGCTTCTGGCGTCACCATCAATATTATTTCTTATATGATTCCCACATTGCTTATGATTATTGGCGTGAGTGACTCGGTCCATTTTCTTGTAAAATATTTTCATACGCTCAAAGAAGTTGGTCACCGAAAAAAAGCATTATTTCAGACAGTTAAAAAAATAGGAACGGCAATTTTTCTCACGAGTATCACCACGGGAATTGGTTTTGGCGCCCTGTCCTTTGTTAATATTAAAATTGTGAAAGAATTTGGAATTTATACAGCAGTTGGCGTCTTTTTTGCTTTCATCATTACGGTACTTTTTATCCCATCCATGCTCATGATTATCAAGCGTACACCTGAATCAAAACTGGATGCTTATTCCCGAGGATTCAGAATGCGGATCATCAATCGCATTATTATTTTTGTCAGAGCCTACCCAAAGCGTATCATTACGGTGGGGCTTCTAATTTCTCTCATTGGAATATTTGGTGCGGTCCAAATGAATCCCCATTCAAAACTGTTAGAAGATTTGCGCCCGGGGAACACACTGCTAGATGATATGCATGTGGCGGAAGAACGGATGGGCGCCGTCCTTCCGGTAGAAATAATTATAGAAGTGGATGAGGATGGCCCATTTGAGGATATTCAGGATGTGGCGGTCCTTACCTTTTTGGATCAATTATCTCGTTATGTTTCAGACATTCCAGAAGTGGGGAAAGTGGTATCTGTTTCGGATTATATGAAAGAAATCCATCGTGCCATGAATGAGGGCGATCCGGCCTATTATAAAATTCCTGAATCCCGGGAAATGATTGCCCAGTATATGCTGCTGTATGAAAGTGAATTTGAATCGCTCATGAATATTGATTATACCAAGTTGCGAATAGCAATCCAGATAAAGGATATTGATTCCCGCCGAAGTACGGAAATGGAAAATGAAATCAATAATTATATTTTATCAATCGTACCAAAAGGACTCACGGTTGAAGTCACGGGGACAGCATTTCTCGCCTTACGCACGAATAATTATTTGGTACAGAATTTAGCCGGCAGTTTTCTGATTGCTTTCGGTGTGATTACTATTTTGATGGCATTCCTTTTTCGGTCGGTTAAAATGGCCTTGATTTCTGTATTGCCCAATATTATCCCCATGATGATCATGGCTGCCGTGTTGGGTTTTTTCCAAATTCCATTACGCCCAAGCACGGCCATGACATTTGCCATTGCGTTTGGTATTGCCGTAGATGATACCGTCCATTATCTCACGCGCTATCGAATGGAACTGGCGGAAGCTGACTGTCATTATCGACAGGCCAACGATGCAACCCTCATGGGAACCGGTATCGCCATGATGTCTACCACTACCATTTTGGTATCGGGATTTTTTGTCCTCACCTTATCCGAATTCACACCCACCATTCAGTTTGGCACCTTATCTGCCATAACCATTTTATCCGCTTTGGTGGCCGATCTTACATTTCTCCCAGCCCTATTGAGTCTCGTGAAACCAAAAATTCGCGGAGGAAAAGGCTAAAAACTTTTTTCCTGTTCCCTTGTCTTAAAACTCCAGTAATTTCTCAGTTAATTAACCAGAAAATCTTTATGCGGTCCATCTTATTAATCATTGTTCTTATTGGCACACTTCCCGCCCAGGAATCGGACTATTTTCAGCAATATGTGGATTATGATATTGAGGTCACATTGGATGATACCAATCATACCATTATGGCCTATGAAAAAATGGTGTATCAAAATAATTCTCCTGATACATTGAATTTTATTTGGTTTCATATTTGGCCAAATGCCTATAAAAATGATTCAACCGCATTTGCGAAACAAGCGGGAGAAAATTCCCGTTTCAGCCGTTCCGATTCCACACAGCGGGGATTTATAGATAGTCTGGATTTTTCCATCGATGGTCAAAAAGCAGATTGGGAAATACATCCGGAATGGATTGATGTGATTAAATTGAAATTGCATTTCCCTTTGTACCCTAAAGAATCCATCCGTATTGAAACGCCATTTTTTGTTAAAATTCCCCAAGTATTTTCCAGATTGGGTCATACGGGAAAACATTATGAAATGACCCAATGGTATCCAAAACCAGCGGTATATGATCGAAAGGGATGGCATCCCATGCCATATTTGAATCAGGGCGAGTTTTATTCAGAATATGGTTCATTTGATGTAAAGATTACATTGCCGAAGAATTACCGTATCATGGCTACAGGGGACTTGGTGGATGGGGAAGAAGAATATGCTTGGCTTGATTCTCTCACCGTGGTGGCAGATTCAATTCACAGTCTACCAGAAAAAGATTTTAAAAAGTGGGTGAAGTCCCAAAAGAAAAAATCAGATTCAGATACCACAAGCAGTGAAATGAAAACACTCCATTTTCACCAGCACCATGTTCATGATTTTGCCTGGTTTGCAGATAAAAAATGGCTGGTTCAAAAGGGAAAACTAAACTTAGCAGATTCCACACGCAAAGTAACGCTTTGGTCTTTTTATCTACCTAAAAATGCAAAACTTTGGGAAAATTCAATCGAATATCTTCATGACTCCGGTTATTGGTACAGCCGCTATTATGGGGACTACCCCTATAATCACATTACGGCGGTGGATGGAGATTTATCTGCCGGCGGTGGTATGGAATATCCAAACATTACAGTAATTTCAAAAATGCCGGGGAAACAAATGCTGGAAATGGTCATCATGCATGAGGTTGGCCACAACTGGTTTTACGGTATCCTCGGGAGCAATGAACGATACCATACATGGATGGATGAAGGGTTGAATGATTATACGAATATTCGATATTGGCAGGATAAATATAAAGAACAGGATGAACGGTTTGTGGTTGTGGATTTTATCCAAAATAAAATGGGTATTGGCCGCAATTTGAAATTCAGCTGGTTTGAATATATCCGTTATGCCGCTTCGGCCAAAAGCCCCAAAGCCCAGCCATTGAATCTAAAAGCGGATGAATTCACAGGTGGGAATTACGGGCAGAACTATTCAAAAACGGCCGTATTTACCCGATTTCTTCAACACTATCTCGGTGAAGATAAAATGGATGAAATCATGCAGGATTATTATGAAACATGGAAATTCAAACATCCCTACCCTGAAGATATTCGAACCGTATTCGAAAAGCATACGGATAAAGATTTAAGCTGGTATTTTGAAGGTGTTATTGAAACGACGGATTATATAGATTATTCTATTCGGAAAAAAAGAAATCAATTCACTGTCACAAACAATGGAAACTTGAAAATACCCGTAGAAGTTGTTTTATATGGGAATAATCATGAAGAATTGGAGCGGCTATGGTTAGAAGGTTTCGAATGGCGTACCGTGATCAAAGCACCGGCGAATGCCTGGTATGCGATTATTGATCCGGATGAACATATGCCCGATGTAAATCGATCCAATAACGCCACCCGGGCAGAAACCCATTTTCATTTTGTCTGGGATCAGCCCACTTATTATGATCGGGATATCAATTTGCTCCCATGGATTAATTATAATTATTACAACGGGTGGGCACCAGGGCTAATGATGTATAAGGGGGGCACACCGGGATATAATTCCACCGCCGTATTTCAGCCTATGCTGGATTTAAAAAATGAAACCGTGGTTGGCAATATATCTTATATAAAAAAGTTAGATCCCAATGCCAGGTTCAATAAAGCGAATTTATTTTTTAGAGGATCCCAAATGGGAGGAAGATCTTTAGGCGCCATTATTTATTCCGGATCGTTTGGAGATAGTGAATCTGGAGGATCTATGAATATGGGCATTCAATATGCCTATTTGGATTCAGCCGCCTTTGATACCACCCTTTATACGTTTGGTGGTCATCCCGTTGTTGAACTCGGGATTCGTCAGGGGTGGAGGCCTAAAGGGGAGAAATATTCCTTGAGCACCCATACGGAAATCAAATTTGGGAATGGATTTTCTACTGCCAGTTTTGAAACGAAAATAAAACTGAATTTCACAAAAAAATTGGGTGTAGATATCCGATTATGGACCGGTAGTTTTCTCAATAATAAAAAGGTTCCAAACCATTTTCGTTCGTATTTAAGTGGTGGTGTAGATCCCACATTTTCATCATTAATTCTCGACCGAACGGGCCAGTCCAAAATGGCCATTATTCAAAACCAATATCTCCAGCAGGGCCCGGGGTTACGCGGTGTTTTGGCTGACGAAAATGGCAGCCCTTTGGCGTCCACAGGATTTACATGGGGCGTGAATGTTGACCCCAGTTTTCCAATCTATCTTGATATGGCTGGCGGTGATGATTTTACAGATACTTTTACAGCGGCCGGATTAAAGTTTGGCCCCATCATTTTGCCCTTATATCAAAGCTGGGAGACGGAAGGCAAAACAGCAGAAGATTGGCATTGGGTGAAAGAGCGAATGCGATTTACCTTTAATTTTGATTTGGAACAATTGACCCAAATTTCATTTTAATGGGTTTCACTGGGGTAAAATACACATTAAATTCTTACTGAAATTAGCGCCACATTATTAATGTTTGAGGTAAGAATAAATGATGAAATGGACTAAAGAAAAGTTCGTAGAAGATTTGCGGAATAATTGTTCACGTGAGATTGCAAAAATTGGTGAACAGATTATTGAATTTTCTGAGAAAAATGCCACTGAAATGTCCTGGGGACGGGGGGATGATCATGGCACATTCACCTTTCGCTGTAATTCGGATTTTGGAATGTTGCCCCTATTCCACATGAAATCCAATGGTCAACTCAACCTACAGATTAATTTTCTACGGGAAAAAGAATTGCCCAAAATGGTCATGCGTGATATGCTGGTGAAATTAGAGGCCAATTTTCTTCGGGATTATGATGCTGAATCCTATCCGGTGGACTCCTATGAAGAAATGGAATTCATGTTTCACACGCATACACAAGTGGACAAGTTTATCAGTACCATTGAAGGGTGTGTCTATCGTCTAAAGCAATAATATGAATGCTGAATTATATTTTATTGGAGCCCTGTTGGCATTTGCCGGTGGGGCTTTTTCTTTTTATTTTTATGCTGTTTCTAATCATCGGATACTTTACAGCCAATGGTGGGTCCCTAGGGTTTGTCAACTCGACCTGGCTGAATGTGTTTCCATCATTAAAACGAAATATGGAGAGATTTTCGGAATTCAAAATGCCTTATCCGGAACCATATTTTTAATTGCTTATGGGTTTGCGCTTATGGGAGTTCCCATGCGTTTGATTCCTGAATTCGTACCATTTGTTATGGGTGCGTTCACCATTATTATTGGTTTATATCTTGTATATGGATTATTTAAACTCAAAACTGTTTGCCCGATTTGCATCACCGTCCATGTGTTGAATGTCGTTATTTTTTCGCTTCAACTCATTTAAAGGATCCAACTAATGCAAGAGGGTTATGATTATTTCAGTTCGATAAAACAAATGTTTAGATAAATTCTAATATGGGTGCATCACTTTATCTTCTCATTATAATCATTTTCATTTTCGTTGGTGTGGCTGTTTTGATTGCCAGATCCAACCGAGCGGAGGATACATATGATGATCTTGAAACGGACGCATGGGATTGTCCCGAATGTGGGTTTCACGTTCAGGCCGGAAACACCTGTATTTATTGTGGTGAAGAAAAACCAACATTGTAATTGTATTTTTCAAGATTAGTATTCCATGTAATTTGCGCCAATAATTATCATGGAATTTAAAAATCAACAGACCCTTTCTCCTCTGACCCGTTTTTTAATAAAAGTGAGCGCCATCTATATTATATGGTATTTGATTTATGATTATTATCTGCTTCCCGATGGGCAACTCGATACATTTCTCAGTCTATCTGGTGTGAATCTCGCAGGCGGTATTTTGAATATATTTGGCTGGGATATTTATTCCGAGACACGCCATTTTATTTAATGTTCATGAGCATATATATAAAGTGTTATTTTTAATTGTGTCTTTAATGGGTTTGAAACCTGTTTTTATGAATCACAAAATTGATGGTTAACATATGAAACGATTTCCCATCTATGAACCTATGACTGTTTTTACTGATATATTAATTCTGATTGTTGGCGTGTGGTTTGCTCGTGAAATCGACATGTGGTATCATGTGCGACTTATGGAAGTCCATTGGCATTTTGGCAAGTATTTTTATATACTTGCTTTTACCGCATTGGCCGGTGCCGTCTATCATACCATTCTTCCGGAGCATGAGATTGTCCGGGATTTTATTTGGAAACTGACCATGTTAGGCATGGGTTTTTCTGTATATACCATGCTTATGGGTACGCTCTATTATATCCTGCCGTTTGATACGGTGCAAATGCTGAAGTTGGGTGTGACGGCCATCATTTTTGGATTTACCATTTGGATTTATTTTGATTCTGATTTTATGAATGCAATCAAATTATATTTGCCCAGTGCGCTGTTTATTATCGCTGTTATGCTGTATGGCTGGCTGGGAAAAGGGGATACGGGTGCCCTATGGATAATGTGCGGTTTTTTAATCACATTATGCGGCGCTTTTTTTCTGGTCACAAAGTTTGGCTTTCATCAGCACTTTAACCATAATGACATTTTTCATATTATTCAGATAATTGGGATGGTTTTCATTTATAGGGGCACCATGCTGATTACCAATTATGGATATAAATAATCCCGTAAAACCACTCTTTGGAATAAAAATTAAAGCCTAAATTGGCGCTCAATTTTTCAAGGAAATATAGTGGATATCCAACTTAAAGAAACCAGTAGTTATGCACGTGAAGCGGACATTGACCTTTCATGGGAGGAAATTGCATCGGATTTTGAACAGGCAATCAAGCGATTTTCTAAACGGGTAAAGCTTCCCGGATTTCGTCCGGGAAAAGTACCGCGGAAGATTTTAATGAAACAGTTTCAACCTGCCATCGAAGCGGACTTTGTAGAAAAATCCGTCAATACGTATTATCTAAAAGCACTTCAGGAAAAAGAAATTATCCCCATCAATATGGGGAGCGTAAGTGATGTGCATTTTCACCATGGGAAACATTTTAAATTTAAAGTGGCATTTGAGATTGAACCAGAAGTCACAATTCCTAAAATGAAGAGAAAAAGCCTCAAAGTTGAAAAAACAAATTATATAACCGACGATGAGGATATTAATATGGCCATTGATGAAATTCGCCATGGTCATGCAGAAGTTAAAACGGTTGAAGACGGGGCGCAACTGGATGACTATGTCATTTGCGATCTTCAGGAAATTGATACTTCCGGCGTTCCCATTATTGGGAAAAAATTAGAAACACGCTATATTAAACTGGGGCAAATTCCATTCGATGGAGATAACCAGAAAAAACTGGAAGGCATAAAACCAGGTGAAAAAACCCAAGTATCTGTTCCCGTGGATGAAAAAGGTTCAACCAGTACTTTTGAATTATCAGTCCAAAATGTGGAACGTCAAATATTACCGGAAGTGGATGAAGACTTTATTAAAATGGCCGACCCTGAAGCAGAAAATGTGGCAGATTATCGGGGACGCATCAAGGATCGATTGGGTAAAGCCTATGATCAGCGGTCAGAAAAAGCGTTTGATGAGCAATTAACCGATGCCATGATAAACCACGTGAATCCGGAATTTCCACCCTCCATGGCGGAATCATACTTGGGCCATATGGTGGAAGATGTCATGAAAAATAACCCTGCAGCAACGGATAAAGAAAAAATAAAAGAAATATATCAACCGGTGGCGGAACGCAATTTAAAATGGTACCTGATTCGGAATACGATTATAAAAAATGAGGAATATGAAATTACCAAAGAAGACGTTCAGGCAGATATTGATCAACGAAAAGAAGCGAATCCGAAGGAAGCCAAGGAATTGGAAAAATATTTTAAAAAACCCAGTAACCGCAGCCGTTTGGAAGATGATTTGATGGAAAAGAAAGTCTTGGCTTATTTAAAAAACTTTACGAAAATCAAAGAGGTCAAAGTGAATACAAAAGACCTCCGTAAACAATCTGAAGGAAATGTACAGTCATGAAACATGAAAACCCAATAAATCAATTAATCCCAATGGTGGTGGAACAGACAGGGCGTTTTGAACGGGCCTATGATATCTATTCGCGCCTCCTGAAAGAACGGATTGTATTCTTAGGCACCCCAATTGATGATACAGTAGCATCCGTCATTATTGCCCAACTTTTATTTCTTGAGGCAGAAAGCAGTGAAAAGGATATTTACCTTTACATCAATTCCCCAGGAGGCATCATCACTTCCGGAATGGGAATATATGATACTATGAATTATATTAAACCGGATGTGGCAACCATATGTATGGGGCAGGCCGCCAGTATGGGTGCTTTTCTTTTAGCCGGTGGGAAAAAAGGAAAAAGATCCGCATTACCCAATGCCCGGATAATGATTCATCAACCAATGGGTGGAGCAGAAGGGCAGGCGTCCGATATTAAAATCCAGGCAGATGAAATACTGCGCTTAAAAAATACACTCAATAAAATTTTAGCCAAAAATACAAAAAAGACCCTTAAAAAAATTGAAAACGATACGGATCGAAATTTCTTCATGAGCACAAAAGAAGCCAAAGATTACGGCATCATTGACACCATTCTTTCGGGACGGAAATAACCGATAAATTGAAGATTCCAACGCCATTAGATCCAAAAGCCGGTGAACCAGAATCCACCGAGCCCAGACTACACCGACCGTCTGAAATTAAAGCGTATCTTGATAAATATGTTATTGGTCAAGAAAGTGCAAAACGGGCCGTGGCGGTGGCGGTGTATAATCATTATAAACGAATTCTCTCTGACCATGCAGATGATGATGTTGAATTAGATAAAAGTAATATTCTGATTATTGGCCCCACGGGAACAGGGAAAACATTAATTGCAGATACGCTGGCCAGATTTTTAGCTGTTCCGTTTGCTATCGCTGATGCCACCACCTTAACCGAAGCTGGATATGTGGGGGAAGATGTTGAAAATATTCTGGTGCGATTACTCCAAATTGCCAACTATGATATTTATAAAGCCCAGGCGGGTATTGTTTATATCGATGAAATTGATAAAGTGGGGCGAAAAAGTTCAAGTGCTTCCATTACGCGGGATGTCTCCGGGGAGGGGGTACAGCAGTCCCTGCTGAAAATATTGGAAGGAACGGTGGCCCATATTCCACCCAAGGGAGGACGGAAACATCCAGAACAAAGTCTCATACCTATTGATACCAAAAATATTTTATTTATTTGCGGCGGTTCCTTTGACGGCTTACCGGAGATCATTGGCCGACGCGTTAATACGGCTGAAATCGGTTTTACGAAGACATTGGCAAAAACGGAGAAGGCAGACGAAATATTGAAAGAAGTTATTCCGGAAGATTTGGTGAAATTTGGATTCATTCCAGAACTGATTGGACGTCTGCCAATTGTGACCACACTCAATCATTTGGATGAAGCAGATTTAATGCGCGTATTGCTGGAGCCAAAAAATTCATTGGTGAAGCAGTATAAAAAATTATTTCGGATGGAGGGTGTTGAACTTTTATTCCGGAAGGAAGCACTGCAGGAAATAATCAAATTGGCAATCAAACGAAATTCTGGTGCACGGGCATTACGTTCTGTAATGGAATCTTCTATGCTTGATTTAATGTTTCATCTTCCTGAATATTCAGAAGATCGTGTCACAAAAATCACCATTACAAAAGAATTTGTCCTTCGAGGTAAAAAGCCACTCATGCGTCGCAGCCGCCGTTCGGCATAGTTTTTTCCTTTTTTTCTTTTAAATTTTTTTGCAATACTTTTTAATTTCTGTATCAGGTTTTTCAAAGGATTCTTTTATATTTAAGTGCGGTTCCGAGGCATGAAAAACAAATTATACTCCAGATATTGTATCATCGTTGCAACACTCAGTATTTCTTGGGCACAGCAACAGTATATTAGTCCCGAGGATATTAAAACGGAATGGGGAAATTATACCACTTTTCAAAAACAGGAGTTGGTCAATTTTGCCACCTTTTTATATGATGAGGGATTTTATGAACGAGCTTTACTAAGCTATTTTCAATTTTTATATAAATATCCTAAAGACGAATTGGAAGTGGCTGCCTATTTCCAGATTGCAAAATGTTATGAATCATTGGAAAACTGGGGATTGGCCCAGAATTATTACAATCGCATTTTGGAAGAAAGTCCGCCAGGGACCCTTGCGGCAAATACGGCGCAATATCAGCTCTATTATATAATGTTAACCAAAGAAGAATATGGTACCATTATTGACAGCACGAAAAATACTGAAGATCCGTATGAATTAGTCTTTCGTGCCTATGCTCATTTTGAGTTATTGGAATGGAAGGAGTCACGCCAGGCGTTTAAAGCCGCCGAAGCATTATTTGATCACGCCCATTATTCAAAACAAATCCGACCTTGGTATAAAGCAATCACAACGGCAGAAAATGCACCGTTAAAAGAAAAGACACCGGCACTGCTTTCCTCACTTGCACCGGGTGGCGGATTTATTTATTTAAAACAGACTGAAAATGCTATTGGTGCCATGGGAGCTTCGTTTTTGTTATACGCGGCAATGTTGACCATGCCTTCTATCGTTCAAAAAGGAGGGTTATCTGTCATGGATAACCGCCAGGGGATGGTTCCTGTTTCAGGAGGTTTGGTCACTAAAAATGGATTATTTCAGTCATCGGTAGGTTACCAAATCCCTAACAAAATATCGTTGGAATCTAAAAGGGGTGCGGTTTTTATTCCACCGGTGATGATAGCCATCGGGCTTTATGCCGGGAGTATGTGGAAAGCAATCCATGATATTGATGAATCTAATCGCAAGTTAGTGAGGCGGTTTGCTGGACGTGTAACGGCCAAATTACTGATTGAAAGATTCATGGATTACAACACGCCGGATTTTATTATAAAATAATTTAAAATAGTGCAAATAAATATTGCACTGGCATAATAATAAATAGTATTTTTGCAGGCTGTTCAAGACAGCATTATTCGTTTTTTGAAAATTGGGTATGCGTGGTCCAATTAATTGGATTTGAGAGTCGCTCCTACCCGGAGCGACAAAGACAGTACAGAATCAAACATACAATGGAGAGTTTGATCCTGGCTCAGGACGAACGCTGGCGGCGTGCTTAACACATGCAAGTCAAGG
>Ga0208329_1000028_pt1 | contig 32759 bp, 30 predicted proteins | sample DeeseametaMP2053_FD_184177 | JGI IMG/M metagenome (GOLD analysis project Ga0208329, IMG submission 184177) | Marine microbial communities from the Deep Pacific Ocean - MP2053 (SPAdes) | ecosystem: Environmental > Aquatic > Marine > Oceanic | place: West of Cabo San Lucas, Mexico, North Pacific...
AAGATAACCCTCCCGGTGATAATTGGGATGGCTCATGGGCGCTCACCAAAAAATAATCGGAATTTGATAATTCCTGTTTTAAGTTTCCTAAAAAGGTAAGAATTTCTGTTATGGATATTTCTACAACGGCCGTCCTTTTGTTAAAGGGCGGCCGTTTTTTTTTAGCTTTTAAAAGATTTACGCTATATGGCTAATCAGAAATCAGCCATTTTATTATTAGCCGATGGTCGCTCATTTACCGGCCGTGCATTTGGCTTTGTGGGTGAAACAACTGGTGAAGTATGTTTTAATACGGGTATGACCGGATATCAGGAAATATTAACAGACCCATCTTATTGCAAACAAATCGTAACCATGACAGCCCCTCACATCGGAAATTATGGTGTCAATCCGGATGATGTAGAATCGGATCTAATACAGGTTGCAGGGTTCGTTATTAAAGAAGCAACGGAAATTCCCTCTAACTGGCGCTCAAAACAGTCTCTTGGTCAATATTTGAATGATCAAAAAATTGTGGGGATCCAACAGGTAGATACCCGAGCCATTACGCGTCACATCCGTGATCATGGGGCTATGAATGGCATTATTTCTTCAGTGGATTTGGATATAGATAGTCTGAAAGAAAAGCTATTGAAGGTACCATCTATGGCTGGGTTGGATTTGGCAAAAGAAGTCACATGCCCAACTCAATATGTATGGAACGATACAAAGCCACCATCTAACCATTACAAAATCGCTGCTATTGATTATGGAATCAAAACGAATATTCTCCGGCTTTTGGAAAGCCACGGTTGTGATGTAACCGTTTTCCCAGCCAGCGTATCTTCAAAAGAAATATTGAACTTTAATCCAGATGGTGTGTTTTTAAGTAATGGTCCAGGCGATCCTGAAGCCGTGACGTACGGAATAAAAACAGTAAAAGAACTCCTCGGTAAGAAACCCATTTTCGGCATTTGTCTGGGGCATCAGATTTTAGCATTGGCATTAGGTGCGAAAACATTCAAACTAAAATTTGGGCATCGCGGATGCAATCACCCCGTTAAAAATATAGATTCAGGAAAAGTTGAAATCACCAGCCAGAATCATGGGTTCGCTGTGGATTTGGATTCACTTCCGTCCAATGTAGAAGCAACCCATGTGAATCTAAATGACGACACTTCGGAGGGGATTCGATGCACAGACATACCTGCATTTTCGGTGCAGTATCATCCAGAATCCAGTCCCGGTCCTCATGATAGCCGTTACCTATTTCAACAATTTATAGAATTAATGGAAAGCCACAGAGAATGATTAAAGATTTATTCATTATTAAAATCTCTGTGATCTCTGTGGCCATAAACAATGATACTTGAAACTAAGAACCTGACAAAATCATTTGGCCTCCGCAAAGCAGTGGATGGCCTGAATTTGGAAATCCCAGATGGGTCGGTCTATGGGTTTTTGGGTCCGAATGGGAGCGGAAAATCCACAACGATTCGCATGATGACCGCTTTGATTTCTCCGGATGAAGGCGAAGTTTTTATACAAGGGAAATCCGTTCAAAAGTTAGGAAATAAGGCCCTTTCCAGCGTTGGCGCCTTAATTGAAAGAGCAGATTTCCATAAACATCTTTCCGGGGAAACCAATTTAGAAATGTTGGCTCGAATGGATGGAACGGATATGTCTCGGGTTCAAACGGTGTTGGATCGTACCGGTTTGGGGAACCGCGGCAAAGATAAGGTAAAGACTTATTCACAGGGAATGAAACAGCGGTTAGGCATCGCACAGGCGCTGTTATCTAATCCAAGATTATTAATATTAGATGAACCAACAAATGGTTTAGATCCTCAAGGAATGAAAGATGTCAGGGACCTAGTTCGGGAATTAGCCTCGGAAGGGATCACCATTTTTATCTCGTCCCACTTGCTGGATGAAGTTCAAAAAATATGTTCTCATGTTGCCATGATTAGCCAAGGGAAATTAAAAACAGCGGGACCCATAGAAGATTTACTAAAAGACTCCGATTTACTGATGACAGAAATTCATGTGAATCCATTAGCGCCAGCAATCGAATTATTATCAAACCAAGACTGGATTCATCGATGTGAAGAAAATAATGGCATTTTAAGTGTAGGTATAAGTCATGATAAAATGTCGGATTTAGTCCAGTTGTTGGTTCAAAATGATCTTCAGGTTTCTGCTGTTATTCCTCGGACCAGTTTAGAGGATGTATTTCTATCGAAAGTAGGAAAGGAAAATCAAATCTGATGCTGGGATTAATCCATAACGAATTGTTGGTGATTGCAGGACGGTGGAGAAGTTATATAGGATTTATTGGAATTTCAATTTTGATGCCACTCATATTATGGGGGTTTTCTGTGGGCGGTGAAGAACTTCACCGAGATTATGCCAGAGAATTGGGGGGTACTTTTATGATCGTGGGCTCCATTCTCAATTCATTCCTGGCAACTTACATTATTATGAACACATTATGGATTCATATTCCATTCTTGGTTACGCTGGCTGCAGGGGATTCCGTTGCAGCAGATGGCGCCAATGGTATTTTTAGAATTACACTTACGCGGTCAGTGAGCAGGTTTAAAATATTGGTATCCAAATTAATGGCCAGTTATATCTACACCGCATTGCTTCTTATCTTTTGTGCATTTTGGAGTCTCGGTATTGGGAGTATCGTATTGGGAACAGGTGATTTAATTGTAATTGATAATGGTATTCTTATCTTAGATGAATCGCAAGCTTGGGTTCGAATGGCGTTTTCATTTTTGCTGGCTATTTTGGTCATGTGTATGGTTGCGACACTTTGTTTTATGTTTTCAACCATGACCAATAATGCAGTTGGCCCAATTATTGGAACCATATTTCTAATTATTATAGGCTATATGATTATGAGTATTCCATTAGAAATATTTGAAAAAATTGAGCCATATGTTTTTGTAAAGTATTTCAATGTTTGGTGGGATGCCTTCAAAGATCCTATTCCATGGGGCGAAATCGGAAAGAAACTTGGAGTCCTGGGTGCTTATTCGGTAACCTGTTTTGGTGTTGCTACATATGTGTTTTTAAAGAAGGATATTAAAACATGAGGCGCTTGATCCTTGTAGCCTTCCTTATTATGTCCCCACTATTGGCGGCCCAAACACCATCCATTGAACATATTCGGGACAATGTTATTTCCCAATTTGCTCAGATTAATGATTATCAAGTAGATATAAAAATATCAGTAAAGATGACGGGTTTTCGAATGCCAAAAAAGAAAATTCGGATGTATTATAAAAAACCGGATAAAATTAAAGTGGAAACACGAGGGTTTGCCATCTTACCAAAAATAGGCGCGGGTGGAAATCCCAGTGTATTCTTGGATATGCTGAAGCATGTTACAGAAATCAAACGGACCATTCGGGATAATAAACCATTTTATCGAATTATAGGTAAAGTGCATCGGGATTCTTTGAAAATTCCAGTTTCAGTAAAAAAGGATGAAATCCCAGATATCACCATGGATGTATTTGTGGATGCAAAAGAATGGGTCGTTACTGAAGTAGGTGTTTACTTGGATTCAGAAAGTGTATTTACTTTTAAGACAGATTATATTGAAGTAAGTGACGTGATGGTTCCCGCACAATCCGTGTTCAAGATTGGTGTAAAGGGGATCAGTCGGTGGACAACCCAAAACCCTTTTGGTTTTGGTGGCCCAGGATCAGATAGAGAAGAATTTGAAAAAATCGCTAAGAATGCCGGGTTTGACGCAGAAAAAGATGAATTCGTAGGTGAAATGATTATGATTTTTTCAAATTATAAAGTGAACCAGGGAATTGATGATGCACTATTTATTGAAAAGAAATAAATGCCAAAACGGACAGATATTGAATCCATATTAATCATCGGTGCGGGCCCCATTGTAATTGGGCAAGCATGTGAGTTCGATTATTCAGGGACACAAGCAACTCGCGCTTTAAAAGAAGAAGGATACCGGGTAATTCTGGTAAATTCAAATCCAGCCACGATTATGACCGACCCCAATCTCGCGGATGCCACCTACATAGAACCCATCACTCCTGAATATGTAGAAGCGATTATCCAAAAGGAAAAGCCGGATGCCATTTTGCCAACAGTGGGCGGCCAAACAGCCTTGAATCTGGTCATGGATTTAGATAAACAGGGTATCCTTGAAAAATATAATATTCAACTTATTGGCGCCCAAGTAGATGCCATTGATAAGGCAGAAGATCGAGAAAGATTTAAGGAAGCCATGGATGCAGTAGGAATCGAAACTGCCCAAGGTGGTTTTGTACATTCATGGCAAGAGGCAAAAGCTTCTTTAGACAAGATGCAATTCCCTATTATTATTCGCCCTTCATTTACCATGGGAGGTACGGGTGGATCTGTGGCTTATAATTATGAAGAATTCCAGGAATTAATTGAAAACGGATTGAATGCAAGTCCAATTACGGAAGTGTTGGTTGAAGAATCGCTGTTGGGGTGGAAGGAGTTTGAGTTAGAGGTTATTCGAGATACAGCTGATAATACCATTATTATTTGTTCTATCGAAAATATTGATCCCATGGGTGTGCATACGGGGGATTCCATTACGGTGGCGCCCGCCATGACACTGACGGATAAGGAATTCCAGAAAATGCGTAACTGGGCTATTTTATGTTTACGAACCATTGGCGTGGAAACGGGTGGATCCAATGTACAATTTGCAGTCAATCCTGAGAATGGGCGAATGATTGTTATTGAAATGAATCCACGCGTAAGCCGGTCATCAGCGTTGGCATCGAAAGCCACGGGTTTTCCCATTGCAAAGGTGGCGGCAAAACTGGCTGTGGGGTACACTTTAGATGAGTTACCCAATGATATTACGGGCAAAACATTAGCCGCCTTCGAACCCACAATCGATTATATTGTGACCAAAGTACCGAGATTTGATTTTGAAAAATTTCCATCGGCATCCGGGCATTTAGGGGTCCAGATGCAAAGTGTTGGGGAAGCCATGTCCATTGGCCGAACATTTCGAGAATCCCTTCAAAAAGCATTTCGATCATTAGAAGTGGGTTTGGATGGATTAGAGCCAAAATCAGCGGCAGGCGGCGACCCGGATGTAAGCCGCGCCCGAAATTTAGATATGTCCACTTTACGGTTTGCAACGGCCTTTAGATTATTGAAAGTTCGTCAGGCATTTCTCGAAGGTCAATCCGTTGAAGATATTTTTAAAGTGACAAAAATAGACCCCTGGTTTTTACAACAAATAAAAATATTATCCACATACCATATTGATTCGTCTCTACGAGAATTAAAACAAAATGGTTTTTCTGATAAGCAAATCGGGCGAATGGTTGGAAAAACGGAAATGAAAATCCGAGATCAAAGAAAAGATGAATCGGTTCATCCTTCGTTTAAAGTGGTCGATACCTGTGCAGCAGAATTTGTAGCACAGACCCCCTATTGCTATTCGACTTATGATGAAGAAAATGAGATTGAACCTATTAATGGGAAAAAAGTCATCATTTTAGGTGGTGGGCCTAACCGAATTGGGCAAGGGATCGAATTTGATTATTGCTGTGTTCAAGCAGTATTCGGATTGCAGGATCAGGGATATAAAACGATCATGGTGAATTGTAATCCGGAGACGGTGAGTACAGATTTTGATTTGGTAGATCGGCTATATTTTGAACCGGTTACTTTTGAAGATGTATTAAATATAGTTGAATTTGAAAATCCGGATGGTGTGCTGGTTCAGTTTGGTGGACAGACACCCTTAAAGATAGCACAACAATTGGCGAATGCCGGTGTACCCATTATTGGAACATCTCCGAAAAATATTGATTTGGCTGAAGACCGGGAAAAGTTCGGAAAAATATTAGATAAATTGCATATAACCTGCCCACAATACGGCACGGGAAGAACGCTAGACGAAGTGGTGGTTGTGGCAGAAAAGATTGGTTTTCCGGTGTTGGCTCGACCCAGTTATGTTTTGGGCGGCCGGGCTATGGAAATTGTTTATTCTAAGGAGCAGTTGATTGATTATATCTCTCGGAATGCAGATGTAACTGAAGGACACCCAATACTGATTGATGAATTTTTAGAAGATGCATTTGAGTTTGATGTGGATGCACTCTGCGATGGTGACTCAGTCCACATCGGAGCCGTAATGCAGCATATTGAAGAAGCGGGGATTCATTCCGGTGATTCAGCTTGCGTACTCCCGCCTTATCGCATTACAACGGAAGCCATGGATGAAATCATTCGCATCACCAAGGCTTTGGCCCTTGAACTGAATGTGATTGGTCTCATAAACCTTCAGTTCGCTTATAAGGATGGACAAGTTTATGTATTGGAAGTGAATCCAAGAGCCAGCAGAACAGTTCCTTTTGTCAGTAAGGCAACCGATGTTCCATTGGCAAGAATTGCATCCCAATTGGCCATAGGAGCCAAGCTATCTGAATTTGATTTAAAAGAGTGGGATGCAATTAATCATGTGGCGGTTAAGGAGGCAGTGCTCCCATTTAATAAATTCCCGGAGGAATCTATTTTCTTAAGCCCGGAAATGAAATCAACAGGTGAAGTGATGGGCATTTCAAAAACCATGGGAGAATCCTTTCGCAGGGCATCCATCAGTGCCGGCAATATTTTGCCTGATTCCGGTACGGTTTTTATTTCTGTAAACGATTCTGATAAATTGAATTCAATTCCTATCGCAAGAGATCTTCATGAAATTGGGTTTAGATTGATGGCAACCGCAGGTACAGCCAAAGAATTAAAACGAAATGGAATTCCTGTGAAGTCTGTTTTTAAGGTAGGCGAAGGACGCCCGAATGTGGTGGACGGTATTAAAAATGGAGAGGTAAACTTGGTAATCAATACACCTATGGGTGCACAGGCTCGCTATGATGAAGAATCTATCGGGCGATCCTGTATTCAAAAAGGGATCCAAGCGATCACAACACTTTCCGGCGCTGCCGCAGTTGTGAGGGCTATTCGGTTGGCGGGGAAGAAAATTGAGGTAAAATCAATTCAGGAATATCATAATTAATGTTGGTTCCTGTTTTCATTACCCATTATGTTCCTTTCGTTATGTTAGACAATTAACGCAGGAATAGAGTAGAACGCCGCCGTCCCAATAAATAGGAGGGACATCGGTAGCGCTTGGCGTTAAGTCATTAATAAAGATTTAAAATAAAGCCCTCCGGATATTCCGGGGGGCTTTTGTATTTTTGAAAGGAATAGGATGAAAATAATAATAATACTGGCCTACAGTGGACTGTTATTGAAGCATTAAAGGTGAATAAAGGCATATGCAAAGCAGCGATGACTGATGAACTTAATGCGACAGAAAAAGCATATAAACTTGTTGGAAAAGGAATCCCATTTCGGGAAGCATATCGGCAAGTGTCAGATGCCATCAAAAAATAATTAGTTAACCAGGCGTTGTATTCCTTTTAAATAACCTATTTTTCCTAATCCGGAAATTTGATCGAGACATACATCCTTTATAACTGAAACTTTTCTGAAATCTTCTCTATTGTTAATATCACTTAAATGGACTTCCACTGTGGGAATATTTACTGCAGCGATGGCATCTCTTAGTGCGTACGAATAATGGGTGAAAGCTCCTGGGTTGATGATAATACTTTCAAATTTTCCCATGGCTTCGTGAAGATGGTCAATGAGTTCACCTTCATGGTTGGACTGAAACCAGGTGATGGAATGACTATCTGCTTCCGGTTGTTCATTTAACCAATTCTCAATATCGATTAATGTTTCACTGCCATAAACATCCGGTTCACGGACACCGAGCAAATTCAGATTGGGGCCATTAATAACAAGTATATTCAATTGAGCACCGTAAGAGATTGTTTAATCAAATCTTCCGTAACATTGGTGGAGATTATGGCATTCCCCAAGCCGTCCAGAACCACAAAATTCAAGACACCTTTTTCAGATTTTTTATCAGTTCTTATAAAAGGCAATAAATGATTTCCATTAATATGGGGGAGATCGGGGAGTGGGAGTTTGGCAATCGTTTTACTTAATATTAAATTGTCTTCTTTTGAAATCAAACCCAGTTTTTCAGAAATAAACCCAGCGCATTTCATACCCAGAGCTACGGCCTCTCCATGACGAATTTTTCCATAACCTAAGTGAGATTCAAGGGCGTGCCCAATGGTATGGCCAAAATTAAGGATGCGTCGCAGATCACCTTCCCGCTCATCTTTAGAAACAACTTCTGCCTTGATTTTACAGGATTTACGAATGGCGTCTTCAAAAGGGAAAGAATCAATGTCTTCCAACCACGTAGATATATCAATTAAAAAGGCTTTATCCCAAATTGCTCCATATTTTATAATTTCACCCAACCCGGCGAAGACTTCTTCTTGGGGAAGAGATTCTAAAATAACCGGATCAATCAATACACCTTTCGGTTGATATATTGCACCTACAAGATTTTTTCCTTCAGCAATGTTAATCCCGGTTTTTCCACCAATGGAAGAATCAACCATGGCCAGTAATGTTGTAGGAATTTGATAATAATCTATGCCCCGCATAAAGGAGGAAGCAACAAAGCCTGAAACATCTCCCACGACACCGCCGCCTAAGGCGATAATCGTGGTTTTTCTATCGCAACCAAACTCAACCATTTGGCTAATAACTCGGCTAAATTCATTTAAACTTTTTGAAGCTTCCCCAACGGGAAGTATAATAAAATCGCAATTGAAGCCTGATTCATTTAATACGGTCATGAGATCAAACCCGAATAAATCCATTAAATTATATTGGGAAATAATCACCCACTTTTGCCCATGATTTTGGTCAGATAATATTGATGCTGTTTGCTTCAATAACCCTGATTTTACATGGATTGGATATGAGCGACTTCCGAGGTTCACTTGAACGGATTTCACGAGAGAACCCGTTTAAATATATCTTCGCTAATATCATTCGGTGACTGCCCATCGGTATTTAAAATAATATGAGCTGTTTCTTTATAGTAATTTTTGCGTTCACTCCAGATTTTAGTTAATTCTTGTATTCTTTCATTTTCCTGCAAAAGGGGGCGATCAATTGCATCTTTTAATCGATTTGCTATTTCAGGAATGGATGCTTTGAGGAGTACTACCTTTCCGGTAGAACGGAGTTTATCCCTATTTGTTTTATTTAACACGATACCACCGCCACAGGCCACCAGTACTTTGGATTTTTCAATGTGGAACAATGCATCCGATTCCAATTCACGGAAGTGAGGTTCGCCATCATTTTTAAATATTTCTGAAATGGATTTGTTACTTTTCACTTCAATGTAATGGTCCAAATCCATAAAAGGTAAATCCAACTTTTTCGCAAGGATTTTCCCAACAGTCGATTTCCCTGATCCCATCATTCCAATTAAATAAATGTTCATTAATACTTCGCCGTTGCTTCCATATGAGCTTTTAGTTGAACCATAGAGTCCCCGCCAAATTTTTCAAGTAACGCGTCCGCCAACACAAAGCACAACATACTTTCAGCTATAATTGATGCGGCAGGAACAGCGCAAGAATCGGTACGCTCTTTGTGTGCATCCTTTACTTCTTTCGTATGAATATCCACCGATCGAAGTGGTTTAATCAACGTAGGGATTGGCTTCATGGCCATTCGTAAAACAATGGGCTGTGCATTGCTCATTCCACCCTCAATGCCTCCGGCATTATTGGAATAGCGAGTGAACTTTTCTCCATCGTGACCAATTTCATCATGGACCTCACTACCAAACTTTTCTGAACCACCAAACCCTCCACCAATTTCAATACCTTTGAAAGCGTTCACACTCATCATCAATACAGAAATACGTGCATGCAACTTTCGATCCCATTGTGTGTAGGATCCAAGACCGTAGGGAAGTCCAGTGGCAATCACTTCAAAAATACCGCCAACCGAATCACCAGATGTTTTAGCATTATCAATCGTTTGCATCATGGCTGCTTCTGAATTTTTGTCCAAACATCGAACGGGAGATTCATCCGCCGTTTTACTCAATTGGTTGGGTGTAAGATCATCAAGAACAGAACTTTCATCTTTCACATCATGAATTTGGACGACACGGCTGCCCACTTCAATTCCAACATCTTCCAGTAGTTTTCGACAAATGGATCCAAGCGCAACTCGCATGGTTGTTTCTCGGGCGCTGGATCTTTCTAATACGTTTCGAATATCATCAAACCCATATTTCTGAATACCTGCCAAATCAGCATGTCCAGGGCGGGGGAGTGTTACTTTTCGGATATGATCTTTCACAGGTGAAACGGACATTTTCTTTGTCCAGTTTTCCCAATCCTTATTTCGAACAAGAATTCCGACGGGTGCGCCCAGTGTTTTGCCATGGCGAACGCCACACCAGATTTCACCGAAATCTTTTTCAATTTTCATTCGACCACCGCGGCCGTGTCCCATTTGACGTCGTGCCAGATGTCCACCAATATAATCTTCGGAGATTTCTAACCCTGCTGGCATGCCATCTAAAATGCCCAAAAGACCTTGTCCGTGAGATTCACCCGCTGTAAGAAATTTAAGTCGTGTTAACATAATTCTGATTTTAATACCTTTTTTATATTTTCCAATTTAATTTTTTCTGATATCTTTTCACCAAACCAAATATCTGCTGATGCCAATCCCTGGGCAATAAACATATCCAGCCCATCAATGGTTTTAGCGCCTTTTGTTTTCCCTGCCTTTAGCCATGCGGTTTCCAGTGGATTGTAAATGGTGTCGGCCAATATCTGTCCGTTTTGGATTTCAAATTCTGGCATGGATTCAGTGTCTGGCCACATGCCCAATGGTGTACAGTTAATGATTATATCTGAATTCTTACTCTGAAAATTTGTTGGAAAAATCGAATTGATCCAATCTAACAATTGATCTGCTTTAGTTTGGGTGCGGTTTGATATCAAGATTGAATTAACATCAGCTTGTACCAATCCGTATGCGATAGCTCGTGCCGCACCGCCAGCACCAAGAATGGTACAATCTTTTCCATTTAAATCAACACCATTGAATTCCATTGCTTTAAGAAAACCAATCCAGTCTGTATTATATCCTTTTCCATTATGAACGCAATTTACCGCACCGATTGTTTTTGCAGGTTCATCCAATCCTTTCAAAAATGGAATGATTGATAGCTTATGGGGAATAGTCACATTAAATCCATCCAATTTATTTGAGTTAATAAATGAATCAAGCGAATTTGGGGTAACATGGATTTGTTCAAATGATGCATCCAGCTCAAGCTGGCGATATACTTCTTGGTGAAGGTTGGGACTCAAGGTATGGGCTATGGGATCTCCAATGACAGCGAATCGTTTCATTGTTTTAAACCTTCCAATACATCATAAAATTCAGGATAGGAGATAGATGCACATTCAGGATGATCCAGAACAACATCTCCTTCCGCAATTAATCCGGCAATGGTAAAAGCCATGGCAATCCGATGATCATGAAATGTTTCAATGGTTGCACCTTTCAAATTGGTGGGACCATTAATAATAAATCCATCGTCCAATTCTTCGATTTCGGCGCCCATACTTTTCAGGTTTTTACAAATGGCATGAATCCGATCACATTCTTTTACTCGTAATTCTTTTGCACCACTGACTTCTGTTTTACCCTGGGCTTGGGTAGCAAGAATGGCGATGATAGGGAGCTCGTCTATGAGTCCCGGCACATCATTTTTGTTAATATGAATACCGCGCAAGGGCTGGTGAAATATTTTTAAATTGCCGATAATTTCGCCCGCATCTTCCCATTGATGGATGCACTCCATTCCAGCGCCCATTTTTTCTAATGCAGCAAAAAAACCGGTTCGGGTTGGATTCGCCAAAACGCGGTTCATGACTATTTCTGAATCTGGGACCAAAGCGGCTGCTGCCGCGAAAAACGCTGCGGTGGAAGGATCGCCGGGTACGGACAATTTAAAAGATGAAAGGGAAAAGTTTGATTTTGAAATAGTTGTGCTTAATCCATTCACTGAAATATTTGCCCCAAGTCCAGTCAGCATTTTTTCTGTATGGTTACGAGATAATGTAGATTCTGTAACGGAAGTTTTTCCACCTGCGCCAAGTCCAGCCAATAACACCGCCGATTTCACTTGAGCGCTTGCAACGGGTGATGTGTAATGGATTCCTGTCAGTTCACTTTTGTGAATGGTAATGGGCAATTTTCCATCATTGCTCTTCGATATCAATCCCATTTGAGAGAGTGGATCAAAAATGCGATTCATAGGACGGGATGAAAGTGAATCGTCTCCAATAAATGTGGCGTTGATCCCTTGCCCAGCCATTAGGCCTAATAACAATCTTGTGGTTGTGCCTGAGTTGCCACAGTCCAATGGATTGGAGGGGTCGGAAAATTTCCCACCTTTTACAATCACATCATTTTCTTCATCCCATATTTGGATGCCACAAGCTTCTAAACATTTTCGTGTGGACTGCACATCAGCACCGGTTGACAGGTTGGAAATCCGTGATTCACCATTAGCCAATGCAGCAAACATGAGCGATCGGTGGGAGATAGATTTATCTCCTGGGAAGGTTATGTTGCCTTCAATGGCCATTCTGTTTTAGTTCATCTGCAATAAGAAAAGCCAGTTCAATGGCTTGATTTGCATTCAGTCTTGGATCACAATGCGTGCGATATCTGTCAGTAAGATCTGCTTCAGAAATATCATCCAATCCGCCGGTGCATTCGGTTACATTTTGTCCCGTCATTTCTAAATGGATTCCACCCATGCGAGAACCTTCAGATTTATGAATTTGGATATTTTGTTTTACTTCATCAATAATTCGATCGAAAGGTCTTGTCTTAATTCCATTGCTACTTTTAATGGTATTCCCATGCATTGGGTCACAGGACCAAACAACCGTTCGGCCTTCTGCCTGAATTTTTCGAATCAATTTTGGCAAATATGTTTCCACTTTATCATGACCGAATCTTGCAATAATTGTAATCCGTCCCGCTTCATCATTGGAATTTAAAATATCTAAAAGTTCAATTAATTCATCCGAATCTAATGACGGTCCACATTTAATGCCGATGGGGTTTTTTATTCCGCGACAAAATTCTACATGGGCACTATTTTTGAAACGAGTGCGATCTCCAATCCATACAAAATGAGCAGATGTATTATATACATCTCCAGAAGTAGAATCTACTCGGGTAAGCGCTTCTTCATAGGGAAGTAATAACGCTTCGTGACTTGTATAATAATGGACCTGACGAAGTTGGGGCGTATTTTCGGAATTAATACCCAGCGTATCCATGAAATTGAGACTTTCTTGAATCTGATGGGCTAAGTGGCGATACCGCTCACCCTGGGGACCGCTTTTAACAAATCCCATATTCCAGGAATTCACGTGACGTAGATCTGCATAACCACCGTCCGCAAAAGCACGGAGTAAATTTAATGTTGAAGCAGACTGTGAATATGCTTTTAACATGCGTTCAGGGTTGGGTTGACGTTTCTCCGGTTCAAAATGTATACTATTGATAATATCGCCGGTATAGCTGGGAAGCTCAATTCCATCAATTGTTTCGGTGGGACTGGATCTGGGTTTGGCGAATTGTCCTGCCATACGTCCCAGTTTGACCACGGGCAAATTTGCGCCGGATGTTAAGATGACCGCCATTTGGAGGATTACCCGGAACGTATCGCGGATATTGTCCGCATGGAATTCAGAAAAACTTTCGGCACAATCTCCCCCTTGGAGCAGAAACCCATTTCCTTCGGCAACATCTGCTAAGGATCGTTTTAGCGAACGGACTTCACCTGCAAAAACGAGTGGCGGAAAATTTCCAAGCGTTTTTTCAACTTCAGATAAATGGTCCTTGTCAGGGTATTCTGGAATATGTTTGGCGGTGAAATTCCGCCAGCTATTAGGTTGCCACATTTTGTACTTCCTTTAGGCGATTATCTAAAGATTCTGTCGCCAGTTTAAGTTGGTTAATCATGTCTTCTGTATATGGATTGTAAAGTTGAAGGTCCGTATAAAGCTCCCATGTATCATTACAGGTTTGCTCTACCAAATCCAATAAATCCAGAAATCCTTGGGTATCAATGGACGTTTTTCGAATACCATATTCTTTTAGCATCCGCCCAAGAAAGTGAGTGACTCCTTGGGTTTTTGCTGCCATTTGATCATGCTGATCCGGCGACATTTCCATTACCTGAATACCTTGATCGTTGAAATATTGTCGCCAAAAACTAAATTGATTATGGAGATCTCTCGTGTTATTCATCATCATCTTTGGACGATTATTGGACATAAATGAATCTGGTCCAAACATTGGGTGGGTTGCAATTATACCGACATTTTCAGGTAAATATTTCTCCATTATTTTCACAGGGTGATTCTTCACCGAGCAAACATCAATAATAGTTATTCCTTCTGAAAGTTGAGATGAAATATCTGAAATGACTTTTTCAAAGTGTCGAATCGGAACTGCAATAAAAATGACTTTTTCTTTTAAAACATTTTTAAGATCTACGAAATCAACACCGGGAAATTCACCAGTTGACTTAAGATCATATGCTTTGATGGAAAATCCTTTCTGCAAAATGTTGGCCAATACTTTCCCAAATCGGCCAAATCCAATAATGCCAACGCTATTCATGAATCCTTCAAATTTTTAATACCAAGAAACAGAGTCAAATTATGTTTTAAGTCATGAATACTGTCTTGAAGAATTTCCAATCCGTAGAGATCTGCACACGCTTTATTGGCAATGACGCCGGCGGTTTTAGGCAGTTTGCCTTCAGAAAGTCTGCGGGCCGCTTCCGCCGTATCGTCTTCTTCGATGAGCGGTCGCGTCCAAAAATGTTCACTTAAATAATCTTTACATTGGCGAAGCGCTTGCTGATGAGAGTGGATTTCTGTCACATCACCCACATGCATTCCAGCGAGTCCCAATAAATTTTGGGTAATAGGGATATGGAACATTTCAATAATTTTGCAGCGGAATTTTGCCAGCGCTTCTACACTTTCTATCACCACGCCCCCTTGTGCATTTTCCATTGCAAAGATGCCGTATTCCGTTTCGCCATTTTCAACACCAGCTAAAACGTGTTCCGATGAAATTTGATAAACGATTTCCGCTCCTTCAAGCCCATGGTTATTGGCAAATTCGTGAGCGGCTTGTTCGGAAAAACTACCTTTTCCGCCTTGGATTCCTATTGTCATTATTCTATTCCTTTTAAATCTTGAATTAAATTTATTGTTGTTTCCACTGGATTCGAACTCCCATCCATATTCTTAATAATGGCAGATCCAACCACAGCCCCATCCGAATGCTCATTGAACCAAATCACATCTTCTCTGGTAGAAATTCCGAAGCCTACCACAAAAGGGGTCCCGCTGTTTTTTCGAACTCGATTCAAATATTCAGCCAATGCATCTTTCGATGCCAGATCGTTTCCAGTAATACCCAAAATGCTTATGGCATAGATAAGATCGCCTGCCAACTCTGATATTTTTCTGATTCGATCATCGGGTGTATTTGGCGCCACCAGTAAAATAGGAGAGACACCTTTGGCTTTAGCCAATTCAGAAAACGGACCTGCTTCTTCCAAAGGTAAATCTGGCAGGATGAGCCCATCAACTCCGGACGTAACACAATGGTTAAGAAAAATTTCATGTCCCATTTTTAAGATAGGATTGTAGTATCCCATGAGCGCCAACGGCACGTTAGTTCGTTTCCGTATTTCTGTTACCTGTTCAAATATTTTATTGAGCGTCATGCCATTATCCAATGCCTGTTGGCTGGAAGCCTGAATAACAGGACCATCCGCTTGTGGATCAGAAAAGGGAATTCCAATTTCAATCATATCTGCTCCCGCATCTGCAGCGGAACAGACCAAATCAACAGTGGAATCCAATTCAGGATAACCTGCTGTCACAAATGGAATGAGCTTTTCTTTTGGTTCTCTGAATAATTTATTTATACGATTCATAACTCAATTCCCAACGCTTCCGCTACGGTATGGACATCTTTATCACCACGACCGGAAAGACAAACCACCACATCTTCACCGGATTCAATTCCATTATTTTTCTGGCGTAAATACGCCAATGCATGGGCTGATTCTAATGCAGGCAAAATGCCTTCTTTTTCCGAAAGCCATTGAAATGCATCTAATGCTTCTTGATCCGTGGCGGAAAAATATTGTACCCGACCTGATTCATTGAGATAACTATGTTCTGGTCCGATCCCAGGGTAATCCAATCCTGCAGAAATGGAATGAGGAAGCGTTACCTGCCCATCTTCATTCTGGAGTAAAGTGCTGGCAGCGCCATGTAAAACACCAAAGTCACCCTTGGTTAACGCGGCTGCATGTTCTCCGCTTTCTAATCCTTTTCCAGCAGCTTCCACACCAACAATTTTGATTTCATCTTTGATAAATGGATAAAACAATCCCATGGCATTGGAGCCACCGCCGATACAAGCTACCAGTCGATCGGGTAAATCATATCCGGATTGTTTTTTAAATTGTTCTTTTGCTTCTTTACCGATTACGGATTGGAAATCCCGCACCAGCATAGGATAAGGATGGGGCCCAACGGTGGAGCCGATGAGATAATAAGTAGATTCCACATTGGTGACCCAATCGCGAATTGCTTCGTTGGTTGCATCCTTTAGCGTCATACTTCCGGAAGAAACAGGGCGAACTTCAGTGCCCAATAAATTCATGCGAAATACATTTAGTTTTTGGCGGCGAATGTCTTCTTCACCCATATAAACAATACATTCGAGACCAAATAATGCGGCGACCGTTGCTGTGGCAACACCATGCTGACCGGCGCCTGTTTCAGCAATAATTCGCTTTTTCCCCATACGCCTTGCCAATAAAATTTGCCCCAAAGTATTGTTGATTTTATGAGCACCTGTGTGATTCAAATCTTCTCGCTTGAGCCAAACGTTAAAGCCCAACTCTTCTGATATTTGTGACGCAAAATACAGGGCGGTTTCCCGCCCGGAATAATGCTTCAGCAATTCATTCAACTCATTCTGAAATGAATCTTCCTGTTTTGCTTTAGTATAATAGTGTTCTAATTCTTCCAAAGCAGGAATGAGAGATTCAGGAACAAATTTGCCACCAAATTTTTCAAAGTGTCCCCGCTCGTCAGGTAAATTGTAATTTTTAAATTGTTTATCCAAATTGAAACCCCGTCGATTGTGTTTTATTAAGGTTTTTAAAGAGCGATTTTAACTTATTGTAATCCTTTTTCCCCGGAAAAGATTCCACGCCACTATTTACATCAACAGCTGATGGATTTACAGCATCAATGGCGTCTAAAATATTTTCAGGATTGAGTCCGCCAGAAAGAATTATGGGTGTTTTAAATTTCCGATTTAATACGGACCAATCGAACGTTTCTCCCGTTCCGCCATATTGATCATTTGAAAATGTGTCCAACAGAAACACCGCCACATCATATTGATCCATGACAGATAAACTTGCTTCATTTTTAATACGTAACGCTTTCAAAATGGGCACATCAAATTGATTGCAAAAGTCAGGTGTTTCATCACTGTGTAATTGAATCATATCCAATGGAACTTCCGAAATCGCTTCATTGATAAAATCTTTTTCATGATTTACAAATACGCCCACACGAGCAATGGTTTTTGGTAAATGTTTTGAAATAGATTTAGCATTATTGATAGAAATAGTTCTCGGACTTTTTTCATAAAAAATAAATCCAATTGCAGAAGCGCCATTTTCTACAGCGACGTTTGCATCGTCCAAATTGGTAATGCCGCAAATTTTGGTTGGAATCATGATATTCCCTCAAGGAATGTTTCCAACGCTTTTCCTGGATTACCGGTTTTCATGAGCGATGTTCCAATCAACGCTGCATCGTAACCTAAACCAGATACATAGTTTAAATCATTGGATGTGTGAATTCCACTTTCGGCAACTTTAATTGAAGACGATGGGAGAGAAGAAATCATTTTTTCAAAATAAGATAAATCCGTTGTCATGGTTTTGAGATTTCGACAGTTGATACCTACAATGTCCGGATTCAGAACAAAAATAAATTCAGCATGTTCTTCAGCATGATATTCTACAAGTGATTCCAATCCAGCCTTTTTGCCATCATTCATTAATTGTTGTAAAGTATCTTGGTCCAAGGCATCGGCAATGAGCAAAAACGCATCGGCATTATGCTGGACTGATTCTGAAATTTGTTTTGTATCAATAATGAAATCTTTACGAATAACGGGGATGGACACAGCTTTTCGAACGGCTGTCAAACTTTCTAAACTGCCACCAAAAAATTGTTCATCTGTTAATACGGAAATAGCACTGGCACCAGCCGATTCATACTCTTTTGCAATTTGAACGGGATCGGCATTGGGCATAATCTCACCTTCACTGGGGGATTTCATTTTAATTTCAGCAATGATGGAAATCTCGGGTTTAGAAAGGGCATCCTTAAGACTGCGTGTTTGTTCCACCAAATCTCCAAATTCTGCATTTTGGATTTGGCCAACTTCTTGACGCTTCACATCTAATATTTGATCTAAAATATTCATCCAGCCAATTGAGTTAATATATTGAGTGCCGCGTTGGAGTCCACCGATTCGGTCGCTTTCACCAATCCTTCTTTTAGGTTTTGTGCTTTACCGCCCACTACAATTCCGGCAGCCGCATTAAGTAAAACAATATCCCGTTTCGGGCCTATTTCCCCATTCAGAATAGATTTAATTATTTCAGCATTTTCTTTTGGTTCCCCACCTTGTAGTTTGTTCAATGAAACCCGATTCAACCCCAATTTAGATGGATCAAATTCAAATGTATTTACATCATTTCCATTTTTCATTTGACTAATCTTGCTTGTGGTGGTTGTCGAAATTTCATCCAATCCATCTCTGCCATGGAATACCATTACGTCAGTAGAGCCCAATGCTTTCAAAACATTGGCTTGGACTTCCGTTAACTCGGGATGGAAAATGCCCATTGCTTGTGCTTTTACGTCAGCGGGATTACAAAGGGGTCCTAAAATGTTAAATACAGTTCGAGTAGCCAATGCTTTTCGGGCCCCGATGGCGTGTTTCATGGCCGGGTGGTAAGCAGGGGCGAACATGAATCCCAAACCAATATTTTCGATATCTTCCGTTGATTCTTCCACCGATTTATCAATAGAAATTCCCAAAGCTTGAAGCACATCGGCAGAACCGGATTTGGATGTCATGGAGCGGTTGCCATGTTTTGCCACATGAACACCGGCACCGGCAATCACAAAGGTAGCTGCAGTAGAAATATTGAATGTGCCAAGTGCATCCCCTCCAGTCCCACACATATCAATGGCGGTCGTTTCCAATTGAATGGTTAACATCTTTTCCCGCATGGCTTGAGCGAATCCCGCAATCTCATCTACCGTTTCACCTTTTGCACGGAGTGCCATAAGAAATCCTGCAATCTGCGCATCGTCATATTCCCCGGACATGATGGAGAGCATGATATTGTATGCTTCATCCCGGGTGAGATTGTGTTGATTGAGTAATTGTTCTAATATTTGTTTCATGATTTTATCTCTAAAAAATTCTTTATAATCTGTAATCCATTCTCCGTGGCAATGGATTCCGGGTGAAACTGCACACCATACACTAGGTGTGATTTATGCGAAATTCCCATGATGAGTCCATTGTCCAATTCTGCCGTTATATTTAATTCATTGGGTAAACTGTTTCGTTCCGACACCAAAGAATGATATCGCGTTGCGGTGAATGAACCGTTCATTCCGTTGAATAGGGTTGAACCGTTATGTTGAATAGTGGCGGTTTTCCCATGGACAATTTCTGATGAATGAACCACATTTCCACCATAAGCCACCGTAATGGCTTGATGTCCTAGACAAACACCCAAAATAGGAATGGATGCCCCATATATTTTTATCACTTCAACAGAATTTCCTGCATCTTCAGGGCGGCCGGGACCGGGGGAAATCACAATATGTGTTGGGGCCCATTCTTCAATTTCATCCAATTTAAATTGATCATTTCGTACTACTTTTATATCGGGATTAATTGTCCCAATGTATTGCACCAAGTTATAGGTGAATGAATCGTAATTATCGATAACTAAAATCATGCGACCAATCCTTTTTCAGCAAAATCAATGGCAGCCATAATTGCTTTTGCTTTATTCACTGTTTCATCAAATTCTTTGGTTGGGTCAGAGTCATGCACAATGCCAGCGCCAGATTGAAAATGGACCGAGCCATTTTTCATTATCATGGTGCGGATGGTAATACAGGTATTTACATTTCCCGTGAAATCGAAAAAGCCCACGGCGCCGGAATAAATGTCTCTGCGGTTGGGCTCTAATTCATGAATAATTTCCATGGCGCGAATCTTTGGCGCGCCTGTAACTGTTCCTGCAGGGAAGCCACTCATAAGTGCATCAAAGGGGTCTTTATCTTCCGCCAGTTTCCCCTTCACGTCAGAAACAATATGCATAACATGGGAATAATTTTCAATAACCATATTTTCCGGAATGGTCACTGAGCCATATTCGGATACGCGTCCAACATCGTTTCGCCCCAAATCCAACAACATTAAATGTTCGGCACATTCCTTTTCATCATTGATCAAATCTTCAGCAAGTGCTTTATCTTCTTCATCTGTTTCTCCCCGTTGACGCGTGCCGGCGATGGGGCGGATTTCTACAATGCCATCTTCCACTTTGACCAATAATTCTGGTGATGCCCCAATAATATCAAAATCTTTTATCTTTAAATGAAACATATACGGTGACGGATTAATGGTCCGCAAAGCGCGATAAAGCGTGGTGGGTTCTACTGATGTTTGTCTCTCAAACCGTTGACTTAATACGAGTTGAAAAATATCCCCATCTTTAATATGTTCTTTTGCTTTCAAAACTGCGGACTCAAAAGAAACCTGGTCGAAATTGGAAGACACTGTACTTTGTTCCACACGAACTGGTGTTTGGTAATTCACATCGGAATGAAGTAATTCACCGATAGCATCCACTCGTAAATGGGCTTCATCAAATTTTTCTTTCAAATCGTGATTGGGATCTACCTTTACATTGGAAATAACCAGCGCCGATCCTTTCAAATGGTCAAAGGCAATCATATCTTCAAAAAGCATGAAGACAGAATCTGGTACATTTAATTGGGATTCATTATGAGTTGGAATATCTTCTATCCAAGCGATGGTTTCATATCCAAGGTAGCCAACGAGTCCGCCTGTGAAAGATGGGATTTCCGGGAGTTTAACCATATTATATTTGGATTGTATTTCCCGGAGTAGATCAAGAAAAGGCGTATTAACGTTTATAGATTGTCCATTCTCAGTGATAGAGGTATGACCATCTTTATGCATGAGAATTTTCTGGGGATTGATACCGACATATGAATACCGAGAATATTGATTTCCCTTTTCAACAGACTCCAGTAAAAACGCATACTCCGCTTTCTTGGAAAGATGCACCCAAGCTGCTACTGGCGTCAGCATATCTGCCAGGATATGTTTATACACGGGAATGGTTGTGCATTCTTGGGCAAGGTCTTGAAATTCGTTGAATGTAAGTTGTGTTTTATCCATTTTGAGCAAAAAAAAACCCCGATCATTGTCGGGGTTTAAGAGCAGTCAGCGTGTACAGGTATTCCTGGGACTACAAAACCCCTTTGCGGCTAAAAAACCAATACCAGCTATAATAATTTTTTGTATTGATGTTATTCATGACTGTGGATATTAAGGACTGGAAAGAACCAGAACCAACCTTATTTTACTTTTTCTGTATTTTTTTTGAAATATGGTAAATCGTTCCAAAAATAGCAGCAATGTCGTCTCTATCCAGGTTCCCTTCTAACTTTTCAGCAAGTCGCTCGATAATCTCCCGTTCTCGATTCGGGTCACCGACGTTAAGATTATGGGATGCTTTGATGGAACCGATTTCTTTGGAAACGGCGAACCGCTCAACCAACAAGTCTAACATTTGATTATCGCAATCATCAATCTTTTTGCGGAGTATATTAATTTTTTCTTTTGAATCCATGAAAAAAAGTACGCAAGCCATTCAATGGGGAAAAACTATTTTTAATGTAATTTCTGCTCCGTTATTTTAGCCGCGAATATCGCTAAGGATCGCAAATAACTCTTAGTGTTACTTCGTGTTCTTAGTGGCGAATTAAGATGAGTACACCAACCAAACGCGTTGCATTCCATACTTTGGGGTGCAAATTAAATTTCTCGGAAACGGCTACAATCTCCCGTGACTTTATTCGTCATGGATTTGAAAAAGTTGATTACCGAGATGAAGCGGATATTTATGTTTTGAACACTTGTTCGGTTACAGAGAATGCAGATAAAGAAGCCCGAAAACTCATACGGCAGGCCAAACGCAGAAATCCAAATTCGTCTATTGCCGTCATTGGGTGTTATGCTCAATTGAAGCCTAATGATATTGCAGCAATTGAAGGTGTAGATATAGTCTTGGGTGCGGAAGAAAAATTTAATTTATTGAATCATTTAGATTCCATTGATCTGAACATTGGTACAAAAGTGATTCAATCCGAGATTGATCATTTGCACACCTTCACACCGTCCTATTCTTCCGGGGAACGAACGCGATCATTTTTGAAGGTGCAGGATGGCTGTGATTATACTTGTTCGTTCTGTACGATCCCATTAGCCCGGGGTGAAAGCCGCAGCGATACCATTGAAAGCACGATGAAAACTGCTAGGGAAGTGGCCGCAACAGACGCGAGAGAGATAGTGCTCACCGGTGTAAATATTGGCGATTTCGGGAAAGGATCTCACGAAACATTTTTTGATCTTATTCATCAATTAGATTTACTTGATGGGATTGACCGAATTCGTATTTCTTCGATTGAACCAAATTTAATTACAAATGAAATTATAGAATTTTGCGGCAAATCCGAAAAGTTCATGCCTCATTTTCATGTGCCACTGCAGTCTGGTTCAGACAAAATATTAAAGGCGATGCGACGAAGATATAAAAGGTCATTATTTGAAGGTAGAGTGTTAAAAATAAAGGAATGTATCCCAGATGCTTGCATTGGTGTGGATGTGATTGTGGGGTTTCCCGGTGAAACAGATGATGATTTTCTCGACACATATCATTTTCTCAACGAATTGGATATTTCCTATCTTCATGTATTTACCTATTCAGAGCGACCCAATACAGATGCGGATGAAATGGGGAAAGTGGTATCCAAAGAAAAACGCGCGGAACGCAGCAAAATGCTCCACATTTTGTCCGATAAAAAAAGACGTTTTTTCCATGATAAATTCACTGGAAAAAATCGCTCTGTTCTTTTTGAGAACATGAAAAATGGGAAAATTATGGGTCACACCGATAATTATATTCACGTTCAAATTGATGGTGCTCCTGAACTTGTCAATACTATTAAATCTATAAAACTTACCTTAAATCATGGTGCCGTTGTGGATGGAGAATTGTAACTAATTTTCTTTGCGACCCTACAACTTTATGTTAAAATAAAATGATCCGTCTTGAGAACATGTCCAAATCCTTCCCGGATGGCGACTTATTTAATCATGTAAATATATTTATAAAGCGCGGAATGCGTATTGGGCTTGTGGGACCTAACGGATCGGGGAAAACCACATTGCTCCGAATAATGCTGGGAAAAGAATCCCCCGATTCAGGAAGTATACAAGTAGATAAATCCATCTCCATTGGATATCTTGCCCAGGATATTGTTGCTGGCACCGGACGATCCATTTTAGAAGAAGTGTTGAATACTTATCCGGAAGTACGTGATCTGGAAGGAAAAATTCTTACCTTGTCTGAAGCGATTTCCAAAGACCATAACAACATGGAATTGATAAATAAGTTGGGCGATGCTCAGCATCGCTTTGAATCCTTGGGTGGTTGGAATCTTGAAGACAAGGCAAAAAAAATATTGAGTGGTCTCGGATTTTCTGATGAAAAATTTACACAGCCCATGGATGTCTTTAGTGGCGGCTGGCGAATGCGCGTGGCGCTGGCGTCTATTCTTTTACAGGAACCGGATATCCTTTTTTTGGATGAACCCACTAACCATTTAGATTTGGAGGCGACCATTTGGTTGGAATTATTTTTGTCCAATTGGAGAGGTGGGTTGGTTATGATTAGCCATGATAGAGCTTTTTTAGATCGGTCCATAAATAATATTCTTGAAATTGATCTGAAAAAAATCACCCTATATTACGGGAATTATACAAAGTTCACTGAAGAAAAAGCATTGCGGATGGAGCAGCACAAAAATGCCTATCGTAATCAGCAAAAACAGATTAAAGATACAGAACGCTTCATAGAGAGATTTCGATCAAAAAATACCAAAGCAACTCAAGTTCAAAGCCGAGTAAAAATGCTGGATAAATTGGAAAAGATCGAAGCACCTACTGAACAAAAGCATACCATGAATTTGAGATTACCCCAGCCAAAACGATTGCCCTTGAATGTGGCATCCTGCCGAAATGTGACCAAACACTACGGGAATATTGAAGTGTTTAATAATATGGACATGTTGGTGGAACGGGGACAAAAGATTGGATTGGTTGGGCATAATGGTGCGGGGAAATCAACACTATTAAAAATGTTAGCCGGCGTTGAATCCGTTTCCTCCGGTGCAATTCGCATGGGTTCCAATATAGATAGGGCCTATTATGCGCAGCATCAATTGGAAACATTAGACCCCGATGATACCGTTTTTGAATCCATCCAAAAAGTAAGTCCGGGTTGGAGCGAGACAGAAATGAGAACTTATTTGGGGAGCTTCATGTTTTCTGGGGATGAAATCGAAAAATATGTAAAAGTGATTTCCGGTGGTGAAAAAGCGAGGGTGGCTTTGGCAAGGATGCTGGTAGAGCCATCCCATTTACTCTTATTGGATGAACCTACAAACCATCTGGATATGATGACTCGAAATGTGGTGGAACGAGCACTCATTCAATTCTCCGGATCCATTGTTTGTATTTCCCATGATCGCCACTTTTTGAATAATGTGACAAATCTCACCTGTGAAGTGGGTGGTGGTGGCATCCGCTTATTTGAGGGGAATTACGAATATTACGCATGGAAAAAACAGGAAGAAAAATCAGAAAAAACTTTCTCTCGAACAGTGAAAGTCGAACGCAAGGGAAAGTCTGATTATGAAGAAAGAAAGAAAACTCGTAATCGGCTGGCGTGGATTGAGAAACGATTTAAAGTCATTGAAAAAGAGATTAATGAACAGCGTGGGATAACTCAAGATTCATCTACTGGGGATGATTATGAATTGTTACAAAAAGCAATGGGAATCATGAATCGTTTAGAAAATGAGTATTTAGAATTGATGGAAGAGCAGGAAAAGTTAAGCACTATCCACGTGTAAAAACCCAATCGGACTCTGATGAGTGTTGTTGATTAAACGTATAGCCATCTTGATTAAATTTTTTCAATAAAATCGAATCGGTAATTTGATTTGTGATTAAATAATTTACCATTGCTCCACGTGCCTGTTTCGCAAAAACCCCAATCGTTTTATACATGTTAATTTTCTTTTCTCTGAAATGAATCGTTATCACTTTTGCCTTTAATCGATTCTTTTTAATCGATTTGAAATATTCATTAGATGCCAAATTAATTATTATTTCATTTTCATCTTGATTGAGTATATCCGTAATAGTGTTTTCCCAAAAATCGTAAATATTCCTTCCATTTTTATTGGCAAGTTTTGTCGCCATTTCTAATCGATAAGACTGTATTAAATCCAAAGGACGAAGCACACCATATAATCCGGAAATAATGCGTAAATGAGATTGAGCAAAAATTAAATTTGTTGACGAAAAACTTTTTGCATCAATGTGATTAAACGCTTCACCTTTAAAAGCGAATAATGCTTGTTTTGTATTTTGTGGATTATCTTTGAATTCAAAATTTTGAGTCTTTTTATAAGTTTGTTCTGATAAAGTTTTACTTAACGACATTAATTCTGCAAGTTTGGGTTTAGACATTTTCTGCATCAATACCATCAATTGATTTGTTTGATTAATCTGTCTTGGGTAGGATGATGCTACGCCAGAAAGAAGAGAAAAATCTTGCGTTTTTGACGGAGAAAGAATGGTGAGCATTTTATTATTTCATTCAGTTATTGGGATTCGCCAACTGTTAAAGGGCAATAAAGTATTATTTTTTATAGGCTTCAACTGGAGGACAAGTACACATAAGATTCCGATCACCGTATGCATTATCAATTCTTCCCACAGACGGCCAATATTTATGATTTTTTAAATAAGGCGCAGGGTAGGCTGCTTTTTGTCTTGAATATGGGTGATCCCATTCGTCTGATGCAATAGCATGGGCAGTGTGCGGGGCGTTTTTTAGCGGATTATCCTCAGCATCCATTTTCCCATTGATGACATCATCTATTTCATTTTTGATTGAAATCATGGCATCACAAAAACGATCCAGCTCCTTCTTCGATTCACTTTCTGTCGGTTCAATCATGAGTGTCCCCGGCACTGGAAAAGACATGGTGGGTGCATGGTAACCATAATCAATCAATCGTTTGGCAACATCTTCATCAGAAATGCCTGATTTTTTTTTGAGGGGGCGCAAATCCAGGATGAACTCATGGGCTGAATATCCTTGAGTCCCACGGTAAAGAATAGGAAAATAGTCCTGTAATTTATGGGCCATATAGTTCGCATTTAATATGGCAATTTCTGTAGAAGCTTTGAGTCCATCATCCCCGAGCATAGCAATATAGGCCCAGGAGATTGGGAGGATTCCTGCACTACCCAATGGTGCGGCAGATACAGCATGAATTGCTGTTTCACTATTATTTAAAATCGGATGTCCAGGTAAAAATGGGATTAAGTGATTGGCCACACAGATGGGTCCCATCCCGGGGCCGCCGCCGCCATGGGGGATGGCAAATGTTTTGTGTAGGTTAATATGACAGACATCCGCGCCGAATTCTCCAATTCGAGCCAAACCCACCATGGCGTTTAAATTGGCGCCATCCAGATACACCTGTCCACCATTTTCGTGAACAATATTACAAATATCCCCGATGGCTTCTTCAAATACACCGTGAGTGGAGGGGTAGGTGACCATAATCGCCGCAAGGGTTTCTTGATGCTGTTCTGCTTTCGCTTTTAAATCTTTAACATCAATATTCCCATTGTCATCACATTCAACCACAACAACCTTCATTCCGCACATGACAGCACTGGCGGGGTTTGTCCCATGGGCAGACGCAGGAATCAGACAAATATTTCGATGATTATTTCCATTATCTAAATGGAATGCACGGATAATCAGAAGGCCTGCATATTCGCCTTGGGCACCGGAATTGGGTTGGAGCGAACACCCCTGCAATCCAGTCATATCCATGAGCCAATCCGAAAGGGTCTTAGCTAATGCTGAATAACCTTGCGTTTGATCTGCCGGTGCAAAAGGGTGGAGATAGGCAAACTCCGGCCAGGTGATGGGCATCATTTCAGCGGCAGCGTTGAGTTTCATGGTGCAGGAACCCAAAGAAATCATGCTGGTATTCAGGGTTAAATCTTTGGTTTCCAACCGATGGAGATACCGCATCATTTCTGTTTCAGTATGATAGTTGCTAAATACCGAATGAGTGAGGAAATCATTGGCCCGTGTATCCTGTAAATCAAACCCATTGGTTCTACTTGATTTTTCCGTCTTAAAAACAGTTAAGATATCTGAGAGGTCTCCGGGGGAAACCGTTTCATCCAAAGCAATACCCACGTCACCATTATCATAATAACGGAAATTCATATTGCTGAATTCTGCCCGATTTTTTATTTCATCATCAAGTATGTTATTTAATCCAATTCTTATCGTATCAAAAAATTGGTCATGAACAATATGATAACCACCTGCCGAGAGTGCTGTGGCTAAATCTTTTGTTTTACCATGAATACGTTTGGCAATGGCGCGAATACCCTCCGCCCCATGATATACAGCGTACATTCCTGCCATAACGGCGAGTAAAACCTGAGATGTACATATATTGGATGTGGCCCGATCCCGACGAATATGCTGTTCCCGAGTCTGGAGTGCCATGCGATAGGCTGGATTGCCATGGCGGTCCACCGAAACGCCGATGATTCGTCCGGGCATTTTACGTTTATATTTTTCTTTTGCTGCCATGAAAGCAGCGTGGGGCCCCCCAAATCCCATGGGAACACCAAACCGCTGTGAACTCCCAATAGCCACATCTGCACCCATATCTCCCGGTGAAGGGAGGAGGGCTAAACTTAATAAATCGGTGGCCATTGCAATAGCCACACCTTGGTCATGGGCTTTTTGACAAAGGTCAGAATAGTTGACCACTTTTCCATCCGTGGCAGGGTACTGGATTAAGGCACCGAAAACATCATCACTAAAATCAAATGTGTCAGTGGATTGAATCGAGAGTTCAATGCCAATGTGGTTCGCCCGTGTTTTCAGGACATCAATGGTTTGGGGATGGCAATTTTCGGCTACGAGAAATCGATTTCTTTTTTGGGCTGAATGAAAAAGCATAATCATGGCTTCTGCCGCAGCTGTGGCTTCGTCCAGAAGTGAACTATTGGCAATATCTAAACCAGTCATATCTGTCACCATGGTCTGAAAGTTCACCAACGCTTCCAGGCGCCCTTGAGAAATTTCAGCCTGATAGGGGGTATAAGCTGTATACCAACCAGGATTTTCTAAAATATTTCGTTGAATAACGGGCGGTGTAATGGTGCCGTAATATCCCATCCCAATATAAGATCTGGCAACAATATTTTTTGATGCAATCCCCTTTATTTTTTTCAGGAGAGAAAATTCATCAAGCCCTTGTCCAATATGGAGTCCGAATTTAGTCTGGATTGTTTTTGGGATTGTTTTATCAATTAACGCATTAATGGACTTCAATCCCAATTGGGAAAGCATTTCCTGCTGCTCTGCCAAGTTGGGACCAATATGCCGACGTGAAAAATCTTGGGTAATATCTTTTAACAATGAATTATCTTTATGATTCTATTAAATAAATTGGATTAAAATATGCCAATAAATTAAGGATGACCCATTGGTTTCCCCATTAATAATTTAAGAATAAAAAGTTAATTGCACCCTCATAATGGAGGTGCCTTTTATCCAGCAACATTACTTGATAATGTAAAACCAGGAATGCCAGCTTTTGATGATGAAATCTTTGGACCGATTGCTTCCATTATTCCAGTGAAAGATGAAGCTGAAGCCATTAAATTGGCGAACCAGACTCCCTTCGGATTAGGTGGTGCAGTTTTCACCAGAGATGTAGAAAAAGGGGAAAGAATTGCAGCAAATGAGATTGAAGCAGGATGCTGCTTTGTGAATGATTTTGTCCGCTCGGATCCCCGATTACCCTTTGGTGGAATTAAAGAATCAGGCTATGGTCGAGAACTATCTGAAGTAGGGATTCGGGAGTTTACCAATATGAAAACAGTTTATATTCGGTAGATTTTAAACTGGATCGATTATTTATTAAGTTCGCTCAAATAATATTTATCAAAAGCAGCGAGCAAACTTTCCTGTCCTGAATATGGAGCAGGGGAATATTTTTTAGACTGGATTCCCAATTGAGATAATTCAGATATGTACCAGTCTTGCTTATTAGTCATATCCCAGAAATGCACCGCATCTTTTGTATTGTATTTGCCTGAATTCACTACATCTTTTGTAAATAACCACGAACAATTCACTTTGCATTTATCTACACCATCAGGCCAAACTGTATGGTACATGACATATTCCGGGTGGAGACTCAAAAGCATATTGGGGAAAATGGCATAATAATACACCCGGTTTAAGTTTTCATCTGTTATACCACTTAATGGAGGGCAACATAAATCACCGCTGGCGGTGATACTGTCTTTGTCATCATTGAAATCCATATAGCCACCTAAAAAAGGGCCTTCGTGAAAATCATTTCTACCGCCCATATAATTGTGAATGGCAGCCAGTTCGGGATGAAGAATAGGGCAGTGGTAACATTCGCAATAATTTTGGACAACTAATTTCCAGTTACCTTTTACGTTGTACTCGATCGTTTTCTGAATAACCAATTTAGAAATATTCCAGGGGTTAAAATGATCTTTTAAGGGCGCAAAAACAGAATCAAAGTCTTCAGCATCATCAGATAAATTGATAAAAATAAATCCTTCCCATTCTGCCAGCGGGACCGAATGAAGCGGGTAATCTTTTTTATCAAATCCATCCACTGCATCCATGTGTGGGGCTCCAATGAGTTTACCCTTTAAATTGTAAGTCCAGCCGTGGTAACCACATTGAATGGATTTTGAAAATTGTCCCGATTCATTTTTACAAATCCGCGTTCCACGGTGGCGGCATACATTATAATGGGCTTTCAATTCTCCATTTTCATCTCGCAGAACAATAACGCTTTCCGTATCAATTTTGATCACTTTATATTGGCCATTTTCTGCTAAATCCATTGATCGACCAGCGCAAATCCAATTATTCAGGAATAGATTCTCATACTCTTTTTGGAGAACGTCCGAACTGGTATAATATTCCCGCTCTAATGTATGAGCACCCGGTTCCAGAGTTTCGGCTGTCTTTTTGAAGGTCATCTTTTCAATATTTCTTTAGCTGCATTAAATCCATTGGCGCCATGGAGACCGCCGCCGGGATGGGTGCCCGGTCCGCAAAGATATAGATTTTCAATGGGTGATTTATATTGGGCTGTACTTATGGTTGGCCTCATAAACATGAATTGATCCAAAGTCATTTCTCCATGATTCAAGTTTCCTTCTGTGAGCCCAAATTGACTTTCTAAATCCAAAGGGGAAAGGACCAATGACGATTCAATCAGTGTTGAAATCCCGGGAGCATAATTCTTCAATACATTAACCACATTATTTTTTAATTGGACTTTCAATTCTTCAGACCAATTCATTCCCCGTAAATGATAGGGCGCATATTGAACTGTAGCAGAAAGAACATGTTTTCCATCTGGCGCAAATTCAGGGTTTATTACCGATGGAATGGTGAATTCCACATAAGGATCTTCAGCGAGCCGTCCATATTTAACCGAATCAGACGTTCGTTCTAAATATTCAATAGAAGGGCTGACAGAAAAAACAGTACCCATTTGATCTTCTTGAATACCGTTTATTTTTAGCAATCCATTTAAGGCAAAATGGATTCGGGCTGTGCTGCCCCGGTATTTAATATTTCGAAGTTGTGTGGCGAAAGATGGATTCAGTTTTGACGGTCCCACCAATTTTATAAATGTATTCTGTGGATCCAATCCGGATACGACTTGGTCTGCTTGAATTGATTCGCCACTTTCCAAGGTCACACCGTTGCAAACACCATTTTCCACATTGATGGCACTAACTTTTGAATTTGTTCGAATTTCTACATTTACAGATTCAGCGGATAGTTTTACAGCATTTGCCAATTCACTCGTCCCGCCTTTTACAAAATGAGCATTTTGAAATACGCCTTCACTATGGACATGCTGATGCAAAAGATTTAGCCCTGTAGCCGCAGCGAATGGACCAAATGAAAGATGGTGAATTCCTGCTGTAGAAATGGCGGCCCGGAGTAATTCATTTTCGAACCACTCGTCAACCAACTCCGGCATCATCATGGGTGCTACCCGCATAAAATCTACCAAACCACGGGTGCCGTGTTTCCGGATAGGGGATAACATTGAGCGCATGGAGAATGCTTCTTTTAATCCGATGTTGGGCAATTTGGGCGGTGTCAATTCATAGAGTTTTTCTATAAAGTAAGTCAGGTTATCAATGTATTCCGTGAAGGCTTTCCACACTTTTGCATCTTTTTCTGAATGATTCGCAATGGAGCCTGCCGTTTCATTCGGGTCACGATGAAAACTAATATGCTGGCCTTGAGTGTCCAACGCGATTCGGACTAAATCGGGGGAATGAAGTTCCAATCCATGAGACTCAAGATTCAATTGCTTCATGACTCGTGGATCAATCCATTTCACTACATCATATATATCATTGCATTTAAATCCCGGCGCGAATTCTGAAGTGGAAGCCAATCCGCCAACTTGGTCGCGTGCTTCAAAGACCAAAACTTTCTTTCCAGCTTTTCCCAGCATGGATGCGGTAACAAGGCTATTTATTCCGCCGCCAACAACGATGACATCAAATCGGTTCATGACCAAATTCCTAAAATCTTTTTCGCCGCCATTTCACCGGGAGATCCAGTGATTCCGCCACCGGGATGCGTCCCCGATCCACATTGAAAATAATTTTTGATTGGTGTTGTATAATCTGCCCATTTTACCGCAGGTCGCATGGTAAATAATTGCTGTAGCGAAAGTTCACCATGAAAAATATTTCCTTCTGTAAGACCGAAAGTGGATTCTAAATCCGCCGGCGTGAGCACCTGTCGATGCAAAATAATATCTTTAATATTAGGCGCATACTGGGCAATGGTATTAATAACAGCATCACCGAAGGCTTCACGTTTCTGGTCGTTCCAGCCACCTTTTATATCGTATGGCGCATACTGAACAAAACAGGACATAACGTGTTTCCCCGGCGGCGCCATATCGGGATCTAAAACTGATGGCAAAATAATATCCATATAGGGTTCTTGAGAAAAATTGCCATATTTGGCATCATCGTAGGCCTTTTCCAAATGGTCATAACTGGGACTAATTGAAATGGCACCACGGAGATGGTGACCTTCACCGGGGAGACAGGTGAAATTC
>Ga0208329_1000071_pt1 | contig 23184 bp, 25 predicted proteins | sample DeeseametaMP2053_FD_184177 | JGI IMG/M metagenome (GOLD analysis project Ga0208329, IMG submission 184177) | Marine microbial communities from the Deep Pacific Ocean - MP2053 (SPAdes) | ecosystem: Environmental > Aquatic > Marine > Oceanic | place: West of Cabo San Lucas, Mexico, North Pacific...
CCTCCTGCTCCCCGCGGACGACGAGTATATCAAACCGGGACGGGGTATCCGAAGGTTGGCTTCGGAGGCAGGGGTGGGAAAGGTGAAGTGGTGGGTTACCGATCCAAGCATCCGGTGTCACCGGACCGACGATGGGGGTTGGACATTCTGGCCCGGTGTTACAACAGGGCGCGGGCTAGGTGGAGCGGATGATTGGGGAAGTGGGCTTCATCCCTCTTCCGTTTCCACCTAACTGCGAATCCACGCCCCAGCGTCGGTCGGCTGGGGCGATTCTTTCCGTTTTGTATCTGAAATCGTGGACGGGGAGACCGGGGTATCCCGTCTCCACCAACTTGAATTCCTGCAACAACGGTCCCTATCCGTTAGAGCCTGAGAGAAAACCCAATATAAAGGGGTCAGTCGTGGCACGGGGAGGATGTCAGGACGAACTACGGGTGGCCCGGCTTGACGATTTTGGCTCTTGCCTACCCCACGTTCGCTTCGACGCGGGCATAGGACTGTTGTAGGCGGGAGTTTGAGTCTGATTCCACGTCTGAAAACCAGTTTAGCAACGACCGGGTCAGTGAGTCTACCGTCTCATCGGCCATCGCCGCTTGGCACCTTTCTCGAATCGTCGGGCTCGGTCGTTGCGCCATCCGGGCTTTCGCAAAACGCGCTTTCTCGACATCGGGCATATCGGAGCCGTTCACTTGTAGGCGCTCTTCGAGTACCGGGTCTTCGCTGTTTTCTGTCCAGCTGTAACCCAGTTCTGAGATGCGTCGCTTGAAGATGTGGAAGTGGCTGAACTCCCGGTCAGCCACCATCGAGAGACAAGCTTTCAACTCGGGGTCCTGTGTTTTGTCGGCCCAGGCCTGTATATAGATGCCGTGCTGCCTCTCCCCGGAAGCGATGTCGTCAAGGAGTTGGAAGTAATGCAGTTCAGTTTCTTTATCGGTCGCCATGGCCCTCCTCGCTTGGTGGATGTTTGATAGGGCTATGAGCCCGATGGCGTAATGGTAGGCAAGGGCGTGCATTCATTGTAGGTATAGGCCACTTTGAGGGAACTATAAAACGGTATCCTGAGCGCGTCAATCGGCGCTATCCGATTTCCGCTGATCGACATCACTGGCCCGGTTGGCTGTGTCCCACAATTCGTCGACAGAAACCTTCAGATACTTGCGACAGCGGGCCAAAGAGTTTAGTTTACATCCATGGAAGACCCGAACTACCCTGACCGGTTCCAGCCCAATGACCCCGGAGAGTACGACCTTACCCAGCCGGAAGGCCGTCCTTTGGGCGTGCCGATCCTCGCCTTGTTGCTCGGCCTAGCGGCGATGGGGATCGGGTGGGCAGTGATCGCATACGTCGTCAGTTGATCAAGCCACATGGTTCGACAACATGGGACACAACTCGGAGAGTAAAGAAACACCCCGGCCATTCATGGCCGGGGTGTTTTAGCGTTCGTCAGCCGGCTGCACCGGCGCCATGTACCGATTTGCAGGCTTTACCGGCCTACCCTCATGCTCGACTTAACCACCTCCCTATGAAAACCTGGAAGCATGGTGGCGACGGGGAAAATGCTGCTGGTTTCTGTGCTTCTGGCGGCGGTCGGGCTTGTCCTTGGCCTGTTCTTTTTCGTGCCTTGGCCCACCGGCTTGGAGGCCGACGAACTGGACTTCGGTGAGAGCGGTGGAACGAAACCGGGCAGCGGCGAGTTCTCCAAGTACGTGCCCCAGGGCGGGCGGGAGCTGATCGGCAAGATTCCCGTGGGCATCACGGACCTGTCCATCAACCTCACGTCCAGCTCCGACCTGGACATCGAACTCTGGGACGGCGAGGTGTTCGTGGTCGGATGGGAATCTGACGGGCCGCCTGCCCTGGTCTACGGCGAGACCGAGGCCACCAACAAGTACAAAGGCGTCGAGATCACCTGGAGCGGCTGAGACGGGGTCGGCGGCGAGCCTGGCAACGAGGCCATCACCATTTCGGGCACGACCAAGAACACCTTCGTGATGAAGGTATTCGGCTACCGGGCCGGCGCGGTCAAGGTAGAATATTCCTGGGCGGGCGGCGCTAGCAACGGCCCGGCATCCGGCGGCTCGGGGCGCTTCTCCAAGCTGGTCCCCCAGAACGGCCGGGCGGTCATCGGCACCATCCCCACGGGAGTCGACGGCCTCCAGATCGACCTCACCTCCGACCACGACTTGGACATCGAACTCTGGGACGGCGAAACCTTCGTCGTGGGCTGGCAGGTCAACGGCAAGAAATCCCTGATCTACCGCGATTCCCCGGTCACCGGCCTGTACCGCGGGGTCAGGATCTCCTGGAGCGGCTGGGACGGGGTGGACGGACAAAAGGGCAACGAGTTCATCCGGATCTCCGGCACCACCCAGAACGTGTTCCTGATGAAGGTCTTCGGCTACCAGACCGGCAACGTCAGCGTCGAGTATAGCTGGGGTTCGGACCAGGCCGCCCCGGACAACGCCGACACCGACCCCGCAACCGACCGCAACACCGGCGCCGACACCCGTGCCCGCCCCAAGTCCAATACCTACGCCCGTAATAGCGCCGGCGCCGACTTCCCAGCCTTCCGTGCAGACAGTCAGGACTTGGATCGGTGGGGTCAATGAGCTTTGGAGCGATCGACTCAACTGACTTCCGGCGGGTGTGCCCACCGGCGCAGACCTGATCGTTATCGAGGGGAGCCTTTCCGAGACCCAGATGCCCATCATGGATATCGACTTCGCTTTGACCACCGGCACCATCGACATCGGCCCCATCAAATCCACACTCAAGGTGGCCGAAGGAAGAACGTTCACCAACCAAGGCACAGCAAACGTCAAAGGCGATTTTTGACCAACGGCAAAACGGTCAACAAGGGCGTCTTCAACAACGAGGCTGTGATCACGGTCTCGGGCGAGAAGGCCAGTTTCACCAACCAGGTGGGATCCGTACTGAACAACGCCGAGGGCGGCTCAAGCGTGGGGGTCATCGCCAACGCCTGCGGTGGGACGGTCAACGACTCGGGTAGCCTGGAAGCTGTGGCCCCGGCGCCCTGCATCTGGAGTGGGGCCGGGGGCAACGACAAATGGTCCAACCCCACCAATTGGGTCAACGGCCTGGTCCCTCAGGATGAACACCCGGTGGTGATCAAAGGGGAAGGCAAGTCAGCCGCCAATGTGATTCTGGACATCAACCTGGTGGTTGAGAGCCGGACCCTCACAGTGGGCGTGGGCGACACTCTGACCATCGGAGGCGGCGGTTCGGGCGCCGATGCCAACGTGGTCCTGTCGGTCAAAGAGCTTGGCGGGCTGTTGACCAACCGAGGGACCGTCGTCGTCTCCAATTACTCCGGTCTGCGGCGGGCCCCGTTGGCCACCATCGACAACGTTGGCGGAATCGTGCGCATCGCCTGCCGGGGTTCGGCGCCCTCCGGCGGCGTTACCGGCGCCTCTTTGGTGAAAGACCCCTGTTTCTGGGACGCGGGCGGGGTTACCAGCAACTGGTCCGAGGCGGCCAACTGGGACTCGGATACCCTGCCGACGGGCGACGACCCAATCTTGATCCGTGATGCTGACGGCGAGATCACCGTGGCCAACCTGGATGTGTCCTTCGATCTGAACTCCAAGGGCAGTCTCACCGTGGCGGGAGGCCAAACGCTGAACGTGACGGAAGGTGTCACCCTGCGCATCGCCAACCAATCGCCCGGTGGGTCCATCTGGATCAACGGCACCCTCAACCTCAAGGGCGGCACGTTGCACAACCACTACACCGGGTTGATCAACACCGGGGGACCATCATCGTGACCGGCGGGACGTTGAACAACGAGGGCGACTCCCTGGTCAACATGCCCGGCGGTAGGATCAACAACGTCGGCGGCCTGATCACCCACAGCGCCGGGGCCGAGTTCACCAACTCTGGAACGGTCGATAACGACGCCGCCTCGAACTTCGTACTTGGCGACCTTGCCACCTTTAAGAACGGCGGAACCTTCACCAACGCCGGTGTGTTCAACACCACTAGCCGGAGCGGAGACCTGGTCAACCAAAAGGGCGGCGTTCTGGCCAATAGCGGCACCTGGAATCAGGACGGCGTCGGCGTTCTGTCCAACCTGGCCGGCGGCAAGATCACCAACTCGGGCCGCATCAACATATTCAACAGCCTGCTGGACAACCGAGGGTCTTTCGAGAACACGGGGACGTTGGAAGTCTTCCACTTCGGCGCCTACCAGAACCTGGGCAGCCAACTGGACAACCGGACCGGCGGCGTCTTCACGAATACCGGCTCGGCCTCCAACCTGGCCAACAGCACCATCAACAACTCGGGTTCCATCGTAAACGACCGCAAGCTGGTCAACGCCGGGGTCATTAACAACCTGTGCGGCGGCACTGTCACAGGCCCCGTCAACGGCAACCAGCCGGTCAACGTCTGTTCGATCAATTAGTCCGCCTGCGCCTGCTCCGGCCCATTGACTAACCCGGCCCAACCGTTAGAATCTTGCCAACTATCTAGGTCACAACTGGATTCAATGACCGGCAAAGGGGTTTCTATGCGATTGGAGAATAAAGTTGCCTTCGTGAGCGGCGGTGCGCGGGGGATGGGCGCCGCCGAGGCCAAATTGTTCGCCCGGGAAGGCGCCAAGGTGGTCATCGGGGACGTGCTCGATGACGAAGGCCGCCAGACCGAGGCCGAGATCAACGAACTGGGCGGCGAGTGCCTCTTCGTCCACCTGGACGTGGCTAGCGAAGATAGCTGGCAGTCGGCCATCGCCGACACCGTGAGCCGTTTCGGCAAGCTGAACATCTTGGTCAACAACGCGGGCATCGTCTCCAGGTCCATGCTCGAAGACATCACCGTCGACGAGTGGGACCGCGTCATGGACATCAACGCCAAGGGTGTGTTCCTTGGCACCAAGGCCGCCATTCCCGAGATGCGGAAGGAAGGCGGCGGGTCCATCGTAAACATATCGTCCATCTCGGGCATCACCGGCCAGGCCTACGTAGGCGCCGTGTACAACGCGTCAAAGGGCGCGGTGCGCATCTTCACCAAGTCGACCGCCATCCAGTACGCCTCCGAAGGCATCCGGGCGAACTCGGTCCACCCAGGCCCCATCGACACTCCCATGACCGCCAATCGCAAAGGCGACCCGGTGGCGGAGGCCGAGTCCATCGCCCGCATCCCGCTGGGCCGGACCGGCCAGCCCGACGACGTGGCCTACGGGGTGCTCTATCTGGCATCGGACGAGTCTTCGTTCGTGACCGGCAGCGAGCTGGTCATTGACGGCGGCTACATAGCCCAATAGGCCACGCAGTGGCGTTTACTAGGGGCGGCTACCCTGAATTTGGAGGGTTCTTGTGCAACAGAGAGTGCTTGAAGGGAAGATTGCTATCGTGACCGGCGCGGCCAGCCCGCGGGGGTTGGGACGGGCTATGACGGAAGCCTTGGTCAAAGCCGGGGCCAGGGTGTCCATGATGGACATCAACCAGCAGTGGCTGGACGAGACCTCCAACTATATGCGGGAGATTGGCGGCGACGATTGCGTCATGGCACAGGTCGTGGACGTTTCTTCCATCGGCGAGGTCGAGCGGTCGATCGAGCGCACGATCGACGAGTTGGGCGGGCTCCATATTTTGGTCAACAACGCGGGCATCGCGCCCCGGAACATGCTCATGGGTGGCGAGACCAAGAACAACTTCTGGGAGGTGCCGGCCGAGGAGTGGGACCGGGTGGTGGCGGTGAACAGCAGCGGCCCATTCTATATGACCCGGACTGTGGTGCCCCACATGCTGGCCCAGGGCTGGGGCCGGATCATCGGAGTCACTACCAGCATGAACACCATGTACCGCGAGGGAGGCACGCCCTACGGCCCCTCCAAGGCGGCCCACGAAGCCCTGATCGCCATGGCGTCCCGGGAACTGGAGGGCACAGGCGTTACAGTCAACGTCCTGGTGCCGGGCGGCAGGGCCAACACCGACCTGATCCCTGATGACACCGTCTTTGACCGAGATGACATGATCCAACCCGAGGTGATGAAGGCGCCCGTGGTCTGGCTGGCCTCAGATGCGTCCGACGGCATCAACGGCCAGCGCTTCATCGGCTACTACTGGGACGAAGACCTGCCCCTGGAAGAACGCCTGGAAAAAGCCGCCTCCCCCGCCGCCTGGCCCCAACTGGGCGCCCAGGCCATCCGCCTGAACCAGTAGGGGCGGCACAGCCGCGTCGAGTACCTTCTCCCGTCCTTCCCCGGAAGGAGGAGAAGGTTGGGATGAGGGCGTTTTCCTGCCTTTATGAAACTCATCACGTTTCTGCCAGGATTCTCCTCACACCAACCCCAGGTCACCCTCGGCCTGTCGGACAACTGGCGTCAGATCGCATTGTTGGTGGCCGCCAACATGTTCGTCGGCGGGATGATTGGCATGGAACGCACCATCCTGCCCGGCCTGGCCGAAGCCGAATTCGGAATCACGTCCAAGACCGCCGTCGTCTCATTCATCGCCACTTTCGGTCTGGCCAAGGCCGGCTCCAACCTGCTCGTCGGACCCATCGCCCAACGGTTCACCCGCCGCCGGATCCTCATCGCCGGCTGGATGATCGGCATACCGGTCCCCCTGCTGCTCATCTGGGCGCCAGCCTGGGGATGGATCATCGGCGCCAACCTGCTATTGGGCGTAAACCAGGGCCTTGCCTGGTCAATGACCGTCAACATGAAGATAGATCTGGCCGGCCCGCGATGGCGAGGGCTGGTGCTGGGATTCAATGAATCGGCCGGTTATCTATCCCTCGCGGTGATGGCCTTATTGACCGGCATCATCGCCGAGTCCTACGGTCTGAGACCTGAGCCTTTCTACTTGGGAATCGGCATAGCCGCCGCCGGCCTGGCCTTCAGCGTGCTCTTCATCCGGGACACGGCGACCCATCTGGCATTGGAGACAGCCGGCCAATCAGGCCCGGCGCAAGCTCCAAGCTCCTTCAGGTCCAACTTCGCCGACGCCACTTGGCGCAAGCCGTACCTGTTCGGCCTCACCCAAGCAGGGCTGGTGAAGAACCTGAACGACGGCGTCGCCTGGGGGATCTTCCCGCTCTACTTCGCCAGCCAAGGCCTGGGCCTGGACCGAATCGCCATCCTTGCCGCCATATACCCCCTGGACTGGGGCGGCCTGCAACTGGCCACCGGCTGGGCCAGCGAGATCCTGGGGCGCAAACCTCTGATAGTTGTGGGCATGGTGCTACAGGGGGTTGCGATCTCACTAACCGCCGGGGTTGATTCATACGGAGTGTGGCTCGGCTCCATGGCCCTGCTGGGGTTCGGCACCGCCCTCGTCTACCCGACCCTTCTGGCCGCCGTAGGCGACGCCGTCCCCGCGACGGACCGGGCGTCAGTCCTAGGCGTCTACCGCTTCTGGCGAGACTCCGGCTTCATCATCGGGGCACTCCTAGCTGGAGTCGTCGCAGACCTATTCGGCTTCAGGCCGGCCATCCAACTCATCGCCGCCATAACTGTCGGGTCTGGAGTGTTGGCTATAGGCACGGTGAGGGGACGAACCAAATAATCCCTTCTCCGACCAAAAGTCCCTTCTCCCGCGCACGGGAGAAGGTTAGGATGAGGGCACCACTTTAGAAGTGAACCTTGCCTAAAGCACCAAAATCCGCCCCGCAACCCTCCCCGGCTCCAACTCCAGCAACCCGATGGACGGCACCACCTTGAACCGCCGCTTGCCCGCCGCCCCGGGGTTGAAGAAAGTCAGCCCGCCCCGCTGCTCGTGAAAGGCGAAGTGGCTGTGCCCAAAAACCACCGCGTCGGCCCCATGCTCAAGGTATTGCGCCAAGCCGGCGTCGTCCCCTTCTTTGGGCACTTTCACGATATGGGTCAGGTAAATCCTGCAGCCGCCCAGTTCCAGGGTCTCAACCTCGGGGAACTCGGACTCTGGACCCTCACGGTCGTTGTTGCCGCGAACCGCCGTAACCGGCGCGATCTGCGACAGCTGCTCGATGATCTGACCCGAGCCGATGTCACCCGCGTGTAGGATGTGCTCCACTCCATCCAGGATCGGATGCACGCGCGGGTCATAGAAGCCGTGGGTGTCGGATACAACGCCGATCAACATGGCTCCCATTATTCCATACGGGCCCGGTCGTTTGAAATAAATAAGGCATAATAACGCCATGCCAGAAGCACCGGACCTGGAAATAATCAAGGACTATCTCAACGCGAACCTCAAGGACGCAACTGTTGAGTCCTGCAAGGTCCTGCGTTCCACGGTGGTGCGGTCGTTGGCTGGGGAGATTACCAGCGACCTACCCGGTCGGACATTCCTGGACGCCCAGCGACGGGGCAAGTTCCTGACCCTTCGGTTCTCCGGCGGGCGCAGTCTCGTGATCAACCCCATGCTCACCGGCGCGCTCCAACACTGTCAGGAGTCGGTCCGGGTCCAGAAGAAGACTTGTATATTGTTGAGCATCGGCGGCGGCATGGACCTGCGCTACCTGGACGACCGGCAGATGGGCAAGGTCTATTACATCGACAATGGCGAATATGGTGGCGACGCCCAAGACGAGCTTGTCCCCCAATACACCGGCCTGGGGCCTGATGTGCTCTCCGGAATCACTTTTGAGGATTTCCAGGCGCGGCTGAAGAAGTTCAACGGCGAGATCAAAGGCGTGCTCACCCGCGGCGCCTTCATCTCCGGCATCGGCAATGCCTACTCGGACGAGATACTCTTCGCCGCCGGGATATCGCCCTTCAAGAAGTGCCGGGCCCTGAAACCAGAAGAGTTAAAAACGCTCCACGCCCAGTGCCGTCAGGTGCTGGAAGAAGCCACCGAGACTCTCAGAGTGCGCATGGGTGGCGACATCCACAAGAAGGTCCGCGACTTCCTGCAGGTCCACAACAAGGGCGGTCAGCCCTGCCCCAAGTGCGGGGGCAACATCACCCAGTTGAACGCCAACCAACGCATCACCAGCTACTGCCGCCACTGCCAGCCGGGAATGCTGATCCGAAACTGACTTTCGTTAAGACCCTGAGGTGAACTCCCGGGTCAATCTACCAGCATCGACCACCGTCTTCCCGTCCGCTTGCACTGTGGCGTCGGTCAAGAACAGCCAGTGGTGATAGCTGGAGATTACATCTCCCCCAGACTCCTGGTTGTCGCCCAGACTCAACCGAAGCACGCCGTCGCCGTAACCGAAATACGGAACGGTCTTGGGGTAGTCCGGCAGCAGCGTTAGTCCGGGGCTGACACCCACGTTGAATTCGCCGATGCGGTCTTTATCGCCGGTCTGAATCCCCCAGAGGGCTTGGACATAATCGTTGTGGTGCTGGGACTCGACGGCGGTGATTCGCCCGTCATCAAAGGTATAGGTCAATGGCCCGACTTCCCGTCCGAAGAAGGTCTCATCGGTGCAGACCAGCCGGCCCTGGGCGTTGGTGACGTCCACAGTGCGTATGGCCCCGGCCGGCAGTTCCACCTCCCGGTCCCGGGCGCTGCCGTCCCTGGCGTAGGAGTTGATGAATTCTTTGGAGGCTTGGCCGTTGCCCCGGTGGAAGTGGGCTTCCCGGAGCGTGAAGGTCAGGTCGGTCCCCGCCGGGTTGGTGATGTGCACCGAACTATTCCGCAAAGCGGCGATCAGGTTTTGTTGCCGGGAGTCCAGGGATTCGTAGTCGATGAGCAACGCCCGCTCGTACATCTCTGAAAGGATGCGGAATTCCACCGGGTCGTTGGGGTCTATCACCCAGTGGAAGTGTATGGAGCGGCCGGGCCACGTCTTGAGGATCTTCTCGGTCTGCCCCGGATTGATCTGCCAGAAAGTCGGCAGCCAGATGTAGATGTCGGCCAGGTCAAAGACCGAAGCCATGGCGCGGTCTTCCATCTCCACCAGGGCGGGGTCTTCCCGTCGCCGGTGACTGCGCCGCACCGCTTCCAGCCCGCCCGAATTCACCATCGACACCGCCAACTCAACTGCTCCGGCCCGGACCAACTCGATCCGGACCTGCTCGGTCAATGCTGGAAAGTACGTCGGGTCGGCATGGATAATCACCTTCTCGCCCGGTTGCGTCTTCAGGGAGTCGTGGACGATCAAACGGGCGATCTTACCCCAGTCGCAGCCGTACTCAACCGGGTCTCCGGAATTTATGATAGACGGGATAACTGGCTTCATCATTTAATGGGCCTCCTACTTGGAAGCTTCATCCTGCGGATTGCCGGATTTTAGCATGGCAGGGCGCCCCGAACGCCTGGCCGGCCCGCGATCAAACACCGTTCCCTCGAACCATCTCTTTCTTATAATCGGTATTTTCTAATAAATCACCTGTAAGTATTAGCGTCTTAGCCTCGATTTATCAAATATTGAGTATTGACATCGCCCCTCCCAGATTTTTAAAATGTGGATATATTTCGAATGACATCGGTTAGGCTGCCCTGCCGAAGGTCCACCGCCAGCAGCCCTCTGCCGACGAGGGGAATCTCAGCCCCTTGGTCAGCCAGGACCTGAAAATGAAAATTTCGAGTTCAGATAGAACTGTTCACTGTTGATGAGGAGGAATGAATGCCTGACCAAGAGATCGCTTTGATGGCCCACCTTCTGCGCCGCGCCGGTTACGGAGCGAGCCGCGACGAGATCGAGGCCAAAGCAGCCCAGGGCTACGACAACGTGGTCAAAGAGCTTCTGAACCCGGGAGATGACCCCGGGATCGACGAAGACCTCATGTACCGCGCCTATCCGTCCTACTTCGATAAGGCCGCCATCGAGACCGGCCAGACCGAGTGGGTCTACCGCATGATCAACAACAAGTACCAGCTCAAAGAGAAGATGTCCCTCTTCTGGCACACCATCCTCTGCGCTGGCGACAACAAGGTGGACAACGCCCGGACCACGGCGATCCAGATCGACAAGTTCCGGGAATACGGCATGGGCAACTTCAAAGAGTTGCTGATGATGCTTTCCACCGACCCGGCCATGCTTTACTACCTGGACAACATCGAGAGCCACAAAACCGCCGTCAACGAGAACTACGGCCGCGAGCTCTTGGAGCTGTTCTCCATCGGCGTGGGCATGGACAACGAGTTCAACTACACCGAAGACGACGTAAAGGCCTGCGCCCGCGCCTTCACCGGCTGGAACCTGGCCCCCACGATTCCGGTGTTCCCCTACGGACGCACTCCCTTCGAGTTCCGCTTCGACCCGGCGGACCACGACTATGGGGAGAAGACTTTCTTGGGCGAGACCGGTAACTGGGACGGCGGCGACATCGTAGACATCCTCTGCAAACAGCCGGCCACCGCCCGCTTCGTCTCCCGCAAACTCTACGACTTCTTCGTCGCCGACGAGCCGCCGGTGCCTTCATGGCGTCTGAGCGAGCCTCGGGACATGGCAGCCATCAAGGCTCTGGAGAAGGCTTATTTCGACTCTGGGTACGAGATCACGGCAATGTTGACGGTCCTTTTCAACTCGGACTTCTTCAAAGACGAAGCGGTCCGGTTCGCCAAGGTCAAGAGCCCGGCCGACGTGGTCATCGGCACGATGCGCATGGTTGGCGACCACCTTGAGCCCAAGCCAGGCCTGTTCTTCGTGGCCATGGAGCCCAAGTACATGGGGCTGGACTTGATGAACCCGCCGACGGTGGAAGGCTGGCATATGGGCCGCGAATGGATCAACAGCGGCAGTCTCATCGACCGGATAAACTTCGCATCCTCGATGCTGGGCAACACTGAACTGCCGGGCGTCCGGTCCATCATCGACCGGCTGATGGCGCTGGGCGACGTCCCAAGCTCCGAGCAGTTCCTAGACCGTTGTTTGGACCTGCTTGGTCCCATGGACCTGGCACAGGAGACCCGCGGCCAACTGACCGACCACCTGGATGCCGGCGGCGCCCTGAAGCACGGCGACGAGGCCGAGCAGAGTGAGTTCTCCCGCCGGACGGGCGAGACCCTGCAGATGATCGCCACCACCTCGGAGTTCCAGTTTGGCTAGGAACTCCCCAGATCAACCGGATAGAAACTGTAGAAAATACTGAGTCATCCGACTCTTAGGCGGAGGAATAAGAATGGTATCAACTGTAAAAGACCCAGTCCTGGCAGTGATTTCATTGTCCGGCGGAAATGACGGGATGAACACGGTCATCCCTTACAACAATCCCCACTACCGGGACTACCGCCCGGCTTTGGGGGTCCCCGAGGACCAGATCATTCCCATCACCGACCAACTGGGCTTCCACCCGGCCATGGCGCCGTTGAAGAAGTACTGGGACGAAGGAAAACTGGCCATCATCCAGGGCATTGGCTACCCCAACGGCAGCCTGTCCCACTTCCGGTCCATGGATATCTGGGCAACCTGTGAGCCCGAAGAACTTGGCCTCACCGGCTGGTTGGGCAGCGTCATCCAGGACGTGGACCCCAAAGGCGAGAATGTGCTGACCGGCGTCAACTTCGGCCGCGGCCTGCCCCGCTCGCTGGCCAAGGAGGGTGTCCCAGTAGCATCGGTGGGTGACCTCGGTACCTACGGCCTGCTCACTGAGATTGGCGCTGAGGCCCAGCGGGCTGAGGCTCTGGACCTGTTCGGGCGCATGTACGCTCCGGCCATCGGCCAGGGCGTGGTCGACGACTACATCCGCCGCACCGGCATCGAAGCCCTGAAGGGCGCCGATATCCTGGGTACGGCTCCCGGCATGTACAAGTCCGAGGTTGAGTATCCCAGCAGCGCCATGGGCGGCTACCTCCGCGACATGGCCCAGGTCCACAACGCCGACTTTGGGACCAGGGTGCTTTTCACCACGGCCCCGTACAACATCTTCGACACCCACGCCAACCAGGCGGTGGGGCATGCGAACCTGTTGCAAGACGTGTCTAGCAGCATCGATTCATTCATGGCCGACATCCGGCAATTGGGCAAGAGCGACAACGTTACCTTGTTCTTCTATTCCGAGTTCGGACGGCGAGCCATGGACAACGGCTCGGGCACCGACCACGGCACCGGCGGAGTGGCCTTCGTCCTGGGCGACAACGTCAAGGGCGGCCTCTACGGCGAATACCCGTCCCTGGAGCCCAACAAGTTGGAAGACGGCGGCAACCTGCAGCACAACGTCGATTTCCGCTCGGCCTACACCACCTTGCTGGACGGATGGATGGGCCTGGACGCCAAGGCGATCATCGGCGGCGCCTTCGAGCCGGTCCCCTTTCTTTAGAAAGCGGACAACCCGATAGAACAGGACTTTCGCAACAAATCTAGAACATCGGCCCCCACGCCTGCGAAACCAAGGCGCGGGGCCCCGAACCCTGAGGAGAATAGCTATGGCTAGTGTATTCCTGGGAATCAATGACCGGACGTTCACCTACAGCTTCACGGCTGGACGCTCCGAGTTCCAGGGCACCGGGTTCCGCAACCCGATGGACTTCGCACTGGGTCCCGATGACCTGGTGTACATCGTCAACCGCTCCTATGAGTCACGGGCGGACGGCACCCGCATCAATATCTTCCGCATCGGCGAGGACAAGGAAGAATACGTCACCGAGTTCGGTTCCTACGGCGAGAAACCCGGCCAATTCATCTGGCCCATGGCCATCGCCTTGGACAAAGACACCAACGTCTACGTCACAGACGAATGGACCAACCGCATCACCATCTTCAACAAAGATGGCGAGTACCAGAGCCACTGGGGGACCCCCGGTTCCGGCGACGGCGAATTGGACCGCCCCGCCGGCATCACCATCGGCCCCGACGGCACGGTCTATGTAGTAGATAGCCGCAACAACCGGGTGCAGAAGTTCTCGTTGGACGGCAAGTTCCTGGGGAAGTTCGGCACAGCCGGCTCCGCCAATGGCGAGTTCAACCTGCCTTGGGGCATCTGCCTGGACAAGGACGGAAACATCTTCGTCGCCGATTGGCGCAACGACCGTATCCAGTCCTTCACCAACGACGGCAAGTGGCTGGCCACGTTCGGGAGGCCCGGCACCGGCGGCGATTGCAGTATTGCCAGGGACAAGGGAGGCGTGACGTACGTCGATATACCGGTAGGCGAGTTCAACCGCCCCACCGGCGTCTGCGTCGATGACGACGGCGATATCTATATCGCCGACTGGCTGAACAACCGGGTCCAGGTGCTCACAGCCGAGGGCCGGTTCATCACCGAGTTCAACGGCAACGCGGCACTCTCGAGCCTGGGCACCGATAAGATCAAGTCCAATCCGGACATGGTCCGCCAGCGCAACGGCGTGCGGGACTTCACTCCTGAGAAGGTACTGTGGGCCCCCTGCGCGGTGCGCGTCGACCACAGTGGCCGCGTCCTGATCGCGGACACCACCCGGCACCGGTTCCAGATCTATCAAAAGAATTCAGAGCCGGTACTGGTCTAACCGCCGCCGGCACAGCCGGTTTAACTGGAAAGACTCTGGCGCTTGGGACTGGTTTTCCACCCGAGCGCCAGTTTTATTTTGTAGCCGATCAGCGAGAAGAAACATGACCCTGGGCGATAAAGGCAACGGTCAAGGACTGGCCGCCCAGCAAGTATTCGGCCCGCAGGCGGCCGTCTACGCCACCAGCAAAGTGCACATCCGGGACGACAGCCTGGAGTCCGTCGAGCGGATGGTTGATGCCGCCAACGGCAGCAACCGGTACGGTTGGACCGTTGATCTGGGCACCGGCGCCGGTTTCACCGCCTTCGCCGTGGCCGGGGTGTCGGACCGGGTCATCGCCACTGACGTGACCGAACCGATGCTGCGCCAGGCCAAACGACTGGGCGCAGAGCGGGGCATCGCCAACCTGGGTCTGAGCCAGAACGCCGCCGAGGCGCTCCCCTTCGCCGAAAAGTCGATCGACCTGGTCACGTCCCGGGTCTCTGCCCACCACTTTAGGGACTTCGAGAAAACACTAGACGAGGCCCAGCGCGTTCTGAAGCCGGGAGGGTCGCTGCTGATGGCCGACAGCGTTGCCCCCGAAGACGACGCCATCACCATCTGGATGAACGACATTGAACTCCGCAGGGACTTCAGCCACATCGAAAACCGCAAGATCTCAAGGATCACCGAGCTGCTCACCGAGCGGGGTTTCACGGTAGTCGAGAACGACTACCCCCGCATCTACCTACGCTTCAACGAGTGGACCGCCCGCACCAAAGTCTCAACCGCAGAGACCGAAGCCCTGCGCAAAGAATTCCTACAAGCCCCAGCCGCCACCCGAGAAGCCTTCCAAGTAGCCCCGGTACATGATGACATAGCCTTCTCGTGGCCCTGCTGGGTGTTCCGGGCGGTTAAGGGGTAGGGGTTGACCCCCTACTTCGCGAGTACCGATTGATTGGGAGCCACGAAATTGCCGGAAACGGGCAAATGTCGAACGAAGCGTGGTCAGGTTCACGTTTCCACGCCACTAGTACCGGTCACGCTTCTGCCGTCAACTGATTTAGATTCTCGGCTTCCATCTTTCCCAGTCCGTTTTCAATTGGGACTCCAGCCAGTTTTGGCGAGTCCTTCGATGAACTGTCATTAAGCGGTTCGACGCCTCGTATTGGCGTGGAGTTGACCTACTCTCAGGCGGCCTCCCATGCCCTCCTTTCTCAATCGCGGGCAAGCAATTGGGCCGAGAGGATGACAGAGATCTATTCCCAGCCATGATTAGAATCGTAACGATGGTTCGGCCGCGGGCAATTTTGATCGAGAATGTGCGTGGGATACTAAGCTCACGTTTTGGGCCTTTTCGTGAACAGATAGATTCGGCGTTGGACCGGGAAGGGTTCGACACTCATTGGGCGTCTTTCAGCGGGCCAGACTACGGCGTGCCTCAAAGACGCTCCCGCGCCTTCTTAGTCGCTTTGTTAAGAGGGGCCACGGGTAATCTTCGTTGGCCTGCACCGAAGAAAGGCGGTGATCTTACTGTCGCGGCGGCTATCGGGGATCTTATGGCCGAGCGTGGCTGGCGCGGTGCTCCAGCCTGGATGGAACAGGCCTCATGCATAGCCCCTACGATCGTTGGCGGATCGCTTAAGCACGGCGGTCCGGATCTAGGCCCGACTCGGGCGCGGAAGGAATGGGCCAAACTAGGAGTCGACGGTTTAGGCCTCGCCAACGAACCTCCCGACCTGGATTATGAAGGAATGCCGCGTTTGACGATTCGCATGGTGGCTCGGCTACAAAGTTTTCCCGACAATTGGTCGTTTGTTGGCTCAAAGACACAAGCCTACCGGCAGGTAGGGAATGCCCTACCCGTGTAACTGGCAGCCGCAGTAGGAGGAGCAGTCAGAAAATGCCTCGTGTAATTTCGGGAAAAGAGAAAATCCGGCAATATTTCCTGAGAAATATCGGCCGCGTAGTTGAGTCGAGTGAAGTTCAGGAGGCGGCAGATGGGGCCGTTCAATATAGCCGCCGCCTGAGGGAGCTTCGAGACGAAGAAGGATGGCCCATTTTTTCACACAACGACACTGCCGACTTGAAACCTGGCCAATACCTTTTACGCGAAAACCACCAGAAGGCTATTTACCGAATTTTCGCCGGGGTATCTCTTCCCTCGTGAAATCGGAAGTTCTTGACCGAAATGGGTTTACGTGTCAGATGTGTGGAATTACGCCCGGACAAGTAGATCCAGAGACGGGGCGCCCAGCACGCCTCCACGTTAGACACATCGTTGATAAAACCCTAGGAGGCAAAGACGAGGTAAGCAATTTGCGAGCCTTGTGTTCGAACTGCAACCAAGGAGCTAAAAACATTACCGCCGAGAAGCCAACGACGATCTGGCTGCTGTCCCAAATTAGACGGGCTGGACTAGAAGAGCAGCGTTCCGTCTTTGATTGGCTGCAAACTAAGTTTGGTAAATGACGGACAAGCTTTCTAGCGAAATGAGAAGCGCCAACATGCGCGCCATTCGCGGCCAAGACACCAAGCCTGAGATTCTTGTCCGCCGCGCTGCGCATTCAATGGGATACCGGTTTCGCCTTCACCGGCGAGATTTGCCCGGTAAACCTGATTTTGTTTTTCCTCGTAAGCAAAAAGTTATATTTGTCCACGGTTGTTTCTGGCACCAGCACGCGGGTTGCCGAGATGGTCGGATTCCTCAATCGAACACGGGCTATTGGCGGCCCAAGTTTGCACGGAACAAGAAGCGTGACACTGAAAGCATTGACAGACCCGCATTATGTTTGCGCCTTCGAGATTTTTTACGCGATTAAGCAATCCCGTCTCGATGCCGGAGTATTTGGTGAACATATCGGATGGTTTCCCGCATCCACGTCTCCTACCCCTGGCATGACGACACTAGCCTGCAGAATTCGGACTACACATCCAACCGCACCGAGGCTGCAGCGTACGCCGTCCTGCAAGGCCTGACGGGCGTTTCGGGCAACCCCGAATAACTCTTGTTTCCGTTCGCTTACCCCGCCCACCCCTCCAAGTTGTAAGCCATGTCCCAGAAACCGTGCTCCAGGCGGACGCTGGTCTCGTAGGCCTGCCCCATGGCGGCCAACTCGTCAGTACCTGCTCCATCCCCGATGCGGTCGGCCATCTTGCGGATGTGGTGGGCTAGGGCGGAGAATTCCTCGGTGGAGTACATCTCGATCCACTTGGTGTAGAGCGGCGCCTGTTGTGGCAGCCCGCGGTGCATCAGGTGGTCGCCGATCTCCCAGTAGCCCCACTGGCAGGGCAGCAGCGACGCCACCAACTCCCCGAAGCTGCCCTCGTGGGCGGTCTTCAGCAGGAAGCTGGTGTAAGCGGCGGTGCCGGCGGACGCCACGGTGGCCTCCAGCTCGGCGGCGCTGATCCCAAACTCTTGGCAAAAACTGCGGTGGAGCGCCATCTCCACGTTCAGAGTCTCATCAAGCAGCCCCGCGAACCAGGACATGTCCTCCAACCTGGGCGCCTTGGCCGACGCCAGAGCCAAGACCCGGCTGTAGTCGATGAGATAGACGTAGTCCTGCGTCACATAGTGCTTGAACATCTCCACCGGAAGCGTGCCATCACCCACTCCCGTAACGAAAGAATGGTCCAGTATGGCCTGCCTCATCGACTGGGTCCGGCCTTCAATGTCGGCTATAAATCCCATTTCAGGTCCAAAAAATCCGTTTGAGATTGGTGCAAACTGCCTGGATTTGTCGTGAAAAGAAGGATATATTTTCTCGGTCGCAGATTCGTCTGCTTTCCCAAAAGCCTATTTTCACGTTGAAGGTGATTTTAGGAGGGGCGCAGCGGGCAGTCAATCTTCGGCAGCGTATCCCGAAATCTCACAGGGGCCAGGCCGCAGACCGGTCCCGCTTCCCCGTTAGCATGGGCATACCGTATAATTAGTCCGGCCTCTTACTGATGAGGTCAAATCCCTATTCCGATCGACCATGCCCATCGGAGAACCCAACGGAAGTGACCAACAATGGAAGTAGTTTTCACCCAAGACGTTCCCAATAAGGCCAGGGCGGGCGAGGTCCGCCGTGTGCCCGATGGCTACGCCCGCAACTATCTTTTGCCCCAGGGCCTGGCGGAGATCGCCACCCCCGAGGTACTGAAGCGGCTGCACAAGATAACCGCCGTCGGAGATGAGGTCCGCATTCGCGAGACCGCCGTCATGGAAGAACTGGCCAGCGGGTTGGACGATATTTCGATCACGCTCACAGCCAGGATCACCCCCACCGGACGGTATTATGGCGCCATCACCAGCACCCACATCGCCATGGAACTGGCCGAGAAAGTAGGCCGGGAAGTGGAACGGCGCTGGGTGGAGATCGCCGAACCGATCCGCGAGCCCGGCAAATACGATGTGACGCTCCGGTTCTCAACCGAAGTCACAGCCACGATTCACGTCAACGCAGAGGTGGAAGAATAGGGCGATGTACGCGGAGAAGCTATTACCCCATGACTTGGAGGCGGAGGAAGCGGTTGTTGGGTCAGTCTTAATAGATGGGGACTGCTTCTCCCGCGTCGCGCCTTACATAAAGGCAGACGATTTCTACCGCGAGAGGAATCAGCTCTGCTTTGCCGCCTGCGAGGCCCTCTTCCAACGCAATGAGGCCATCGACCAAGTCACTCTGGCCAGGGAACTGAGCCGCTCCAGCCAACTGGAAACCGTGGGCGGCATGGCCTATCTCAGCCACCTGATCTCTGTTACTCCCACCTCGGTCCACTCTGAGCATTACGCCAACGTTGTGGCACGCACGGCCACCATGCGGAAGCTCATCGACGTCGCTTCCCGCATATCGACCCTGGGTTATCAGGACACCGACGACATCGACGCCACCCTCCGCCAGGCTGAGGATGCGTTGTTCACCGTCCGTGGCACCGAGTCCCAGCGCGGCTTCATGCCACTGCGGCAGATCTACGACCAATACCTGGAAGACCAGGCCGCTTTCGCCGACGTATTAACCGACAAATCCGGTCCGGTGATGACAGGATACTCCGAGTTAGATGAGCTATTGGGAGGCATTCAGAGGTCCGACTTGGTGATTCTTGGGGCCCGCCCCTCGTTAGGTAAAAGCGCATTGGCATTGAACGCAAGTGTTAACGCCGCCAAGAACGGTTCGACAGTCGGAGTATTTAGCCTGGAGATGAGCAGAGACCAGCTCGCGATGCGAATCCTGTCCGCCGAAGCTGAAATTGATTCTCACCGGCTGCGTCTCGGGCTTCTAACCGATGCTCAGAGCGACCGCATCACCGACGCCATCGGCCGATTATCCGACCTACCGGTGTACATCGACGACACGCCGTCCCAAAGCATGATCGAGATGCGCAGCAAGGCCCGCCGCCTGTCGCTAGAGCACGGATTGGACCTGCTGGTGGTGGACTATCTGCAGTTGATCCAAGGCAGGAGCGGCCGCAGCGACAACCGGGTCCAAGAGATCTCAGAGATTTCGCGGTCGCTCAAGATCATGGCCCGGGACTTGGACATTGCCCTCATCACTTGCTCTCAACTAAGCCGTGGCGTAGAGCAACGGCCCAGCCACCGTCCGATGCTCTCCGACCTGCGGGACAGCGGAAGCATCGAGCAGGACGCCGATGTGGTGATGTTCCTTCACCGGGATGACCTTTACATGGACGAGGATGAGTGGGCCAGGCAGTTTCCTGGCCGAGCGTACCCGAGAAACATAGCAGATCTGATCGTGGCCAAGCACCGCAATGGCCCCACCGGCACCGTACAACTCTATTTCCGGGACAACTGGGTTAGGTTCGATTCGTATCGCCAGGTCGACGAGTTCTAAAGATGGCGCCTTCCGGGGCCTTCTCCGGTTTCACTGGGAAAACGCTCTACACCCCGGTGCCCAACCCAGTGTTCGGACTCATCCTGGAACAGATTCAGGACCTGGCCGAACTCAAAGTAACCCTGCGCGGCATCTGGCTGTTACACCGCAAACGCGGGGTCCTCAGGGCCGTTTCCCTGGAAGAATTCCTTGCCGACCGAACGCTGGTCAAAGGTCTGAAGTCAGAAGGCGACGATTCGGCGGAAGATGCCATCCGCCAAGGACTACGGTTGGCCGTGAAACGAAAAACCTTCCTGACCCACCAGTTGGATGGGAAGGACACGGTGTTTCTTCTGAACACCGACGCAGACCAGAAGGCCGTCGCCAGGTTGGAACAAGGGGAAGCTCCGGCAGAGATCTATGACGGTCCTGAAGCGGAAGTCCCGAAATTGGAAAAGCCGAACATATTCGCGCTCTACGAAGACAACATCGGGGCATTGTCGCCGTTGCTGGCTGAAGAGTTGAAAGAGGCTGAAGGACGCTATCCGGAAACCTGGCTCCGGGAGGCTTTCGGCATCGCGGTTGCAGAGAACAAACGCAGTTGGCGCTACGTGGCCGGGATCCTAAGGCGCTGGACCGCCGAGGGCAGAGAGAACAGGGGGGACGTAGAGAGGGGAAAAGATGGAAAGTCTGGGCGACATACTGAGACGGATCACCGCAAGAAATATCTCGAAGACTACCAACGGCGATGGGGTAAGGCTCCCCGATAGCGAACCGGCGGGTGAAGATTGTCCGAGATGTAAAGGCATCGGCTGGGTCACGCGCCGCGTGCATATCGGCCATCCCGATTTCGGACAGGCCGTCCCCTGCACCTGCCAGGAGACTGCGGACTCTGGCAACCGCGCCGCCGCGTTGCGCCGCTATAGTAACCTGGGCGCCCTCTCCCGCATAACCTTCGCCACCACCGACCTTGAAGGCAGGTTGCCGGACGCCGCCGCACACCAGATGTTCTCCCAGGGCGTGACTATCGCCGCCCGGTTCGCGGAGGATCCCCAGGGCTGGCTGGTGCTCACCGGCCCCAGCGGCAGTGGCAAGACCCACCTGGCGGTGGCCATCGCCAACCGCTGCATCGAAAGAGATCAGACAGCCTTCTTCATCGTCGCCGCGGACCTGCTAGATCATCTCCGGGCCGCCTACTCGCCGGATAACCCCGTGTCCTACGATGAGTTGTTCGAGCAGGTGCGAAACGTCCCCGTGTTGGTCTTAGACGACCTCAGCATGACCAACGCCACGCCCTGGGCCCAGGAGAAGCTGTTCCAGGTGATCAACCACCGCTACAACAACGCGTTGCCCACCGTGGTCACCGTACGCGGGCCGCTGCAACGCCTGGACGACTCGCTGCGCACCCGGCTTGAAGGCACGGACGGGACGGCCACGGTGGTTCAGTTGGGCAACTTCAACAGCCGGTTGGTGCTGGGCATCGGCGAAGTCCGTCCCGAGATGCTCCAACGCATGACCTTCAAGAATTTCGACACCCTGGGCGGCCCCGGCGCATCTCAGCAAGACCAAGAGTCCTTGGACCGGGTGATGCACACCGCCCAGAGCTTCGCCGCCGAACCGGAGGGTTGGCTGCTTTTGAGCGGTCCCCGCGGCTGCGGCAAGACCCATCTGGCGGTGGCCATCGCCGGAGTACGTCTCGACAAGGGCAGCCAAGTGTTCTTCGCCTTCGTCCCAACGCTGTTGGACCACCTCCGGGCCACCTTCAGCCCCGACAGCCCAGTCGGCTACGACGAGTTGTTCGAGCAGATAAATTCGGTCCCGCTGCTGGTGCTGGACGACCTGGGCGCCGAAAGCAGCACTGTCTGGGCCGAGGAAAAGCTCTACCAGATAGTCGTCCACCGCCACGAGGCCCGCCTTCCCACCGTCATCACCACAGCCTCCACCCTTGACGAACTGGAAGACACCAAGTCGCGCATCGCGTCCCGTTTGGTGGATGGCATGGTCGTCGACTGGCAGCCCATAACCGCCCCCAACTACCGGGACCAACGCCGGCGGAGTTAGCGGGCAGGCAGGTACCTTTTTACCTCTTGAGTTGGACCTGCCTAATTATTCCGGTTTTCCGAATAGCTACCAAAATCCCCCAGCCCCCCTTTACCAAAGGGGGGATATGTCTTCCCCCTTTCATAAAGGAGGACCGAGGGGGATTTTCGTCGCCACGTTGACCAACTTTCTTCTTCTGTTATTATTAACCACATGGTTAAGTATTTAACAGAAACCCTTGATTTCACCTTTGCGGCCTTGGCCGACCCGACGAGGCGCGCCATATTGGAGCGGCTTTCGTTCGGCGATTCTTCCGTCACGGAACTGGCCGCGCCGTTTGATGTTTCGCCGCCCGCCATATCCAAGCAACTCCGGGTCCTGGAACGGGCCGGGTTGCTGACCCAAGAGAAAGATGGCCGCATCCGGCGGTGCCGGCTGGAGGCACAACCCATGAAAGAAGCAGTGGAATGGATCGCCCAGTACCAGAAGTTCTGGGAGGACAAACTGGAGTCGCTGGCCAACTTTCTGGAAAATATCTCGCCCGAGGACAGCACTCCAAAAGAGCATGACTCAACAGAAAACGATTCGGAGGGAAGGAAACCATGACCCAATCAACGCCGCAGACCGGCATCAGCCTAAAGGTCACCAAGACCATCAAGGCACCCAGGGAACGGGTGTTCGCAGCCTGGACCCAGCCCGAATTGCCCCACCAATGGTGGGGCGCTCACGAGAGCTTCTCGGCGCCCATCGCCGAGGTCGATCTGAAGGTCGGCGGCAAGTACCGCTTTGGGATGCTGGAGCCCGGCAAGGACGCCCCCTACGTCTCCTACGGGATCTACCAGGAGGTGGTGGAGCCGGAGAAGTTGGTCTTCACCTGGGCCTTCGAGAAGATGCCGGGGGACGACGCGGACTTCACACCAGCCGAGACGCTGGTCACGGTGGAGTTCATCGACAAAGACGGCGCGACCGAGGTGGTGATAACCCACGAGCGGTTCCCCGACGAACACATGCGGGACGAACACCAGCAAGGT
>Ga0208329_1000087_pt1 | contig 21394 bp, 11 predicted proteins | sample DeeseametaMP2053_FD_184177 | JGI IMG/M metagenome (GOLD analysis project Ga0208329, IMG submission 184177) | Marine microbial communities from the Deep Pacific Ocean - MP2053 (SPAdes) | ecosystem: Environmental > Aquatic > Marine > Oceanic | place: West of Cabo San Lucas, Mexico, North Pacific...
TTACACCTATAATCCCGCAACAAAAAATTCGGATACTTGGCCTTTTGATTCCAAAATGTATTTATTATTAAATATCGCTATAGAGCCAAATATTGCTTCTAGTTTTACTGAAAGTGAAATGGAAATTGATTATATCAGGATATTCAGGAATAATTTGGGCATATCAAATAATCCAGGAGAAATACCTGAGCTTTTTAAACTTTTTCCTGCATATCCAAATCCATTTAATCCATCAACAAAGATTGATTATGTTTTAAGTAATAATAATATCATTAATCTATCGGTTTACAATATTTATGGTAGTCAGATTGAAGAATTACTTAATGAATATCATAGAGCAGGTGAATATTCAATAACCTGGGACGCAAGTAGACAACCAAGTGGTATATATTTTATAAAAATGATGTCTGCTAAAAATAATTTTACACAAAAAGTGGTATTACTCAAATAACATAAATATTGACATATTTTTGGGAATAAATTGAATAAATAAAAAGGTACAGATCAGGAATGAAAATAATATCAATATTATATTTTCTAACCCCTAGTTATATTTTCGCTCAGGTTGGTGAAATTATCTGGGTGGAGAATTTTAATAATTTAGAGAACTGGATGAAGATTACTGGGAATGGATCCTGGGGTTGGGGTAATGGTGAATTGGAATACTATCAGGAAGATAATGTTGATATTGCAGGTATTCCCGATGAACCTGGTAATAATGCACTACACATTACTGCCAGAATGGAATCCGGTCCTGATATTGCCGATCAATGGGGAAATCCATTAAGCTATACATCGGGGAAGGTGACTACAAAAGCGAAAGTGGCGATAAAGTATGGCGTAATTGAAGCAAGAGTTAATATACCAGATATTGATCTTGGTGGATGGCCAGCCATATGGTTGTTAGGCACGGCAAATTATAACTGGCCCCGTAGCGGAGAATTAGATATAATGGAAATGGGGTCTCGCCAGGCATTTAGAGATTTACATGACCAGCATAATGGTGGTAATGGTACAAATAATTCAACGGTTAATCAAGTAGTTGGGGCAAACGCGATATTTTATTCGGATGATGCTGTAGTCCCAGAAAATCCATCCGGTGCTGCCAGTATTTCATGGGATCCGGATGATGATTATTGCAGGCCTTACTACAATTATGATAATCTAAACGACAGGTTTCTCACCTATCGCATGTATTGGGATGCAGATAGCATCCGGTTTACAGTAATCGATGATGAAGTGGAATATGATCTGTATACAGATCCATTCCCTATTGATAGTGAATCAGATGAATTTCAGAAACCATTTTATTTAATAGCCAACTTGGCCATAGGTGGAAGATTCACCGATGGAAATTATATTGGTGGAAGTGGTGCCTCAATTTCCATGCCTTTTCCAGCTGAAATGTATGTTGACTATATAAAAGTATACAAATGGAATGGGAAAGGTGAGGTGCACATTGGCCCGCCGTATGCACAGGGCGAAATATTTGGCATATACACTGACAATACACCCACTAATGACGCTTTGGAAGAGGGTGTGAGTTCAGAGATATATGCTTGGGAAGGTACGCTTACTGAAGGCTCAATCGCGCCATTTGAAGGCGACAATGGCATTACATGGGCATCAACTGGTTTAGGTTGGTTTGGAGGTGGTATCATGTCCATTCAACCGGTTAACCTAAGTAATTTTGGTGATGGATATTTAAAATTCATGATTAATATTCCAGCTAATATTTCTTTTAAGATTGGTATTATCGATGCCTGGGATAATCAATCATATGTTGAATTTCCTGCAAATCAAACTAAATATGGCCTTACTCGGAATGGCAATTGGGGTCAGGCATCAATCCCGATTAGTGAAATCAGGGGGGAATTTATTGATCTACGGATGTTGAGTTATGAATTTGTCATATTAGAAGTCAACGGTGCAGCCTGTGAATTTGCATTAGATGATATTTTCTGGGATGGTGGTACTCCCGGTTTGGGAGTTCAGGATTTAGATATACCCAGATCATTTAAGTTAGGGGAAGTTTTCCCCAACCCATTCAATGGTTATATAACCATTCCTATTTACACAGAATATGCCACGAATGCCACAATTGATATTATCGATATTCAAGGGAAACGTGTTGACGTGTTGTTTGAAAATAAGTCGCTTCAAGGGCAAAATGCGATTCAAATCCAATGGAATGGTAATAACTTTAGTAGTGGTGTTTATTTTGTTCGAGTACAAACTGATACCGATGTTCAATTGAAAAAAATGAGCCTGATTAAGTGAAACCAATTTGGCTATTAATCTTATTTTTCTCAGGTTGCACCTCACAAGAGAAAATGGAGGATATTGAAGAATCAAATGAATGGGATCGGGATGGGTGGAATCTTATATGGCAAGATGAGTTTAATGACAGTTCTCTTGATTTAAGTAAATGGTCTTATGAGATTGGTGGTCACGGGTTTGGAAATAACGAACTTGAATATTATACCAATGACTCAGCCAATGCGTTTGTGCAGGATAGTATGCTTCATATTCGTGCAAAATTTGAGCCCTCTGGTATAGGGGATGCTAACAACCTCAGGTATTTTTCATCCTCGCGATTACGTACTGTTGGTAAGGGTGATTGGAAATTTATACGTATAGATGTAAGAGCCAAACTCGCATTAGGCCAGGGCATATGGCCAGCTATTTGGATGCTGCCAACGGATTGGGTTTATGGTGGATGGCCAAAAAGCGGCGAAATTGATATTATGGAACATGTTGGTCATGATGAAGGAAGAGTCCATGGGTCAGTTCACACAGAATCCTATAATCATAAAATCGGTACGCAGCGAACCAAGACGAAAGTGCTTTCTGATGTGAAAGATTCTTTTCATGTTTATTCAATTGAGTGGTATGAAGATCGCATTGATTTTTTCATTGACGACCAGCAATACTTCACATTTGTAAATGATCAGAAAAATGATTATAAAACCTGGCCCTTCAACCAGCGATTTCATCTTATAATCAATCTCGCTGTGGGTGGTGATTGGCCGGGCTCTCCAGATAATACCACTGTCTTTCCTCAAGATATGAAAGTGGATTACGTTCGTGTTTACAAAAAACAGAACAATTGATCTTCGTTTTGTTTTATTAGTAATTTCATTTTCCTTTGGTTTTGGACAGGGGTTTCTCCAAACATCTAATACCAGCATTATAGGCGGCAAGAAATTTGGGCTACTGAAAGACGCAGTAGACCTGGGAATAATCAGGTTATTTGGTTAGGAACTTCTTCAAGGGGACGACAGGTATCTAGCGGAATTCATTTTCTGACTTTAGATGATGGTAATAAAACCATTCAAGAAAAAATAACCATAATTCGTTAACATTAAATGGATTATTCATTCCCAAAATAGTTAAAAATAAGGTGTCATAAAATGAATACAATCTCAATCATATCCTTTATCTTGGCCACAGGTGCAGTTGCCTACTTCACATTTCAGATTGTTCGTAAAATGAAGAAGTCTGATAATCCCACAGAAGAATATTTTACCGGTGGGCGTGCTTTAGCCTGGCCTGTTGTGGCTGGATCATTATTACTGACCAACTTATCCACAGAACAATTGGTGGGGTTAAACGGCGCTGTTTTTGGGGATAAGGCTTTAGTTGGTATTGCCTGGGAGGCCTTGGCCGCATTTGCCATGATTGCCACAGCTTTAGTTTTTCTGCCGCGATATCTCGCCAGTGGATTTACCACCACTCCGGCATTTTTGGAAAAGCGATTTGATAAAACCACCCGATCTATGGTTTCGGGTTTATTTTTATTCGGATATGTGACCGTACTGCTCCCAGTCGTGCTTTACACGGGATCCCTGGCATTGATCGGTATGTTTGACCTAAATTTGCCCTTGTGGCTCGTAGTTGCGACCATTGGTATTTTGGGAAGCGCCTATGCCATTTTTGGGGGATTGAAGTCAGTAGCCGTCAGCGATACGATTAATGGTGTTGGGCTACTGATCGGTGGATTGACTATTCCATTTCTAGCTTTGATAGCATTGGGAGACGGCTCATTCTTTTCTGGGTTGGCCGTTCTCACCAATGATAACCCTCAATACCTTACGCCCCTGACCAATTTGAATAGTGATGGCAATGTGGTTTCCGTCCCTTGGCCCACATTGTTCACAGGTATGATGTTCATTCAAGTATTTTACTGGTCAACGAACCAGGTGATCGTCCAGCGGGCCATGGCAGCCAAAAGTTTGGCCGAAGGGCAGAAGGGCGTCCTTTTTGCCTCTGCAATGAAATTGGTGGGACCGTTAATGCTATGCCTCCCGGGGATTATCGCCTTGCACATGACTGACCTCACGATTGATAAACAGGACCAAGTATATGGAGCAATTGTTCGACACGTACTGCCCAATTGGTCATTGGGGTTATTCGCTGCCGTATTGATGGGGTCAATCTTAAGTTCGTTCAACTCAGCCTTGAATAGTGCTTCCACATTATTTTCCCTTCAGTTTTATAAAGGGTATCTCAACAAAACGGCCAGTGGAGAGCAAATTGTATCTACAGGTAAAAAGTTTGGGATTGCTTTGGCAGTTGCATCCATTTTTATTGCACCAATATTGGATCAAATGCAGTCCATTTTTGAATATCTTCAAAAAGTTAATGGGTTGTACAGTGTGCCAATTATCGGGATTTTTCTATTAGGGATTACCACCAAGCACGTACCTGCAATCGCGGCAAAATTGGGGATGGTTGTGGGCATGGCAGCCTACGCATTTTTTACATTCATCAATATTAAGGATGTACCTGAATTCTTCGCTAATAGTGATGGAGATCTCCATTGGCTCCATGGTTATTTCATAAGTTTTATGGCATCTGTTTTGGTTATGTTGATCATTGGGAAACTTAATCCGAAGACTGCCGAGGAAATTGCCATCAGCGATCAACGGGATCCAGCCCCAGTGGATATGACACCATGGGCATCTGCAAATAAAGCATCCATTGCTATTATGGGTGTGACTGTTGGGATTTACTTATTATTAGTTTGGCTTTCAAATTAATCGATAGGAATCTCTATAAAATGGATTTTCGCTTGGCCATTTTATTAATAGTTTCAAATGGTGTTTATTTACTGTCTCTATATGATAATAAGGTAATTCAAGAAAAGATCGCGTTTGTTCGTTGACCAAAAATCATGAGAATAGTCTTAATAATCTTTCTTGTAAATATTCTATATGGCCAATCTGTCCAATTGAATGAAATAGTTAGTTCAAATGCTTCAACAATATTTGATGAAGATGGCGATTTTCCTGATTGGATTGAAATTTATAATTCAGGCCAATCAGCTTTACAACTTAAAGGATATGGGTTATCTGATGACATTGATGAACCATTTGATTGGGTATTTCCTGAATTTGAGTTAAATCCCCGTTCTTTTTTAGTCTTATTTGCATCCGGAAAAGACAGGACTACTTTGGTACAGAAATGGGATGCCATTATCACTGAATCAGATCAATGGTCTTATTGGGTGGGGTCATCTGAACCTCCTTCTGATTGGATGAAATCAGAAAATGTACCAGTAGGATGGTCATCAGGGCCGAGTGGATTTGGTTATGGGGATAATGATGATAATACAATTATAGTTAAAACAATGTCAGTGTTTGTTAGAAAATCCTTTCAATTGGATTTGCCTGAGTCTGTTTCCAAATTATTATTTCACTTAGACTATGATGATGGATATGTGGCCTATTTAAATGGTGTAGAGTTTTCCAGAAGAAATATGGGTACGCCAAATTCCCAAGTACAATACAATAGTGCGGCTACGGCGTTACATGAGGCGGAGATTAAGTCTGGCGGATTTCCAGAACCGATTTGGATTGATTTAGATAAATTTCCACTTTTAAGTGGAGAGAATATCCTTGCGATTCAAGTCCACAATTATAACGAGGGATCATCGGATTTGTCGTGCATTCCATTTTTAACAGCTGGGTATAATACTGAAAAAGAAAATTCTCGATCCCCAGATATCAGGATATATCTGCCAGTTACATATCTTCATACCAATTTCAAAATTGAATCAAAGGGTGAAACAATTATATTAAGCGACACTCTTGGTGAAATCATTGATTCAGTTAGTACGGGTGAAATTCCAACAAATAAATCAAAAGGGAGACTTAAAGAATCTTCAAACTGGGCCCTTTTTGACAACCCAACGCCAGGACTTACTAATGATCAAGTAGGCTATATAGGCTTTTTATCAAAACCGGCTTTTTCAAGTGAATCAGGTTTTTATTTTGGAACTAACACAATTAATCTCACGCATCAAGAGAATAATGTAAAAATATTTTATACCCTTGATGGGTCATTACCTACTCAAAATTCAAAATTATTTGATCAAACAATAACTATTGATAAGAATACTGTTGTACGATCTATTGCATATAAAGAAGGTTGGCTAAAATCAAAAGTGGCAACTCAGACTTACATATTTGATAATTCTTATGATTTACCCGTTGTTTTATTAAGTGCAGATCCTTCAGATTTTTTTAATCCAGATACAGGTATCTATGTAAAAGGACCAAATGCATCTTCAAGCTTTCCTCATTTTGGTGCAAATTTTTGGCAAGACTGGGAACGGGAGATCCATTTTGAATTGTTGGAAACGAATGGTCATTCATATAATGCTAATGGAGGGGTGAAAATATTCGGTGGATGGAGCAGGGGAAATGCGCAAAAATCTTTATCCATTTTTGCCCGAGGAAAATATGGCCCATCTAAATTTGATTATTCACTCTTTCCTGACTCAGATATTGATCAATATGAATCTTTCATACTAAGGAACGGCGGGAATGATTGGGAATCGACCATGCTCAGAGATGGATATACAACCACAATTCTAAATGGGGTGGATATCGATTTCCAAAAGTATCAACCTACAATTGTCTATTTTAATAGTGCATTTTGGGGAATCCATAATTTGAGGGAAAAAATTAGTGAACATTTTATTGCATCTCATCATGGATTATCCTTGGAGTATATTGATTTAGTTGAATTGAATGGAGATTATGAAAATAATGCACGCGCAAATCATGGAACTAAGTCTGATTATATAAATCTCATCGATTACGTAACAAAGAATGATTTAAGTGATTCAATAGTTTATAACGGGATAACTCAGTGGATTGATATCCAATCTTATATCAATTATCATATTGTCCAAATTTTTATTGATAATCGGGATTGGCCAGGAAACAATGTAAAAGTATGGCGTGATCATCGTATCAATGGAAAATGGCGGTGGATTTTATATGATACAGATTTTGGATTCGCATTCCCAACTTGGATGAAAAATCATCATCAGTTTAATACATTGAAATTTGCCACGGAGCCGAATGGAAACGGTTGGCCCAATCCCCCTTGGAGTACATTTTTACTAAGAAGATTATTTGAAAATAGTTCCTTTAAAAATCAGTTTATTAATACATATTCTGATTTTTTGAATTCTATTTTTAAACCATCATTTCTCAATGCAAAACTGGATTCTGTTCAAAATAATATTGCTTCTGTAATTTCAAGACATCAAGAAAAATGGGGGAACCTAAATAATTGGAATAATAAAGTTGATATTATTCGATCGTTTAATACCTCTCGACCATTATATGCAAAAATTCATTTGATAAATGAATTTGGCCTTTCGAGCCCGGAATCTATCCATGTGAGTTTTTCTCCTAAGGAATCAGGAAAAATAAAACTCAACACTCTAACGATTGAACAGGAATATTGGACGGGAGACTATTTTCCGGGTATTCCTATTTCAGTTCATGCAATACCAAATGAAGGGTTTCAGTTCATCGGATGGGAAACATACCCGGACTCTAGTGCATCAATGACGGTTGATATAAAAAATGGAAATCAATTAAAAGCAATTTTCCAACCTGTTGATTACAATCCATCTGACGTAGTTATTAATGAAATAAATTATAATTCACATGAAAATTATGATACTGGGGACTGGATCGAATTATTCAATTGGGGTAAGACGACAATTAATTTAACAAATTGGGAAGTTAAAGATGACAATGATGAAAATCGGTTTGTAATACCTAGTGGAACAACGATCGAACCAAATCAATTCATCATTATAGCAAATAACTCTGAAAAATTAACCAATCATTTTTCACAATTAAGTTCCTTATACGGACCAATGGGTTTTGGTCTAAGTGGAGATGGTGATGCAGTTAGGTTATATGATAGTCGTGGCGCAATCATTGATTCAGTGATGTATGATGATAAAAGTCCATGGCCTACAGAAGCGGATGGCGATGGCCCCACACTAGAATTATCTCATCCGAGTTTACAAAACTGGATGGCATCAGCTTGGGGTGCTTCCACAGGTTATGGGACACCTGGGGAGATGAACAGTAACTTCAATTCACTGAGTATAGATTCAGAAAACTCAATCCCGGGGAAAATAAACTTATTACCGGCTTATCCCAATCCTTTCAATGGTAATATTACAATTCCCTATGTTTTGAATGAATCTGAATCAGTCTCGATTACCATTACAAATGTTTTAGGTCGATTTGTTAAAGAGTTCCCTATTCAAAATCTAGAAAAAGGGCATTATCGCATTAATTGGAACGGTATAGATGATAATGGTGTCCATGTCAGTTCAGGAGTCTATTTTATCATTTTTAATTCTGGCCATAAAACCAAATTTCAAAAAATTCTATTTTTAAAATAATGATGGATCCGGGAATCCTATATCTATTAGCCCTGTTTTTCCCTTGATGCGATGAAGCAAACTCCCTTGATTCTAATGGAGAAATATTCTAATCCTGCCAAACCAAAAATTTAAATTCTATAACATAGGAATATTTGAATCCAACCAGGTTAAGCGTTGGGTTAACCAGGTTCTCAAATACTCCACTTCGGATTCATAGGTCGTGCCCACGAATGCATTGGGCCATATCCATAGACCCAATACTGGCCACCTTTCGAAATTCTTTTTTATAGCTCCTGTTGATTCAAGTTCTGAGACCAGTAAATCAATTTTACCAAAAATCTCTTTATCTGATAATTGATCCGCTCTTAATTCTGACCATCTTGATTTGAGTTTATTAATAAAGTAAGGATCTTCCAATAACCGCCCCCACCAAAAGGGAACCAACCAAAAATCATTCGGGCAATATTCATTATACTTATAAATCCAATTATCTACATCATTGCCCCGGCAATAATTCACGTTTCCAAATGCAATGTTAAAATCCCAAATAGGTCCCATTTTTAATTTGCCACCTCTATCCTTATGCATGAATGTGCTGAGGCGATAGGCATCGGGGTTATGACTTAGTTCATTCAAAATAAAAAAATCTACAAAGCTATCTTCATCTATGTATTTCCGGTATCCAACATCTGGATCTGTAAAGTTTTCAGACAGAAGTGTATTTTCGAAAGCATCAATATAAGATTGGATGTAAGATTTTTGCTGTGGAGAAATATCATCTGGGTCGGGAGTGTCGTATAAAAAATAAATCTTTTTATCTTTACCTTTTTCCCTATAGGGATCGTATTGAGATGCAAAAGATATTTTTTCACTATAATTACCGTGATTTGTGCTTTCTCCCGTTGTTTTATCAATTTTAATTATATAACCACCTGTTATTTCACCAGACTGATTATCATTGGGCATCAATTTTTTTATATCGACCCGATTTTTATCCCGTTTAATCTTTTCCATCAATAAATAGGTGCCTAAAAAATCGCTATTAAGGGTCAGTTCAAAAAACTGCGTTCTTGTGGCATATTGGCCAATCGAATTTGATAAATAATAAATGAGGGTATTTCGAATCAAACTTTTATCACTATAAGGGCCCTGTAAAATCCAATCTTCTTCAGGAGGGAAACCGGCTAAATCTACATCCATATCGTTTCCATCTTGATCCCAGATTTCCATACCATATGACTTTTTATCAAAAAAGATCTGGGATGTTGACCCGCGATATTCAATGCCAATAGAACCATTATAAAGCGTATCACTAATATCTCTAACGACAAGAGTTGCTGGAATTTTGGGCTCATCCAGAATCTCTTTACCATCCGTATCAATTATAAATTGAAGCAGGGTTGGGTTCAATTGTGGATCCTCTTCATGTGGAAGTTGAGAGTCAGTTTTGTCGCAGGAAATAAAAACAATAAAGAAGGATAGGATATATAATTGATATACTACCTTATTAAGATGGTGAGTCATAAAAATTTTCAAAGTTTCACATCTTTTAATATCAATTTGAATTCCGAAAGGATTGATGCTGTGACTCCCCAGACTTTTCGTCCTTCAAAGTTATAAAAGGGAACTATAGCCTTCTGTCCTCGAATTTCCCAATTTTCTGACTGAAATATTTGGTCATCTAATAGAGTTGGAAGAGATACTGTAAATAATTTATTCACTTCATCAATCTGAATATTTGTAGAGGGTTCTTTATTACACCACCCAATAAAAGGATGGACCATAAATCCGGTTACCTGTGTATAAAATGGCGTGAGACCGCCTACCAATTGTATTATATGTCTATCGATACCAATTTCTTCTTCTGTTTCACGGATCGCCGTTTCATGGAGTTGTTCTTCTTTTTCCCATGCGCCGCCAGGGAGTGATATTTGGCCTTTATGATGCTCAACAGCATCAGATCTTTTGGTCAGAAAAAAACAAATATTATCCTGTTTAGGGGATAAAAGAATTAATACTGCTGCAGGGATAGCTGTCGCAATTGAATTTGGGAAAGTAATGGGTAAATCCGTTTGAACCTGGGCCATTCTGTGTGCTGCTTCTCCAGGTAACGGTAATGCCAGGCGATGGGTTAAAGATTCGATTAATGGTTCAATCCCCGAAAACATAGGTCGAAAAGTTATTTCTTTTTTAAGAAATCTCCCGCAGGTTTATCCTCTATTATGGCTTACAAACATATCATTTGGGATTGGAACGGTACATTACTCAATGACAGGCTTTTTGGTATCAATATTCTGAACGGTGTCTTGCGGCGACGAAATATGAAAGAAATGACTGAAGAGTGGTTCCTGGACAATTTTTGTTTTCCCGTTAAGAACTATTATATCAAACTCGGTTTTGATTTTGAAAAAGAACCATTTTCCATTTCCGGGAGTGAGTTTATAAGAGATTATATGGCCCGGCATCATGAACCGGATTTGCATATAGACTCAGAAAGAGCATTGCAATATTTTAGAGATCGCGGGTTGACCCAATCCTTGCTATCTGCCGCCAGCCAAATTATGCTGGATGACATTTTGCAGTACCATGATATCCGGGATTATTTTATTAAGATCATTGGCCAGGATAACCATTATGCTGAAGGAAAGGAAGCAGCAGGCAAGGCCTGGATGGATGAACTGCACTATGGCCCCCATGAAGTTTTATTTATTGGTGACACGATTCACGATCATGAAGTTGCAAAGCTTATTGGTGCTGATTGTGTGTTGGTGTCCAACGGTCATGTGAGTCGAGAGCGATTGAAAAATACAGGAGCACCGGTTTTTGAAGATTTAACAGGTGTTATAAATTGGTACGAAAGTTAGTTTAAAATCGAAGGCCCAGAGAAAGTCGTTGGACATTTTTAAGTCGCCCAAAAGCAGAATAAGAATAATCTAATTTGATTTGAGTTGTTGATCCGCCAATTCGATAATGAACACCGCCACCAAATGTGAGTCCTTCTTCTGAATCCTTACGGAATAAGGTTGTCATTCCACCCCTTAAAAAGAAAGTTTCTGCCAGAGCATATTCTAACCCTGCATTTACCCATTCGACGTTATCATTGGGATGGAGTGCATCCACAGCAAAACTGAGCCGCATTTTTTCAGATTCAATTATTTCCCCTGAAAGGCCCACTCGGAATAATAGAGGTAACGGAAATTTATCTGTCTCGTACATGGCATTGACAAATTCAACATTTCCACCATTATTCGGATCCGGGTCAATACTGAATTTTTGATCTCGCCCGGTCATTTGCATTTCAGATCCATAATTGGACAAACTGGCGCCAAGTCGAATTCCATTAAAAGGTGTCACAAAAAGTGCGCCCAAATCTGCCGCAACGGACGATGCGCTGGCATGCCAAATATTTTGTCGGATATATTTAATATTACCACCAATAGAAAATTGGTCTGTCAATTTCCGCGCATAGGTGAAGTTCATGGCTAAATCACCTGCATCAAAATATTCCCCTGTACCGTTGGGTTTCTCGACAGTACGGACCATATCCTCCGGCACAGATAAACTCGTCAAGCTAAAACCAATAACACCGGCAGCATTTAAATTGATGGCAAAGGCTGCATGTGTAAATTGGATGCCGGCCAGCCAGCTACTATTCATGAACATGGTTTCCATTCTACCAATAGAAGTAAGGCCAGCGGGATTCCAGTACATGGAACTTAAATCACCCTTCATGGCTGTAAACGCATTTCCCATGGCTGAGGCGCGGGCATCTACACCAATTTTTAAGAACTGGGCAGCTGTCGTTCCCGTTTTGGTAATGGTTGCACTATTATCTAACTGAGCAAGCAGGAGGGAAGAGGAAATAATAAATGTTGAAAAAATCTTCATTTAATGACCGCCAGCCTTCCGATTTTTTCTCCCAGTTCTCCTGCATCAATATGATAGATATACACCCCATAAGCGATGGGGAAATTATCCTTTGTGGTCAAATCCCAAGTCTCTTGCCCATCATCAAATGCCGAAATATGAGAAATCTCCTTCACCAATTCTCCGGTGGTTGTATAAATCCGAATGGTACATTCGTTCGGGAGTTTGTCAAAATATATTTTACGGGGACCGCGATCACGGGGATTTTGACGATCGAGTGGTTCTAAGATATTTGTGACCACATATGGGTTGGGAACCACTCGGATATCATCCAATTCGTTGGTGGCCATTTCTGGGTTAATAGCTGATGCTTGGGTCTGATATTGATATATATCTGCAGAAGTAAAAGGTCGATTGGTGGCAATGTAATACACATCACCTCCAATGGGATGGGCGACTGTTACATCCTGAGGTGAATTAAAATCAATTTGCCAGGAAACATTAATCCCATCTCCATCTTCGAGAATGACCACACTTTCACCAAAGTCCCATGTCTTATTTCTAATCTTATAATCCAGGACAACAATTTTCTTTTTGAAAGGTATGATACCATGAGTCACATCCCAGATTTGGAATGGGGCAGTTGCTGTACCCAGTGAACTGGTATCAGCAATATCATTAAACCAGCGAATTTCATAATCTGCCGCCCGCATATTGGATGCTTTACCATCATAGGGGCCCACTGTCACCGCGTAATTCCCAGTGCTGCCATCGGTCCATTTTGATTTCTCATCATTCAGTGCTAATGATTTGTCTTTGACATAAAGTTTAATACCGTCAATAACGGGATTGGACTCTTCGTTATTTAATCGTTTACTCTCCCAAAGTGGATAATGGGTGTACTCGATGGAGACTTGTTCTCCCTCTGTGATATCTGAATTCAGGGTGTCGGTAACAACCACCTGCCCCGCTTCCGGGAAAAGGAGGTAGTCTTTATCCTTTGTCATGATTGATCCGCTACTGTTTTTCAGGATAAAACGGTCGCCATTCACACGGTTCTTTTTTAGTGTAATATAGACGTTTTTCTTAACAGTTCGGTTTTCAATAACCGGTTTCAGGTCCTGGATGGAATAGCGGGTGGGGCTCACATCAAATGTGATCTGAAATGTATTCGTATCTTGGATCACCATGGGATCAAGAATTTCGAATGCAAAATCACCTGTCCCAAACCCGCCAATGCGTTTTAATGTGGAAATGGTATCATAATCAGCCACATACCCAGAGGAATATCCCGCAGCAGGTTCTCGAGGGATAACAGATGCTGTATTAATATCGAGAAAAATTTCATTTGTTTCAGGGTTCAATGTAATGGTTTTAGATGATTCACTTGGACCAATCCCCAACACCTTATTTCCGTGGTCATAGGAGCAGATGGCATAATAATATCGTTGACCATTGATCACATTATTGGAATCCACAAAAGAATGGACGAGTCCCGTATTGTTGCCTAAATGATAAGCAACACCTCTGCCTGAATATGGGATATCGCTGGGGCCTTCATATTCATTAATCAGATCCCACTTTGCCCAGCCCCCTGTTTCCGTAGTATGGGGTTCAAATAGAAACCGGGACCCATTCACGTCTGTAATATTTTGTTGATCTAAAAAGCTCGGGTCTGTACTGCGATAGATGACATATCCTTCAAAATCATATTCTTTAGATATGGGATCCCAGGAGGATTCTGCAATATCATCCCAATATAACGTAACTTTTTCATTCCCGGGGACGGCAGTGAGCTTGGGCTTTTCCGGCGGCTTCGCAAATTGATAATTGGTATCATAAATTTGTCGGGCGGTTTTGGCATTTAAGGTCAAATCATCAAAACCATCGCCCACCAGCAAGGCAATCGAAAATCGCCTGGCTTCTCCGGCTTTTAGGGTAAAATTCCCGGAGCCATATAAAAATATATTATCTCCGGCCACATCTGCACTTAATGAGTCGAATTGGCCCGGTGTCATATAAGTGGAATAAATATAATCGTCTTTTGATATCCGATTATTTCCCCCAAAGTTTGGGGCAGCGAAGCTGGTGAGTCCAATCATATCCGACTCGTCTAAATCTGTCCATTCAAAATTCGGTTCTCCCGGCTGCCGAATATCATATGCATTTCCAGCAGTAGGAAGGCCATCTCCCTCTCCCATATCACCTGTGTTTGGGAGACCATCAATACCAATATCATCTGTTTCAGGATCCCAATCACCATCATCATCGATACCGTTATTGCGGCTTTCATCTATCATGCCGTCTCCGTCATTATCTATTCCATCATAAGGATTTCCGGGACTTTCCAGAAAAATGTATCCGAAATAACCAGGTTTTCGCCCAGCCACGTCGGATTTACCATCTTCGTCCCAGGCATAGACCATATTCATATCTTTATCAAAGTATGAAAGATCATCCTGCCAATTAGAGGGGCCACCAATATGGGGATCTCCCCACATGCCAAATACCACTTCATTCAAATCTTTTGTACTTTTATTTGTCACCTTATATATCAAAAAGATAACGTCTTCTGCCAAGGGGTTAGACCATTGGTAATACCGGCATTCAATTTCAATCCCAAGTCCCAAGCGGGATGAATCTTCCGGGAAGGGATAATATTTAAATTCCTGGTTGCTTCGGTCATCCACCACGAAGAATGATTCCAAATCAGCATTGGAAGACCCTTGTCTTAAAGCACCAGGCCATACATGTTTTTTCAAGTTGGCATTATACCATCCTTCAGGCCAACTATCCGGTTTACCGTCTCCATCCCGGTCTAGGTCATTGGAAGTTGGTATCCGGGCACTATTTGGATCTCCATAGGGCACATCCAAATCATTATAGGCCAATGGCTCCCATCCCCAAAAAACTTTACCATCTGGTGAAATTTCACCTCCGAGGGATACGAGACCGTCACTGATTGCTTTTGCCATCCAGACAGGATTACCATCATCATCCAGGACGGGATCACCATTCGCATCTTTTTTGATATATGCATCTATGTGGCTATTGGGTTTTACAGGAATTTCTGCACCAATAAATGGGCCAAATTCATAACCGTAACCCAACCCTTCCCATACAATATCAGTCACCCGATTTCCCGGGCTGGATATTGATCCAAAATTCCAGATTTCTGTGGTTATCTTATTGCCGTTTAGAATGGCTTTTTGCCGTCTTAAAATCTGGTCATCTGCTTGTGCTCTCTTGGCACCAATTTTATCCCGCCAACGGTAGAAATATTCGTGTTCTACAGAATTCCACTCTTTTTCCGGGCCCGCCATTTTCCATTCTTTTGAAAACTGGCGTGGTTTATCCTGGGCCGAAAGCAGGATGAGTGACCATCCCATAATGAGTGTGATTAAAATTGGTTTTTTCATTTTAAAAATCCAGCGAGAATCCAATGTTAATGGAACGAGGTGCTGTATAATATTGGGGTCTTACCTGATATTCGGACCAGGTGTGAACACCGGATTCACCGTAATGATCTACAAATCCTTTGGTTTCTTGGGTGGATTGAGATACGTAAGTATATCCGGCCCGTCCAGTGTCATTAAAAACATATCTTTCATTCCGGCGATCCAACAGGTTATAAATTTTTGTATATACAATATACTGGAATTTGCCCACTTTGAAGTTTTTATGGAGACGCATGTCAATCCGCCATTGCCAGGGTTTTCGGCCTGAATTGGAAAGGGGGACATAATTGGCATCGGGGATATTGGGGGTGTAAGGCCAACCACTGGATAATTTACTGATGAGCCCCAGATTCCAATTTCCCGGGTCACCCACAGATACGATCGAATTCAGAATATGACGTTGATCCCAGGAAAGGGGTACAATCCGTTTTTCTTCTTCCTCTCCAGAGAGGGCATTATAATAAAAAGAACCAGATTTTACACTATTCCCCTCAGTTACTTGGTACGTATAGTCCACAAAAGCAGACGTTTTGGTCACACGGTCATATCGCTTTGTCAGGCTAAATGTAAATCCTTTTACATTCCCATAGTCCTTATTCATATAAATAGCGTAGTTAGAGGGGCCGTACTTTTCTGAATCATATCGAATGGATTGTAAGGCAAGCAAGTCCCGGATATCTTTATAAAATGCGCTCATTTCAAATGCCATTACACCGGTCAGTTGTTGTTGAAGCCCAAATTCATAGAGGACTGTTTTCTCAGGCTTTAAATCTGCATATCCGATTGTAGGGCCTAACCCGGCGCCAAAAATACTCTTTTTGTATAGTCTTCTCAATGTGGGCATTTGATAAAAATGTCCATAAGAAAAGTGTAGAATTCCTTGGTCTGTAATGGGAAATGCCACACCAATTCTGGGTGATATCATTGTTTTGTTCGACGCTTTTTCCTTTTCACCTTCCGGATTCAGGAAGTCAGTGATATAATCTTCATTGGGTTTAAATTGGTCAAACCGTACCCCCACATTGGTGATAAAATGATTATACTCAATTTTATCCTGAAGGTATGCGGAGAAAAAGGTGGATGTATTGTTATAATGGTTGTGGGAAGGGGAATCATTTTCAGGCAGAATAGTTGGTGTGCGATATGTTTGATTATCATAAAGAACGGAAAAGTTTCGCTCATCCAGTTGATCGTTCCGGAAATTAATCCCTGTTTTTACTTCATGGCGATTGGTGACCTGACTGGTAAAATCAAACTTGAAGCTAAATGAACTTGATTTACGGTAGGAATGCCCCCGGTTCGATCCGCCAAAAGAAAAAGTGGATGATGTTGGGGATCCTTTTATCCGGGAGGTAGGCACATATTCAGACTCGTTCAATATCCAATATCGATCCCCGTCTTCAAATTCATTATAGAGAACATATTGTCCCGTACCAAATCGGCCTGCATCATTTTCGTGGACAGCGGAACTCAAATCGATGGGCTTGAACTGATACCCGGCATAATCTGTATTGGAAGCTGAAAATATTGCTTCATAAAAACTCCGTTTCCCCAAAGCGTGGTTCACCCGAAGAGAAAAGTTATTATTTGCTGATTCAGATGTGGATGTACCATCGGGGTTATATTTATAATAATGGGAGTATGATTTTGATTTCCCACCACTATGGAGCATTTGAAGAGAAACCCTTAACATGGGGGATACGCGATAAGTGAATTTCCCCAGCAGATTATTGCTGGTTCTTGGGCTCATGGGGACAAATGTACTATCGCCGTTCATTTCAATATACCAGTCATCAGAGGTTCTAAAATCGGCAGAATCACCAATGGTATGCTCACGAATACCATAATAATACCCTTCGCTGGATGAAAATCGCCCACTGATATTAAACGTAAACTTTCCATCTTTAGACATGAAAGGCATGGGACCGTTTACCGTTCCTTCGTACACTTTGTTTGTAAAAATATTAAATTGATCAATATTGGTGAAAATATCAGTATCGGTAGATTGATGATCTCCCGATTGATAAGAAAGGCTGCCGTGATATTTTTTGCCCCCATCCTTTATCTGGAGATTCACTATACCACTCATGGCATTCCCATATTCTGCATTAAAGGCTCCGCTCACTACTTTCATTTCTTCCAATGCTTTGTTTGAAATATTAATGGCAAGCCCATTGGTAAAAAATGGATTGGACACAGAAACACCATCTACATAATAGCCCACTTCGTTGGATCGTCCACCCCGAATATGGAGTTCTCCGCCAGCACCCTGGTTTACGCCGGCCTGTGTGGCGAGGACACCTAAAAAGGATTCCACAGGCATAACGCTTATTTCGTCGGAGGTGGTGACTTTTTGAGATGCCGTCAAATCTTTTTGAACTAATGGCCGCTCTGCCACGACGGTCACTTCTTCACCTTCAATAACAGCTTCTGTTAAAATAAAATTTTGATGGGTCGTGCGGTCCAAGCTGATCCGAATATTTTCTACTCGAAAAGAAGCATATCCAATATAAGAAGCACGCAAGGTGTAATTGCCCGGCGGGATATTTAAAATTATATATTCACCAAATTGATCGGTAGCTGCGCCGTAGGGCGTTCCTTCCAAAAAGACATTAACACCGGTGAGAAAATCACCGGTGTTAATGTCTGTAATCATGCCCGATATCTTACCCGTATTACCATAGAGTAAGGATGAAATGACCAAGAAAAGAATAGATTTTTTCCAATAGAATCGAATAACTGCGAACCTCTTAACTTAATAAAAATTTGATAATAAATAGGCCGAAAATTAAATCATCAATGTTAAAAGGAAATCAAATAAAAAATATTTTTTCATTTTTCATTGCGTTTACCACTTTTTTGTGTCTATAATAAAATGTTGAAAATATAAGAAAAGAAGGTATTTATCACTTTTTTATTATATTTCTCGCTTAGTGTTCGTTAATGTATCATAAAGGAATATAAAATGAAAAAAATCGTTAAAACCATAATTTTAACTTTTACAATTTCAGCCATGGTCTTGGCCCAAGATTTTGAGCTGCATAGTCTCTTTCATAGCGATTTAAGTAATCCTACTACTTGGCCAGTATCCACTGGACCCCGAGGAATATGGAGCGGTTCTGACCTAGATCAGGACGGCAGAATGGAAGTATTTGCAACTGATTATTCCACTGGATCTGTACACGGATTCGAATGGTATTACGGTGATACCCTAGTCCATGTCTGGACCGGAACAACAAAAAGCACATACGGAAGTACACCAAGGTGGGTTCAGACCGGCGATACGGATGGAGACGGACTTGGCGAAGTAATTATTTTTACGGATTATTCCCAAGTTGATCAGTCAGGTCCTCCTCCGATTCCTGATAGCACAGCAGGTCTTTGGATTTTCGAATGGGATGGCGTTACTGATAATGGATATACAACCACTTGGTCTAGAAATTTACTGACTGTCTTTGATGATACATTAAAGTATGCCAGAGCGGAACATTTTTCTGTTGGAGATATTGATGGGGATGGCCGGGATGAAATAATAATGGCGAGTAATGGATCAACCAATCCTAACTACGGAACTAAATCAACAACCCATGCAGCTTATTCGGAAGATAGATTTATTATTATGGGCGTTCAGGGGGATATTGGTGTATTACCATCCCTGGTAGAAGAATTTTCAGCTTCACCCAGAGATACGGATAAAGACGGAGTCAGAGAAAATAAATTCGGTGGCGGAAGTCCACAAGGTGTGGTTATTGCAGATACGGATGGAGACGGACTGTTAGAAGCTGTCTGTTTCTCCTGGAACAATCTTTCCTGTTTTATTATCGAAGCTACTGGACCTGATGCTTATATACAATCTGATACAGGTTATAAATTCACGGACAGAGATGACTGGACCCTGGCACCGACTGTGGCCGATGTAAATGGTGACGGAAAAGATGAAGTTTATGTGGGTGCATTTTACAAAGGAATTGTTTATGTAATTGGTGATACAGACGGTGATGCAACCACATTTACGACTGACGAGTGGGGTGCCATTGATAGTATAGCTACTACATGGAATACTTCAAAAATTGGAAATAAATACGCTCTAGGGGCCGCTGCCCATAACAATGCGTTTGGCGATCCGGCAGTTTTTGTCGGACATGGGGCAGGTTTTAGAAAGTATGATTTCACGGGCACTGATATATTTTCATCCGCCAGTTACACTACAACTGATTTCACAATCGGTTCAGGCCACATCGATTCCACGCAAACCGGTGGTGTAAATAAAATGTTTGCAGGCTCAAACCTTGATGGAGATAAATACGGTGAAGTGCTCCTAGCTTATCAAGGTGTATCTGACAGCTTATACGCAGGAACTGATTCTGCCATGGTTAATCCAAACCGTGTTTTTATCAGAGTATTGGAATGGACAGGTGCCAGCACGGAATTAGCAGTAAAAGACATTGTTCTCATTACACCTGAGGATTATAAACTGAGCCAAAACTATCCAAACCCTTTCAACCCAACAACAACGATTGAATATACCTTGCCAATAGCAAGTCAACTTTCAATTAGTATATTCAACGTGATGGGTCAGGAAGTGGCAACTGTTCTTCCCCTGCAGGACAAACCGGCAGGCACCTATCGTGTGAGCTGGAATGGATTAGATAGAAGTGGAAATCAAGTGGCCAGTGGCACCTATTTCTATACTATGCGTTTTGGGAACTTTACAAAGACAAAACAAATGACGTTCATGAAATGAACAATTCACTTGCGTGATAAAAAAGCCTCGTAGTAATACGGGGCTTTTTTTATATCTAAAATCTCCATATGGAAGGATAAATTCAAACCTGACTCATGAATAAATATTATAAAATTCTTTTACTAACGGTGGTATTTCTGTCTGGTATCCAGGCACAATTTCTGGATGCAGTAAGAGAAATATCTTTTGACGGACCGGGACAAAGAGTCAAAACAACTTCTGGATACCAATTATCCGGGAGTGCATTTAAAATAGGGGATGATTCATCAATTGAAGGGGCGGCCATTCGACTATCTGGAGATCAACAAGCCATTGTTTGGTTTCAGTTTATGGAAGGGGGTGGGCAATGGTCAAAGAAATATAAAGCCAAGACTTTCGCCGAACCCAATAGTGATCGTTTTATTGCGTCCATTTTAGATCAAAGCATAGAATATGCAACAGCCATTAGATATGAAGTTCATTCATTGAAGACTGTAACCTTTTTAACCGGGGGTGTTTTTGATCGGCGGGATGGTGAAACAAAAATATCGAACAATCCACTAGCGATCAAACCTAAACGGCCTGGTGTTGAAAAACCCAAAGTGATTTCCAGAGAAGAGTGGGGCGCCCGTCCTCCTG
>Ga0208329_1000092_pt1 | contig 20888 bp, 19 predicted proteins | sample DeeseametaMP2053_FD_184177 | JGI IMG/M metagenome (GOLD analysis project Ga0208329, IMG submission 184177) | Marine microbial communities from the Deep Pacific Ocean - MP2053 (SPAdes) | ecosystem: Environmental > Aquatic > Marine > Oceanic | place: West of Cabo San Lucas, Mexico, North Pacific...
GAAAAAGACATTATTTTGTCACCCGGTTTAGTTGTTGCCATGTACGCATAGAGGTTTGCAATCGAACCGCTTGGCACTCTGTACTCCACATATTTGGCCTGAAACAATTGACGCATGAGTGACATGAGCATAATTTCCAACTGATCAGCGTGCTCCATGCCTTTGTTATACTTTGCTCCGGGATACCCAAGACTGGCTCTGTTTACTATACTTGAAGAAAGCATTTTTGCAGCTTTTGGATTGATTACATTTTTACCCGCATAGAGTACAATGCTTTGCTGGTCCATCAACTTTTCATGCGCTTCAATAAGACTAAATGCTTTTGATTCAAGTTTATCAAAAGACATTGACTGACTGATAACGTGCTGCATGCTGCTGAATAAAACTCTCCGCTTCTTCCGGAACCCATGGGCGTAAATCATCTCTAATGTTAATCATATGCTAATTTGAAAAGTAAAAATATTTTTGAGATAATCAAAGTCTTATGCTTATCCTTATTGAGCAGTTTTAACACATTATTTGAGGAGCACTGTCATGTAGACCGGTTTTTTATACCATAAATTTGCTATCAACGGCTATCAATATGTTCGTAAAGGGTACTAGAAAGATTTTTCCGATTTATGTAAATATTTTCCTATAAAAAAACACAAACAAATTATCCGCAACTCTCTTTTCATTTGAAGACCGAAAAAAGCATTTCCAAAAAATGGTTGACATTCTTGACAAATTGATTGATAATCAACGTTATTCAACGGAAAAGGTGACACTTTAATTGTACAAAAATTTCAGCTCAATATATTGAAAAATAAGAGTTTTTGGATAAATTTGAGTGAAAAACATTTTCCTGTATAAAAATAAAGAATTAACAAAAAAGTAAAATGGAATTTGATGAACAAATGGCTCAATGGCGGGAAAGCTCTGGTTTGACTCGCAAAGAATTTGCCAGAAAACTCAGTGTTTCGCTGACTGCTGTAAAGAATTGGGAAACTGGACACTCTACGCCCAAACTGACTAAATATAGTGAAATTGCCAAAGTTTTAGCAATTGATGTGCGGGAGATGGGTTTGGATAATGACCTTGATCTTGACAGAATAGGTGATCGCATCAAATATGCCCGCTTGCTGAGAGGCATGTCGATTGAGGCATTTGCCTATGAACATGGTTTTGCAATTCAAACTGTAAAAAGCTGGGAATCCCATGCAGCTGAAGTTACAGAAGCCTCTCTTGAGCGTATTTCACGTGCATTGGAAATTCCATCCCCATTCTTTGATATGAAGAATGATCCCCATCAGGAATTGGCGGACCTAAAATAAACCAACTGGAAATCCACATTTTTAGAGCACACAGTTTAGTTTCGTGTTCGTTTTACTGCATCTTTAAAATCTTGATTACTTGTTTCTCGTTTCAAAGCGAGTTCATAGTGATTCCTCGCTTGTGGAATTTCTCCACTGGCCTCAAAAGCTAGACCAAGGTTGTATTCGTCTTTTGCAGTAAGCTCCTCCAAACCCTGAAGATAGGCAACAGCTTCCTGGTAGGCATTTCCCCTGATCAGTGTCGATGCAACTGTATTCCCATCTTGAACCAGTAAATCTGCAGTTTCATGAAAAGGACTGATTTGTTTGACATATGTTTGGGCCACTTGACGTCCCAATTTGATCTTCAAATCCAAAGAGGTTTGTGGAACCTGGACATTCTGTTTCAGGTTGAATCCTCTTGCAAAATATTCAGTAGGGTTTGTAAAGGACAAACCAGCACGGTCAATTCTTGAAAGAAAAGACTCAGAATTATCTTCATCCTGTTCAAATCCTTCTATAATTGCTGTCTTTATATTTCTCGGTAAATGTGAGGTTTCGGGAGCACCACCCCACTTCCGCACATAGTAAGTGCGAATTATTTGAGGGGGAACGACATCGCTTCCATCACTTTTATTTATTAAAGTAAATTCAACTTCAAGCGCGGCTAATTGTTCCACATAAGGAGTCGGAATCAAAAATCCTGCTCCAGAAGATTCTGCTCCCATTGAAACTGCACTTGCCAGTAAAGATTGCTCAAGGGTGGCACCCTTGTTTTTGATATTTGTAAAATAAGAAAGAGCCTCTTCGGATTCAATTATCCGCTCAAAATATTTAACTTTTCCTTGCAGGATTGCAACTTCTGCCGCATCCGGAAGTACACCGCTAAATCCGGTTTCCTTTCCGGTTGTGTTGATCAACTGATACGGCGAATGAAGAGAAAGGTTGTGAACAAGAGCAGCCCTTAGCAAGTCTGCAATTTGAGACGCCTGTTCTTTGTTTGAATTGAACTTGGAGATGGTTGGTTTTAACAATTTATCAGTGCTTGAAAAACTCTGGGTTGATCCGGATTCTACCGAACTTGGCAACTTGATTTGTCCGGATACAATTTTAAATTTACCAATTTCAATGTAGTTAATGTTTTCAACACGTTGAGCTGCTGGACGTTCGATTTGGAAACTTACTTTTGGTGCACATCCCGTGAGTAAAAATACACAAATGCTCAAAAGCACTGAAGTCCTGATGTAAGTAGTCTCAATGTCTTCCCGCATTGCAAAATTAAAGAAGCGAATCATTTGAAAGGAAATGAGTTTCATAACATAAGAGCAGTTGTAGATTGTTCCCTAATCATTAACGTGATTCGAGTTGTATTAGCAGTTGCGGGTTTTCACGCTGAAGTCTTTCGATGCGTCCCATTCCCTGCGCAAAAAGCAGGTTTTCCGGTTCAGCACTCCACGCCTCTCTGTAACTTGTCTGAGCGAGTCCATAATCTCCAACTGCTTCGAAGCAAAGTCCCAGGTTATAAAGATCATTTGGATCCGGATTTTCAGCAGTAGCTTGTTGTAACTGTTCAATTGCCAAATCGTAAGCACCGGCCTCTATCAAAATTTTAGAGTTTGGAAACTTACCATCAGCAATTGGGTAGCTGACAGTTTTGTCAGTGACTGCAACTCTACGTACAAATCCGCTGGCTATGGAAAGTGCCAGGTCCGCAATTATTTGCTCAAAGGAAGGAAGAACGTCTGCAGATTTTTCAATGGATTCAGTCTCGGTGGTTTTTGAAGTTGGCAGAACGGATGTTAAACTTTCTGCAATTTGCTGAAAACTTTCTGTGCTTCTTCCACCTATCCTTTGTGAGTAAGTACGAGTCTCAAAAGTAGTTGCCACAACTTCTGCAGGTACCAGACGAGTCATTTTTATTTCAAGTCCCAATGTCCCGCGTGTTGATTTGTAGGGCCACCAAACAACTTGATCGACTGTTAAATTCAAGCCGAGGCTACGTCGTGAACGTGGTGGCCGGAAATATTCCAGGCCTTCTTTACTCAGGTCAACTCCATCAGTTCGTTCAATTTCGAGCCAAAGTTTTCCGCTGATAACTGCATCAACATTTTGAGTTTTGTATCCCCGTACTGAAACTAATTGCTGCAGTGCCGTATCATTTTCCAGCTTTTCAAATTCATCTGAAAAAACAACTTTGAAGTACGGAGTAGCGGTTAAGAGATTTATTACCCGCGCCCTGACAGAACGGCTGATGGATTTTTGCTGGGCCTCATTCAGCAAAACAGGATGGGTTTGCCAAATGCCATTCCGCTCAGTTTTATATTTCAGAGAAATCTGCCCAATCTCAAATTTGCCCACGGCTATATTTCTGATGTCTCTTGTGTTGATCTCCGCAGGTGAGCGCACCGTAAGCGTAGCTTTAGCGCAACTCGTCAACAGAAAAGCGCCTATCAACAAAATGTACAAAGTATGATTAAATATATAGTTATTCATAAATTAAATTCTTGCTTTAATCTTGAATTTGTTTGGCCAATCTTCTTTTTTCAGCAAGATAAAGACGTGTGCGTCCAATACCTTGTGCGTAAAGTTTTGTCCCCGGACTATTTTCAAGGGCAGTAATATAAAACCGTCGTGCATCTTCATAATCTTCCGGACTAACAGCACTGGCTTCATATGCTAAACCCAAATTATACCAATCTTGCGAATCGCGTTTTCCTTCCGGAATTGCTTCAATTATCTTTCGGGCTTGTTTGGATTTTCCCTCTTTGAGTAAATCTCCGGCTTTTGCTTTGCCTCCGGAAGCGACCTCTGCATCAACCATGACCTTGTATGGAGAAATTGTACGGATGAATGACTGCAGTGTCAGCATCACCAATTTCTGAATTACCTTCTTCTTTTCTTTGGGAGGCAAGTCGTAAATGCTTGGAACCGGCAAGGGTTTTTGGCCATAAAATATCTGTTTGGGATTGCTGCGGCTCGCCAAGGCAACTTCACGAATTGGAATTGGGAAAATTGGGATTCTGGTGTAACTGATCAGGCTACCTAAAGTCAGGGAAATCAGGTGACTTTCTTTGACGTTGCGATAGGAATCCTTTTCCGTAATACTGCGTCCAAAGCTGGATGAATCCGCACGAATCGCCAGCGTTTCCCTCTTCAGGCCTATTACAGTAAAACTGAAATTTGTCTGTGCGAAAAGGGAAATATTCTTGTATTTGTATGTCCTAACAACCTGGTTTTTAGGCGGAATAACTTCATTTAAACCCGCCAGCGCGAATGCCGATGAAAGTGCCATTTCTGCTACATTACTGGCAAAAGCTCCCCTCCGACAAACATAACCTCTCCAACTATCCAAAGTAATTGTTTCATCTGAAATTGCTGCAGCACCAGCTGAAGACAGTCTACCGCCAAGTCCTCCTGTGCAAGTGGCGAGGTCAGTAAATTGTCCTCGGTCCACTTCACCTCCGCTGATGACTTCCCCCTGAATTATGGCAATAGTTTCCTTTTCCGAATCAATATTGGCCTCGTCTAAAGTGTTTACTACACTGACATTAAAGCGCTCGAAACGATTGAGTTCCTGGGCCAGTTGTTGAAGTACTTTAGATTTAATGCCAAGTTTATCATTTGTTTCGTCCACCAAATCTGCACGAATAAATACTTTTTTTACTTCCCGCGGCACTGTAATCCTTGAAGGTCTTTGCACTTCAAATTGAGAAAGTTTCGGTGCGGCACAAGATGAGATGAGGACCAAGGTAGAGAGGCACAATAGTAAAAATAATTTTTGCTGTATTGACATTGTTTTTTTCATATCTGTACTTAGTCTTCTAACAGTCGAGGCAGCTCGCATTTAACACAGCCCTGATGGAAATTGCGGCAAAAATCATGTTGAATTTGAATCAAACCCTGCCGATTCCCGAATGTGTTCATTTCCAGTTTAGTGGATTTAGACAATTCTGAAAACCATAAACGTTTTTCCATGAAACGTGTTTTGCTGTTTGAAACTTCTGCAGGTAAAATCATGAACAATTGATAAAGAAGTTTTTCCAGCTCCGGTTCATTCTCATGACGTGCAAGGGCCAGGAAAAACGGCAAAACTGCATTTGCCCAAATTACAGTTTGACGGTCTTTTCCAACAAGTTGTGCGGTATTAATCTGTTTCGATTTACCCAAAACAAGATGTTTCCGCCAAATTTCCCAATCCGGAGTAGAAAATAGCAGTTCTGTTTCCGTCAGAGCTTGCCGCAGCAACTCTTTTTCTTCAGAAAAAACACTCAAGTTTCGGAACACTACCAACCAGCGTTTGAGTAAACCGTCATTTGCTATGCGGTACAAATGGTGGAACATGCCCAATAAACGTCGCTCTGGGGAATTTTGGGGGCGATGTGCCTGTGAAATTTTCCCAGAAACTTGTGGATGTTCTGGAAGTTCCTGCCAGGCAGCTTTCCACTGCTGAAATTCATGACGTACTGTAGGGTCGGCAATGGTCATTTTTTTGGAAAACAGACCGCAGGCTCCAAACCAGCGTGAAAGCACCAGAGTACGCGTTGTGCGCTGAGACTGACGAAACAAAGGGCGTAGTTCTCGAAATTGATATTGCTTAGCCAACTCCTCGAAAACCTGTGCATACGGAGAATATCCAAGTGATTTGAAAAGCAACTGAAACAGCAGTTCCTCCGGATCCTGTTCATCCCATCGTTTAAGCAGCACTTCTGTTTTTTCTTGAATACGTTGTTCTGCAGCATGGCCAAGAATTTTCTTGAGTGTTTCTGTCCCACGCTCTAAAGCAGCAATTCCACAACGCCCCGGTAATTCACTTAATTTTTTTAAGTGATTTTTCGCTTCAGTTTCGGATGTAGAAGGTTCTTTACTCAATAAAGGGGCAAGTTCCAGCTCAGGAACTATTCGCCCGTCCTGGCGTTTAATTTCCCTCTGTCCATTGTGGTAAAGGACGACGTGCAAGACAACCTCATTGTAATCCGGATTTCCTTCGTGATGATGTGAATACCATCCGGAAGAATTAACATGAATTTCCACCGCTCCAAGAAGATATTGCTTTCCGATTTTCAAACGTGCTTCCCGGAAGTCTGGACCGCTTGCGGAATTATACCAACCCGCGAACTCAATTTTGACCTGCTGCCCGCAGATCGTCTTCAGAGTCACCTGATCAAAGTCCTGTTCCAGCCAAATCTGCTGGATAGCCATCTCAGGAAAGGAGTTGTTTTTAATCATGAAAGGCTAATTGACAAGTAAAGAAAATGTACGTAAAATTTACCTTTAGATCATAAAACAGAAAATTGAAAGATACAATATCATCTCTATGCCAACCCAAACCATTTCACCGGATATTTCCGGATATTATGGCGATTACGGGGGAATGTTTATTCCCGAAATTTTGCGGACCACGTTTGAGGAACTCATTTCAGCTTTTAAAGAAGCAAAGGCTGACCCTGAGTTTTGGCAAAGTTACGTGAACGTTATGCAAAACTACTCATGTCGTCCAACTCCAGTAACTCCGCTGGAAAATTTTGCAAAATCATTGGGCGGCAGGTTTCAGGTTTTTTGCAAACGGGAGGACTTGAACCATACCGGTGCGCATAAAGCGAATAATGTGATGGGGCAAGGTTTGCTAGTTCAACGAATGGGAAAACAACGAGTGATTGCAGAAACGGGGGCGGGACAGCACGGCGTCGCTACCGCAACCATGGCAGCAAAAATGGGATTTGAATGCACGATCTACATGGGTTCTGTTGACGTGGAACGCCAGCGTCCGAATGTATTTTGGATGGAACAGCTTGGAGCAGAAGTTATTTCAGTAACTGAAGGTACTGCCACATTAAAAGACGCGATCAATGCAGCCATGCGGGACTGGGCCGAAAGCATGGAAACTACGCATTATGTTTTGGGAACAACTTGCGGGCCGCATCCATTTCCGGAAATGGTGTCCTGGTTTCAGTCAATTATTGGTCATGAATCACGTGAGCAAATGCTTAAATTAAACTCTAAACTCCCAGACAGAATTTATGCCTGCGTTGGAGGTGGATCCAACGCCAGCGGAATATTTCTGCCGTTTCTTGAGGACCAATCAGTCGAATTGGTTGGGGTAGAAGCCGGAGGTCATGGTATCGATTCCGGAAAGCATGCAGCCCGTTTTTCCGGTGGGACTGTTGGAATCGCACAAGGTTACAAAACGTATTTCTTTCAGGATGATGAAGGGCAGATGCTGCACACGCATTCAATTGCCGCTGGTCTGGACTACATTGGAGTCAGTCCTATTCTGAGTCATCTGCACGATAAGAAGCGCATTCGCTTTACTTCTGCCACTGATGAAGAGGTTATTTCTGCAACAAAACTTCTCATTCGTACCGAAGGGATAATTCCAGCTTTGGAGAGTGCTCACGCCTTTGCCTCAGTGATTGAGGAAGCTCGAGACATTCCGGATGGAGCGCAAGTTCTGATCAATCTTTCCGGTCGTGGAGACAAAGACATTTTCAATATTGCAGAAGCAATTGGCGACCATAAATGGCAGGAATTTTTAGAAAAAAAGGCACTGAAGAGCTGAGGCACTAAGGCACCGAAAAGCAGAGCATCTGTGGTGTTGTAATTCGTAATCCATAAATTAAATGAATCTGACCGAATATCTAAATAATCGATTAAAAAAACATAAAATTTTGCTAATGACCCACGCCGTAGTAGGCTATCCTTCGCTGGAGGAGAATTGGAAAATGCTGGAAGCGATGGGTGAGGCAGATGTGGATTTGGTGGAACTGCAGATGCCGTTTAGTGAGCCAAGTGCGGATGGACCTCTTTTTGTAAAAGCAAATCAGGATGCATTAAGAAACGGTGTTCGCTGGAAAGATTATTTCGATTTGATGAAGAGTGCAAGCGAAAGATTTAATTTTCCGGTTTTGATGATGAATTATTGTAACACGGCTTTCAGAATGGGGTTTGAGGCATACTGTTCCAATATTAGGATACACGGTGGTGAAGGTTTCATTATTCCGGATTTACCTTTTGAAGAATTTGGAGAATTGTTTGAACTGAGCCGTGATCAGGAACTTGATCCGATCATGCTTTGTACTCCAACAAATACCGAGAAACGATTACAAAATATCTGTGAGAAGGGCAGTGGTTTTATTTATTGTGTAGCACGTAAAGGAGTAACTGGACAAAATACGGAGTTGGACCGGCATGCAGATGATTTTTTGCGTCAGTGTCGGAAATACTCTAATTTGCCATTAGCTCTGGGATTTGGTTTGTCAAAGCCTGGAGATTTGTGCCAACTGCACGGAAAGGCCGAAATTGCTATTATCGGCTCTGCCTTGTTGAAAACGTGGGAAGCTGAAGGTGAACCAGGCTACCGCAAACATTTGATGTCACTGGCGGATGCCAGAGATTAAATAAATTATGCCTGTATCCATCAGTGAAACCGATATTGAAAATTACGCGAAAGATGGAGCACTGCTGATTAAAAACCTGTTTACTCCAGATGAAGTGTCAGATTTGCGGGAAGGAATTGATGCAAACATCTCGCATCCCAGTACACGCGCAAAGGTTGCCAGCAATGAAAGTGACCCTGGCTGGTTCTTTGAGGATTTTTGTAATTGGCAGGAAAATTCGGCTTTCCAAAGAATAATTTTTGAGAGTGATATTTCGGAAGTTGCTGCAAAACTTATGTGTTCTGAGCAGGTTCGTTTGTTTCACGACCATATGCTGGTTAAAAAAACAGGAACGAAACAAAGGACCCCATGGCATCAAGATCAACCGTACTATAATATTGAAGGAATGCAAAATATCAGTTTTTGGATTCCGGTTGATCCAGTACCGCTTGAATGGACACTTGAATTCATAGCCGGATCTCATCAGGAAAACTGGTATTTGCCAAGGACTTTCCTCAAAAAAGAGGCAAAGTGGTTTCCGGAAGGAAGCCTTTTGGATCCTCCAAATATCGAAGAAAATCCGGAAAAATATCGTGTTCTCAGCTGGGAGCTTGAGCCGGGAGACGCTGTGGCCTTTCACATGCTTACATTGCATGCCGGAGCGGGATCAGGTGCGCTGCGCCGCGTTTTTTCAGTACGCTTGATAGGAGATGATATTCGACATGCTCCCCGTGACTGGGAAACTTCTCCTGAGTTTCCGGGACTTTCAGATCAATTGCCTGCCGGAGTTCCAATGGATCACGAATTATTTCCAGTAATCTGGCCTGCAAGCAGGGCTTAAATGATACTTTTCTACCTCTAAATTCAAACCCATGTCAGTTCCTCAAGCAGAAACTCCGATGATGCGTCAGTTTAACGCCATCAAACGGGAGCACCCGGATAAGCTTTTGTTTTACCGTATGGGAGACTTTTATGAAATGTTTGGAGATGACGCGATTGTGGGCGCAAAAGTTTTGCAAATTGCGCTTACCTCGCGTGACAAAAAAAAGAAAAAATCATTGCCAATGTGCGGAGTACCATATAAGGCTTATGAGCAATATTTAAATAAGTTGACTGCGGCAGGTTATAAGGTGGCCATTTGTGAGCAAATGGAAGATCCTGCAAAAGCACAGGGGCTTGTTGCACGGGATGTTGTGAGAGTTGTAACTCCCGGAACTACTGTTTCGCCGCAGTTGATAGATCCATACAGAAACCACTTTTTGCTGGCAATCAATGTTGTTTTGCGTGCCCAGTGTTTAGGAATTGCCTTTGTTGATCTTTCAACAGGTGAGTTTGAGGTGGCAGAATTTCATTTAAATGAAACTCATCGGTTCTATGATTTTCTTGCACAACTTACTCCACAGGAAATTCTGTTAACGCAAAGCCGTTCTGAAATAGAATCCACGTTTTTGGAAGAATTGGTGCAGCGGATGACACAATTACTGGATAAGATAAATTCTGCCGATGCCAGATCCGTGACTTCTTCGGAACAGATCTCAGGGCTAAAGAATGCTCAGGTTTTTCCTTCGACAGGACGTTTTAATTTCATTGATCCATATCATTTTGATCCGGAAGCAACACAACGGAATTTGAACAATCATTTTGAAACGCTGAATCTTTCCGGATTTGGGGTTGATGATTTGCCGCATGGAATTGCTGCTGCAGGGGCATTATTACGCTATTTGGAGGAAACTCAAAAATGTGATTTGAGCCATCTTACAGCTTTGAGGCGCTATGCTTTTGATAAAACTATGCTCCTCGACGAAGCAACAGTGGCCAATCTGGAATTGTTTGAGAGTCAGTCCGGAGCGAGGAAACACACGCTTTACCATATTCTAAATCATACTAAGACTCCAATGGGTGCAAGGCTTTTCAGGCAGTGGTTACGTCAGCCGCTGCTGGATGTGGAAGCAATTAATGAACGTTTTGACTGTATTGAAGAGTTCCGGAATAATTTTATGCTTTGTGAAGAGTTCCGTGAATGCCTGGAAAATATCCAGGATTTGCCGCGCATTATTGGACGCATTACTTTACCCGTGGTTGGTGTGAACGATCTTGTGGCTTTACGAGAATCACTGGAACCAGTGCAGAAACTGCCTACCTATTTGGCAGAGTTACAAGCGCCGTTGTTAAAAAAAATTGCAGAAGATTTTGATCCGCTCACCGATTTGTTAGACCTGCTGTATCAGCGACTACTGGAGGCACCTTCAGTTAAACTTCGAGAAGGTGGTTTTATGGCCGCAGGTGTTTCTGAAGAATTGGACGAGTTACGTGAAATATCAAGAAATTCCAAACAATTTCTTAACGAAATGCTGCTGCATGAAAGAGAGATTACCGGAATTAGCTCTTTAAAAATCAGTTACAACAAAGTTTTTGGTTACTACCTTGAAGTCAGTAATGTCCATAAATCTTCTGTCCCGGAACATTACATTCGTAAACAAACCCTGGTCAATGCTGAACGTTACATAACTGCTGAACTCAAAGAATTTGAAGAAAAAATACTTAATGCAGAAGAACGAATAGGTGAATTGGAGTATGAACTATTTCAGCAGCTAAAAATTGAAATCAACTCAAACGCCAGACGAGTGCAGCAGACTGCAAATGACATTGCTGTAGCGGATACGCTGGCGGGACTGGCATTTGTCGCAGAAAACAATCACTATGTGCGACCCAGTCTACATCCTCTTGAAGCTCCTAGAAAATTGTTTTTGAAAGACAGTCGACATCCTGTTATTGAACAAATAGATCTGGGCGAAGTGTTTGTGCCTAATGATTTGGATATGGAAGAATCAAAGTGTCGGATCATGTTAATCACAGGGCCGAATATGGCAGGCAAATCAACCTACATGAGACAAGTTGCGCTAATTGTCCTGATGGCTCAATGTGGAAGTTTTGTGCCTGTTTCGAGCTCAGAATTTTCTGTGGTGGATAGAATTTTTACACGTGTTGGTGCATCAGATAATCTTACACTTGGTCAAAGTACTTTTATGCTGGAAATGAACGAAGCTGCTGCAATTTTGAACAATGCGACTGAAAGAAGTTTGATTATTCTGGATGAAATCGGACGTGGAACGAGTACTTTCGACGGTATTAGTATTGCTTGGGCAATTGTAGAGTATATCCAAAAATTGAGTGCCCTGACGCTTTGTGCTACTCATTACCATGAATTGACTGCAATTGCACAAGAACTGGATTCAGTAAAAAATTTCAGCATTCGTGTTGAGGAAGAAGGAGAGAAAATTGTTTTTTTGCGTAAAATTGTTTCAGGAGAAGCCGACAAAAGTTACGGAGTACAAGTAGCCAGGCTGGCTGGACTGCCAAAAAGCGTGGTAAATCGTGCTCTTGAGGTTATGGAACAATTGGAAGAAACGTCAATGGTCCACCATTTGCCTGTACTTATAGATGAGACACAGCAGAAACAAAAAAATTCTGCAGAGGTTAGTGAAAATTCTGGAAGTTCTTGGGTAAATTCTGTAAATGAGGATCAACAGTTGTCCTTGTTTCCAGAGGAATCACTCTACCTTGATGAGTTGCGCAAACTGAATTTGAATGATATGACGCCGTTGCAGGCACTAAACTATCTTCATGAATTAACTGACAAACTGCGGCAATAGCAAGAAAAGCCGGTAGTATCAAAATCTTAAACTTGAATCCTAAAATGCGAATTGCTGTTTACCCGACAAGTGCAAATCCTCCAACTTATGGTCATGCAGATATATTGGTGAGAACGACCAAACAGTTTGATCATGTTTTTTGGTCGGCTGCTATGAATTCGGAAAAACACTATATGTTTAACGAAGAAGTACGTCTGCGGATGATGAATGAATACGTGCAGCATTTTGACCTGAAAAATGTAACAGTTGAAGCTTTCACAGGTTCTACTATTCGCTACGTGCAAAAACGAAAAGCTCAGGTAATAGTGAAAGGATTGCGTAGTTTAGACGATTTTCAGGGTGAATTTCAGCAAGCAGTCGGAAACAAAGGCATTGATCCTGAAATTGAAACCTTTTGCTTATTTGGAAAACCGGATCTTTTTGCCATCAACTCGACCCTGGTTCGTGAATTAGCATTTCTGGGAGAGTCAATCGAAGCTTATGTTTTACCTTCTGTGGCAAAAATTGTGGCCGATGCAATAAAAAAATCCTGATTCGGAAACATCAGAGAGTAAAAAACCATGAGTGACATCAAACTACGAATCTACTATTTGTTTTTCGGAGGAATAAGCGTAGCCCTATTCTTGTCTATGCTGTCTGCAGATTTCCAGGATCCGACTGTTTTTAATCAGTTGTATCCTTCAGAAGGAGTGCAGAACTGGGCAGGTTTGATCGGAGCACTAATCGGTGGTTCTTTGCTGGAAATTTTTGGACCTTCGGCTTTGCTCCTTCCGTGGCTTTTTGTCCGGGCTGCTTTGCATCAACCACGTCAGATTTCCGGATTGATATGTACTTATTATGCATTTGTACTTGTGTTTTTACTTTCAATAATACATGAACTTGCACTACATTCCGGTCTTATAAAAACAGAAGCCTTAGAGTTCTACTTACAAAATGGGTATGCAGCAAAATTAGCTCTAATTTGGTTAGAGAAATCGACTAATCTTGCCATAAGTTTAACTGTTTTGGCTGCGATGTTTATTTTTTCTTTAGTCAGAATGTCTCAAATAATTTCGCCGCTCCCTTTTATTTCTGGAGTATTTTCTGGAGTACAAATCCTTCTCTCGATGCTTGCCAGAAAAATTAGCCCGCCTCCACCTGCAGATAATTATTCAACAACACAACTGCCCAACTTCAAGTAACTTTACGTTTAAATGACGTTGCTTTTGGATTTGTGATTCATTATCTGATTAAAAATAATTGTAAATTAATTTATTTTTGATCGTCCAGGTCTTGATTTTTACTTAGAATCCAGTCAATCTTAAACCGTAAAACTGATGCAGTCAAAGTTCTTTGTGGCAATAATAAATTAAAAACTTTTTAATGATAAACAGAAATATGAATATAAAAATATACTACTGTGTGGTCTGAAACTACAAGCCCAGCGCAGTCAGTTTGGCTGCGGAATTGAAAGCATCCTTTGGTGTGGATTCCGAACTTCTTTCGGGTGAGAAGGGTGACTTTGAAGTAGTTGTGGATGGTAAAACAGTTTTCTCCAAGAAAAAACTGTCAAGGTTCCCTGAGCCCGGAGAAGTAACAGAGACACTCAGGGAATGAATACTTAAATAACAGCTATGTCATCAAACGACTATTAAACTTCAATGTCTCTTATATCCTCACAAAAACCAGCAGTTTGTACCTGCTAATCTGTAAGACACAATTTGCCAATATCAGCTAAGAATCGTCAGGAAAAAAAGGTTGGAGGGTTTACCTGAGAATGGGGCCTTATTTTAGTACAGAATAATCTTAGAAATCAGCCTTAAGAGCCGCACGGATTTCACGTTTCAGATCTTTGTTACGCTGTTTTGCTGCAGCTTCACGCTTGAGACGTTTTGCCAAAGACGGTTTGCAGTGAAATTTTCGTTTCTTGATTTCCTTAAAAAGTCCTTCTCTGATCAAGGTGCGCTTCAGTTGCATCATTGATCTGCCGACGTTGCCGTCGCGAACTTCAACTTTTATTGGCATGAACTACCTTTTAATGCATTTAGAAATGAAATGTTATGATTTTAATCCCTGATTATAACGCATTAATTTAACAAATGCAATATTTTTATTCTTTTTTATCAGATTCTTCATCAGGAGCAGGAAGCGCAGCCCGTTTTTTCAATTCAAGTAATTCCAATTCCATATCAGAGGAATCATGTTCCAATTCCTCAAATTTACTTTCCAAACTGTCTTTGTCAGATTCCATGCTGATTTCCTGATAAGCTTCAGCTCTAGTCTGCATGTTTTCCACCTTTTCTTCAATTCGTGCAATCGTTTCCATTGTACCGGAAGTGTCTCCTAGACCTTCCATCGTTTGATAAATATTTTCCTGAGCTTCTGCCTGTTTTTGTTTTACAGATAAGATTCCCTTCTTGCGTTTAATCTCATCTATTTTATCTTCCAAAGTTTGGTAGCTGCTCCGGAGGGCATCCGCATTGTTCCGGTGCATTTCAAGTTGTTTTTCATAATCAGCGGCTCGGATAGTAAATTCTTTTTTCCGTGTCAGGGCCTCTTTAGCCAAATCATCTTTTTCATTTTGGACAGCAAGGATAGCCTTTTGCTCCCATTTTTTCGCTTCTTTATGTTCTTTTTCTGTGTCGCGTTCCAAACGTTTCTGTAAAGCTAAAGCTTCAGTCATTTGCTTTTTAGCTTTCTGTTTTTGAACTTCCAAATCAGAAATCATTTGCCGAAGCATTTTTTCTGGATCTTCCGCTTTATCCAGCATGTCATTAGCATTTGCTCGAAATAGATTAAATAGTCGAGAGATGATTCCCATAATTTTTTCTGAATGAAGGTTCTAGAAAAGTTGTTTACGTTTGTTTGAAGGAAGGATGTTGAGGGCTTCTCTATATTTTGCTACAGTTCTACGAGCAACTTTAATTCCACTTTTACGCTCCAGAACATCTGCGATCTGCAAATCTGTATAAGGTGATTTAAGATTTTCTTTTTGCACCATTTGCATGATCATATTTTTTATCCGTTTTGAAGAAACTGCTTCTCCTTTACCTTGATCAATACCACTTGTGAAGAAATATTTTAATTCAAAGATTCCTTGAGGAGTGTGAACATATTTATTGGTGGTGATCCGGCTGACCGTCGACTCGTGTACGTCAATATCTTCAGCAACATCTTTCAGCACAAGCGGTCGCAAAAAGTGGATACCTTTTTCAAAGAATTTCTTTTGAAAGCGGAGTATGCTTTTAGTCACACGGTAAATAGTTTTTTGTCTCTGCTCTATACTTTTTAGCAGCCATTGACCCGCTTTAACTTTTTCTAAAATATAATCTTTTGTGAGGCTACCGTCATCCTCCATAGTGTTGCTCAAATCTTTATAATAATTACTGATACGGAGACGTGGCATACCCGCGGAGTTGAGCGCAACTTTATATTCGTCATCTTTTTGATAGATATAGACATCAGGAATTATGTAATGATGTGATGGATTGGAAATAAACTCTCTTCCAGGTTTTGGCTCGAGAGTCATTATCAAACGGTAAGCCTCAATCACTTGTTCGATATCCTGTTTTTGTCTGCGGGAAATTTTTTTAAGATCTTTTGATTCCAGTAGCGGCATGTCATTTTTGACTATGCGGGTACTCAAACTGTCATTTTCGCCCAAAATATCCAACTGAATTAACAGACACTCCTGTAAACTTCTGGCGCCAACCCCGTTCGGATTGAATTGTTGTATTTTACCCAATACATATTCTACGAAGGCACCGACTGCCGATGGAACTTCAAGCTTTTTTGGTTCTTCTTCCGGAATAATCTCTTCTTCATCAAAGCTAGAAAGTTCTTCTTTTTTCTTTTTTTTCTTTTGTGTTGATTTCCCAGATTGAAATTTCAGGTCTAACAAATCATGATCAACTTCTGGTAGTTCAGGTAATTCACCACTTTTATGTTGTGCAATAATCAGTTCGTATAAATCATACTGTGATTCTAACAGTTCTCGGATACTGGTTACCAGAAAACCATCATCATCTATGTTACCAATCAAGTATGCACCTGTTTTATATTCAAGGGGAGAAAGTTCGAGCATGTCTAACTGCCATACCAGGTGATCTGCTAAAGATTCAGTTTGTGCGGCTGTGGCTTCAATTGAGGGGCCTTCCTCGTCGTCTGAAACAGCATTATATCGACGTTCCTGATAACCTCCAAACTGCTCTATTTGTTCAATATACTGCTGCCAATCAATTTCGTCCTGATCTTTATTATTCAGTTCGTTTTCACGGGCAGTTTCGAATTCGTCTGTATCGGTAACTACTTCAGGATTGTCTGAAGTCTCCTTGGTTTCTTGTGAATCTTCTGTTTTGTCAGGGAAGGTATCCATATCTATACCTTCTTCAAGAACAGGGTTCTCGATTAGAGTTTGTTCAATTAACTCTTCCAATTCAGCACGAGACAATTGAAGGAGTTTGATGGCTTGTTGCAGTTGAGGTGTCATGATGAGCTGCTGGCTCATCTTCATCTGCATTTTCATCTGCATTGCCATGAATCCTCGCTATCCTACTTTCTTAGAGTTATAAAATTATTTTCAAAATTGATTGATTAAGAAATGATCTTAATATGCTTAGTATTAAGTTCACTCCAAGTTTAGGAAAAAGTCAAACCTACATAGAGAAAGACTTGCCGAGATAAACTTTTTTGGCCTGATCATTTTCGACTAATTCTTCCGGAGTTCCGCCTATTAACAACTCTCCTTCATTCATAATGTAGCCGTAATCGATAATTCCGAAAGTCTCTCGGACATTGTGGTCTGTGATTAATACTCCGATATTGCGCTTTGAAAGTTGTCTAATGATTGTTTGAATATCAGCAACTGCAATTGGATCCACACCTGCGAAGGGCTCATCCAGCAACATGATCGCCGGTTCAAGCACAAGTGCACGTGCTATTTCTACGCGCCTGCTTTCTCCACCAGAAAGCGCATATCCTTTTATTTTTCGAACGTGCTGTATTCCAAGTTCGTTTAGCAGAGAGTCTAGACGATCTTTTTTTTCTGAACTACTCAGCGGAAGCATTTCCAACACTGCAATCAAGTTCTCCTCTACAGTGAGTTTTCGAAAAATTGAACGTTCTTGAGAAAGATAACCGAGTCCGGCTTTAGCTCTCTTATGCATGGGGTATCCTGTGATATCATGACCGTCCAAAAAGATGGTTCCTTCGTCCGGACGCTGTACACCAACTATCATGTAAAAAGCTGACGTCTTACCAGCACCATTAGGACCAAGAAGGCCAACGACCTGTCCCTGAGTGACTTCAAGAGAGATACCTTTGACCGCATGTCTGCCCTGATATGACTTTTTCAGGTTAGTAGCTTCTAATTTTCTTATACTCAAACCAAGTCTCCGGGTAACTATGAATTGACAATAATAATTTTTTTTTGTATAGTCTTCCTAGCTTTAGTAAAAATTAATTGTAGCAGAAAGAGAATTATATGCCAATCTACGAATACCTCTGTACGAGTTGTGGATACCAGTTTGAAGAAGTGCAAAAATTCAGTGAACCTTCCTTGGAAGAATGTCCGGATTGCTGTAAAAACAGTGCACAACGCCAGGTTTCGATGAGTTCATTTCACCTTAAAGGTGGTGGCTGGTACAAAGATGGATATTCCAGCAACGTGGCTGAAAAAGAAAACACAGAAAGAACCGGAAAGGAAGGCAGTTCCCCATCAAGTAAGGAGTCGACTACCGGGGAAAAGCCGCCAGCTGCTGAAAAATTAAAAACAACAGAAAAGAAGGAATCAAATTCAAATAAAATTGCTAAAACTTCTAGCAAAGAAAAAGCCGCCTAAATATTTTCTCCACTTCTTCCTTAAAGTCTAATCCTCATCATGAAATTGTTTTTCAGACAAACTTTAATTTTGGTCTGGAAAGATGTACTGATTGATTTGAAACGTAAAGACAACTTGCTTTCAATGCTCTTGTTTGCAATTCTGACTTTGCTGGTCTTTCAATTTGCGATGGGAGAGGAACCAGACAGATTTAAGATGGCACTTCCAGGTATTATCTGGATTGTGTTCCTGATGAGCGGTGTGCTTGGACTGGAAAAATCTTTTATGCAGGAAATGGAAACTGGCTGCATGGGAGGGTTGTTGTTGGCACCAGTAGAACGTAGTGTTTTATTTTTAGGTAAAATGCTGGCAAATACCTTGTTCCTTTTGATTTCGCAGCTTTTGTTTATCCCTCTATGCCTGTTTCTTTTCGAGATTGAGGTAATAAACTGGTTAGAGTTTTTAATGGTTATTCTTTTTGGGACAATTGGATTCAGTTCATTAGGAACTTTGTTGACTGCAATGACATCAACCTTACGCGGGAAAGGAATGCTTTTACCGATTCTTATTTTTCCCCTGATGGTTCCAAGTCTATTATGTGTTGTCCGTCTTACGGATTTTCTATTTTTTGGCTCTCATCCTGCGGAAGTCTGGTCCTGGTGGAAACTGCTTATAGGTTTTGATGTTATTCTCTTCACTTTTTCTTTACTGGGATTTGAATTTATTGTTGAAGAATAACTTTTACTCAGAAAATCTCTTGCAAATTTTCATTGCCAAGATAGAATAAGAAGCCTTAATTATTGGTTATTTGGGGCGTAGCCAAGTGGTAAGGCATCGGGTTTTGATCCCGTGATTCGCAGGTTCGATCCCTGCCGCCCCAGCCAGTCATTATATTGATAAGCACATCAACTCTTTTCCTATTCAGTCCTCCCTGCATTGGGAATATCCATTTCCCTCAACATGACTGATATATCCCGACTAAAATACATTCAATGGCGTCCTATTGGCGTATGTGACACAGGTGTAGGGAAAGAGCGGAAAGCCAAGATGTTCACCAGGACAGACCTTGCAAAAGTTACATCTCCGGAAGTAACTCGGGGAAATTGGCGTCAACAACCAGAAGTTCTGCAGCTAATTCAACGCTATGCACATGATCTGGCAGGAATTTCAAATTTGACAGATGAAATGCTTTCTCCGGAAATTGCAGAAATAAAATTGGTAGGAGCAGTTCTCGGTCATGAACAAACGCCAAATTTGAACCAAGAATCCGCAGATGGAAGAGTGCAGTTTTTTCAGCTTAGTTTTCAAGACGGAAAAACCAAAAAAGTTTCGTCAAAAAATTGGAAAAAGTGGCTGATTTGGTTGATGATTGCAGTAGTAGTTTTTTTAGGAATGACCTCGATGTTCTTGATTGCCAGTCGGTTTTCATTGTTATCTTTGAACAGCAGCAAAAAATCTGTTTCAGTTTGCAGCACAAACAGACAGGAAGCAAAATATTCAGAACATTTAAGAGACATACGGAAATCATTGGTTTTTGAGCTGAACCGTCTACCAGCATGGTCAACTTTTAACGTGGCGCGTACTTACTGTATTGGAGGAAAAATGAGTATCAAACAGCAGGAACAGCGGTTGCTTCAGTGTTTGTTGAAGGTACGTAACCGCACAAAAAATATGCCGCCGGCTTCAAGACCGAGTCTTAACAAAATTGAAGCGTGTGCAAGTACTCTCTGTCAAAGGGAACTTCCGCACCTGTCTTCATCCTGCAAAAGATTGTGATATACTCTACTAACATTTGTAATTGAGAAATAAACAGTTAAATATCACGTGTATCATCAATGATTTGTAAAAAAACCAATTAAGAAATGCAAAAAATGTTTTATGAGCAATAACACGGCAAATTTACACTGAAAACATGATTGACAAAAAACACATAGGCTATGAATTCCTTCCAGAAACTGTACCAGTTGAAGAGGGGCGGTTAAAATTTTTGGCAAAAGCACTTGGGGAAACCGGGGATATTTATACAAATCCGGATGCAGCAAAAGCTGCTGGACTTCCGGGATTGCTGGCACCTCCAACTTTTCCTTTTATGCTGGAAATAGACGCACTGGATTTGGTGGCATTTATGAGTTTGTTGGGAGAAAGCCTGGAAAAATTGCTGCACGGAGAAGAAAATTTCAAATACTTTGCACCAATATATGCAGGCGATAAAATCACTGTCTGCAAAATAATTACTGATATCATTGATAAAAAAGAAGGAACTTTACAGTTTGTGATTTCAGAAAACACTTTCATCAATCAGGCAGGTGAAATTGTAGCTGAAACCCGCACCAATTATGTTTTTCATCATAAATGAAAAAAATATGAAAATACCTTCATTCGACTCTCTAAAAGTAGGAGAAGAAATTCCTGCTCTAATCACTCCTCCAGTAACCCGGCATACGCTGGCACTCTATTGCGGTGCTTCCGGAGACCATAATCCGATTCACGTGGATATTGATTTTGCTAAATCATCTGGACTGGATGACGTAATTGCACACGGAATGCTTTCAACAGGATACCTGGCCAGGATGATCACCAACTGGGTTCCACAATCTACTCTGAGGAGCTGGAAAAATCGTTTCACTGCAATGACTCATATCGGTGACATAGTAACCTGCACCGGCAAAATTACTGAAAAGTTTGAGGAAGGAGGAGAAAAACTGGTACGCCTTGAGTTACAGACAAACACCCCACAGGCACAGACCATTATCGCAGAAGCTGTGGTCGCCCT
>Ga0208329_1000127_pt1 | contig 17473 bp, 18 predicted proteins | sample DeeseametaMP2053_FD_184177 | JGI IMG/M metagenome (GOLD analysis project Ga0208329, IMG submission 184177) | Marine microbial communities from the Deep Pacific Ocean - MP2053 (SPAdes) | ecosystem: Environmental > Aquatic > Marine > Oceanic | place: West of Cabo San Lucas, Mexico, North Pacific...
CCAAGACGAGCTGGATGGCCAGGAGCTGGTCAATTACCTCATCGGAGCGGTCCACCGGACGCCAGGAAACGAGGGCGAATACACCGAATTCTTCGCCGATACCTTCGACGCCGAAGGCGAGAACCTAGTCCATTTCTTGGAGTGGGCCGATTCTTTGGAAGACCCCATCTTCTACCATTGGCACCACTACGAACACACCCATCTCACGAAAATGGTCGAGCGGCATGGGGTAGACCCAGAGTTGGGGGCTGTGGTGTTGGACCGATTAGAGGACCTGTCGCCTTGGGCCACAAAAGGGTACGCGTTCCCGGCTTATGGGGAAGGGCTAAAGGCCATTGCCAAATGCCTCGGATTCCATTGGGAGCAGGATGATGTGACCGGCGTCGGGTCCATGGACCTATATACGAATTACGTTCAGTCCGGGAGCACTGATCAAGTATCCAAGGAAAAGATCGTCGTCTACAACAAGGACGATTGTTTTGCTACCATGCACATCTACGATTGGGTCATGGCCCAACAGCGGTGACCCCTTCGTTCAATCGACCAAGTATCCCGATTTCTACTGCAGATGAGCAGTTTAGAGTAACGAACAAATGACGACCACAGGCGGAAATAGCGGCACAGGCAGCTTCTATGGTATAGGAGTCGGCCCGGGCGACCCGGAACTGTTAACCATCAAGGCCCAGCGGAGACTTCAGAGCGTAGCGGTGATCTGCTTCACCCAACTAGACGACGGGACCGAGAGCTATGCCCTTGGCGTGGTCCGCGGGGTTCTTGATGCGGCTAAGCCTGAATTCCTCGCCATCACCATCCCCTCGGACGACGACACGCCGGTCAGTCCCCAGACCTGGGCGGACGCGGCCAAAGAGATCGCGGGCCATCTGGGTCGGGGCCGGGACGTGGCCTTCATCACCGAGGGAGACCCCATGCTCTACAGCGAGTTTTTCCAGGTGTTGGAGAGCGTCAAAGCGGTTGTGCCGGCCCTGGAGGCCGAGGTTATCCCCGGTGTTTCGTCCGTGATGGCCGCAGCGGCCAGTTCTGGAATGCCCTTGGTCACCCACGGGCAGCGGCTGACCATCCTGCCCAAGGTCTACGGTATCGACGACTTGCGGGAGGCGATCACCAACTCAGATACCACCGTGCTGATGGAGGTGGACCGTGACTTGCTGCAAGCCTTGGCCAATCTGGAGAAACTGGGACTCACCGGCAAAGCCACCTACGTTCGCCAGGCAAGCACCGCCCGCGAGAACGTGGTGGAAGATATCTCAGAACTAGAAGCCGAAGACCTCGACTATTTCTCCCTGTTGATCATCCGGCGCTAGGCGAACCAGTTGTCATCTTCCGGCCATCCGACGAAAAGGTTATGGACGAGACGAATAATTCCCCTGATCCAGTCCCAGGGCAAAGCAGGCACGGTGACGCCACCTTTGTTGGTCGAAAGCGTGAGTTAGAAACGCTCACCGCGGCGCTAGAAGACGCCGTAGTTGGACGAGGCCGGGTGGTGATGCTGTCTGGAGCCCCTGGGATCGGCAAAACCCGGACCGCCCGGGAATTTGCGGACCTTGCCGAGGCAGATGGCGCCAAAGTGATGTGGGGCTGGTGTTATGAGCATCAGGGCGCACCGCCTTATTGGCCCTGGGTCCGCTGGACACAATCGGCCACCTGTTGGGGGATGCCAATCGAGACCTCCAAGAGTCCACCAACTCCGACCGTCACGCGAGTCTCCAGGGCCTCCAGGACGGTGCGGCGGTCCTCCGGGGTCGCGGAGTCCAACCGGTCACGCATATGCTCTCTCAGGGCTTCCAAGGATGCGACGGCGACCTGTCCTTGCTCCAGGGTGGACATGGTTTCCCGCTGCCGCTCCATTTCCTCGGTCAGGTGAGTCCGCTCGATCCGTAACAGGGCGGCGTTGCGGTCCAGAGCTACCTCAGAGACCGCATCCCGCAACCGTAGGGCCACCAACTCGGTCTCCCGGCGGTCAACGTCGGCGAGGCGGCGATTAAGGTCCGCAATCTTACGCTCGGCCTCAGCCCCTTGGCCTTCTTGACCATGCACTCACCGGTCCATTTCGGCCTGGAAGATATCAGGGTTTCCGAGGAAATCGGCAACCTCGGTCCACACCCGGCCCTCAAGCTCTGGTCCAAGGAGGTTCGGACACCCGCACTTGGGAACGCCGATCTTCCCTCGCTTGCCGGGGCATTCGTAACGGTAGATGCCCTTGCTGAAGTGGCCTACCAGACGCCTGCCGTCTTCGGAGCAGAACACCATTCCCCGAAGCCAGTAGGTGCGCTTGGCGTTTCGGGTGGCATTGGGGAAGTTCGGCAGCCAATAGGTCGACAAGCGGTCGAAAAGAATACAGAGATAGTACAAGAACCAACAACAAAGCCCGAATTATCAGGCACGGTCAGCTCACAAAAGGGATTCGCAGACCTGGCAGGCTCGTTACAGGCTTGTAATCGATATGTAATTTTGACGTTTTTATCAGGGCAAGAGGCCCTAATGTATTGGAATCCAATTGGATTCGAGTGTATTTGGTATCCAACATCCTTCGACCTGGCCTCGTCGGGTGAGCATTCGTGCAAAGGCTTGCCATCGCCTTCGGCAAGCTGACTAAGTAGACGGACGGTGGAGGAGTCAAGCGCCATAAATTCCCCTATTCATATATTGCTAGTATAGCCAGGAGAGCCAAGCTGCCAGCTTTCCCCCCAACGTTCAACAAAAGCGACTTCTTCCAAAGGCTTGCGCCTAGTTGGCCCGTAGCGGGTCCCATCGGCTGGGAATCCAATCGGTAATAGGGCCATAGTCGTCACGTCATCAGGGATACTGAGCAGTTGTTTGATCTCTTTTTCAAAGCGCGTTTGACGGGTGGTCAAGACGCTGCCCAGCCCTCCTTCCATTCTTTCTGCAAAACCATCGATAGCGTTGTTCTCCAGGTAGGTGTTGTGTGGTATGGCGATTCGCTGGCTTTCTCGCGCGCCCAGTCTTAAACTCTTATCTGTTAACGGAGCATCGACTGAGTACACTACGCAGGCACAACCGGATGCCTAGCCTGAAGGAGGCCGGACGGCCACCGGAAGGTCCACTCGTGCCAAGGCGCCACACAAAAAGTGCAGTGCGATCAGGCTATTTCCGCATGCCAACAGGAGGAGGAACAGTGCTCGAATATCAGCCAAACATGGTTTTATCAACCGAGGAATATAGCGTGGTAGGTACCCGTCCGATCCGGCATGACGGTCCCGACAAAGTGATGGGCCGCGCCCGTTACGCCGCCGATATACACCTGCCCGGGATGCTGCACGGCAAGATATTGCGTAGTCCCCACGCCCATGCCCGTATCCGAAGCATCGACCCCAGCCGGGCATTGGCGCTGCCGGGAGTGAAAGCCGTCGTCACATCCGCCGACCTGCCGGAGGTCTCTGCTGAAGTGGCCGACCAAGAGGAAGGAGCCACCGTAAATTACGGGTTCTACAGTAGAAATGTCATGGCCCGCGAAAAGGCTCTGTACCAGGGCCATGCCGTTGCGGCTGTGGCAGCCACCAGCCCCCACCTGGCCGAAGAAGCGCTCGCCCTTTTAGACATCGATTACGAAGTCCTCTCGCCGGTGTTGAACGCATTCGACGCCATGAAGGACGGGGCTCCGATTCTCCATGACCGGCTCCTTACCATGAGCAGTCCGGCGATGCGCTCCGGCGGCTGGGGAAACGTCGAAGATGGCCTGCAAACCAACATTGCCAATCGGTTTGAGTTCCGCATGGGAAACGTGGAACAAGGGTTCAAGGAGGCGGAATTAGTCCTGGAGCGGGAGTATCACACAAAACCCGTCCATCAGGGTTACATCGAACCTCACTCCGCCACCGCTCAATGGAATGCGGATGAAACGGTGACCATATGGGCGAGTAGCCAAGGCCACTTCGCACTTCGCGACCATACGTCCACGCTGCTCGGTCTGCCCGTCTCCAAAGTAAAGATCATACCCATGGAGATTGGCGGGGGATTTGGCGGAAAGGGGCAGGGCGGCTGTTACTTGGAACCGGTGGCGGCGGCGCTGGCTCGCAAATCAGGCCAGCCGGTCAAAATCACCATGAGCCGCACCGAGGTTTTCCACGGCACCGGCCCTACTTCAGGCACCCAAATTACGGTGAAGATGGGAGTCACCAACGCTGGAAAGATCACAGCAGCGGAAGCCCATTTGGTCTTTGAAGCCGGAGCGTTCCCCGGATCGCCGGTCCCTTCCGGTTGCCGTACAATATTCGGTCCCTACGATATTCCCAACGCCTATATAGAAGGGCTTGATGTTGTCATCAACAGCCAGAAGTCGGCTGCCTACCGGGCGCCGGGCTCTCCACCCGCCGCATTCGCCGCCGAGTCATTGATCGACGAGATCTGTGGCCGAATCGGCATGGACCCAATCGAATTCCGCCTGATAAATGCCTCGGCGGAAGGAACCAGACAGGCAGCCGGACCCACGTACCGGCGGATCGGAATGGTGGAGGTGCTGCAAGCTGCTCAGCAACACCCTCACCTGGCTGCTCAGGTGGAAGGCCCGAACCGTGGCAGAGGCATCGCGGCCGGTGCATGGTTCAATGGGACCGGCCCTGCCAGCGCAACAGCAAGCGTCAATTCAGACGGGACCATTAGCCTGGTAGAGGGGTCTCCAGACATCGGCGGGAGCCGGGTCGCAATGGCGATGCACGTTGCCGAAGTTCTTGGGATTCCGGCCACCGAGATCAACCCATCCATCGCTGATACCGACTCCATCGGTTACAGTTCGGGCGCGGGCGGTAGCGGCGTTACCTTCAAGATGGGCACCGCTGTATACCAGGCTGCGGAGGACGTGCGCAACCAGTTGATCGAGCGCGCAGCCACCATATGGGACGTGAACGAGGCTGACGTGGAATTTGCGAATGGCGAACTGAGCCACAAAGAAGACCCCGAGCTGAAGATCACCCTGAAGCAGATCGCCCGCCGGCTCAACGTTACAGGCGGCCCCATCGTGGGCCGGGCCACCGCGAACCCGGGCGGGGTGGGTAACGCATTCGGCCTCCACATAGTCGACGTGGAAGTCGACCCCGAAACCGGCAAAGTGGATATCCTTCGCTATACCGCATTACAGGACGCTGGCAAAGCCATTCACCCGAGCTACGTCGAAGGCCAGATACAGGGCGGCGTGGTCCAAGGTATCGGCTGGGCCCTCAACGAAGAGTATTTCGTGGACCACGAAGGGGCGATGCTGAACTCCAGTTTCCTGGACTATCGAATGCCCACGAGCCTCGACCTCCCGATGATCGATACCGTCATCGTAGAGGTAGCCAACCCCGGCCATCCTTTCGGGGTGCGGGGCGTGGGCGAGGTTCCATTGGTGCCCCCGATGGGGGCGGTGGCCAATGCCATCGCCAACGCGATCGGAGTTCGGACTAACCAACTTCCCATGACACCCGGGACCCTACTGGAAAAATTGTGGGAGAGATCGAGCGTCGGCGCCTAGCGGCCAACCGGCCGACGGGGGGAGCGGAATTTGGGAATCGCAATCGGACGCCGGCACTCTGAGTCAGAAATTCGGTAGGAGATTCGATGAGATACGACGTGATTGTTATCGGGGCGGGGTCGGCAGGCGGGACCATCGCCACCAGGCTGTCCGAGAACCCGGACCGGTCGGTCCTGCTGCTGGAAGCCGGGCCTGATTACCCGGACTTTGAGTTGGTGCCCGACGATGTCAAATTCGGTTATAGCCCTACAGCCTCTGAGATGGGCGCGCCCCACAACTGGTCGTTCGTCGGCACCGCCACTCCGGCCCAACCCAACGAGGTTGCCGTGCCCCGCGGTAAGGTGATGGGCGGGACAAGCGCGATCAACGGCCAGGTTTTTCTTCGGGGGGTTCCCGAGGACTACGACGACTGGGCGTCCTGGGGAAACGATGAATGGAGCTACATCAATCTCCTCCCCTACTTCCGAAAGTTGGAGACCGACACGGACGTTCAAGACGACTTCCACGGTTCGGAGGGGCCGGTGCCGGTCCGGCGTCATAAGCCAGAGGACTGGCTGCCGCTGCAACATGCATTCAAACAGGCCTGCCTGGACCGGGGCTATCCCGAGGCCTACGACCACAATAACCCGGACGCCACCGGGTTCGGCCCATTCCCTATGAATAATCCCAACGGAGTGCGGATGAGCACGGCCCTATCCTACGTCAATCCGAACCGCCACCGGCTCAACCTCACCATTCGCGCCAATGTCCTGGTGCGGCGGGTCCTGATCAAGGGAGGCCGCGCCACCGGAGTGGAGGTGGATAGTGGCGGAGAGACATTCCGCTTGGACGCGGGGGAGGTCGTTCTCTCGGCGGGAGCCATCGCTTCGCCTCAGGTCTTGATGTTATCCGGAGTGGGGCCGACCGCACATCTCCGTGAAATGGGCATCGACGTTGTGGCAGACCTCCCCGGAGTCGGCAAGAATCTCCGGGACCATCCGCTTGTGCCGGTACGGGTCAAAACCAAAGATGACTTTCCCCTGGACCCCGACGCCCCGCGGTTGCAGACGGTGCTTCGTTACACGGCCACGGGGTCCCGCAACCGCAACGACATGCAGATATTTCCTTCATCGTTCTCGACTCCGTTGGGTGGCGACCCAATGGCCGAGGAGGGAATCCGCTTCACCTGCATGGTCGAGTTGGCCCAGAGCGCCGGAGAGCTGCGGCTCAATTCAGATGATCCCCACGAACAACCCTTCATTGATTGCCGATTTCTAGAAGAGCCTTGGGATCGGGAGCGGTTGCGGGAAGGGGTGCGGATCATCCTGGATATGTTGGAGCAGGAATCGTTCAAGGACATCGTGGAGGAACTTATCTCGCCGGTGGAATCCGACCTGGTTTCGGATGACACTCTGGACCAATGGCTCTTGGAGAACGTGTGGATCGGCCAGCACCTTTCGGGCACCTGCAAGATGGGGCCGGATTCGGACCCTATGGCGGTGGTTGACCAGTACGGGCGGGTTCACGGAATCGCCGGACTTCGGGTTGCTGACGCGTCGATAATGCCCAATGTGATCCGCGCCAATACAAATGCCACCACCATAATGATCGGTGAACGGGTGGCAGACTGGATCGCCAATACTGCGCCTTCGGCAGCCGCGGAATAGACATACTCTACGTCAATACTGATGGCGGCCATCTATTCCAGATATCGAACATGGGACGGCGGAGGTTAGTCTTGTACCCTCCGTAGGGGAGGCCAAACGTTCCAGGCCGATTGCCCGAGTGGAGGGCGATGGCTATACTTGCCCACCGGCCTTAGCCAGGCAGGGGCACGCTGGCCGAGACACGGTCACCAACAGAGCGGGTGGTGTGGCCTTGTCCAGTAACGTCTTCCACTTGCAATATGTCTCCCGGGTACAACAACCGTTTGGACCCGTCTCCGATTCCAATCTCCATCTGACCAGATAGCACGATGACGTATTGGACGCGAGGGGCGTTGTGCCAATCGCTGAAGCTCCCATCCTGGAACCGGCGATAGGTCATTTCGGCGCCGGCTTTGAGGGCGACGGTTTCGGTATCCCCGGCGGGCACGTTAAGATCCTCGAAGTGAGCTTGGCCATCTTCGCCGGTGTATAGGCGTATGATCATTTGGCCTCCTGCGTTTCGGGTAGTGAATCTCCTTCAGTAGGACATGAGGCTAAATCAAGTTAAGCTTTCAACTTTGGGCCCAACTTGCTCCATCAGCAACCGTTGGGACCGCTGCACCAGCGTATGGTCATCGGGGTCCTGGGTGGTGTTCAGCAGGACGCCAAAGCCCCCAGTATCTTCATAGGTCTGATGAATCTTCTCGGCGCACTCCGAGGGGTCGCCGACGATCCAGACATTTTCAATCATGTAGTCCACGTCCACATCTTCATCAGTCATCGAAGGATCATTCTTTAGATATCCTAGGATTCCCCCGGCTTTACGGTTTTTCCACTGGTGGTCTTCGAAGGGCTGGCCCAAGACGATACGGGCTTCCTCTCGGGCGGCCTCCGGGGTCTCACCGACGTAGATTTCCCTTCCCAAGCGCAGTTCGCTTTTGTCTGCGATCTTCCCGGTGCTCGCAGCGCCTTCTTCAACGATGTGCCAAAGGTCTGGGATGAAACGGTCGGGCAGGTTGCTCATGGGAATCCAACCACGTTCCCCTGCCATCCTGATACTTTCTGTATTAGGCGTTGAGGCGGCTACGCCGATGGGTGGATGCGGCTGTTGATAGGGCTTGAAATAGAGCCTGCGTCCCAGCTCCACCGACTGTTCCGGAGCGTGTACCTGATAGTATTTGCCCTCGAACCCAAAATGTCCGTCCTCGGCGGCCCACAACCCCAGGATCACTTCCAAAGCTTCCCGGCCTTGTTCCCGAACGTCGTCCATAGTGTCGTAATCGATACCGTAAAGCTGCAAATCTGTGGGCAGCGACCGGAACCCAATGCCCCAGTAGATGCGACCACGTGCCATATGATCCAACATTGCGATTCGGTGGGCGGTGTCAACCGGATGGTGCAATGGCAGCATGGTTACACCCGTGGCCATGACAATGTTCTCTGTCAGGGCCAATGCCCTGGCCATGAGCAACTCGGGCGCAGGGACGTTCTCCCAAGTCTCGGTGATATGCTCACCGATCCATGCCTCGGTGTACCCGAGCTGGTCCGCCTGTACAATCAACTCGATGTCACGGTCGTAGGAGTCTGCGTAAGACCGCCTGGGGGGATGCAAGGGCATCATGAACAGTCCGAATTTCATATTTGATCTCCGATTCTAAGTTTGCTGTCCGGTCGATGATTGACTAGAACCGATAACTCGGTCGGATTGTGGCACATTATCGCAGATAGCGACATCGCCGATCACCAGACGTGAATTTCTTACTGTTCTATTGGTTATTGAATATATGGTTTAATATCTCGTGTGGCTGCGGCAGTCGACATTGAGCCGTTGATAAGTACGAGGATTCCTACTCGGTCTCACACGAGAAACTCGCTGACCTGTAAGGACCATAAAACATGGCCTCCCAAAATAGAAAGGGAACCGTATCTCTGCGTCAAGTGAGCGGCTCAGCCCGCTCGAAAAAAGTTAGAATCGACCTGGGGGAAGAGGCTACATTTACCAGATTCCCGGCTCCAGTGAAAGTTGGTGACGCTTCTTACTTCTTGGTCCGGGGGCGGGACGGATATAAGCTGTTGTCTACGGTCTGTCCCCACCAAGGCGGAGAGGTGATGGACGAAGGCGACAATCTGTTCGTCTGCGATGGCCACGGTTGGCAGTATCATAAAACTGAAGGGACCTGCGAGGGCAAACCCGATTTCCGTATGAAGGCCTTCTTGGTTACGCTAAATGGAAACCATCTTATCGCCTTGGTACCCGACGAATAACCCGACCCAGGCGCCGACAGGCGAAAAGCGGGCAATCCTGTCTCTACGAGTATCGCGACGCATTTCCCCAATACGATCCAAAGGCCTCACCACACTAGGTGAGGCCTTTCAATTTGAACCGGTCGTTGGTCCGGGAGCCGCATGCTCTCGCGGGTTAACCGACCATATCGTAGCTGCGCAGGAGCTTGCCGGGGAGAGCGTTGGTACATTCGTTTTCCACGAAAGTTACAGTCCCATTTACGACTATGTAGCGGATTCCCGTTGGCTTCTGGACCAACCGCTTCTCTCCACCCGGGAAGTCGGTCTCGAACCGAGGTTTGTCGTACAGTAATCCCAGCTCGTCCATGTTGTAAATCATGATGTCGGCGAAATCTCCCACACGCAAAGTCCCTCGGTTCTTCATGTCGGAGAACCAAGCTGGGAGGGCGCTCATTTTTTGATGGGCCTGTTCCAGAGTCATGAGTTCCCTATCCCTGATCCAATGGGCCAGGAAATAGACCGGCCACACGCTGTTAACCAAAAACCGGGTGTGAGCGCCGCCGTCTGAAACCGAGATGTGGACGAAAGGGTTGGTGAGGCGATCGGCCCGGACTTCGTCACTTTGTGCCGCAGCCGGATGGGCAAACTCCGTCTCCAGGTCCTCGTCCAAGGCGATATCCAAAAAGGCGTCCAACGGATGTTTGCTTTCGGCTTCGGCGATGTCCGCGATGCTCAACCCCTCGTACTTGAGGTTGCGATCTAAAGCCACCTCGACCACTTGGACCTGCGCCCAATCGGTCCTGGGATGAGGGCGATCTAAAACGTCTCGCTTCATGCCTTCCCTGATACCATCTTCCGAGAGTTTGGCTATCCGTTCCTCCTTGGTGCCGACCAATGGTTGCACCCAATTGGGCATGTAATCGAACAAGTTGTACTCGGATAGCTTGAACTCGGCGACCGTCGGGACCGAACCTAGTTGTGCGAGAATGGGCAGCCCCTCTTTCCGCATCTCCTCCAGCCATTCATAGCCTTCTTCGTCACCCAATACCACATGGAGCGGACGGCCGCTGATCCTGACCATCTCCGCCAGCATGTCGCGTTGTTCCGGACGGTCATCTGAGATTCCAATGGTCCATCCGATCTGGCCGACTCCGAACTCGCTCATCACCTGAGCCAAGGCTAAGAACTCCTCCTTGGAGGCCACGTGGCTCGGTAGCCAGCTCCCGTCTTCGGGCCGGTCCTCCAGGTTCTTATCCGCGGATATGCCAAAAGCTCCGGCCTTCATGGAGTCATGCAGGATCTGTTTCATCTGATTCAACTCCGCTTCGGTAACGGAGGTCCGTTCCCGTGCCGGAATCATGCCCAGTACGTATCCTCGCAAGGGAGAAAAGGGCACCAGCGCCCCCACGTTGACCCCCAACCCTTGGCGATCCAGGCTGTCCATGTACTCTGGGAATGTCTCCCAGTCCCAGCGCATGCCTTGGCGCATCGACTCCAAGGGTATCGCCTCGATCCGGTTCATCATCCGCATGTTCAGGTCCCGGTCCTCCGGTCTGGTCGGAGCAAAGCCAAAACCACACTGGCCCACCGTGAGCGAGGTCACGCCGAACCACCCCGAAAGCGAGGCGTAGGGGTCCCAATTTAGTTGAGCGTCATAGTGGGTGTGAAGGTCTATCGCGCCCGGCGCTACTATGCACCCGCTCGCGTCCAACTCCTTGGCTCCCGACGCGGTTATCCTGCCGCTGACCATGGCAACCCTGCCGTCCCTGATGCCAACGTCCGCACGGATTTTCGGGAGACCGGTGCCATCGACAACGGTTCCTCCACGAATCACCAAATCAAATTCGGGCATTAGGAAACCTCCTAAATAATGATTGACCCGGGCTCATTCGAGTTTCGCCCACTGATCTGAGAGTTAGGAGTATAACTAGCCTGCTTTTGCCGAGCAACCACTATCTCTACCCCCGATAGATACGAGTTCAGGGTAGTTTGGCTGTTTTTCCGGAATTCTTCGTCATGCTGAGTCAGAGGAGGTTGCCGAGCCAAGTAGAATTTCGGCATGCCGGTACCGGAGATTCTCCTGCTTTATCGATGCTCACCCCACCGAATTCATTCTCGTACCTGCTATAGTATTGCCGCTCTCAAAGGCTTTGTGGAGCGTGCCGACCTGGACGGGGCCGACCTGTTCGAGGCCAACCTGTCCCGGGCCGACCTGGCCGGGGCCAGCCTGATCGCAGCCAACCTGACCGGGGCCAACCTGTCCGGTGCCGACCTATCCGAGGCCAACCTGTTCAAGGCCAACCTGATCGAGGCCAACCTGAACCGTGCCGACCTATCCGAGACCAACCTGGACGGGGCTAACCTGTCCGACGCCAACATGCCCAATGCCAACCTGACCGGGGCCAACCTGTCCCATGTCGACCTGCCCGGTGCCAACTTGGACGGTGTTATCGGTGCTGACTTTAGTCGCGCTAAAAACGTTCCACCTAAATACCTAAAAGATTAGGAATCGTCGAAGCCGGAAATCCCGGCAATCACAGTCCACAGTTCTAGGCTTAGTTCGGTGTTGCCGAAGAAGAACCCGATACAGTCGGAGGCTTCTTTTTGGCCATTCTGCCAAACACAGACCAATTTACAGACCAATTCACTTGGAAAGTGGTTTGGATTAGGTAGCCGTTCGGACAACCCTGCACGAAGAAATTTTGTCGCCCCTCTTTAAGTAAACAACCATCGCTACGCCATCGTTGTCGCCCCTGTTAGCACTGTGATGGACGACGGCTACCTCATCGTTCTCGTAGATGACTTCCAAATTATCTATAGCCATTTCTCCAGAAGAAGTCCAATCCAACGTCTCTTGTTTGCCTATATCACGTATGTTGGACACGAACCTGAAATCGTCGGTAAAGAACTCTCCGACTTTGCTGGAATCTTTATTGGCAAAGCCTTCCTGCCATGCCTTGAACACTTCGGAAACTGCAACCATTGGTATCCCTCCGATTAGCAAGATGGCGGGACTTTACTACAGTGACACCTAATCATCAAATCCTGATATCCCAGCAATCACCGTCCAAAGTTTCAGGCTGAGTTCAGTGTTCCCGAAGAAGAACCCGACAGCCGAACGCTAGGACCTTGATGCTCCGGCTGCCGATACCCCTATCCTCTACGTACCCCGCCCGGGTATGGTTCCTCGATGGGGGCAGTTTTACGCTTGGAAAATTCGGCGCGGAAAAAGTTCGTGGCCAATCCGTGGACATTAGCAAAGAAAAAGCCCCGCAGATTTCGGTCTACGGGGCTTTTTCGTGCCTAGAAACATGGTGCCGAAGGTCAGAGTCGAACTGACACGGGGTCACCCCCACCGGTTTTTGAGTTAGTCGCTGTGCGTACCACTAGACCTCACCAGCCCCTTTATGTTCCACAATCACGCCTGCAATGTACCAATGCGTTCCACCAGACCTCAGGAGACATTAACCCTTTGGGCGACGTTCTGGGCGACGGTTTTAGGCCTCACCAATCAACGAGGCAGGGCGAAATACCTCACGACGAAGATTTCCTTACTTCGGTCATCCAGAGCGGAACGTATTAAGGCGATACATTCCCGTCGCAAGATTGTGTCAACCTCTAACAACTTATCCGCCAGGACTTCAACTGCCGCCCAGTTGTCTTGCAAAATGACCCGCACCCGATGCCCAAGCCATTCCAGGTACGCGCTTAATTCGTTGTCATCCCGATTCTTGGTCAGCCACCCCAATGCCTCGACGGCGTGACCATTATCGATTCCTAAGCCCCAGGCGATGTGGTTGCCCACGTCGAGATGCTTTTGAACCCGGCCAGTCAATTTGCCGATTCTGTAAAATAATTGCTCCGCTTCCCCTCCAGCCAAATAGGTCATGGCGCGCCGTTCCATGATGTTCCGGAACTTGCTATCCACGGTTCTATACTCCGGGGGTTTTTTCAATGGCCGTGGCATGAATGCACAATGACCAACAGTAGTATCGTCGGGCACTATAGACACTTTCGTGAATGCTCGTTTCAAAGCAAATCCGGCTACCGCATGGCCAGCCTCATGATAGGCAGTGGCTTCCCGTTCTATATTGGATTCCATGGCCGGTTTCATAGCCGGGATTATAAACCGCAACCCTGGGGCGGCACAGTTAATCATCGAACCCAGAAATCCCGGCAATCACCGTCCACAATTCCAGGCTTAGTTCGGTGTTCCCGAAGAAGAACCCAACAGCCCATTCCAGCGGCTTGTCCAGCGATACCGCTAGGCCTTCAGCGACCACGTTGTTGGATTGCAAGACCCAGGAGCCGACGGGGCGCACCCAGAAGGTACGCCCGTCCACTAGGCCACATCGGCCAACTTTCGCACCCATGTTTCGATTCCGGAAACACTGATACCGGAAGGTAACAAAAGTAGGGTATCGGGAGATGGACTAGAGTCCAACCGCCCAGCAACTAACTCTCCAGGCATCCCGGTGGATTCAAATCAGTTCGATTGCCTGGTTGAGAAGGGTGGTTTAGTAACGGAGGTTCACCGGTGATGGCCAAAACCAGTATCACAGACCCGATCTGGGTCACAAAGATAGATCACCCGGGTCAACCTGGGAAAATCGGTGTCTCGATATGCCCGGGGAAGAAAAGCCCGTCTGTTTTCGGGGGGACGTGGGATAGAGACCTGGAGTTGGATCTGACGGCGATCCAACGTGATTTCGATCCAACGGCTATCGTCACCTTGATGACTGATGATGAATTGTCCGCTAATAAAGTCCCCAAGTTAGGACAGGCCGTCCTTGATCATGGGATGAAATGGTTCCATCTCCCGATCCGGGATATGAGGGCACCTGATGAGTCATTTAGTAGTGTCTGGACTGAGATAGCCCCTGATATTTTACAAATGATCAAACAGGGAGATAACGTACTGGTCCATTGCAGGGGCGGTCTGGGCCGGTCCGGTACGATAGCCGCATTGTTGCTGATTGAATTTGGTCTCCCTAACGGTCTGGCTATAGCTCAAGTCCGGATTGCACGCCCAGGTGCGATTGACATAGCGGAACAAGAAGAATACGTCCGTCGGTACGTTGCCTTAGGTCAACCAAGCTAGCGATTCACCGACTGTCTGAACTGCTCGCTGAGGCCGGCAGGCCGAAATCAATAGACCTGTTCCTTGAACTCACCGCCGGGTCAAGCATGAGTCGTTAATCCGAAACCCGAACTAGCTTTTGCATTGAACGTAGTTCACGCGGCGGATCCATATGCCGACCATAGTCGGTCCAAGAGACCTCGGCTACGTATATGTCTCCCTTGGAATCCACGGCGATTCCGTGAGGAGAATAAAATCGTCCCGGCTGTTCTCCATAACTTTCGCGTCCCACTCTGGCCAATACGTTCCCCTTGGTGTCCATTATTGTCACACGTGGACCAAGATCTGAGCCGATATCGTTGGTGGCAATTCCGCAGAAATACTCACCGATGTACACAAGTTCTTCACCGGACCTGTCGTCTATGCAGATCGCTGCTACCCGTGAAAGGTCTCCCCACTGGGTTTCATATTTTCCGTCTGAACTGAAGATCTGAATCCTGTGATTTTCACGATCCGCAACATACACCCATCCCTCGTTATCCACAACTATGTTATGGACGATGTTGAACTGACCTTTTCCGGTGCCCGATTCTCCCCAGGAAAAAAGAAGTTTTCCTGCGGGGGAGAATTTGTGGACCCTAGCGTTGGAATAACCGTCGGCTACGTAGAAATCACCAGTCCGTTTGTCGAAGGCAACGTGTGCGGGTACGCAAAAAGGCTCACCACTCATTTTAGGGCTCGGCTGATTTGGAGTACCTAGAGTCATGAGCAATTCGCCAGTAGGTGAGAACCGCCTAACCGTGCTGTCTCCGTTATCCACACAGAAGACGGTATCATCCGGCGCGATAGTCACACCGTGAGGGTTTGTGAAAACTCCTTCTCCCCAAGTCCGCAAGATGTCCCCATCGGGATTCAATACAATCATCGGGCAGGTTCCGCGGTTGAACACGTAGATTTGATCCCTCGAATCCACGGCCACCGCAGTACCTTCCTTGTATTGCCAACCTTCCGGGAGTTTACCCCAATTGTCGCCGGATGCTCTGAACTGGAAACTGTTTTCGCCGAGAATCACCGGACTGGTGTTCTCGCCGCTGAATCCGTGGCCGTCCATCCGTATGCCAAACTCCCAATCTTGTTCCCTCTCAGCCAATTTCTCCACCTCCCATTTCAGCCATTAAAGGCCGTGGTATAGGTCTGCCAAGCGGCCGATATTTTGACCACGGATCCAGTATAGTTCACCTTCCGGACATTCATTAGTTTTAGAGAAAAGTCTGCGACCAACACCTCGTGCGTGCTCACTGCGTAGTTCGACTCTGCTCCATCCCCCACTCCGAGTCTCCCGTTGTTACGGGTTCCCCCAGGTTGAAGAGCGGTAGAAACTCGGGCTTGGGTTTAAATCCGAGAACCAGTCCCTGGGCCATTTCCACATATACGGCGTCCAGCATCATGCTCAGCAACTGATGGCGGTCCTCCAGCGTCGCGCCCCCCCAGGCCTCCAACAACCCTTCTACGTGGTCCCCGTAGCGTACGACCTCGTCATCGACCGAGACCCTGGTAGCGTCCAGCGCGGCTTTGGTTAAAGCGGACTCTTGCTGGTACTCCCTTCGGTCTATGTCGCCTTCCCGGTACTGGACACGCCAGGACGGTACCAGCGTGGAAGGCGTAGAACTACGGGTTAGTAGATTCGAAATGGAAGAACCGTCGGGTCTGACTGAAATCCCTCAAGCGCCATCTCAGCTAGTTTGACAACCCAAAACCGGACGCGTAACTTTAAGCCCACACGCCAGGGCCTTTTGTTCACGCCCGATACCGTGGCCAAAACTCGAATGATTTAGGAGACTGACATGGGTAGGATTCCCGCAGCGACCAGAGAGACAGTTCCCAGCGGTCAGGCCGACGCTTTTGACCAGCTTCTTGCCGGCGCAGGCTCGGTGCCCTTGGTCGGACCCGGCTCGATATTCTGGCACGTCCCCAAGGCGCAGCAATTGGTCACAGCCTTGAACCAATACCTGCGCAACGATTCGTCTCTGTCCAACAAGGTCTTGGAACTCGCCATGCTGGTCACAGCTCGCGAGAATGACTGCATGTACGTCTGGAACGCCCATGCCGCCGCCGCCCGGGCAGCCGGAGTGCCCGACGCCGTGGTGGACGCCCTTAGAGACCGCAAAGAGCTCCCGGCGCTGGCCCCCGACGAAGCAGCCGTCATCAACTACGGCCAAGAGTTCTACCGCACGCACCGGGTGAGCCGCGGCGCGTTCCAATCGGCGATCGAGCAATTCGGCAAGCAAGGCTTAATCGAACTGACGCTGACCATGGGCAACTATGCCCTTATCGCCATCGCGGTCAACTCCTTTGACTCCGAGCTGCCGGCCAACCGCACCGAACCGGTGCTGCCCGTCTAACCCGATCGAGGAGGGAGTTGTCATGGCGGTCGAACCGTTCAAGATACAGGGAATTTTCTTTCCTACATGGACGGCCTGTCACCGGAGGCCCCAGACAAACTCAAAATGCTGTGGTTTAGTCCTTCCTCAGGGGCCACAGTTCGCCAACACGGTGGCCCTTTTCTAATCCTCTATGCTGGAGGGGTCAATCATCTCGTAGAACTCGATGTGTTGACTCTCCAGTAGGGGTCTGTACTGAGCTGCCGGTTCGTACACTTCTGAGGGTATGTTGTTCCCAGGTCTGCTTGGAGACATTATCTGGTCGTCGTGCCATTCGAGGATGACAATGTTTGTTTCACCGGGAAGGGTGTATCCGTTGTATGAGACTGTGAACTCACCCCTGTGACCGGCGTCCTGATAAATCTTGGCCTGCTTATAAACGAGCTTGGCAACGTTTGCTGCCTCTCCTGGTTTTGTTCTGTATACCCGCCTAATCTTGTACATCTACGGCTCCTTACTGGGACTATGGACACGGGTGTGGCTGTCTGAAGCCGCTCAGGACGGTTCATCTAGAAGGAGTTTAGCATCAGCGCCTGGCAGACAACCTTGATGAAGCCAGCTCAAATTCGTTGGAACTGTGAAGAGCAGTTTCGTTATA
>Ga0208329_1000132_pt1 | contig 16860 bp, 14 predicted proteins | sample DeeseametaMP2053_FD_184177 | JGI IMG/M metagenome (GOLD analysis project Ga0208329, IMG submission 184177) | Marine microbial communities from the Deep Pacific Ocean - MP2053 (SPAdes) | ecosystem: Environmental > Aquatic > Marine > Oceanic | place: West of Cabo San Lucas, Mexico, North Pacific...
GTATTTGAGGACTTAGGCCGAGTCTGTTGTCTGATGCTGGTTGGTTTGCTTGCTCTGCTTGAGTCTGTAGCTTTCCCCGTTCATCTCCAGGATGTGTACCCGGTGAGTAAGGCGGTCCAGTAGCGCGCCGGTCAGCCGTTCCGAACCAAAGACCTCGGTCCACTCATCGAAGGGCAGGTTGGAGGTTACCAGCGTCGAGCCCCGCTCGTAGCGCTGACTGAAGACCTCGAACAGCAGTTCCGACCCGGTCTTGGACAGGGGCACGAAGCCCAGTTCATCGATGATCAGCAGCTTCAGGCCGGCCAGCCGCTTCTGCAACTGCAGCAGACGTCTTTCATCCCGGGCCTCGATGAGTTCGTGTACCAGGGCCGAGGCGGTGGTGAATCCCACGCTCAACCCTTTCTGACAGGCGGCAAGACCCAACCCCAGGGCTACATGGGTCTTGCCGGTACCGCTGTTGCCCAGGGCGATGATGTTCTCCCTCCGGTCTACGTACTCACAGCGGGCCAACTCCAACACCAGGGGCTTGTTCAGGGAGGGAAGGGCCAGGAAGTCGAAACTGTCCAGGCTCTTTACGGTGGGGAAGCGGGCCTGCTTGATGCGCCGTTCCACCATGCGCTGCTCCCGCTCGATGATCTCTAGCTCCGCCAGTCTTAGCAAGTATCCGGTGTGGGCCACTCCTTCCTGGGCGCACTGACGGGCCACCTTATCGTACTCACTGAGGAAGGTAGGCAGCTTCAAGGTCTTGAGATGATGGGCCAGCAGGATTTGAGGGGTCGCGCTCATGAGGCTCCCAGCAGGCTCATGTAGGCGCTGACCGGAGTGATCGCAACCCGGGCCCGTGGAAGGTAGGGGTAGTCCGCCAGGTCCAGCTTCGGGGGACGGTGTTCGATACGGCACAGGAGCAGGTGCTTGAGCGCACCCTGGCCAATGGTCCCCAGGCGCAAGGCATCCTTTACCCCCTGGTGGACTTCCTGCTGGCTGAAGGTCTCCATCAGGCGTAACACCTGGACGTACTCCCGCTTCCCACGCTTACCCATGCGGGACTCCAGGAGACGGCGCAGGGTATCGAACTCTCGGGGCAGTTCCCATCCCGCCAGGGGCGCCGCCTGGTCCAGGGCTCCCACCTTGAGCTCGATCAAGGGGAGATAGTGGATCGGATCGTAGATGAAGCCGCCCTTTTCGTAGGACCGCCGGTGACGGGCGATGACCTTCTCTCCACAGCTTATTACAACCTGGTGGACGTAGCCCCGGATCAGCACCTCCCGGTGACCGTAAAGGACCGGCACCGAGTAGTCGTTGCCTTTGTAGCGCACCAGGGAAAGGGAGCTCACCCGGCCGGCTTGCTTGTCCGAGGCATCGTAGGGTGTCTGGGGCAGCTTAATCATCGTCTCCCGTTCCTGCTCCAGCCGCTCCCCAACGGTCAGAATGTGTCCTTTCACTAGCAGGTCCAACCGCTTCCGGCATTGGGCATCCAGGTAGGCGTTCAGGGCCTCGAAGCTCTCGAAAGAAGGTAGGGGAACGAAGAGGTTGCGGCGTATGTAGCCCACCAGACTCTCCACCTTCCCTTTGTCGTTGCCTTTGCCCGGGCGGCCGAAGCGGGTGTCGAACAGGTAGTGGGACAGCACCTCACTGAAGACCCTGGTAAGCTTTCGCTTCCCGTTTCCCAGGATCCGTGCCACCGCCAGCTTGGTGTTGTCGTAGAGCATGCTCTGGGGCACCCCTCCGAAGAAGGAGAAGGCCCAGTTGTGGCCGTCACAGAAGGCTTCGGTGGTCTCCGCGGGATAGGCCTTGACGTAGTAGGCGTCGCTGTAGGGCAGGTCCACCACCAGGTAATGGGCTTTACACAACGCCCCATCGATGATCACCTGGGCCTCGCCAAAGCCTGTCCTGAGCTTGCCGAAGGATCTCCCTGGCCATGACCTGGAGGATGCACCAGGGGTACGAACATCTCCCGGGTAGAAGTTCGACGCTGGCGCACGTAGTCCTTGACTATGGTGTACTGGCCACCGAATCCGTGCTCCTCTTTAAGGCGCTGGAATATCCGCTTGGCGGTGTGCCGCTGCTTCTTGGGTCTGTCCTGGTCCGACTGGAGGATCTGGTCGATAACGGCGGTATAGGGGTCTAGCTTCGGCCGGTGTGGGGGCTGCTGGCGCTGGTAGCCGGGTGGCGCCGAGTACTCCAGCATCTTGTTGACCGTACTCCGGTGCAGATCGAACACCCGAGCTACCTCACGGACGCTCATTCCTTCTACGAAGTGGGCCCGGCGAACTCTCCGGTATAGATCCACGATGTACATCCCTCCGGCCTCCCCTCCCAGCTATTACTCTTAGCTTAGAGAGAAGACCTCGGGCGGTACAATTTTAAACCGCCACCGATGCGGCAGTTTTACCGCCCCTGTGGCACATTATTACTCCGCCGTTTACACTTTTACATGACCCCGATGGGCAAACTGTTAGCGGGTTTGCCCCCAGGGGGCCGGGTCGTTAACCTTTGGCCGCAATTAGGATAGTTGTGGCCTGTCTCGCGCTAAGTCGTCTACAATGCCGGGGATATGGAGTAACGCCGTAAAGATCCAAACGGAATGAGGGAAGTATGCCTTATTACATGTATGTTGCATTGCAAGAGGATGACAAAATATTGGTCCACGCCATAGAGCCGCAAACGGGAAAGCTAACCCCTCAGGCTGAGGTCTCCATTCCCGGCGGGCCGTTCACAATGGCGATCAGCCCGGACCGGAAGTTCCTCTACGCGGGATGCCGCGATACGCCACAACTAGCCAGCTTTCAGATCGAGCAGGACAGCGGAGGGCTCACCCAAAACGGTACGATACCCGTCGAGGGTTGGCCCGTTTATATAGCCACGGATCGCAAAGGCAAGTTTGTGCTGTCGGCCTATTACCAAGGCGCCCATGTTGGGGTGCATCCGATCGGCGCTGATGGATCGGTTGGGGACCCACCCATCGAATGGCTGGCCACGGCGACCGGGGCCCACGCGATGCAGACCGACTCGACCAATAGTTACGCGTTTGTGCCGCACATCGCCGGCAACGGACCCAACGCCATCTTCCAGTTTAAGTTCGATGAAAACACCGGTCATCTCACCCCAAATTCGCCTGCCAAGGTGGAGCCGGAAGAGTTTCTAGGCCCGCGCCACTTCTGTTTTCACCCCTCTTTGGACGTCCTGTACTTTTCCAACGAACAGGACTGTAGTGTAACCGGCTATCGGCTGGACACCGGCAATGGAACGCTGTCAGCGTTTCAGACCATAACGACCCTGCCGGAAGGTTACACCGAGCGGAACACCTGCTCTCAGATTCAGGTCTCTGCGTCAGGTCGGTTCCTTTACGCTCCCAACCGGGGGCACGACAGTATCGCCTGTTTTTCGATAGATACCGCCACCGGGCAGTTGACCGGCAACGGCATCGTTGGCTCCGAGGCGAGACCCAACGCGTTGTGCCTTGGCCCTCAGGACAGATTTCTCTACTCCGCCGGCCAAGAATCGGGCCGCATGGCGTCGTTCAGCGTCAACTCTGATTCAGGAAAGTTGACCCCTCTTGAGACCTATCCGTTGGGAAACGCTCCGGTCTGGGTGTCAATCACCGAGTTGCCGGGATAAGTAGGCAGATGGGAAAGAGGCGAAGAAAATGGACAAACAGGAAATCAATCAATTCTTAGCAGGCATAAAGATGGCCGTAATGGCGACCATTAATAAAGATGGATCGCCTCATCTTTCACCCAATTGGTACTACTACGACGGGGACAAATTGATGTTCGTCACAACAAAGGAGCGCCTGAAATTTTTTAACCTGAGACGTGACGACAGGATGTCCGTCTGTGTATATGAACCACCCCTTGCTTCAGATTACGTGGTATTTCAGGGTCGAGCGACGGTCGATGATGGAGATATTTGGGACGATGCCCGCAAGGTTATCCAGCGGTATGTGGAGGCCGATCAGGTTGACGGGTATGTAGAGCGTTGGAAGACCCAACCCCGGGTCCTGGTGAAGATAACGCCGGACAAGGTTTACACTCGGTCATGAGAGTGACCTTGGGTTCTAGTTGAAGATTCACGTGGATTCCGGACACGACGGCGCCTCTGGCCGGTTCGACCGGCTGAAAGAAGTGGCCCTTGAATATGCTTTCACTCTGAAAGTGTTTGGGTTGAGCAAGACGGCTTACCCGACTGGCGCAGATTAAGGTTAAATTTATGCAAGATGGAGGAGATTTCTTTGACTGCATTGACTGACAACATGACGTTCGGGACCTTTATGGCCCCTTTCCACCGGGTAGGTGAGAACCCCACCTTGGCCCTGGAGCGTGACCTTGAGTTGATCGAATGGCTGGATGATCTGGGATTCGACGAAGCCTGGATCGGCGAGCACCACAGCGGGGGCTGGGAGACTATTGCATCTCCCGAGGTATTCATCGCCACCGCAGCTGGCCGGACCCGCCACATCCGCCTGGGTACCGGCGTAGTCAGTTTGCCCTACCACCATCCCTATATGGTGGCGAACCGGATGGTGCTGCTGGACCACCTGACCCGAGGACGAGTGATGCTCGGCGTTGGGCCCGGAGCACTGGCGTCCGACGCGAATATGTTTTGTATTGATCCGGAGCGCCAACGGGAGATGATGGACGAATCGTTGGGGGTGATCATGCAGCTCCTGGACGGCTCCGAGCCGGTAACTTGCGAGACCGATTGGTTCAAGTTGAAAGATGCGACACTACAGCTCCGGCCCTATCAGAAGCCGACTTTGCCGGTGGCCGTTGCCTCGGTCCAATCGCCTGCCGGCGTACTTCTAGCAGGCAAGCACGGCGTCTCGGTAATCTCATTAAGTGTGCCTCGCGATGCCATCAGAAGCACCTCGTTGAAAGACCAGTGGAGCATCGCAGAGGAAACGGCGGCCGAGCACGGCCAAACCGTGCGCCGTGAGGACTGGCGGCTGTCCGTTGGGTGTCATCTGGCGGAAACCCGAGAACAGGCATTCGAAGATATCCGAGTTGGAGCCGGCCGTGTGGTGACCGAATACACCGGCGGGACCAACGGCAACCCGATCCCTGACGTGCCCGCCAATGAAGTGGTCGACTATATGGTGGAACACAACCAGTGGATCGTGGGAACCCCGGACGATTGCATCGCCGGCATAGAACGCCTCCAAGAAGCCAGTGGTGGGTTCGGCGGACTGCTGTTGCGGGCAGAGGACTGGGCGCCTCGCGACAAATTGCACCGGAGTTACGAGTTGATGGCTCGCTACGTCATGCCCCGCTACCAAGGTAGCCTCACGGGAATCATAGATTCCCAGCAAAGGTCTGCCAGCATGAAAGACGCGCTCCAAGCTAACCGAAGGGCCGGCTTGAAACGAGCTACCGATTCATACTTGGCAGGGAGCCGTTAATCTTTAGACAACGGGCGTCAGGCATTTTGCCTGGAAACAACAACATAAAGCGGAGGCTCTGATGGTACAAATAGTAACGGTCTACCCTGGCTCAGACGGCGAGTCACTTCTTTTTGACGTATCCACAGATCAATTTGCCGAAATCATCAAGCATATCGGAGATGGCCCTACCAGGCTGAATCAAAACCAGTCACCGTCAGTCGATGACTACCACAACGCTTCACGCATCCAGTATGTCGTGCACTTGGAGGGTATTTCCGAAATTGAAGTGGCCGATGGGACAATCAAACGCCTCAATCCGGGCGATATTCTCATCGCACAGGACACCACTGGGCATGGTCACATCACCCGAGGGATCGGCCAGGGGATTCGGGTCTCAATGAATGTACCATTGGAAGAAGGGCCGTGGCTCCCGAAGGGGTGACGCATATGACCACTCCGATTAATCCGCGTAGCCGCTTTAACCAAAGCCGCGCTGGACGCTACCAGGGTCTCGGACGATGACGAGGTCGTACGCTACGGGGACCACATAGAAGGGCTGTTGGAGGCCTGAGGGGCGGCGCCGCTGGAGGAGCGCCACCAGTTACTGAGCATTATGCTGGACGACGTATATGTAGACATGGTCCAGGGACTGGTACTCGGACTTAAGCCTGAGTTTCTACCGCTCTTCAACCTGGGTGAACCCGTAACAACGGGAGACTCGGAGTTAGTTACTGGGAGGATGGAGCAGAGTCGAACTACAACTGAAACACGGGTTGGTAGCGTTGGTGTTAATGGGTTGGCCGATTGCCACGTCATCGAAGAATCAAGAATAGACTGGCGCCTGCCATTCCAGTAAAAAGCAGAATCGGGACTACCGGAATGGAATCGTGTTCAACCTGTATCATGGCTAGTGAATCAGCGTCTTGCCCAAAAATGTTATTCCGCAATACCAGGTCCGTATTTTCCTGCAGTTATCAACCCTTTCCAGCGAAAGCAATCATCCGGGCGAAATTCGTTCGACTTCGATTCAAAATCCGGTAAACGGTAGGTTAAATTTACGGCGTCAGTTTGGTGATCTATGACGGTAAATGATAGTCCCAATTACGTATTGCAAATCACCGACTCAGTTACGACCCGAAAGTGCGCGGTTCGTCTGAACCCAGAAGATGCATCCCTACCATGGGAGCTATTACTCGAGCGATACCTGAAATCCCCTCCGATTGAGGAGTTGCTCGAAAGTCAGCGTATCACCCCTGAATCCGCCCAAAGATTGTGCGAGATCCAAGACTTGACATACATCAGCGATGACGATGGGCGGCTCCATGACCTATTTCCTGGCACGAACATCAAACAAGGCGACCAAACCTTAGCAGCCGGAATGGTTCCTAAATTGGGACTCGGGCGTACCGGTCAGATCGAGGTTGATGTAATCGACCTAACGTTGGACCGCTGGAATGTTGGCTATAGCCGCAACTTAGTAGGTTTCAAGAAGAGGCGGTGGCGAAAGGATGAGTCCGCCTATCTGGGATTTATCAGGTCAGCGGTCGAGCGTGACCACAGTTCTTCAACCACCGACTCTATCCTTGAACTAGATTCTGAGGAAGACAGGCTCAATTTGCTCCGGTCCGTATCTGAACGGATCTGGGAAGCTGATTTTGAGAGTTACTCGCGTTTCACTGGTCAAAAACTCATCTTCAAAACGGGTGATGAAACTGTTCTAAATATCATCGCAGGGGGAGGCGGCATCTGCTCGGAAAAAGTCCAAGCACTGAAATTCCTCACAGACAACTTGGGTTATGAGTCAGAGTATCTTCTAGCCGGTCCCAATGCCGAAAAACCGATTCCAGAAGAAAAATTGAGGGAACTCCTCACAACCTTCGAATTCGATTTTTCAAAACGATATATGCGCTATTGGGAGCACATGGCGTTGCTGTATCATCTTGACGGCTCCGACATCGTCGTGGACGCCACGAATGGAAATATACCTTTCATATTCCTAGTCGGGCCCGATGTCGACAAGATGCTAAATCGCCGAGACAAAGTTCCGGTATCGGTGAGGATGTCACTGAATACGGAGTCTTTTTATTATCATCGGGTGACTCAAGACATTCCTGAGGACCTGCTCAACGCGTTGGAGGGTTGGATCCCAGAGGCTGACTTGATAGAGGTGTTTGAAAACGAATTAGGCCTGTACATCTCGGAGAGATTTTTCGTCATGCCGCTCGTTTACAAGAACCGAAAAGAGTTCTTAGGCTTGGAACGCCGATATAAGACCGCTTGCGAAAGAGTTGGCCTACATTGTGCAATCGACGAGGAATGGAATCTCGATTCTGAGATTGGTCAACAGTTTGTCAAGCAGCACCCCTTCGCTAGTTGGCAAATTATGGCGTGCGAGGAGCACTTGCTGTTCCGATACAATGAGAGCGAAGGTCAGGATCACAAAGCTGGCATCGTGGTAGTCGATCTACAGGGTTGACCTTGTAGACCGGTCTGCCACCAATTATTTACAGTTATGCGGTATCCAATTTAACTGGTAAAGAACCACCGAGCTTATTACAGAATGATTGAACTGATTTTACAAGGAATCTACCGCGCCCGGCGGAGGAAAAGGCTCGGCGGCGGCGTAGTGGTGTTCGCTCTCCTCGTCAGCATCGTTGGGAATGCGATGACGTTCTATCTATTTGAACGAGGGATACGCCCGGAATTAACTGTTGGAGATAGCTTTTGGTACAGTATGATATCGATTACCACCATCGGATACGGTGATCTATCCGCTACAACTCTGGGAGCCAGGATCGGGACGATCCTTTTTATCACAATTTTGGGTCTAACTGCGTTCACGGCTTCGGCGGGCATGATAATCAACTGGCTGATCGAGTTGCAGATTAGGGAGCGTTCCGGCGAGGGGAGGCTACATCTGAAAAACCACATCTTGATAATCAACTACCCCAATGAGTCTCGAGTACGCAACATCATCGAGGAATTCACATCGGACTCGAGTCATGAACATTACGATATTACCCTCGTAACTGACCAGCTGGAATCGATGCCTTTCAAACGCCACAACCTCCATTTCCTTCGCGGTTCGCCCCTGGAAGCGGAGACCTATAGTAGGGCGGCGGTCACTGAGGCCCAGAAAGCAATCATATTAAGTACCGGTTACGACGACCCAAACAGTGACAGCATCGTATCCTCCGCGGTTTCAGTGCTACACCGTTCAAATCCTAATATCATGGCCACGGTGGAATGTATAAATCCCAGACATGCGGTGCTCTTTGAGGGTATGAAAAATACTTCCCTGGTTTTCCCGCTACAGATGGCCAACAATCTTCTGGTGCAGGAGTCTCAGGATCCAGGCGTAAGCCTGGTGGCCCAGGTCATAACCAGCAACAAAATGGAGGGCACCCTGCTGAGCATTCGCCTGGGGGACATACCGAACCACCAAGTCTCCTATCCGGAGCTCGCAAAAAACATGTTGGACCGCGATGTGAACGTAGTGGGGATCGTACGCGACGGGACTGTGCATCTCAGGTTCACGGATCTTTTTCCTTTGAAAGACGACGTGCTTGTGTATATAGCGTCATCTCGGCTGGAGTGGAAATCAGTTGAAAACACGCTGGCCTCGGTGGCCGGCGAGGTCAGCCGGGGGACCTAGGTAGGTCGGAATTGAACCCAACGAAAAGCAGCACCAAAATGGCTAAGTTCCAATTCGTAGATTGGCTCGAGGGCATTTCGCGTTTCGTCCGCAGTAAAGATCGGTCGTCTGACCGATCAGAAAGAACCCGTCTCCATCAGATTCGGCGTCACGACTTCACCTGTTTTTCCGACGCTCAATTGCGGGAAAAGATGACTTCTCTTGCCCGGAATACCGGAGCGGATCTAGGTGAAGATGATCTCCCTGAAGTGTTCGCCATCGTCAAGGAGGCCATCAGCAGGCGTGAGGGAGCATGGCGATTTTTCGACTCGACGATCAAGGACCAAAAACTCCAAGCCATCCACGAACTGGCGCTCAGCGTTTCCCAAACCATTGATTATCACAACGCTGTGAGCGATTCGGCACCTATCATCAGCCATTGCTGGGAGAGCTTCAACAATTCAATTGCTCCGATTTTGGTCCGCCAAGGATTGGAATCCTGGGAGCAGACTTTGGCCGGGGCGGCCCTCTATGTGAATCAACGGAGCCAGGTCGAATACGGGGCGGAGATTCATCTGCCGGCCTGCTTCTACCAGACCCTCCGGATTCATGACGAGGGAAACGAATTTGTTTTTGAGGTTACCGACGAGCAGATTTTGGCCGGCCTCGTGATGTACCAAGGGAACATCGTGGAGATGAACGCCGGCGAGGGCAAGACCATTGCCGCGGCATTCCCCGCAGTGCTTCACGCGGTTCAAGGAAGAACAGTGCACGTGATCACTGCCAACGATTATCTGGCCGGTAGAGATGCCGAGTGGCTGGCTCCAGTATTCGAGTCTCTTGGGCTAACGGTGAGCGCCGTTTTGGAGGTCATGGACGAACCGGAGCGGCGAATCGCCTATGGCAAATCGATCGTGTATGGCGCGCTTAGGGAATTTGGGTTCGACTTCATGCGGGACAATCTGAAATTGTCATCTGCTGAAGTGGTCCAACAGGACTTGAATGTTGCCATCATAGACGAGGCCGATCATGCATTGATCGATGAAGCTAATATACCTTTGATCATCGCCGGTGGCGCGGGTGAAATCCCAAAGATACCCGCCAAGCTCCGGACGACAATCGAGCGCTTGGTTAAGCACCAGCGGTCCGCGGTCTCCGCACTAGAGAAAGAGATGGGAATCCACGAACCTAGCTCAGACGCCCGGCTGGAGATATTGGCTAAGCTCTATCTCGCCGATCCGGACAGTGCCGTGTTGCGGCAAGAATTGTCGTCTGATCCCAAGGGGCTCAAACGGGTGATTCGGGTTATCTCCGAGTATCGCGTTGACGAAGAATATGAGTACCTTACCGGCGGTCTTTATTACTGGATCGACAACGACGGCAGGTCGCTGTGCTTGACCGAGAGAGGTCAGGATTTTGTCGAATCGTGTTTGGGTCCGATGTTCGAAGATGCGGCTGATATAGACCGGCTAAGTAGTTCCCATGCCGCTTCTGGTCTTTCATTAGCCTCACGCAGAAAAGAGATCAACGAACTTGATCGGCAACTCGCTCGGCGGCAGAACCGGATGCACCAGATTCTGCGAATGATCTGGGGATACGCACTGCTCAAAAAGGACGCGGATTACCTGGTGAGAGACGATCAGGTGGTATTGATCGACAAGTACACAGGCAGAGGAAGACCTGATACTCGTTACCACTTTGGGCTGCAGGCCGCACTGGAAATAAAAGAGGGCGTTCCGGTACAGCCGGAACACGAAGTCCTAGGGCAAATTTCAGTGAGGGGCTTCATCTCTCATTACTCCACCGTGTGCGGAATGACGGGGACTGCCATTTCCTCCAAGAGCGAGTTTAAGAGGACTTACGGTCTGGATGTTATTCCCGTGGCTCCCAGCAAGCACGTCAGACGCGCGGACTTGGAGCCTAGGATGTACTTTAGTAAGCGAGACAAATTCGAGGCTATGTTGGACGAGGTCCGGCTCTGCCGGCTGGTCGGTAGGCCAGTCCTGATCGGCACGCATTCTATCGATGAATGCGACGCCATCTCCCAAATATTGACCAGCGACGAAATAGATCACAATCTACTCAACGCCGCCAACGACCTCGAAGAGGACCGAATCATTCACGAAGCGGGCCTTTTAGGTTCGGTGACAGTGGCCACTGACATGGCGGGTAGAGGAACTGACATCATCTTGGAAGTGGGATTGGACCGCCAAATCACAAGCAACTACATCAGATTGGTAGGCCAATTGCTGAACGATGGCGCTGGCGTCGTTACACTTAAATGTCCCACCGAACAAGCAGCAGAGATTCTGTTGTCGGCCATCAGCGCCATTGACCTGGGTTTCGAAGTTGTCACTAACAGTAAAGACCGCGGGATCGAAGTCGTGGTGCAGGCACACGATAGACCTGCGGAGGAACGCAAGATCTCCATTGATTTTGGTCTTGGCCTGTTTGTGATTGGCGCAGAGGCCAGTGATAACACGAGGGTCGACCGTCAGCTCATAGGGCGGAGCGGGAGGCAAGGAGCATTTGGAACTTCGCAGTTCTTCTTGTCCGCGGAAGATTACCTCCTCAAGGATGCCGGCCCAGCTTCATCGGCGATGGCGGACACAGGGATAGACTCGGCCGGCCGGACTTTCCTAGACGGCGCGCCACTGAATCGCCATCTCGAAAAACTCCAGACAAATGCCGAAAGGGATGCTGAGTCGCGTCGCGCGAGGATTGAGGAATACACCAGGGTTTTCGAAGCCCAGTCTTTTGCCTACTACCGTAGCCGAAAGGAGATTCTTTGCGTGGAGGACTGCGAGGCCTTTATCGCCGCCTTGGTGGCCAAAAAGGCAGCCCAACTGTCACAGAAGTACTTCCCGGAGAACCAGGTTGATGACTATTCAAATCAGTTCTCAGACCTGAGCGAGGAACTATACCTGGATTACAACGTTTCAGCTGGCGCTCTACACGGCATAGACCTCAACCTGATCGAAAACGGAATCGCCGAATTGCTCAATAATCGGATCGACCAGACAAGGGAGAGGTTTACCAGCAGCGACTTCAGCAAGTTGAGCACTCTGCTGTATCTGCAAACAAGCGATGAGCTATGGAAAGAACATATCTCCTACGTCCAAAGCCTGATCTTAAGCACCCAGTTGTGTGGCGCTAATGGGAGAGGCGACATGGCTGCATTCACACTGACAAGCTTTGAGTCATATGAGCTTTTTCAAACCCGTGTCGTGGATTCATTCTTGCCGAGATTAGTTGGATTCCCTAGCCCGCCCACAGGCGGGCTGCAGCCGGCAACGGTAGAGCTTTTCCAGGATGTGACCCAGATCTTGGCTTGATGGCCGTTCGGACCTTTGACCCAGACCGATCTTTTTAAAAGGGGAATGAGGCATGGTTAAACGAAAAAAAATGGGAATGTCGCTTATCCTGGGCTCCACCATGATGGTGGCCGGCCCCGTTTTAGCCGGATGTTCCACCGGAGTGAGTGCGGATGATTGGGCCGCCACCGAGGGAGCAATCGGTAGGATAAACATGGACGCGGTCCAAGAAGCTTTCGAGAAATCCCAGAGTGTTGAGGAGTTCGAAAATCGCCTGAATGAGATCTACGAAGGCGACGGTATCGTGTTGATCCGGGCCAAAGAAGAAGGCGGGAAACGCATCATTGAAGCCTTTGAAGACCTGGATAAAAATAGTGATTTAGACCCAGGGAAAGATGATCTGCTGTTCACCATCACGAATGAAAATGATACCAACGAACTACGAGGACACGGCTCGAACAGACATCACAGCGCGTTTGGGGGCGGCGGGAATTTTCTCTTTACCTACTTGATCTTCTCGTCAATCTCGCGGGGTGGCTACGGTTACTACACACCTCGTTCCCGGGTGCCACAGATGGAGACGAATCGGACTAACTATCGTAATTCGACAAATTATTCGGGCGGGCCTGGTGGCGGGCAGGTCGGAAAAAACTCCCAGTATTACAACAAACAGAGCTCAGCCAACCGAAGCGCCTACTCCAGCGCCGGCCGCCAATTAAGCCCAGCCAGGCAGAGCTATATCGGAAACCAGAAGTCCAGCGGGGCATTTAAGACCAGCAGAACCGGGGTCAGAAGCAGCTTTGGAAAGTCTGGAGGGAGAAGTGGAGGAGCGAGGGGGGCCGGTGGCGGACAGGTGGTCATTGGTAACGTAAGGTAGTCGCTCACCTGCCTTGGGGAGTTTCAAATAATGGCTGTACAACATTCCAAATATCAGAAGGCCTTAGCGGATTTCTCCATAGACTACGATCCCGCAAAGGCCTTCTACGTTAAGCATCTTCCGTTCATTTTCCAAGTTTCCCTGGGAGAGATGCCACTTGAAGACGCATTTTGGGTGGAGCTAGGGCCCGAATACGCCAACTTCCGCCTAGGGGATTTCCTCGACATAGCCTTTCCTCGGAATAAACGGCAACAATCAAAGATTAGCTCGATGCTGGACGTTAAAGAAAATCCAGACCTTCCGGATATGTATATTGCGTTGCTGGAAATATTCGCAGAGTGGCGTGACGGTAAATGCTCTCTTAATTTCTTTATCAACCAGGGCCCAGAGATCAAACTAACCAACCGGCTAGACGATTATCTCAGTCTGATGCAATCGCCGGAGCATCGGATCGCAGAGACTGCGTTATTGGACCTGGTGATCGACCAGAACCTTGACGTTCTGGATTATCTGACCACCACTGGCTACATCAAGAACAAACAGACGACGATAGAGTTCATGCAGGCAAATATGCTGATGTACTTTCTAGAAAAGCATCACTACAAACTTTTAGTAGCGCCAATCGATGACATCGATAAAAACCTCACTCCCATTGCCCGGAAACTCGCATCCGTAAACCTAATTACACCAACCGATACAGAGCCCATATTCGAGATATCAGAGGAAGGTAGACAAGCGATAGGGCAAACTATTGCGGAGACGGAGACCTTCATCCATCAATACGACGTGTTTAAAGACGTGTACTACGATTCTGCAAGCGGGGCGCTTGAATTCGATACGGGCCGCGGTCGAGACCTGAGGGTCCAGGTGTATGAGTACGAAGATCTAGATCCGGTACGGGTGGTATTCTTGCTCCGCCTCTATGATGGAACATTTGACGAGGCATTCGCAACCTGGCGTGAATCCATCCACTCGGAGCGCTTCTTTGGAGAGATTCTAAGCCCGATCACCAACGGAGCTCGTATCGACGATGACATGGTCGAAATGGTCATCGAAGCCGGATACAACTTCGCTGAGGTGCGATTCGAGACAGCTACCGAAGTAGATTCGCAGGAAGAATTGCTCAAACGAATCGAAAGAAATTGATGGAGATCCTAATTCGTCAGACGGCTATGAATAGGATCATCGCAGAACTGATAACCACCGCACTCTCTATGAACGCTACCCCCAGATTGCGGTCGACCGAGATTGCTTTCGACGCAGAAACTGTGGGCAGCAGCATCTTGTCCAGCAGCAATCTCATCACATAAAGCAGCACGAAGCCAATCACACCGAAGGTGATAAAAGCCGCGACTCCCTCGTTCCACCCGTCAAAATCTCCGAACACTGCCTTGAATGTCACTAACCCGATGGCAATCAGGTTTCCTCCCAATGCGATACCCACGGCCGTATTATTATTTTCAATCTCAGAATGCATATCGAATGACGTGGTCAATTGGTAGAACAGAGCAAATAAAATCAGGAGCGCCAACCCCATTCCAAAGAACGCCGCTGCCGTATCCGGTCCACCCCCTTCTCCAGCCACGGAGCCGGCGATCAACAATCCTGTGGCGATGTACATGCCAAACTCAGCGGCCCCACTGCCGACATTTTGGCCTTCAACGACCTCTTTTTCGATATCGAACCGGAAGAGTATCAAACGGTTCATGAAGATTCTTACCAGGTTAAGTGCAGCGATGCCCGCCAGGGAATATAGAAACACTCTTAGGATGTCCTCGGCATACTCCCGGTCAAATCCCAAACCATCCACCGCGATCGAGGCGACTGGCTGGTACAAAGCACCAAGAAATACGAGCATGACGCCCATAAAGTAGCCGCTAAGCCGCACCGCGACCGCCAGGTTATTCTTTTTGATGATTTCATCGTCGATCTTGTAGGGGGTGATAACATCCCTCGCCAACTTGGCGATCACCAATACAACCAATCCCAGTCCGACGAACACTAATCCACGGGGAATAATTTCCAGTGTATCGATAAATGCGTCAATCATTGCTCTGCCACCTGAAAGCTCTTCCTATTGCATTTCGAATCATAGTCGATGTGGAGTCAAATATCAGACATTATCCGATCAAATTATGAAAGATATCGACCTATCTGACGGATTTTGCTATTGTAGTGGGCACGCTGGAGCAGGTCAAACTAAATCCTCGTAATATTGGTTAGATGAATGGACGGTTCACCAGATCATTTCTAATCCTCGTTGACCGAGAGCCCGCAGCCGTCAGCGTAGGCCCCGACTCGAACGCGATGTTGACTTAATTGAAAGTGCGGCAGGTGTGGACTTGGAGAAGCTCTCCCCTCGTGGCTATTTCACCGCATTGGAAATAATTCGATTTGAGTACTAATCCGAATCAAGCAACGATAGACGAATTGGCAGAACTAGCGGTGGTGTTTGAGAATGCCGCAGGGTCTATCGCAACTCCAGCGTTTGTCTATGAGGACGCGTTTATCGTGTCACGATGCGAACACCTCAAGAAGATTGCAGACGATGCGAACTGCAAACTCCTCTATTCGATAAAGGCCCTAACTCTGCCCTGGGTATTGGACCTGATCGAACCTTACGTTCATGGGTTCTCCGCAAGTTCATTGTTCGAAGCGACCGCCGCGAGAGATTCCCTTCCGACGGAGAGTACAGTCCATCTAACCACTCCGGGTCTGAGGCCCGATCAAGTTACGCAAATATCAAAGATTTGCGATTACATCTCTTTTAATACTGTGTCTCAATGGATGCGCCACAAGGATGACATGGCGGACGACCTGGAAATCGGGTTACGAGTGAACCCGGAAGTCTCATTTCTTGACGATCCTCGCTACGACCCTTGCCGGGCCTACTCAAAACTCGGAATATCCGCCTATGCCATAAAAGAGGCACTGGGACGAAGTTCCCCGGCTTCCCAAGGTATCAGTGGACTGCTTTTCCACAACAACTGCAACTCTCCGGATCTCCGAGAGGTTTTGGTATCGGTCCAAAAATTGGAGACGGAAATTGATAAGGTGCTAGCAGGCCTAAAGTGGATCAACCTTGGTGGTGGTTACCTGTTCGACAAAGACAGCACGAATCATGATGCATTCTACGAAGCCGTCGCTTCACTGCAGACGAAATATGGCCTCGAGGTCTATATTGAGCCAGGTTCGGCGTTCGTGCGGGACGCTGGTTTTCTTGTTTCCAAGGTGCTTGACTTGATCGAGAGCGAGGATAGGTCCATCGCGGTCTTAGATACGACCGTGAACCATCTGCCCGAATCTTTCGAATATGAATGGCGTCCTGACATATTGATGGACGTCGAAGGCGGACGGTACCCCTATATCATCGCCGGGGCTACTTGCTTAGCGGGCGATGTATTCGGCGAATACGCGTTTGCAAAGCCATTGGAAATTGGGTCCACGGTTGTGATGTACGGCGTTGGGGCATACAACCTGGTAAAGGCCCATACGTTCAACGGGCTCCCATTGCCATCGATCTATTCCCTTGGCGCCGATGGTGAAGTTACGTTGATGAAAGAATTCACCTTGGAAGAGCAATCCGCGAGATGGGGGTTTAAAGCCAGTGCGCGTTTCGGAAATTGATTTTCAGCTACCTTGCCCTCCCGATGAC
>Ga0208329_1000155_pt1 | contig 14915 bp, 9 predicted proteins | sample DeeseametaMP2053_FD_184177 | JGI IMG/M metagenome (GOLD analysis project Ga0208329, IMG submission 184177) | Marine microbial communities from the Deep Pacific Ocean - MP2053 (SPAdes) | ecosystem: Environmental > Aquatic > Marine > Oceanic | place: West of Cabo San Lucas, Mexico, North Pacific...
CGGATTCGGCCACCAGGGGTCCCAGCCCCATATGGTTTCCGATGGACCATCGGGGTTGGTTGCAAATTGCAGCATATTGTGAGCGTAGCCGTCTGGCGTAAATAGACCAAACGCAAAATCGGCATCAAACAATATCCAGTGCCAGCGGCCATCCGGCGTTCTAGAGCGCCAATATTTAATGTTATTCCCTGGCCAATCCCAGTTATCCACAAATATTTGCGTAATATTGTATCTGATAAAGTTGTCAACGTTCATTGCTGAGGTAACAACGCTGTAATTCTCTGATTCGGTCATATCGTTTGCTTCAATGAAATTTAATAGGTCAAGGTAATGAGCAGGGTCTCCGTGGATGACCTGATTATCCCCCTCAAGCATATCAATATTCTCTGGGTCTATGGAAGAACGCGATGCGAGAAAATGCTCGTTAATTTTTTCACGGATATTTTGTATACCCCAATACTCACCGTTGAGATATACAACAGCTGGTCGGTATGCCTGTGCAGTAGCGCCTGCCCGGTCAGCCAATATGGATACCAGGCCATCCCTAAAATGTGTATTATCGTAATCATTACCAGAATTACGTAAAATAATGGCTTCAAAATTTTCTATGTCTTTTTCTGGGAATATCTGATAGTCAATAGAAGTGTAACCGTATGCACTCCGGGCAAATATGGTCAGTGATTTTTGTGGGAAAGCCCTGGAAAAGTTTCCATATATTTTCACTCCTGCGTCAATGCTGAAGGTAAGTTCTCCATCAGGTTCAAACATTTCAATATGAATAGGGCGCTCCCAGTCCTGCCAGAAATTGGCCTCAAAATAAGGAAATTGGTTGGAAGCATTTGGTCCCATTACATAAATACCGGAATCGTTATCCCAAAAATGTTCCGGGTTGGTGGACAATGATACCACTGGCAGATCACCAGTATAATCAAACAAATATGAATGCGTGCTTGGCCGGCTGTTCAGCCACCCTTGTTTGGTTGCTATGGCCCGTAAAATTGTATTATCATCGACATATATAGAGCCTTCGTATAATTGTGAGCTATCATCAGGATATGAACCGTCTGTGGTATAATAAACTTCAGCATCTGGAGTATCTGTTGACATTGTAATAGTACCTGGATTTGAAAACGGACTACCCGGCAGAGATACATAAGGAGGTTCCAGCACACCAGAATAACCAGCTGTTACATTGGCGGTACCGGGTGTTGATTCACCAAAAAATACCCAATCGGTACCACCATCTGGCTGCCGCCCTCGCGATATATCACCGAGCATAGTTCCTGTGCTAATGGAATCCTGAACAGCACCGCTCGGTGACGAGAGCACTAATATTTCTCCAGTAGATGATATTTTAAAATTTGTATGCAGGTTTATGTCCGCAACATCAAGATGCTCAGATAGTCCTTGAGCATTTTGGGGTGCATTATCCAGGCCCAGCGTTAAGAAGGGGATTAGGGTTAAATCGGATGATTCCAGATTAAAATTATGCACCTGAAGGGCCAACACATTGGTTCCATTTTCTAGTAATGATTCTGCAGCGTCAATAAGATATTCATCCGGTTCGCCACCCTGGTATATTTCTGCTTCGCGCCATGAATCTGCACCTTGGTCATGGGCCGGAGGAATACCTGGTGAGCCAATATTGGCACGAGCAATTTCTTCACCATTTATATAAGCTACAAAGCCGTCATCGTAGTCAACGTGTAAAATGATTTTAAGGATCGATTCAAGATTACTAATGCTGAATTCGTACCGTATGTAAAGAGACATAACTGGGTCAACCACAGTAGCATCATCGTTATCACCGTAACCGAAACCACTGGGACCACTTGCCCAACTAGCATCGTTAAAATTTTGCTGATTCCAATTATCTGGAGGTGGACTATTACCTGGGAAATAGCTCCAATTATATCCCCAGTCAATAATCGTTTCCCAGTGCGCCACCCATTCCTGTCGATCTTTACCGGATGCATAAATAAGCAGGTGATCCTGCGGCAGTATTTCTATAGCAGGAAAGACCCATTTGTAGGGTTCTAATGGATTATCGGTGATACCATAACCGCCTAGATCAATTGCTACCGTTCCCGGATTATAGAGCTCTATCCAGTCCGGGGTATCTCCATCCTCATCGAATAGGGTGGATCCGTTAGAAGACATATATTCGTTTAGCACAACAGCTTGTGCAAGTAACGTACACGCGCTAGTGGCAATGATTATAATAAGTAGTTGGTACCGCAATTGACCAATAATGCTCAATGTAATTTTATGTATTATAATGGCTATCTGTTTACTTGAATTATAGAAAGATAAATTATTATACTTATTATATCATTTATTGATGAAATAAGTATTAATCATAATAATTAAGAGGGGAAAAACCATGAAAAATTTATCACTAGCAATATTTTTATTCTCGATGCTTTTCACTGCCGGTTGTGAAGATGATGAGCCTACTGTTGAAGCACCAACTGCAAGATTCACTTACATTGTACATCAAGATAATGGGTTAATTATTAATTTCACAAATTCATCATTGAATGCCGACACATATATCTGGGAATTTGGTGATGGTTCATCTTCAGCAGAATTGGACCCAAATCATGAATATGAAGCTAGTGGTACATTTACTGTAAGTTTGACTGCAACAAATTCTGGGGGATCTGATGTGTATTCTGAAGAAATTGAAGTTACAGGTAATTTAACATATGCCGATCTTGTGGATACCTGGAAAGTAGCTCCTGAAGCTGGTGCATTAGCTGTAGGACCAACCCAGGGTGATGGAAGTTGGTGGTCATTATCGGAAGCTGATCTCACTTCAAGATCTTGTTTTATGGATGATAAATATACATTGGGAAGTGACGGTTCATTTTCCATTGCAATGGATGGGGAGACATGGCTGGAAGGTTTTCAAGGAGTTGATTCCGATCAGTGTGGTGCACCTGTTGCACCTCATGATGGATCTGGTTCATACACCTATGAATCAAATGATATATTTGGTACTCTAACTTTATCTGGTGAGGGTGCTTTTATGGGTTTACCAAAAGCCAATAATGCAGGTGAACTTCCAAATGTAGATGTTCCGGCATCAATTACATATATTATTGCAGACTTTGTCAGAGACGGTGCTGGCAAAAGACTTGTATTAGATATTGAATGTGGTACTGGTTTGTGGTGGCGTTTTACGTTTGCTTCACAATAAATAAACCAATATCGATAATATTAGGTGGCAGAACAATCTGTCACCTAATATTATATTACCTTCATTCGTGAAATATCAAACTTGATATTTTCCACACTATAAAACATAAGCTAAAGGTAATTAATAATTAACTTTATCTATGAAATTTCTAAGGATATTCACAATCCTATCTATTGTATTTATTCTTAATTCATGTAATTCAGATGATGAGAAGAAGTTGCCTAGTATTTTTGTTGAAAGTATCCAAGTAGAAGAAGGAAATACTACCAATTATCTTGAGGAAATGTTGACCTTAACTAATGCTGTTGATTATGATCTATCCGTTGATGTACGTACTGTAGATGGTACGGCTATTAAAGGGAAAGATTATACTGATTTAAATGAAGTAATTATCTTTTCTGCTGGCCAAGAACAGGCCTCATTTAATATTGAAATTCTTGGTGATGATATTCCTGAGGATAATGAAATATTTTCAATCAGGCTTGAAAATCCATATAATGTAAATATAGTTAATAGTACTGCTACAGTTACTCTCATTAATGATGATGAACATATTTTCAGTATTCCGGAAACAGGTTACTCCACACCTGACTCATACGACGGGATGACCATGGTTTGGAGCGATGAGTTTGATGGACCAGAAATTAACAGCAATAACTGGACGTTTGAGATTGGCACCGGAAACGGGGGCTGGGGAAACAATGAATTACAATATTATCAAGAAGATAATACAAGTATAATTGATGGCAATCTTGTTATTGAAGCAAGAAGACAAACATTAGAAAGTAGTAATTATACTTCTTCCAGATTAATTACAAGAGGGAAGCAATCTTTTCAATACGGTCGAGTAGATATTCGTGCAGTTATGCCCAAAGGTCAAGGAATGTGGCCAGCACTATGGATGCTAGGGAGCAATATCTCACAAGTTAGTTGGCCTTCTTGTGGAGAGATTGATATTATGGAAATGATAGGAGGCGAAGAAAGAGATAAGGTTGTTCACGGTACCGCACATTGGGATCAGGGTGGACATGTGTATTATGGACAAAGCATGTCCAACGCATCTGGAAAACTAAGCGAAGAATATCATGTTTATTCAATTATATGGGATGAACAAAGTATTCGCTGGTTTTTTGATGATATTAACTACAATACGATTGACATAACGCCAGAAGCTTTAAGTGCATTTCATGATGATTTCTTTTTTATAATGAATATTGCAGTTGGTGGAAATTGGCCGGGAAGTCCAGATAATACCACCTTATTCCCTCAATGGATGATTGTCGATTATATCCGGGTGTTTCAATAAATTTATTATTGTATACCGAGCGCACCCCTTTATTTTTACGGTTTTGTTATCCGTATGGCTATCTGCTTCTTTGCATGGGTATTTACGCACCTCAGGCCGAGTTTTTGTTGATGATAGCGGGGCAACAGTGCAGTTGCGGGGCTTTGGATTAGGTGGCTGGCTAGTACAAGAAGGCTATATGTGGAACACTGGTGGGTTTTATGGCTCAACATCAGTGATTCAACAGGAAATTATTGAATTAGTGGGTGATAGTGCCGCCAGCCAGTTTTACAATGATTATTATTTAGCGTACATAACTGAAACGGACGTTATTCAGCTATCAGATTGGGGTTTTAATTGCCTACGAGTCCCTTTTCACTACAAATTTTTTTCGCCCGATACAGGTGTTTTTGTTGAAGATGGTTTCAATATCCTTGACCCATTACTTGAGTGGTGTTCCAATAATGAAATATATCTTATTTTGGACATGCACTGTGCGCCGGGGGCACAGAACAGAAATGATTTTTCCGATGGCAATGGAAATGAGGCTGGATTATGGGTGCATGAATATAATCGTGACTGGACAGTTGCAATCTGGAAATATATTGCCAAACATTATTCTGAATCGCAATGGATTGGCGGGTATGATTTAATTAATGAACCCGTTTTGGAGGGAGGTTTCACATCAGGAAATTTGCGCCAATTTTTTATCGAGATAGTGGATTCAATCCGCAGCGTTGATCAAAACCATATTGTTTTTATAGAGGGTAATTGGTATGGGAACGATTTTACAAGTCTAACACCTCCGTTTGATGATAATATGGCGTATAGCTTCCATCATTATGTTGGTCCCAGCGATCAAACTAGCTGGGTTAACCAGTATGTAGGCATGAGCCAAGATTATAATGTACCATTATGGGTTGGTGAAATAGGAGAGAACTCTAACCACTGGGCTTACCATAAAATTAAATTATTTGATGAAAATAACATCGGGTGGAGTTGGTGGAATTATAAGCATAACGGTAGCGTATCAACGTTGCTGGGCATTGACGTACCCCCAGGATTTAGGTCCATTCTTAATTACTGGTCCAATCTGGGGCCTCGACCATCACAATCAAACGCAGAAAATGGTCTGCAAGAATTGGTTAGTGCATACCTGATAGAAAATTGTCGTCCTAATATTGGACTTTTAGCTGCATTCAATGATCCTGAATTTGGTACACAAGCAAAACCGTATAAGGATCATCATATCCCAGGCTTGTTAGCGGCAGTTGATTATGACCTTGGCATTAATGGTGTTGCATATCAGGATGATGTTTATGAGGACCCAGACAAATTTGGCGGTAATTCTACATCCTGGAATAGCGGCTGGTCATATCGTAATGATGGTGTTGATATTGAAAAAAGCACTGATAACGTCGGTGCAAATTATAATGTAGGCTGGACAAATCTACACGATTGGACCGGCTATACAATTACAGCGGATTCCAGCGGTATGTATTCCATACGTGTACGCGTTGCTGCAATAGAAGGTAATGGCAGGTTACAAATATACTATAATAATGAACCTATTACAGGTGAAGTAGGTGTACCTAATACTGGAGGTTGGCAAAATTGGCAATGGAGAACAACTGGTGATCATTTTATCGATGCAGGACAAGGCCTGTTACAAGTGAAGATAAAAAATATTGAATTTAACATTAAGGATATAGAATTTGTTTTTTTAGGTGAAATTCAACCAACAATAGATATTTATGGCAATTTTCCAAATCCCTTTACGCGTGGAACCACAATAGTCTTAAATATTACCCACGATGTAACGGGTACCCTGAAGATATACAATACTGCGGGTCATTTGGTCGAGCGGCTATACGATGGTTCTTTTACCCCTGGAAATATGGTTTTCGACTGGAAGGGGAATGATCAATACAATAAAGCGGTAAGCTCAGGTGTGTATTTTTATCACCTTGATACAGAGAAGTTTTCCGGGTCAGGTAAAATGCTATTAATAAAATAGCATCCTGTCGTGCTGGCAAGAATAATTAATGCAGTGGTAGATGGCTAAATGATTGACCCTAAACTAATTGTTTTAGCTATTTATTTTTCGATTCTGTTAGGAATCGGATTCTTTGCGTCCAAAAGAATTACCAATATTAGTGATTATTATGTAGGCGGTAAAAAGTTGGGCTACTGGATAGCTGCTTTGTCGGCTCGATCAACTGGTGAATCTGGCTGGCTTTTGATCGGTGTGACTGGGATGGGTGCTCTCATTGGCGTGAGTGCATTTTGGATAGTGGTAGGCGAGGTTTTAGGTGTTTTTATTTCATGGCAGTTTATGGCCAAGAAATTCAAGCGCTTGACGGATGAATATAATTCTATTACCATTCCAGATTTTTTAGTTAGCCATTTTCGGTCATCGACAAATACGATCCGTATTATCGCCGCCGCAGCACTATCGATTATTGTAGTTATATATGTCAGCGCTCAAATTGATTTAACAGGAAAAACATTCGAATCTTTCTTGGGTTTCAATTATTACACCGGCATCATCTTGGGTTTTGGGATTGTGGTCCTGTATATATTTTCCGGTGGTTTTTTGGCAGTTGCCTGGTCAGATTTTTTCCAGGGAGCCCTGATGTTTGTCGGCTTGCTGATGTTACCCATTGTCGCTTATTTCAGCTTATCATCCGATGCATCTTTAATTAGCGGTCTGTATGCGCTTGATCCCGCATTACTGAATATTTGGGGCCCCGGTGGCTTCAGTTTGCTCAATCTTGCTACTGTTGCAGGTCTTGTATCTATCGGGATAGGATTTATGGGATCACCCCAGGTTTATGTACGATTTATGGCCATTGAAAGTGAGAATGAGATTGAAAAAGGTAAATGGGTCGCCATTATTTATACACTCCTAACAGATACAGGTGCAGTAATGATCGGTATTTTAGGTAGATATATGCTGACTAAAACCGGTCAAGATCCAGAAGCAGTTTTAGGTGTAGCCGGAGAAAATGTTTTGGCCATTTTACTGAACCAGGTCATGCCTATAGCTATTATAGGTGTTTATATTGCTGCTGTATTATCAGCAATTATGTCTACAGTTGATTCATTGCTTGTTGTCGCTTCCAGTGCGGTGTCCAGAGATTTTTATCAACAGATAATCCGCCCTGATATTGATGAAACTTTCTTAATGGGTCTTTCAAAAAAGGTAACCCTAATTTTGGCATTTTTAGGTTTGGGTGTTGCTCTGCTTGTATCAGTTTTATCGCCAGATAGGACGGTTTTCTGGTTTATTATTTTTGGTTGGTCAGGTATAGCAGCCACCTTCTGTCCGGTAATAATCCTATCCCTGTCTTGGGATGGGTATACAGAAAAAGGTGCAATTGTATCCATGGTAACAGGTTTTCTATGTGTGCCTTTATTTAAATTTATTATACCTGCCATAGATGGCATTGGGATTTACTTTGATAAACTTGATGTTATGTTGCCATCTGTATTGTTGGCAATCATCGCGGGTGTTGTAACAAGCAAGGCAACATAATAATATTCAAGTGCAATACTATTATTCCACATTGATTTGGATAAGGTAATTTCAACCATTAGTATGATTCGTGAAAAATATATCCTTTTCTTGACAGTAATAATTCAGTGGGTGATGCTGTCCGGGGTGTTATCACAATCACACTGGGAGACAGCGATTTATGCAGAAGATACTTGGCATTATTTTGTGGGTACAAGTGCACCGCCCTCAAATTGGAATGACCTAGACTTTGACGAAAATAACTGGTACTCCGGTCAGGGTGGTTTTGGTTATGCCGATGGAGATGATAATACCACTATTCCAAATACCTTAGCGGTATTTTTTCGCAAATCATTTCAAGTCGACGGTTTGGATGAAATCTTATCTATCGCTGTCCACGGCGATTATGATGATGGCTTTGTGGCCTATATAAACGGGGTTGAGATTGCCCGATCTTTCAATATGGGTACACCGGGGACAGCGGTACCCTATGATCAAACCACAGAGGGTGACCATGAAGCAGTTATGTATCAAGGCGGTGTACCTGATATATATATTATGGATCACAATGACCTTGAAGGGTCATTGCAGGCAGGTGAAAATGTGTTTGCTGTGGAGGTACATAACGTCAATTCAACGTCATCAGATATGTCCGGTTTGTTCTTTTTATCTTTTGAGTTAAACGCGGGTGTTTCTTACTATGGTCCTACACCAGATTGGTTTTACGTACCCACTGAATTCACTACATCCCATTTGCCTATAGTAGTTGTTAACACCAATGGTCAGGACATCCCAAATGATTATAAAATAACAGCACATATGGGCATCATAAATAATGACCTCGGAGAAACAAACCATCTTTCCGATCCCTATAATCACTACGATGGTTTCGTTGGCATTGAGCTGCGTGGCTCATCAACCCTGTGGTTTCCCAAAAAACAGTTCGCCGTTGAAACAAGAGATAGTCTTGGAGAAAATAAAAATGTTTCGTTATTGGGCATGCCGGTGGAGAACGACTGGATCTTTAATGCACCATATACAGATAAATCACTGATGCGCAATGTACTGATCTACAAGATGGCCCAAGATGCTGGCCGCTATGCCAGTCGGTCACATTATTTTGAGCTAGTACTGAATGGAGATTATAGGGGTGTATATGTCATGCTTGAAAAGATAAAGAGGGATGACAACAGGGTGGACATTGCTAACCTTAATCCCGAGAATGTCAGTGGTGATGATCTTACTGGAGGCTATATAATTAAAATTGATAAATGGGATGGTGAGAATGTAGGTGGCTGGTATTCTGAACCTCAATTAGAAAATTACAGCGGATTTTATTATCAGTATCATTATCCCAAACCCGATGATATTGTACCAGAACAACAGGAATATATCATTGATTATATAGACAATTTCGAACAGGTAATGATCAGTGAAAATTTTTCGGACCCAACTTCAGGTTACCCGAGCATCATCCATTGGGATTCATTTGTGGATTTTTTGATTATGCAGGAAATAACAAAGAATGTAGATGGTTACCGGCTTAGTAGCTACCTCTACAAAGATAAGGATAGCAATGATGGCCGTCTTGTCGCTGGACCCATCTGGGATTTCAACCTTGGTTTTGGTAACGCGGATTATTATGAGGGTTGGGACACCCAAGGCTGGCAAGTGGAAGCAGAACTACCTCTCGATGACTTTGGTAATCCATTTTGGTGGTATTTAATTTGGTCTGACGAGAGTTTTCGCTGGTCGGTACAGCAGCGCTGGCATGAGTTGCGCCAAAACATGCTATCGAATACAGCTGTAAATACAGTTATTGACTCTCTGCGAGACCATATTGGTGTTGCTGCCGATCGCAACTTTGAACGTTGGCCGACATTAGGGGAATACGTTTGGCCTAATTATTTCATTGGTGAAACCTATGAGGAAGAAGTAGAATATCTACGAGACTGGATAATGACCAGGATGGAATGGATGGACAATGAATTGCTGGCTACACACGGCAACAGGTATTTGGTTCCAGAGGTATTTGCTCTAAATCCAGTATATCCTAACCCATTCAATCGCGCGGTATCAATTCGGTACTTATTACCCATAGATACCAATATTAAACTAGATGTATTCAATGCCAATGGAGTTCATGTCTATCGCCTTTTTGAAGGTAAAAAGCATGCTGGTGTTCATACATCACCTTGGGATGGAAGAAATAAATATGGCCAGGATGTCAGTAGTGGGATGTATATTATTTTATTAGAGGCTGACAATTTGCAATATAATCAGCATCATTATACAGAGACCAGAAAAGTAATCTTGGTAAAATAAAATATTTGAAAATTTATAGGGGCCGTGAGGCCCCTATCACACTTGCCGTGAACTGAGATCAGGAAAAAAACTTGACAGAGGTTTAAATCAGTCCGTACAATATAATACGCACGTAAGAAACCGCGGTTTGATGTGCTTTGATAAATAAATAGATAAATAAAATAAGGAGCATACCATGCAAAAGGGTAGCGTGAATAAAGTTATACTAGTAGGTCACCTAGGAAGTGACCCTGAAGGCCGGTTTACGCCGGGAGGAACCGCGGTAACTACGTTTAGTATTGCCACAAACGAATCCCGTCGTAATAGTGACGGCAATTGGGAGGACCATACAGAATGGCATCGTTGCGTGTTATTTGGTAAGCAGGCAGAAACAGCTGCGGAATATGTGAAAAAAGGTCAGATGGTGTACGTTGAAGGTCGCCTACAGACCCGCTCGTGGGAAGATAAGGATGGCGTAAAACGGTACACAACAGAAGTAGTTGGTAATTCATTTACAATGCTGGGTCGCCGGAGTGCTGATGATGGTGGCAACCCACCCCCAAAAGACGATGACGACCTTCCGTTTTAATAAGGAATGACTAAATAAAGAGAATAGGGAGCTGTGCACCCTATTCTCTTTATTTTATCACAAATAATGTAAAAACTCCGGTCGTGAAGTCAGTACGTACAAAACTAGATTCCTATAAATTGTTGCCGAAGTGGTACCGTTATTTGATGAGTTATTTAAATTTGTTCTTAGGCAGTATTCTGGTAAAGGCTGATGTTCGTGGACGACAATATATTCCCAAGAAAGGTCCATATATTATTGCTATAAATCATTTCCATATTTTTGACCCAGCCTTGGTTGCATATAGTATTCGTAAGCCGATCAGTTTCTTGGCGGCTAGTGATCAGGAAATAGAGTGGTATGTGATTTTAGCGGGGAAACTGTATGGATTTATACCCACGAACAGGTCACACTTAGCGCCTTCAACAATTAAAAAAGCCATACAGGTTCTTGCCGAGGGTGATATCCTAGGCATCTTTCCGGAAGCTACTGCAGACTTTGCGCTTCGAGAACCGAAAAAAGGTGTAACATATTTATCTGTTAAATCGGCTTGTAAAATATTGCCGGTCGGCATTGTCGGATTAGATGATATTTGGAATAATTGGTTGCGCGGTGTGAGACCAAAAGTGTATGTTAGGATTGGGAAACCGTTTTCAGTGCCGGAGAAATTCCCACCCAACCGCAATAAAAGAGAGAAACTGCTTAGCGATATAGGGAATGCTATAATGTGTCACATAGCTGCTTTACTTCCTGAGGATCGCCATGGGTACTACAGCGGCAACCAGAAAATAAAATATTACTAAGGACTGAATTATTCTGACTGTTTATTTATTATTAATATAATCAGCCCAATAAAAATGATTAGGCCGCCACCTACTACATAAAAAGGCACTCTTTCTGCAAATAATAGCCAGGCCAGGTAAGATGCAATAATTGGTTCACCTAATGGAAAGGCGGCAATAACTGTTGGTGAGACAAATTTTACAGAATAGCTAAATGCTGTGTGTCCTATGAGAGTTGGAATTAACCCCAGCATGAATAACCAAAAATAATCGTTTTTAGTGTATCCCAAAAGTAGGTTATCCAAAATAAGGGAACTGACCAAAAGCACAATTGCTGATACGGTATATACCGTTCTTGTGTAGGTTATAACCGGAGTGGTTTTTCTTACTTTGGCTCCAATGAGGAAGACAGATCCTAAGAAAACAGCTGATAGTATCGCCATAATATTTCCTAGGCCTGAACCCTGTAAATACCCTAGATCGTTGCCTTGCACAATAATACCTCCAACCAAAATGATCAATAGCGCTGTAATAGTGATCCAGCTGAGTTTGCGGCGGTACCACAACCGTTCGAATAGTAACGTAAAGGCTGGTGCCACGATACCTAGAACAGTAGTGTTAACAATCGAAGTTAGTTTCAAGGCACCGAACCAGAAAATAAAGTGCATTGCCAATAGAAAACCAGCGGCAAGAACAAGTCGGATATTTTTTGGTGTAATAGATTCTTGCGGACGAATGGAACTATAACCCCATAGCATGACGCTGGCGGATGTCATACGCCAAAATGCAATAACAGCTGCAGGAACTAGCGGTAAAAGCTTAGCGATTACTGGAGATGTGGATATGGCCAATAATCCAACGATCAGGATCGTATAGATCCATTTATTCATTTAACTATAATGATCTAATCAATAAATGCTATGTGAATCAATAATCATCATTATTTCGTTACTTTCTTATAATTATCGGGTACAAGAAAATGTCTCATCTCCAACGCTTCGCTGATTAGCTTAGTAATTTCTAACTTCATACTGAAATTGGGCTCATCTTCATCATTACCATAGCTCTTTATGACAGCTTTAATAATTTCCCCTGGAATTGGCTCTAGTTCGTGAGGGAGTTTTTCTATTGTTAGCATCATGTTTGAAAACCCCCTGCCGAGAGGTGTAATAACACTGTCAGGTTTTCCCAGTTCTAACTCTAGCGCTCGGTTCAATGAATCTGCAAGTCGTAATTGTGGTAGTTCCGGTACAGACCATTCTTCCAATACCAGGCGACTTCCGTTGGCGCTGGTAAATGTGGTGACCCATTTTTTACTTTGTTTACCCAATAGAATAACATCATAATTCTCAACACGGGAAACGCCCTCAAGGGGATTGTCATCGTCTCCAATGGTCGTTGACCAGGAGGATCGTTTTTTACCGGAATCTTCTTTTTTTGTTTCGGTAGTATCTTGTTTATACAGCGCTTTTTCAAACGGCACTACCCAGTATTCCTTATCTTCAATATCGTAATTCCAAAAATTGTGGCTATTGATATCAATAATTTTTCCTTTAGACTCATTTACAAACAAGCGTGCGTAAAAACGCTCAGCTTTTGAGTTTTCAATTGAGTGTCGCATATTGGGACCAAAGGTAATCTTTTCTACCCGATTAATTGGACCTATGTAGGGAATATCGAACACCATGGTAAGTTCCATGGCCACCTGCTGTGACTGAGCCACAGTCACGTTATATGCACAAATAATTATTAACCCTATTTTAGTAATTGTGGGCATAATTGGTTCTAGTGACAATACCAGGTTTTTGATATATAAGAATACGCAGTTACTTTACACTAAGATACAATGTATTCTGATGCAGTGTTTCACCTTCTACAATATAAACAGTCTGGTTTGCAGGTATATTTTCAAATGTTTGATCTATTCCACTAGGCCAGGATACATCGATTTTTTCGATAGTGTCAATCGACCCTAGACCAAAATATATTTCTTTTGCGTTGGTGGAAAAATATCCCTGGCCAGATATAAGTGCCTGCTTATCCTTTACTGGGCCGGCAGTGATACTTACAGTCGCGCCAAAACCATCGCGATTTGATTTTGTACCCTCCAGCCGCACTTTGAGCCAATTATTATCGTTTTTGGTTTCATTGTGAAATAGAATGCCCTTCCCTTGGTTGGGATCGAAAATATTATTGCCCTGACCATCTTCTACCTGTTGTCCATTGACGGTTACAAAAATGTCAACTCTACCATCATCATCATAATCAGCAAAAATCGCGGATCGATGAATACGATCACCCGTGGCAAGTACACCAGATTTTTCGGAAATATCGGTGAATCGACCGCGCCCATCATTTTCGAACAGAAGATTGGATTGGCGGTTGTCACCACTAACTGAATTTAAGTGGCCGTTGGCGAAGAAAAGGTCCAGATCTGTATCATTGTCTAGGTCAAACAGACCAGGCGCCCAGCTTACTTTAGGCCAGGTAAGCTTGTGTAATAATGGTGATTCGAAATCATGCACAAACACCGCATTCCGCAGTTGGCCATCATTGCTGCTTTTGTTATCAAGGAGCGTTGCCAAGGTATTGACCTCTGCCGCAAAATTTGTGTATATCAGATCTGTTAAACCATCCTTATTGAAGTCTCCCAACGCTATCCCCATACTGCCATCAGTGGTACTAAGGCCACTGGGGCCAGAGAAGGACTTAAATGTTCCGTTACCGCGATTAAGGTAAAAACCATTGGCGTCTGTGTCGTTGGTAACAAACAGGTCGGGCAACCGGTCTTCATTAAAATCGTTGAATACTACCTGCATCGATTTTCTGGAGGCATCGTCCAACACACCAGTACTTGCTGTTACATCGCTGAATGTACCATCACCGTTATTTCTGAATAATGTATTTGGCAATCCGCCGAAATCCATCGGGAACCGTAAGCTGGAGTTTCGGGGTCGCCGCGAAAAGTCAACATATCCAGTGACATATAAATCTAAGTCCCCATCGTTATCGTAATCACCCCACGCCGATCCGCCATACCACCAATCCTTGATGCCTTCCGGAAAGGCAGTTGTGCTTACATCTGAAAATGTTTTATCACCATTGTTTAGGAAGAGCTTGAAATTTCCATAATTTGTAACCAGTAGGTCTGGATAGCCATCGTTGTTGTAATCAGCCGACGCTACGGCCATTCCCTCACCACCATCTTCGGCTCCGGAATTTTCTACGCGGGTGAATTTCCCATTCCCGTGGTTTTC
>Ga0208329_1000172_pt1 | contig 14317 bp, 9 predicted proteins | sample DeeseametaMP2053_FD_184177 | JGI IMG/M metagenome (GOLD analysis project Ga0208329, IMG submission 184177) | Marine microbial communities from the Deep Pacific Ocean - MP2053 (SPAdes) | ecosystem: Environmental > Aquatic > Marine > Oceanic | place: West of Cabo San Lucas, Mexico, North Pacific...
TGCGTATGTCCACCCCTGCCATGACAAGATAAGATGCTGCACAATGTCTCAAGTCATGCCAACGGAAATCCTCAATCTGTGCGGTTTTGAGTGCTATCTGAAATGGTCTCCGGAAATCAAAATGATTTTGTGGATTTTTTGGGGAAGGAAAAACAAGATCGGTATCAATTCGGGGGACTTTGGAGCGTTCCAGCATTAGTTCAAGTGCATGGCCTTGCAAGGGTACGCTTCGAGGCTCATCATTCTTGGTTTCCTCAAAAGTCACAAAACCATTTTGCAGGTCAACACACTTCCAACACAATCCCCATATTTCGGCCCGTCGACCTCCTGTGCTTATTGCCAGTATGACTGCAGTGTATAAGTCTGTGTTGTGGGACTCCTTGCAAGCCTTTAGTAAACGTTCTCGTTCCTCAGTTGAGAGATATCTGACTCTCCCCCGAGGCTCTTTCAGCTTGGACACTTTACGCAGTGGATTATCTTCCATCCATTCCCATTCTTTGACAGCTGTGGTAATTGTTGTACTTAGTGTGGCCATGTAACGATTTACACGGGCATTTGAAATTATTGTTTTACGATTGGTGACTTTCTCTGAAAGCAAATCTCTTTGTTCTGAAATCAGAGAAGGGGTTAAATCGGAAAGAAGAACATCTCCAATCTGGGCTTGCCACCATTTCAGTTGACAAGCATATTCGTTATGTATTTTCGGCTTTCGTGGCAAAACGTCACTGATATAACGTTCAACTAAATCGCTTACTGTGTGCTTCTGTGCTTCGGCAGTCGTAGCGTAACGCCCCTCACGGATAGCGGTTTCGGTATGTTGTGCCCAAATCCTTGCATCAGTGAGGCGTTCAAATGATGCTGTAGCTTCTGGTTTCCCCTTCATACGTATCCGGACAAAAAAAGACTTCTTTCCGTTCTTCTTAACTCGTTCTCTTATTTGAGCCATGCTTCCTTATTTTGCTATGTATTCAGACATTACTTTTTTACTTCTATAATATCTTGCCGTAATAGGGGAAAAACTGCAACACAAGAATAGAATACTTAGGTTTATAATTATATATAACTGATAATACATAATATTTTAATTGGCACATTTACTTTTTGCCTATTTTGTGCCATTCAATAATAAACAATTCTGAAAAAGACTGTAATAAAAGGGGATGAATGAGAAAACTAAAATGTGGGAGAGAGATTAGTATTAGTGCCGTATTTAAAACTCAATGGCACAAAAGTGGCACAATTATGAGACTATTATAAAATCTATATTCTATAAACCGTTGGTATTACTGGCGCACCCGGCAGGAGTCGAACCTGCGACCCTCAGTACCGCAAACTGATGCTCTATCCAGCTGAGCTACGGGTGCATTTAGTCGGAGTCGTTTGTGTAGAAGAGAGTCGGACAAACGGACTCGATTATGTTGCCTCTTAGAGAGGCAGAAGTCAATTTTAATTTAAGCTTTAATTACCACTCGAATTAAAGTCTAGTCTTGGTTTATACACGCCGAGGCACGTTCAATGATCTCAAACTTGGGGAGTGTTTCTATTTATTAAAATTTCTCTTATCAGTTTGGCATGGACAGTGGGAAGTGCGAAAAACCTGAGATTTCGTACTTCTGTGATGCTGGGACCATTATCGTTTTCGGAGTTAACCGGCCAAAGCAAGAGGTGGTTCAAGCCGTTTGATTTCCTGCATGCATTCCACAAAGGATGCTTCATCCTGACACTGCATTAAGCGGTTGCGCCATTCTTTTGCGTTTCTGAAACCACTTACATAATTGCCCAGATACTTGCGAAATTCCCGCACAGCAACCAATTCTTGTTTGAAGCGTCTGAATAAATGGTAATGTTTGAGTGCAAGTTCAATACGTTCGTGATGAGTGGGCTCCGGGAATTTCCGTCGATCCTGAAAACACCATGGATTCCCGATTGCAGCTCTTCCAATCATAAATCCATCAAGATTACCAAAATGCGCCAGGCCGTCGTTGTAGTCACGGATGTCTCCATTACCTATTACTGGAATTTTAAGGTGACTTTTTAGTTCGTGAATGGGGCCCCAATCAGCGTCTCCTCTAAAAGCCTGATTATAGGTTCGTCCGTGAATAGTTAGCATTGAGATTCCAGCAGATTCAAGAGACTTAGTAAAATTGATTAAGTTTTTTTCGTTTTTCCAGCCTAAACGTGTTTTGACTGAAACCTCCAGCGGACATGCTTCCCGGATTGATTCAACAATCCTGCAGGCAGTGTCTAAATCCTGCATCAAAGCACTGCCATGTTGAGAATGGACAATCTTTTTTGCAGGGCATCCCATGTTGATGTCTACGCCCCATATTCCACGGTCTGCCACCATTCTGGCAGCTTCTGCAAACATTTTTGGAGAGTTGCCGAAAAGCTGCATGAAAAAAGGTTGTTCGCATGGTTCATAGTCCAAGCGCAAACGTACATGTTCGCTTCGTACCAGGCCATCAACGCTTGTGAATTCACTGAAAAGAATGACATCTTTGCTTAATGTGCGTACAATTTGTCGGAAGGCAGAATTGGTAACTCCGTCCATTGGCGCAAGACAAACAATTGGACGCTTGACTTCGGACCAGCTAATGGCATGATTGGGGGAAGGCCTTTTCATTATTAAAGTTTTGATTGTTTGTTCAGCAGAAACAGATTTAACATAAAAAAGATGGAGCTTGAATCAGAACAGACTAAAAACGGAGATACTCGATAAATCCCTAAAACTAAGTCATAGTATAACTCTTACAAGCCAAAATGTCCAGTTTGACAGATTCTTCTGAACTCGCACGTCCTTCACTAATTTCATCTGGATGGACAACCGCAGGTACTGCCCGCACCCGCTTTGCGAAAGAATCTACTGATGATACTCTCAAAGTACAAATTGCTGCACCTGCCTTGACAGAGTCACTTCAGCGACTTAGGCAGCAATTTTCTCAAATACAACTGGGCAGTGAATATTTTTTTCAGGCATTGGATTATTTGTGCTTGGGAGAGTCAGTCCAAAAAAAAGAGACTGAAGCGGCGACCCTTCGTTTGCATGTACAGTTATCCGGATTGCTCCTGATGCGCAAGGCGGTAATTTCTGGAAGTACCTGCCTTCCTTGGTCAGAACTCCAATTTCAAATAAAAGCAATACTTCTACAAACAGGTTTTTTTGAAAAAGAAATATCTCAGGATGAATGGGGAAAATGGTTGTTGACAAGCTCTGGTACTGAAGAAGGGTCAGAAGGTTTTTGTGCAGAAAAATCTATTTTTGTAGAAAATAATTCTCTTCTGTATTTTAAAAAAAATTTGTCGCGTGAATTTCAGCTTATTTCACTGTTACGAATACGTCTAAACATGCAACCGGAATTTCTGGAAAAATCTGAAGTCGAGAATGTCCTAAAAACCGTGCTTGAAGTTAGCCCGGTACGTTTAGGTGAGCACCCCCTAAAATTAGCAGAAGAACAAAAGGATGCGGTTTTGTCAGCGATTTCCAATCCCTTTCTAATTATTTCAGGAGGTCCAGGTACAGGAAAAACTTCTGTGGCGGTCACTTTGCTCAGGGTGCTAAAACGGCTTGGTTTAGCAAAACGACCGGCATTGGCTGCTCCAACAGGAAGGGCAGCAAAAAGGATGTCTGAGGCGGTGGTAAGTAGTTTACGCTCTCTAGAGAATTTGGAGCAACTGGAAGAGGATCTTGAATTGTTGGATGTTGCTGCAGAAGCAAAAACTCTTCATCGTCTTTTAGAGTATTACCCTGTAGACCGAAGCTTCAGATATCACGAATATGCCCCTTTGGAACACGACTTGCTGATAATAGATGAAGGGTCGATGATTGATCAGGATTTGATGATTTCTTTGTTGAGAGCAGCCTTTTCAGAACTGCAGTACCAGTCATCTGTTCCACGGATTATTCTCCTGGGAGACACTCAGCAACTGCCGTCAATTGGAAATGGCGCTGTGTTGCAGGAATTGACTGCAGAAAATAGTGATTCTGTCCCGGAAGTTGCAGTGGATAATCCCGTGCCGGTAGTAAGATTGGTTCATAGTTACCGACAAAAAATCAGTGATCCTGCAGGGCGTAATATTCTTGGAGTGGCCAGCACAGTCAAGGAAATGGAGCTCAATCCGCGTCCGGAGTTGCTTTTTGAAACCGAATCCCCAAATCACGAAATTATCCGGAGATTGAAAGGTCTTGAAGAGGCGGAGTCGGAAAAGGTGATGTTCCTTAATCAGCCAAATTCTCCGAATCAATTGTTAGAATTTGCACAGTGGTGGGTTAAGCGATTTTTGCGGGATGAAAAATTTATGTTTCTGGTACAGCGGGAATATCTGCTTGATGCAGTAGAATCTGATGCTTCTCAACTGGATTATTTGTTTAATTATTTAAAGCGTTTTCGAATTTTAACGGCAACTCAAGTTTTGTCAACTGGAGCTGAAGCACTTAATCAAATAATTCTAAAATGTTGGCTTGCAGAAAACGGAACTAAGCATTTATTTTCGGAACACTATCCTGGTGAACCAGTGATGGTGTCAGAAAACAATTATCAGCATAAACTTTTCAATGGTGATCAGGGAATCTTTTTAAAATTTATACATCCTGTAACTAAAAAAGTAGAGTTGAAAGCAGTTTTTCCTGTTGAAGAAGAACACAAAACATTTTATGTGCATGAGCTGCATCATTTGCATCCAGCTTACGCAACCTCTGTTCACAAAAGCCAGGGGTCAGAATATGATCATCTGGCGTTGATCTTGCCTGCATTTACTACAGTGGGGGAGAACAGTGAGTCAGAAAAAAGAACTCAACGGGAATTAATGAGTCGCGAAATGCTTTATACTGCGCTGACAAGAGCAAAAAAATCTGTTTTAATAATGGGAGATCAAAGGGTTCTTGAGTCTGCCGCAATGCACAAAGTTTTACGTTATTCAGGGCTTGGTGCTGCTTTACGGAGCAAAAAACATCTAAAAGTGAAAAAATAGAAAAACATTAAGCAAAAAGAACAAACACCCAAAATGCGTTTTCATTTATTCATTTATCCGTTTCTGTTTTTGGCAGGCACACTCGTGTTTGCTGAAAATGAATTGGATTTGTCTCAAGTAGCAGGAAGTGGTACTGCTGAGCAAATGCGGGAAATGATTGCATCTGGAGCAGACTTGAAAAGCAAAGATATTTCCGGAAGAAACGCGTTGATGCAGGCCGTGCTTTTCGGTAATCATGAAACTGCGCTCGTCTTGCTGGAGAACAAACCTGATCTCGAAAGCAAAGATGGTTTGGGACTGACGCCTTTAACCATATCGGTACGTTACGGCGATACAGAAATGACAAAAATTTTGTTGGAACACGGTGCAAACGTGAACAGCACTATTGAAGACGGTTCAACGCCGCTGTTTTTTGCTGCACTTGAAGGACAACTGTCCGCAGTACGCCTGTTGCTTGAGTATAATTCAAATGTAAATATCCGCACAAATTACGGAGAAACTGCTCTTATTGTAGCCTCATTTGAGGGATATTTAGGAATTGTTCGTTTGCTACTCGATGCAGGTGCAGAAATAAATGCTGTTAATGAAGAAGGTTTCACAGCACTTTTGGCCGCTGCCAGTAATGGTTATTTGGAAGTCGTTAATTACCTCACAATCCGTGGTGCAAAGTCTGAAATTGTTCAAGTTCAAAATAATCTTATTACACCGGAAAACTTGTTTGGCAGCAGTCGGGAGGAGGTTGATTTACAAGTTGATTCTACAGAAATGAGGGTCTCTGAACCGTTTTATGAACTGATAAGCGCTTCTATCGAAGGTCGCTTGAGTGTTGTCAATCAACTGTTGACAAAAGGAGCTCAAGTGAATAAATCTGACGATGTGGGTCGTACTGCACTGATGGAGGCTAGTTCTTTTGGACGATATGGTGTTGTAAAGCGTCTGCTGGAATCAGGTGCAAAGGTTAATATTGCGGACAATCAAAAAATGACTGCATTGATGTTTGCAACACTTGAGGGTCGAGAACGCGTTGTAAGCTTATTGCTTGACTGGAAGGCTGATGTTAATGCAGCTGATGCGGAAGGTATCTCCTCACTGATGCTTGCTGGAAATGAGGGCAGGACTGAAATTGCGCGGCTGTTGATTAAACACGGAGCAAAAATTAATTGGCAAAGCAAGAGTGGAAGTTCCGCATTGATGGAAGCTGCTTTGGAAGGGCGCACCGATACCGTTAAATTGCTCGTTGAGGCAAATGCTGACCCATCATTGTCAGATTTGTTAGAACGGACTGCTCTTGTTATCGCAGAACAACAGGGCCACTTGGATATTGTGGAAATGTTGAAATAAGAGTTTTAACCATCACCCCACTTTATACTTCTGAAACTTCTAATACTTTTTAAATCCAATCTGCTACAACTCAAATCCCCAAAGTGAAACAATCCGAGTGGAAAGATCACATTGAGTTTATCGAAGCAGAAATGCTAAAACGAGGAAGTGAGCAGGGTGCTCCGGAAATTCTAAAGCAGTTTGGCACAAGATTATCCTCAACAATTCATCATTTTTTTGCAGAATCCAATTCATTTATACCTGATGCTCCTATAACTGTTGAACAGCAGGCCTTCATGCACTCCCTGCAACTCTATGACATGAAGTCAGTAATGCGCCTGGTTGCGAACTATGATGCCACCAAAGGCTTAAAAGTTGTACTTCCTGGAATAGAAAAAAGTTACCGTTCTTTAATGGTCATTCAGAAGTTAGAACAGTTTACAAATAACTCACGTGAATCTACGGCTCTCGATGCCTACAAATCCCGTCTGGAAGAGGCCTTGAGTAAAGTCCTCAAATGTCGGCGGGAAGATCTGTATGAAGAAGATGTGCTAGCAGAAAAAATGGTTGTGGTTTCCGGGGCTCCGAAGGCGCTCCGGAACAAATTTTTTACGGAACGTCTGCGAACGTTATTTTCATCAAATTATCGTGCATACCTAATGCTTAAAAACCGTTATTTTTTGAAACGTTTAAAACGGTTAAGTAAAAATCCAAAATATTACAAAACACAGCAAAGTCACTTAGCAAAGCTGACCTCTAAGTTTAAAAACGATGAAGATGGATCCATTGATCTATTGGCGGAAAATATTGATTTCCGGATGATAGAGCAGTTGGTAAAGGAACAGTTTTCAAAAACTTCAGACCAGGCTGAAGTACGTGAAGAGTCAACAAAGCTACAAACTACGGTAGATACCGAAACAGAAGGTGTCCCAATTTCAGATCAATCTAAAAAAACTGAGACAGCACTGCAAGCATTTACAATTGAGGAAAAGCAAGTTGAAAGGGGTAATAATTTTGATTCAGTCAGTTTAGAGATTTCTGAAGAAACCATGTCCCCATATGAACAGCTATGCACCTCTTATGCGGAGCCTTTAGAAAAGTTGTCCGCCAGTTTTCGTCCAGTTCCGGAATGTTCTTCACCGTATTTCCGTTCCAGGGTTGAAGAATATAGAGATGAATTTGCAAATTATTTCCAACATTTGCATGGAGGAAATGTACAAGTAATTGCTGCAAGTCACAATTTTACACTGGAATTACTAATGCAGCGGGGACAAGAGTACCATGCAGCAGAAAGGTGGGGAGTAGTACCTAAATACAAACAGGAAGAGGAGGAGTCTATTTATTTCCGCTCGATGGAAGATACGGCTCGTGTATTGGATCGTAAAGCAGAATGGAGCATGCTGATTCATGCTCGGCTGCCTTTCAGGTTTTTTTTCCCGCTGGAAAAGGCAAAGACCATCGAAATTGAAAAAGATAAGTTATGTGTTTTTCAAATTGGTACAGCTTTTTTTGACCAGAACCATCAAAAAAAACTTGACGAATATCCGGACGTGTTTTTCAAATTGATGTTTAGCGGCCATTTTCTGACAGGTAAAAATGCTGTTATTTATGTTGAAGAAGATCCTTTTTTCACTACGACACTTTTACAAATGTGGAATTGCCGTGGACTGGTTTATCTGTTTTTGATGGCCATTTCCCACCGCTTTGCAGTAGAACTGTCACCCGCCTTACAGGATTTTTTTGTCGAAGTTTTACCAAACACTCTCCATGTCAACGGCACCATTGCTGCCACAGCACTCCCACCGGATTTAGAATTAATTAAAGAAGTATAATAATTCTGAACGGAAATTCCTGTTTCCGATATTTTTCTTCGTTGAAACTCTTGTCTTCCTTTATGTGATGCGATAAAACAGATAGTACGTTTAGCTGATTAAAATCTACAGGGCCTTGTAGAATGCTAAAAACCAGATTTAATACTTATCTCATTAAACCGAAAGGGGACCTCAATGAAAGATAAAACACAACCAAAAGGAAGCGGACACCGTCGCTATTCAAAACTTGTAACTGAATCAAATGCACGTGCTGCCAGCAGGGGGATGCTTTACGGCGTTGGATTCAAAAAAGGAGATTTTCAAAAATCACAGGTTGGCATCGCTTCCACATGGGGTACTGTTACACCATGCAATATGCACATTAACGCTTTAGCTGAGCATGCCGCACGAGGTGTTCGAAAAGCAAAAGGAATGCCTTTAATTTTCGGAACAATTACAGTTTCAGACGGCATATCAATGGGAACCGAGGGTATGAAATATTCACTGGTTTCACGTGAAGTAATTGCCGATTCAATTGAAACGGTTGTCGGCTGTCAAAGTTACGACGGGCTGGTTACCATTGGCGGATGTGACAAAAATATGCCCGGCTGTTTAATTGCTATTGCCAGACTAAATCGTCCTGCGGTTTTTGTCTATGGAGGAACGATTCTTCCCGGGACTCACAAAGGTCAAGACGTTGATATTGTTTCTATTTTTGAGGCGGTAGGGAAAGAAGCCGCAGGTTCGATTACACAAAACGAACTGGAAGAAGTCGAATCCTGCGCCATTCCGGGTGCCGGATCGTGTGGTGGTATGTACACGGCTAACACAATGGCTTCCGCCATTGAAGCTCTTGGTATGAGCTTACCGAACAGTTCCGCACAAGAAGCGGTTTCCGAGGATAAAGTTCGGGATTGTGTGGAAGCAGGGGAAGCGGTTTTGCGCTTGATCGAAGACAACATTTGCCCACGAGACATCCTGACACGCGAAGCCTTTGAAAATGCAATCACAGTAGTAATGGCTCTCGGTGGTTCGACCAATGCGGTTTTGCATTTGCTGGCCATGGCTCATGCAGCAAACATCAAACTTGAACTGGATGACTTTTTGAAAATTGGCGAAAAAGCACCAGTGCTGGCCGATTTGAAACCAAGCGGGAAATATTTTATGAGTAATTTCGTCAAAATAGGTGGATTACCACCTTTGATGAAAATGCTGCTAGATGGAGGTATACTGCATGGGGGCTGTATGACTGTTACCGGAAAAACAGTTCGAGAAAATCTGGAAAACGTTACTCCTTATAAGGACGATCAAGAGATTGTGCATTCACTGGCAGATCCCATTAAAAAAACAGGTCACCTTGTAATTCTCCGTGGCAATCTTGCATCTGAAGGTGCAGTCGCTAAAATTTCTGGTAAAGAGGGTGAATATTTCAAAGGAACAGCACGTGTTTTTAATTCTGAAGAAGAAGCGCTGGATCGCATTTTAGACGGAACCGTAGTTAAAGGAGATGTGATTGTTATTCGTTACGAAGGTCCAAAAGGCGGGCCGGGAATGCGTGAAATGCTATCACCAACCTCTGCAATCATGGGTCGAGGTCTGGGTCAGGATGTTGCCCTGATTACTGATGGACGTTTTTCAGGAGGTTCTCATGGTTTTGTGATTGGACACATAACTCCGGAAGCACACGAAGGTGGTTTGCTGGCTATTGTTGAAAATGGTGACTCAATCACAATAGATATTCTGAATAGAAAAATAGATTTGGAAATTCCGGAAGAAGAATTAAAAACACGTCAAGCAAACTGGACTCGTCCGGAAGCGCGTTACACCCGTGGAGTACTTGCTAAATATGCAAAAACCGTAAGCTCTGCATCGCTGGGTGCAGTAACTGATTTGGAATGAAATCTATAGAAAGCCCCTATGCTTTCCCCTGAAAAATTTCAGAGAGACACTTTTTCTGCACTGAATAACCCGCAGTTGCGCCGTAATTTTAAAAGGGCGATGTCCGGATTGATGGAAAAACGACAAGCCGTGTTTCCGGATGCAGAAGAATGGCAACAACTAAGGGAATTGGGGAGTTTGATTCGGGCAAATGCTTTACGAAAGCTTCCGGAACTGCTGGAACAGTTGGAGGCCAATTGCACCGCAAACGGTATTCAGGTTCATTGGGCTGAAACAGTTGATGAGGCCAACAAGTTGGTACTTGAAATCGCCCAGCGGCATAAAGTGAAAAGTGTGGTCAAAGGCAAATCGATGGTTTCCGAGGAAATGGAATTGAATCATTTTCTTGGACAGCATGGTATTGAAGCTCTTGAAGCAGACTTGGGGGAATATATTATACAGGTTGACCATGAGTTGCCTTCGCATATAATAATGCCTGCAATTCATAAAAATAAGGAACAAATTTCTCAGATGTTTCACGAAAAAGTAGATCCTGAAACGTTAGCTGAGAGTGCAGAGGAAATGACCGCCATTGCCCGGAAAATTTTGCGTAAGAAGTTTTATGAAGCGGATATGGGCGTTTCAGGGGTCAACTTTGCTGTGGCGGAAACCGGAACCCTTTGTTTGGTTGAAAACGAGGGCAACGGCAGATTTTGCACGACTTTGCCTCCAGTTCATGTGGCAGTGATGGGTATTGAAAAAGTGTTACAGCGGCTTGATGATGTTCCTCCATTGTTGAGTTTGTTGACACGTTCCGCAACCGGACAGGCCATCACGACCTATTTCAATATGATCACTTCTCCACGCAAATCAGTTGAGAAAGACGGCCCACTTGAAGTCCATTTAATTTTATTGGATAATGGACGTTCCCGGATGCACTCTGACGAGTTGCTGCGGGACACTTTGCTCTGCATCCGCTGCGGAGCATGCATGAATCATTGTCCTGTTTATACTCGCATCGGGGGCCATGCCTACGGTGCGACATACCCCGGTCCCATCGGAAAAATTCTTACGCCGCAAATCAAGAGTCTGCACGAAGCGGGACACTTAGCAGATGCGTCGAGTTTGTGCGGGGCCTGCGTTGAGGTTTGTCCAGTCAAAATTCCGATTACAGATATCCTTCTGCGCCTGCGTCACGATAAAGCTGAAAATAAACGGAATATTCCGTTCACTGAATCCGGAGGTTTGAAAGCAAAAACCGAAAGTTTAATTTGGAAATGTTGGGGAATGGTTTATGCGAATCCGATGTTGTATCAGCTGAAAAGCTATAAATTAAGCAAGGTTGGAAATTATATGCCGGAATGGCTGCCGCTTCTCCGCAATTGGACTTCGGTACGCTCAAAGCCGCGTTTTGCCAAAAAAAGTTTACATCAACTTGCCCGGGAGGAAGGATTGATTGATGAATAATACAGCAACTGCTCGTGAAAATATTCTTTCGAATCTCAGAATATCCTCTGTAGTTCCAGACATTACATCCCGGAAATATCCGGTTATGGAATACAAGCGCTGGTCTTTGCAGGAGAAAGTTGAGCAGCTGAAACAAAAGATGGAAGCCGTTCATACTGAAGTTTTACCTTGTTCGAAAAGTTCCTGGAGAAGGATGTTCAGAGGGGTTGTAAAAGAAAAAAATATTGAAAAAATACTTTACGGAACAAATACTGATTTGGCCCAAAAGCTCCGGGAGATGTACCAACAGACTCCTGAGGAAATACCGGAATTAGTATATTATGAAAAACCGATTGAGGAATCTAAAGATTTGCTGTTTGGCATTGATGCGGCCATTACTACAACCCTTGGCGGCATAGCGGAAACCGGTTCGCTCATACTTTGGCCCACTCCGGAAGAACCTCGTTTGATGTCGCTGATCCCGCCGATTCACATCGCGGTGCTTTATGCAGACACAATTTACAACAATTTTTTGGAAGCAATGACCACTGAAAACTGGAATTCCGAAATGCCGAGTAATGCGCTCCTGATTTCAGGTCCTTCAAAAACTGCTGATATAGAACAAACCCTCGTTTATGGAGTTCACGGCTGTAAGGAATTGGTCGTGCTCTTGATTCAGTGAGGTGCAGAACCAAACAAAATGCAGCAAACTGACATCATTATTATCGGTGGGGGTATTGTTGGACTCGCCACGGCCTACCAATTCACCCTTGATTATCCACTGCTTAAAATTACACTACTGGAAAAAGAACAGCAGTTGGCGGCCCACCAAACAGGACACAATTCAGGAGTCCTGCACACAGGAATATACTATAAACCGGGCTCTCTAAAAGCGCTCAACTGCCTTGAAGGAAAATCCAGGATGGAGGATTTTTGCCGCAAAGAAGAAATAGATTTTGAGATTTGCGGGAAAGTGATTGTAGCAATTTCTGAAGCTGAGTTGCCTGCTTTAGAAACAATTTATCAACGTGGGCGAACCAACGGAGTCAGCTGTGAAATGATCAGTACAGAAAAACTGCACGAACTTGAACCGTATGTAGCAGGTATTAAAGCCGTTCATGTTCCGGAGGCAGGAATCGTTGATTATGGACAAGTCTGCAAGCGATTTGCGAAGCATCTTCATAATAACGAAGATAACCAGATTCATTGCTCCACAAAAGTGATTGGTATTCGCCATTCTGAACGCATAGTCGTAGAAACTGAGCAAGGCGAATTTGAGGGGCGTTTTCTAGTTAACTGTGCCGGATTATATTCCGACAAAATAACAGCTATGACTCAACCTCCGGAATCAAAAATTATTCCGTTCCGAGGTGAATACTACGAGGTACGGCCTGAAAAACATCACTTGTGCAGAAATTTAATATATCCCGTTCCGGATCCAAGTTTTCCCTTTTTAGGTGTACATTTCACACGTATGATTAATGGTTCTCTGGAATGTGGACCAAATGCTGTGCTGGCTTTTGCCAGGGAAGGTTACAGTCGCAGTACTGTTAATTTTTTGGAACTAGCTGAAATTTTGAGTTATTCAGGATTCATAAAATTAGCTGCAAAATACTGGCGTCCAGGAGTAGGAGAAATGTGGCGTTCTTTCAGCAAGGCCGCTTTTGTTCGTGCATTACAGCGTCTGGTACCGGAAATTTCTGCAGATGACTTGGAAACCGCACCGGCGGGCATTCGAGCACAAGCAGTTTTGTCCAACGGAAAACTGGTTGATGATTTTCTAATTCAGGAAAACAAAAACATCATTAATGTCTGTAATGCACCATCACCTGCAGCAACTTCTTCTCTCAATATTGGCAAACACATTGTAGACATTGTAGCGGAACGGTTCTGATCTGAGTTCTGATCAGACGGTTTGGTGTTTATTTTATTCTTCCAGGAAAATCAGGTTTTCGGTTCACCTTGCCAACGTTCCAAAACTTCATCCAGTAATTCTAAAGGAAGCGCAAATTCACCGCTGCGGGGAGGTACGAGGTGTTCACTTCCGGGCCAGCCCAGAGAAAATAAATTTTCAAAACAAAACTGGCCACTTGTGAGAACTGGTCGTATCTCTAAAATTTTGACATCAGCAGGCGCAAACAAAATATTTGTCAATCCTGCGCCATGTGCTGCAATAACGTGCGAAGCAGATCTAAATAGCTGAACTTGCTCTGGGACACTCAAATGCTCAAGATAAATCTTACTGAATTTGTGTTTTTTCAGTAATGGTAAAAACTCATCTTCATTTGATAAGTGACGTTTAACAGCTAATTTTCGTGAAACATAAATCCGTTTTTCAGAATTTGAAGACTGAGAATTTGGCAGGCTTTTTAGAGGAACAATTTTTTCAAAAAAATACTGTATCAATTTAACTTTCTCAGAGTTCCAATCAGGAATGTTCATTTCCGGAATTAAAAGTCGTTCTACCATGAAAAATTCCGGTGACAAGACCTGTACCTCAAACTCTGCTTCTTTCAATAAATCAATAAATTGAGTTGGCATAAATTCTGGAACCAGTACCGGAAATTTTTGAGAAGCAATTAGATGAGGTAACAAATCTGCAAGCAGATGATAATAGCTGTATATATGAGGGGAAATACCTAAATGGTAAGTTCCGGAAAGGACATGGGCTAATTTTGGGTCAGGTAACCCTTGAGTCAGGCGGGTTTCTATGTGTCTTCGATGTTCTCCAACACCAGGATTTTGTTCCGGGCAGGCAAGATCCCAGGGATATTTTTGAAAATGGAACCAGATTTTACTTCCGGACTGAACCAGGCCGTCGGCTGCAGAAAGTAAAGCATCTTCAAGAATCAATGGCATGATTTGGACAGATTTCAGCTGACACAATCAACAAT
>Ga0208329_1000193_pt1 | contig 13326 bp, 10 predicted proteins | sample DeeseametaMP2053_FD_184177 | JGI IMG/M metagenome (GOLD analysis project Ga0208329, IMG submission 184177) | Marine microbial communities from the Deep Pacific Ocean - MP2053 (SPAdes) | ecosystem: Environmental > Aquatic > Marine > Oceanic | place: West of Cabo San Lucas, Mexico, North Pacific...
ACGAGCCGTTCGGATCCCTCGATCTGGCGCATCAGGCCTCGCTGACGCGGCACCTGCGCGACGAGGCGGAGGCCGGGCGCGGGGTCGTGGTGGTGGTCCACGATCTGGGGCTGGCGCATAACGTCGCCGACCGAGTAGTCCTCCTGAAAAGGGGCGATGTACTGGCCGATGGGCCACCAGAGGAGGCCCTGTCGCCCGCAAACCTCACAGCCGCCTTCGGGATCGAGGGAACATGGCTGGGCGAGCCGGGCGAACGCGTGTTGTCGGTCAGGGCGCAATAAAGTCTGACGGCGATTGTCACTGGCAGGGCGAGCGGCTTCGGGGCAATCTTGCGACAAATGTGACGCGAGCGACCTCGGGGACAGATATCAATGCGCATTTCACTACGGGTAGCGGCAGCCGGGCTGGCGCTTTCGTCCGCAGCAATGGCTTCGGCGAGCGGCGCCGGGCAGGCAGCCGGCGGCGCTGCCACGGGCGGCGCGACGCAAGCGCCCTTGCCGCCCTGCGAATACAGGACCCGCATGAATTTCAGCATTGGTGACGGCACGACCGGCGCACTCCACGTGCGCCGCATTCGCTTCAAGGATGCGCCCGCGCCGACGACCGAGCTGCGCATGACGATCGAAGCGCCGATCACGAAGGCGCATTCGGACACGGCGGAAGGGATAGTGAAGGTCACGCTGGGCGTAGCGGACGGCTACCTCCCGCCCGCCGGGGATGGTGCGGCTGCGGCGAAGCCCGGCCTCCAGTGGGTCCATGTCAAATCGCGGCAACTGCAAGGCACCAGCCCCGACCACCCCGCCTACAAGCGCAAACCCAAGCCAGTGGTGCGGTGGAGCGTGGGCGGCAAGCCCCTGATGGGAGACGGCTTCTCCCCCGATGGCGACGCGTACTTCGTCCTTAGCCCAGCCGGTGGCGACAATGCGGGCGTTTCCGACCCGGCAAAGCTGTTCACCGATGGCGACTGGATGTTCGAAACATCCAAGAGCATCGAAACTCCGTGGGCCGGTTACACGCTGCCGGCGGCATTCGTGAACGGCATCGGCGCGGATATTGTGAAAATCATGGCATCGGTCGATCAAGCGGCCGACCGTGGCGAATGCTCTATCGGCACCAGCTTCGGCGAAATGCCGAAAGGGGATATTTTCTATTAGTTGGGCCGGGTAACGACGGCGGAAGCCTTCGTTCGGGCCCGGCAGTGCAGGATTGAACGCGCGGGCCACGGCCTTGCGAGACCTGCTGGCCCGCGCGTTTCAATTTGCGTCGCTTACTGCCCCTGGTCGCCGGGCTGGCCCGCGATGCGCGGACCGTCGTCGATCGATTCCTCCGCGAGGCCGAGTGCGACCAGCATGTACTGCACATCGGGATCGCGGTTGGCGAAGTTGCGGTACATCTCGCCGTAATCCATCGTTCCACCACGGCTGAGCACGGTGTCGCGATAGTGATCGCCGTTGGCGCGCGTCAGCCCGCCGTTTTCGAGGAACCACGCCCGGCTGTCACGGTCGAGCATCTGAGTCCACAGATAGCTGTAATAGCCGGAGGAATAGCCCGTCGGTCCGGAGAAGATGTGGTTGAAGTAAGTCGTCCGGTAACGCGGCGGTACCAGTTCGATCTCCAGCCCCAGGTCCTTGAGCGATTTGGTCTCGTAGGCCGAGACCTTCTCCGGGGTGTCGATTGCAGCGGCTTCGTCCTTGGAAAGGGCGTGCCACTTCATATCGAGCAACGCCGCTTCCAGCACTTCGCCGAAGTCGTAGCCCTGGTTGAACTTGGACGATGCGAGGATCTTGTCGACCAGCTCGGTCGGGATAGTCTCGCCCGTCTTGTAGTTCTTGGCGTAGTTCTGCAGCACTTCGGGATAGGTCGCCCACATCTCGTTGACCTGGCTCGGGTACTCCACGAAATCGCGCGCGGTCGCGGTGCCCGACAGGCTCGGGTAAGTCTGGTCGGCGAAGAAGCCGTGCAGCGCGTGGCCGAATTCGTGGAACGCGGTTTCCACCCAGTCGAAGCTGACCAGCTGCGGCTCACCCTTGGGTGCCTTGGGGATGTTGAGCACGTTGTAGATGACCGGCTTTTCGTTCCACAGGAACGACTGGTCCACGAAGTTGCTCATCCACGCGCCGCCGCGCTTCGATGCCCGCTGGAACGGGTCGAAATAGAACAGGCCCATGTCCGAACCGTCTGCGTCCTTCACGGTGTAGACCCACACGTCGTCGTTGTAGACGGGCAGGTCGGTGCGCCGTTCGAAGGTCAGGCCGTACAACTTGTTGGCGGCGTAGAACACGCCGTCTTCCAGCACCTTGTCGAGCTGGAAATACTTCATCACCTCGTCGTCATCGACCTGATAGCGTTCGGCCTTGATCATGTTCGAATAACGATACCAGTCCCACGGCTTGACCTCGTAATCGCCACCTTCCTCGGCGATCTTCTCGGTCAGCATCTCGCCTTCGCGACGCTGCGTTTCGGCCAGCGCGGGGACCATCTGGCCCATGAATTCGAGCGCGGCCTGCGGCGAGTCCACCATCCGGTCGTACATCGTGTAGCTCGCCCAGTCGGGCTGGCCGAACAATGCAGCTTTCTCGGCGCGCAGCTCGGCGATCTTGGCGACCAACGGGCGCGTGTCGATATCGGTGGTGCCGTCGGCGCGGTGGTAGCTCGCCATGAACAGCTTTTCGCGCGCCGCACGGTTTTCCATGCTCGGCAGCAGCGGCTGCTGCGTAGTGTTCTGCAACGCGATCGCGAACTTGCCCGGCTGGCCTTCTTCCTTGGCGAGGTCGGCGGCGGCGGTGATGTCCGCTTCGGACAGGCCCGCCAGTTCTTCGCGGCTGTCGAAGAACACCGGCTGGTCGGCCATCGCGTTGCGCGCATCCTGCGCGAACTCGGTCGTCACGGTCGAAAGCTCGGTATTGATTTCCTTCACCCGCTCGCGCTGGGCGTCGGTCAGTTCGGCACCGGCGTGGACCATGCCCTGGTAGGTGTCTTCCAGCAGCTTGGCGTCTTCGGGCGTCATGCTCATCGCGGCGCGGTTGTCGTAGACCGCCTTGACCCGGGCGAAGAGCTCGGGGTTCAGGACGATGCTGTCCGAATGGGCCGACAGCTTGGGGCTGATCTCGGTATTGATCTCGTCGAGCCGGTCGGTCGTGTCGGCGCCGGTCAGGTGGAAGAACACCGCGCTCACGCGACCCAGCATACGGCCCGACTTTTCGAGCGCGACGATCGTGTTCTCGAAGGTCGGCGGCTCGGGATTGTCGATGATGCGCTGGATCTCGCCCTTCTGGATCGCCATCGCGGTTTTGAAGGCGGGCAGGTAGTCGTCTTCCGAAATCTTGCTGAAATCGGGCGCCTTGAACGGCAGCGAGCTTTCGAGATCGAAGTAGTTCGCGCCTTCCAGGTGATCGGTCGTGGTGACCGAGTCAGCAGTATTCGAGGATGTCGTCTGGGCCATGGCCGCTCCATGAAAGCCGCCGACCATGGCGAAGGTCGCGGCGGTGGTAAGAAGAATGCGCATCAAGTGCTCTCCAACTGGCTGTCTGTCTGTACGTTCGTTAATGGGTTGGGCTATGCGATAGCAGCGGCCACTTGAACAGCGGCTTGCGGATTATTCAGCATTCATTCGGATGATCTTTGCGGGGCCCGCGTTCCTTCGCCAGCCTCGGCCTTCGCGCGCACCGCATCTGCGGCTTCTCCCAGCGCCTGCTTGTTGACTGTGACGATACGCGGCCTGCCTCCGCTGCGATCGACCACCAGCCAGACCGATCCCAGCCGCACGAAAGCGCCCTGGTCGGGCACCACGGTGAGCGCATCGAGGTCGACATTGCGCAGCAGGGCGAGCACGTTGTCGTCGAACACTTCGGAAAAGGCCGCATCGACATCGTCAGATGCGGTGAGCTTCCGCCGCTTCCCGTTTGCGTCGATGTAGAGCAGCGGCAGGCCGACTTCGTTCAGGATGGCCGCCTTGTCCTGCGCGCGCGCTGCATTGCGGATCGCGGTGAAGGCGTTGGCGAACTGACTTGCGCTGGTACCGGTCGCGCAGGAAATGGCACCGCCACTCGCGCTGTCATGCGCGAGATCGAACTGTTCGTCGCGCGTCTTCTGATCCTGCCAGACGACCAGCAGGCAGTTGTCGGACGCCGGTGTTGGTCCGGTTTCTAGAGGCGAGGGCGGCTGCGGCACCTGCGCCGCTGCGCGTTCGTCGCTCTGCGGTTGTGCGGGGGAGCAAGCGGAAAGCGCAGTAATACCGACGCCGAGCATGATGCTAGCCGGGGCGGACATCCGCATAATTCGCCTCGAGGAAAATCTGTGTGCGCCGTTTGGATCGATGGACGAGGCCACCTGCAACTTCTCCACCTGCAAAGCGATATTTCAGCTCGGCGGCTATCCGGTCGTAGTCGGCATTTGCAATCGCGCGGTTGAGATCGGGGCTCTCTTCGGGGGACAAGGTGCCTTCGCCCACGTTGTACGCCAGATCGACCAGCGCATCGAATTCGTGCTGATAGAGCTTCAGATCCCCGACGACCGCCACAACCGACTTCTCCGCCGTTTCCAGATCGGCCTTGAGGAATGCCATCGCCTGTTCGCGCGTGATCCGGTCGCCCAAGCGCAGCCCGTCTTCGGGCCGCACGAGATGGCCTATCCCGACCGTGGGGTAGCCGGCGACGTCGCGATAGACGGTCAGGCGCATGCCTTCCTCCTGCGCCAGCGCGTTGCGCATCCGCTCGCTGGTGGTGAGGAGCCGCGCGTTCATGCGGGTGAAGTTGGGGTTGGTTTTCAGGTTGGTCTCATACGACCAGCCGCGAACATCGTCTTGCGAGGGGCTGTACGCACCCAGCGAGCCCGCCGCGACGGACATCGCCGCAAGCGCCACCGGCGCGCGCTTCATAAAGCGTTTGCGGCGCGAGAGGCGGGGGCGCTCGTGCTCCTCCGGATGTCTCTCGCGCAGGCGGGCACGCTGTCGGCGTTGGCGCCGGGCAACGCGGGGGCCGCCGGCATTGCGAACGCAAGTGCGGGAAGCGGACAGGCCTGTCATCGGCCGACGTGCCGCCGGCCGCATACCCTGTCCGATGTGGTCGCCACCCGGGCGATCATATGCCACTCTCCTGTTGCACTGCTCATCGACAGACGCGCGCCAACGTGACCGCACGAGTCTGCCGCCTTCATCCAATCAACGGACAAACGCCCTTAAAAGGTCCGCGCTTCGTCCGGCGAGTCCGGCGGGTCGTCTTGTCGAAGCCGATAGAACAGCCGGAAGAATGACTTTCGCCGCCAGTTTGTAGTGGAGGAACTGGACGACAGCCCGTGCAGGGGTACGGCGCCCTTCGTCGTGCAATCGACAGCGTACGATGCAAACAAGTAATGAACGCCAGCCTCAGGCGGTGAGCGGAAACTCCAGCAGCGGCTCATAGTGCGCACCGCCCGCATCGAGGCGGCTTTCGTAAAGCCAGAACCGCTCGACCTCCCAGTCGGGCAGCGTCAGCCTACCATGATCCGCAAGCCATCCGCCGATTGGCCCGGTCGATGCATTGACCCGCGCGATGGTGACATGCGGAACGAACTTGCGGGTGACCGGCTCCAGTCCGGCGGCGCGGCAGGCGCGCTCCACCCGGCCCTGGAGGATGGCAAGCGGCTCGCTCGGTTCGACCTTCGCCCACAGCGAAGTGACGCGCCCCTTACGTTCGAAGCTCCCGACACCACGAAGGGCAAGCGTGAAGAGCTCGGCACGCACTTGCGACAGCGCGCCGACCAGATCGTCCGCCGTGCGGGCGTCCACCTCGCCCACGAAGCGCAGCGTGAGGTGCAACTGTTCGTCGTACTGCCATCGTGCGCCTTCGACGCCCTCCATCGTGTCGATCAACGGATTGCGGATTGCGGAAGGTGGGCGGAGGGCGATGAAGAGGCGGGGCATGGGGGAGGCTTCAATCCCTGTAAATTTACTTAAGTGTCACTTCCAAATTTACTTGTATGAATACTCTGCTATTTTAACTCTGGGTCGGTTGGAATCTATTGGGACGGGTACAACCATGAAAACGGCTTTTTGTCTCTCGACGTGTATTGTCTTCGTCTTGGCCACACCCGCACTAGGCCAGGAGGTTGACCGCGCGTTTGAAGATACGGAGGCCAAGGACAGCTGGTCGGGATCTTTATCGATTGAGTCCGATACCACGTTTGAGCGAAAGAGGACGCAGGACACGGTTGAAGATTCGATCGACGTAAGCGATTTCAAACTCGCTCTGTCGATTGAAACTCCCTCGTTGATCTTTGGCCAGGGTATCTTGTTCACCTCCGGGGCCACTTATAGCCCCTTTGCCTTCGATAACACCGATCGGGAATCGAGCCTGTTCGTCGAAACCAAGATCGGCGGCACGTATCTGGAGCCGACCGTGTTCCGGGGCGGTATTTTCAACCCGAAAGAGGCGGGCGACTTCGACGATGCCTTCGCCGCCTCCGTGGCTTTCCGGCACGCGGAGAACTTTGACGGGTTCTTCGAGAGCGACACGGGTGATGCTCAGACTTTGTCGGCCAATATCGAGTATCGTGATCTTCTCCTCCAGTATTGCGCGGTCGAGAAGATCGACCGACCCGGCATAAGACTCGATGCTTGCGAGGACAAAGACATTACCGGCGCCTTCGGTTTCGCCATCAATGCAGGTCTCAGTCGGACATGGGCATCGAACCCACAAAAGGAGAATAAACAGGTAAAGGCCAAGGCTAAGCTGCTTTTCCCATTGATTGCGGGGCGGGTAACGCCTTCGCTTGCCGGCTATGCCAACCGAATCTGGTTCGACCAGCCTACAACCGCGGGCCTCCCCGACCGGGAAGACTGGCAGTACGGCATCGAAGGCGCATTCGAGATCACGAGGCTGTTCCCCACGCGTGATTGGTTGAAAATTTCGGTCGGCGCCAAACAGGAATGGCTCGATTCCAATGATCCCAAGCAAGAGGCGCAGCAGTTTTCCGGTTTCGTTTCCCTCAAGGTCGCCTTCGGGCTTTTCTAACGCCTGATTGCTGCGATTGCGGGCAGAGGGATAGTCGGAGGGCGGATCGCTTCAGATATTGCCCGACTCCATCGGTACTATCCGGTTTTCTATTGCGTCGTCGTCTGCCGCTCGCACCAGCACTACGGCAATGTCGCCGCGCGCGGTGGTGCCGTCGCCTTCGACACCTTAGACAAGGCGAAAGGCGCGCTGGCCGTCGTCATGGGGCAGCGTGCCGGGGGGGATGATCGCGTATGGCACGCCCGAGGCTATCGGGTGTTTGTTCGCCGCTTTCTTCGTGAGCGCATCGTTGTAGAGATCGGAGTCCGGATCGGGATCGTGCGCGCCGCCGTTGCTCAGCATGACGAAGCGCTTCACACCCGCCGCCTTTACCCAATCGATCTGCGCCTTCCTGCCGCCGCGGTGGACTTTTGGCCGTGATGTCTGGCCTAGTCTTGCTGCCCGAGCTCGCGGAGAAGATTACCTCGGCGATGCCTTCGCACATACCCCGCGGTAAATCGGTCAAGTCGCCCTCATTCGTGTCGCAATCATCTGTGAGCGTCGAGGTGTCGGAACCGTCGCGCAACAGCGCGCCGGGCCAATGGTCCGCTTCGATAAGCTGCGGGACAAGGCGCTTGCCAGTGACGCAGGGCAGGGGCGCTTGGAAATTGCGCCCCGCCGCACCACATTCGCTGCAAGAGGGCGGAACCGCCCACGCCGGTCGCTCGCTTCACTGCGGATAGGCCGACCGGCCTCCTTGACAGACGAGAACACAAGCGGAACACGCGCCCTATGGCACTTACCAAAATCTCCGTGCGCGGTGCGCGCGAGCATAACCTCAAGGGCGTCGATATCGACCTGCCGAGGGATTCGCTGATCGTGATCACCGGGCTTTCGGGCTCGGGGAAGAGTTCGCTCGCCTTCGATACGATCTATGCGGAGGGCCAGCGGCGCTATGTCGAGAGCCTCAGCGCCTACGCGCGCCAGTTCCTCGAGATGATGCAGAAGCCCGATGTCGAGCATATCGAGGGGCTCAGCCCCGCGATCTCCATCGAGCAGAAGACGACGAGCAAGAACCCGCGCTCGACCGTGGCGACCGTCACCGAGATCTACGACTATATGCGGTTGCTGTGGGCGCGCGTGGGCACGCCCTATTCGCCTGCGACCGGGCTGCCTATCGAAGCCCAGACCGTCTCCAACATGGTCGACCGGGTGATGGCGCTGCCCGAGGGCACGCGCGCCTATCTGCTCGCGCCGGTGGTGCGGGGGCGCAAGGGCGAATACCGCAAGGAAATGGCCGAGTGGCAGAAGGCGGGCTTCACCCGCGTGCGGATCGACGGGGAAATCTACCCGATCGAGGACGCGCCTGCGCTCGACAAGAAATTCAAGCACGACATCGAAGTGGTGGTCGATCGCCTCGCGGTGAAGGAAGGGCTGGAAACGCGGCTGGCGGACTCGTTCGAAACCGCGCTGCGGCTGGCCGAGGGACTGGCTTATGTGGATCTTGCCGATGGCGTGGTGCCGGGTCGCGAGGGCGAGGATACGGGTGAGGGCAACCTGAAAGGCGCGGGCGTGCCCGCCAACCGGATCGTCTTCTCCGAAAAGTTCGCCTGCCCGGTCAGCGGCTTCACCATCGAGGAGATCGAGCCGCGGCTGTTCTCCTTCAACGCGCCGCAGGGTGCGTGCGCGACGTGCGACGGGATCGGCGAGAAGCAGCTGTTCGACCCGCAGCTGGTCGTGCCCAACGAGGCGCTGACGCTCAAGCAGGGCGCGATCATGCCGTGGGCGAAGAGCAATCCGCCGTCGCCCTATTACATGCAGGTGCTCGCCAGCCTGGCGAAGGAATACGGCTTCGACCTGACCACCCCGTGGCAGGATCTGGGCGCGGAGAACCAGGACGTCATCCTCTACGGCACGAAGGGCAAGCGCGTGCCGCTGACCTTCAAGGACGGGCGCAAGCAGTACACCGTCAACAAGCCGTTCGAAGGCGTGATCGGCAACCTCAACCGCCGCCTGCTGCAGACCGAGAGCGCATGGATGCGCGACGAGCTGGCCAAGTTCCAGACCGCGCAGCCTTGCGAGACCTGCGGCGGCAAGCGGCTGAACGAAAAGGCGCTGGCGGTGAAGATCCCCAGCGGGGCCGGACCGACCGACATCGCCGAACCTTCGCGCATGAGCGTGGGCGATGCGAAGGTGTGGTTCGAGGACCTGCCCCAGCACTTGGGCGACCAGCAGCAGCAGATCGCCCGCGCGATCCTCAAGGAGATCAACGAGCGGCTGGGCTTCCTCGACAACGTAGGCCTCGACTACCTCAACCTCGACCGCAAATCGGGCACACTGTCGGGCGGCGAGAGCCAGCGCATCCGCCTCGCCAGCCAGATCGGCAGCGGGCTGTCGGGCGTGCTCTACGTGCTCGACGAACCGAGCATCGGCTTGCACCAGCGCGACAACGACCGGCTGCTCGAAACGCTGAAACGTCTCAGAGACCTCGGCAACACGGTGATCGTGGTCGAGCATGACGAGGACGCGATCCGCACCGCCGACTATGTGGTCGACCTTGGCCCCGGCGCGGGCGTGCACGGGGGCGAGATCGTGGCGGAGGGCACGCTCAAACAGGTGCTCAAGAGCAAGAAGTCGCTCACCGCGGCGTACCTCAACGGCACGCGCGAAATCGAAGTCCCGGCCAAGCGCCGCAAGGGCAACGGGCACACCCTGACCGTCCACGGCGCGCGCGCCAACAACCTCAACAACGTCACCGCGTCGCTGCCGCTGGGCACCTTCACCTGCATCACCGGCGTCTCCGGCTCGGGCAAGTCGAGCTTCACCATCGACACGCTCTACGCCGCCGCCGCGCGCGAGCTGAACGGCGCGCGGGTGATCGCGGGGCCACACGACAAGGTCACCGGCCTCGAATATTGCGACAAGGTGATCGAGATCGACCAGTCGCCGATCGGCCGCACGCCCCGCTCCAACCCGGCGACCTATACCGGCGCCTTCACCCAGATCCGCGACTGGTTCGCAGGGCTCCCCGAAAGCCAGGCGCGCGGGTACAAGCCCGGCCGCTTCAGCTTCAACGTCAAGGGCGGCCGGTGCGAGGCGTGCCAGGGCGACGGCCTGATCAAGATCGAGATGCACTTCCTGCCCGACGTCTACGTCACCTGCGAGGAATGCGGCGGCAAGCGCTACAACCGCGAAACGCTGGAGGTGAAGTTCAAGGGCCACTCCATCGCGGACGTGCTCGACATGACGATCGAGGATGCGGAAAGCTTCTTCAAGGCGGTCCCCCCGATCCGCGACAAGATGGCGATGCTGAACGAGGTGGGGCTGGGCTATATCAAGGTCGGCCAGCAGGCCACGACGCTTTCGGGCGGCGAGGCGCAGCGGGTAAAGCTGGCCAAGGAGCTGAGCAAGCGCAGCACCGGGCAGACGCTCTATATCCTCGACGAGCCGACCACCGGCCTGCATTTCGAGGACGTGCGCAAGCTATTGGAAGTGCTGCACCGGCTGGTCGACCAGGGGAACTCCGTGGTGGTGATCGAGCACAACCTCGATGTGATCAAGACCGCGGATTGGGTGCTGGACCTCGGGCCGGATGGCGGTGTGCGGGGTGGGGAGATCGTGGCGCAAGGTACGCCGGAAGAGGTGGCTCTCAACGAGAGAAGCTATACCGGACAGTACCTCAAGCCGATGTTGAAGAGGCAGGCCGAACCCGCAGAGTGAGCGATGTGATCTGCTACTAGCCTGCCTCGGGCTTACCTGCCATCGCGTAGGCGGGTGACCCGGAGAGCGAACTGAGTGTGGAACAATGGTCGAGTGCCTGGTGCTTAGTTCGTGGCGTCCGGGGCGCTGAAGGAAGTGTCGAGCGTGGCCTCAGGGCTATAGACAACGGAATCTGGCATTAATCCTGCGGGAAAATTAGACAGTCGGAATCTTTTCGTCATACGCCATCAATCTCATAGTGAAAAATCACTCATTCGCGAGACCTAAATCGCGCTCCGTGCGTGAGAATACCTAATCAAATCGGCAAGCCTTAATCAATCAAAGAAATTCACATAGGCTTTTCGTCACGCTAGAGTGCATTGGAGTTCGTGGGATTTGCTTTGCTAACTCGAAGCCGATTGTTTCCAACCATAAGGCCGTCAAGTTTTGCCAATGCCTCTTTGGCTTCGTCAGGGCTGTCGAATTGTATGAATGCAAAGTTGGATCCACGAACCCGGGATGAACGTGGAATCATTACATCGACGTTGAACCCCGCAGACCGAAACTGATTGATCAATTCTTCTTTCTTAATCTCCCTTGGAAGATTTCCAATATGCAACCGAGACTGAGAATCGAAGTTCTCAATCTTCCCTCGAGGCCTTGTCCTAATAGAATCTTTTCTTTTTTCGGGGATTGCTACTTTATACCTCGGTACATCCCTTATATTAATATTGCCGATCCTGGCAAGGCTCTTTGCTTTATTTCTTGCGACCACTGTAAGGAGGATGCCTTTTTTCTGTAGGCCTTCGATCAGGCGGCGATAATGATCAGTGTCGACAATTCCCAAATCCTCCCAGATTTCCGAGGGTGCAATGTGTTTTTCCCCATAGCCCAAAACCACAATTGCCTTTTCCTCTCTCGACAATTCGAAGTCTTGAAAGCTTTCGAGCCAAATAACATGCTCTGGACTGTATTGTGTCTTGTTGCTTAATATAACAGAAAATCGACTATTATCGTTCGCAATCTCCGGCTCGGACAGTTCCGATGCGCTCATAAGCCGAAATATTCGCCTCATGCCTTCACCTACTTCCTGCATGTAGCCTAGTTCTCTCAAAACTCGCGCAACGAAGGTGTTGCGGGATTGGTGTGCCCCAATAAGATTTTTCAAATCTTCTACACTGAGAGACGACAATAACATGCCTGGGCTCGTCACCTCCAAGCGATCGTCGAACACGTAAAGTTCTATTCCTCGGCCCTCTTGGGAGTAATCCCTATGGGCAATCGCGTTAATCAGTGCTTCGCGACATGCGAGTTCTGGGTACATGATTTTCTTTTCAAATTTCGCGGCTCCCGTTAGTCGCGTCTGAACAAGGTGAGGGCGTAGAGTGTCCCAAGCCCGTTCTATAATTTCTAAAATATTCCCTTGAACGTCTACGTTATCTATAACATTATAGTCGGATCCTTCGCCGACCTCGGTTCCGTTCACCTTCATAATGCGAATCTGCACGCGAGGATGCCATTTCTGAATATCTTTCGCGAATAGTAATAGTGCCGCCCTCCGAAGGCGAAGGCCTGCCTCAGAAAACTCGGCCAACCTCATGTGTTGTAGACATTTTTCAACTGACATTTGTTGTGAAATTGTCTCAGCTAAGGCCTTTACCGCGTCAGTGTTTAGATCGGAGACTGTAGCGCTATCGACGAATTCTCTGTCGTATTCCTGAGATTTTTGCTCGGCCCTAGTGAAGGTCAACTCTTCAACAGATATCGGAATGGTCTCTAGATCTCGCCGCTGCAAGCATCGTCCGTCAGAGGTCTGCAATATACGGCTCGTAGATTTTAAAACTGAAAAATATAAAATACTTTTGCCATCGAGATTTAGCTTGTGAACCTGACAATTCTCCAGACCTCTTTCGCCCTGAATCCCGTCACTGATAGATGATTCGAGGAAAGATAAATATTCCGGCTTATCGCTGCCTAGCCCGCTGATCTCCCCATCATCTTCGACACCAACTAGAAGACTGCCCCCATCTGCATTGGCGAATCCGACGACCGTGCGGCAGATGTCTTGGCGAATTTCTCTTTTATTGCGCGGCTTTTTTTGGCCAGGAGGTCCTTCCCAACAACTCTTAAACTCCCGAAAATGACTTTCCCCGAGTTCGATTGCAGTTTTGACGCGTTCGGCAAGGACAAGGATATCTACCATACCTTGTTGCTACCTATAATGCCGTAGAAAGCAATATTGGGTGTAGGGCGTTGGAAGGGGAAAGTAAGTTCCTGTCCTACACCCCTTTCCCCCACTAGCCTCCCCGGTCCCATCCACGAACCCGAGAGGCACCCTATGTCCAAACCCTCCCCGCAGCATCCCGACCTCGCGGCCAACCCCACGCTGACCGAGCGCGAGGCGTTCGACGCGTGGCAGCGCCACGTCGATGCAGGCCGTATCGGGAAGCGCGCTGCGCCCGATCCTGCGCGGCTGCTGCACCATATGCGCAACGAGGAAGTGCTGCTGGGCAGGGCGGTCTCGGTGAGGGTGCATGTGCGCGAGGGGTTGCGGGGGCGGTAGGGCTCCTTTTCGTCATTGCGAGCGGTCCCGGACTTGCTCCGGGATCGCGCGGCAATCCATGGTCGGGCCTTGGATTGCTTCGCTTCGCTCGCAATG
>Ga0208329_1000224_pt1 | contig 12467 bp, 11 predicted proteins | sample DeeseametaMP2053_FD_184177 | JGI IMG/M metagenome (GOLD analysis project Ga0208329, IMG submission 184177) | Marine microbial communities from the Deep Pacific Ocean - MP2053 (SPAdes) | ecosystem: Environmental > Aquatic > Marine > Oceanic | place: West of Cabo San Lucas, Mexico, North Pacific...
GACCTTAGCCCAACGCAAACGCTACAACCGCCTGCTTCGGGAGTCCCAGAACGCCGCCATCTCCCCCTGATCTCTCCTTAATAAAAGTGTCCCACTTTTGCTGGTTGCCAACATACCAAGCCAAATCCTTAAAGAACTCGACATCAACAACTCGATGCTTAAGTCCAAGATGTCTCGCGACCTCCCCAGCCGCGTCAATCTCCTTCAGATGGGTTTGGCCATAGTTCAAAGTGATCCCTGTTAGTTCATACCCTCGGTTTTTCGCGAAGGCCGCAACTGTCGTTGAATCTAATCCTCCGGACAAAAGAACGACACCTAAATTCATCGTTTATCCTCTCTTTGCCGAATATTCCGAGTACTGGTTGGGAGATTCCCAGATTCGCACCTTGGAGATCAGAGACCCGTATTGTCCCTGCAGTTCTGCGAACAGGCGCTTAGCCATCACTTCTGCGGTGGGGTTTTCGTTGTGGAACTCGAAGACCTTGGAACGTTGCAGTGACTTGAGCGCCGTGGAGAGTTCCTGGTCGCGATCATTGACCAAAAAGCCATGGTCCCAATGGAGGTCTACCCACTTGCCCACTGAAGCCTTTAACTCGGTGAAATCCAGGACGAATCCCATCTCATCAAGCGAGTCTGAACTGATCATGACTTCTGCTTTGTAGGTGTGCCCGTGCGGGGCGCCGCAGTTTCCGGGGTAAAGCCAGGTGTATTATTTGCGGTTGCTGTGCGATCGACACGGTTGGAAGGAATACTCGATCGCGAAACACTTGGAGCCGAGACTTTGGAAATCTCGATGCCACATTTGTCAGACGCCGACATCGACTCCCTGATCAATGTTTTGGATATGGAGAATCGTCTGGGTGTTCTAAAGGGCTTGTCTCATGCAGATCGCGTGTCAGCTTTCCAAAAAGAAGCCGGTAGACAATTACTCGTGGCGATGATTCAGGCTACGTCCGGCAGGCTATTTCGAGAAAAGGTCCTCGAAGAATTCCAGGAGTTATCGCCTTTACAAAGGCAAATTTACGCGACGTTGTGCCTTGTCTCGTCCCAAAGATGGACCATGGACCGCCAAGAAATCATTTTGGCTTGTGGCTCTTTAGGGAACGAGATGTTGGATGCAGTGGAGTCGCTTGCTCGAAGAAACGTGATCACCCGTCGTGATATACATTCCAACTACGGAGCGAGGTACCGCGTTATCGCCGACGAGATTGTACACGCAATGGAATTTCGCCAATATATGGCCACGGTACTCGAAGGAGTGTGTTTCGCGTTTGCCAGTGGGGTCAATTCTGGTCTACCTCGGAGCAACAGACAATGGAGAAGACTTATTCGGTTTTTAAACCATCAGTTTATTTTGCAAGTCGCTACTCCAGATGTGGGAAGACATGTATACGAGAACGTGGAGAAGATATTGCATTGGGACTATCACTACTGGCTGCAGAGGGCGAGCCTCGAAGTCGAACAAGGTGATTTGAATCTCGCTACCAACTTTCTCGATCAGGCAAGGTCGATCTCTCCCGGAGAACGATTAATCGAAACAGAGTACGCCTATTTACTGATCAAAAGAGCATCTAAATCACCAGAACATGGAAATGCAGAGGAGTGGTTTGCCGAAGGGCGGAAGTATCTGGAAGAGCTCATCGCTCAAACCGGGAGTCGGGACTCATATCCCTACCACGTACTTGGTAGCCAAGGGCTCGCATGGGCCCGGCAAGCTAAGATTCCGGTCCTTGAAAAACGGGAACTTCTCAAAGAGTTGATGGAAATCGTGAAGTCTGGGGTTAGTTTCCATCCTAGATCAGAAGATCTGCCGACGTTGGCGAAAGACCTGGAAAAAGAATGGCTGTTGACCGCCGTTGTGCAACCGGAGTAAACGGATTTGACGAAAAGTTTATCACCATTGAACACACATCGGCATGTATGTTCACTCGCGACCAAAATGTTCCGGCGGCGCCGTTTCGGATTTCGGTCCTGCTTAAGGCAAATTCACATCGCGAAATCAACTGACCAAGCATCACAGTTGATCAGGAACCCAATGAGTCAACCGGCCATACCGATTAGCCGTCAGATTCTTCCTCCAACCTCAGATGCCGCGAAGCATACCTTAGCGGAAACACCTGTCATCGGTATGAACACGCCTATCATAGAGGTAATTCCAGCGCCCGCGGCGGCCGGGATGACTTGGGGACCTAACCGCTAAACAGGCTATCCCAACGGTCCCTGAAAAGTCTGGTCAGCGAAAGTGTCGGACAAAGGCTCGATCGCCTCGGGCCATTGGTCCATCGGCAGGCTGGGCCGGCGCTCATGGGCTGGGCGCGGCTTACCATCCCAGCCGATCTGCTCCATGTAACAGTAGATCTGGATGCAGGTGCCCTCTGGGTCTATCGCATAAGCAGCGTAGTCGATGCCTGGATGTAATTCGTTGGGTATCTCGACGAACTTGACGCCTTTTTCTTTTTGGAACGCCACCCCGTTCTTGAGTTGTTCGTAGCTTCCGACCTCCACTCCGAAGGAAAGACAGGTGGTGTGGCCGCCAAGCCCAAGTTGCCGCCGCATCTCTTTGGGGAAGAGGCCCAAACTGTGATGCTCGGAGCCTACGCGTAGGAAAACGACCTTCTGGTCCCGGTAGTTTATTTCCTCGGTGACCCTGAAGCCCAACACATCCGTGTAATACTGGGCGGAAGCCTCCAGGTCGTTCACAAAAATATTTACGGGGCCAACCTTGGTGATCTTGAATGGGCGGGGCAACATTACCGACCTGTTTCCAGCGAATCAAGACGACATGGAATTTATTTCGATCTACGCATTCGCCCTGGGCAAACTTGGTGCAATTGCAGAACTCGAGTCACTCGAATGTTTTATCGCGGTGCGTTATCCCAATTCACAGCGTCGCCAATCCACGGCGTAACCTCATAAAACCTCGTCCGATCCGTTCTAATCCGACGCCTGGCAACATAGAACCACGGATAGGCGAAAATGCTTCGGAAGCAGGTCATTTGAAAATCGGGGCCATTCGGGTGCCATTCCAATAAATAGAAAAGCCCGGATTTGAACAATCCGGGCTTTTTCGTGCCTAAAATTTGGTGACCCGCCTCGGGGTCGAACCGAGAACCTACTGATTAAGAGTCAGTTGGTGAATCTCGTATTCTTCAGTTGGCTCAGCTTTATATTGCCTGCAAAACGCTACCAATACAACGGAAACCGGAAATAATTTGGTCGGGGTGAGAGGATTTGAACCTCCGACCTCTGCGTCCCGAACGCAGCGCGCTGCCCCTGCGCTACACCCCGACTCTCCCTGCTGCGTTCCCGCTTCCCAGCCGGAATCGGGCCTTGGGCAGGGCTGAGGGTATTATACCGCACGATTGGCCCTCTGGGACGGTTTTGCTTCTAGGATGTCGACTGCCCCTGGGATTTGGACAAAGCCACGCTGCGCAGGTGTCACCCTGGGCGAAGAGATGGGTCTGCCAAGGTGGGCCTTGGCAGAATGACAATTCAGTGGCGGTAGGCTTGTTTGGTTGGCTAACTGAAATGCCCGCCGCGCAATCGAGCGTGGCGGGCATTTTCGAGCTAGGCAACAGCGGTGGTTACTGCGCCAGCATCTCCAGGGTCTTTTCTTCTAGGACGCTGCCGTTCAGGGCGCCCGTCCACTTGTTGAAGATCATGCCGTCCGCGTCGATGAAGATCGTGGTGGGCATTCCCAAAACTTGATAGTCCCTGACCACACTTTCGTCCTCGGTGAACCCTGCCGGGTAGGTTATCTCCAGTTCAGCCAAAAGTTCTTTGGCCTCCTCTTGGTTCCCCAAGCCGGTGAACTGGCCCAGGTCTATCCCCAGTAAGATGGCCCGGTCTTCAAACTTGTCATAAAACTCTTGGAGGTCCGGCATCTCCGCCCGGCAGGGAGGGCACAACCCGGCCCAGAAGTTGAGCACAATGGGTTTGTCTCCGAACAGACTGTGCAGACTCACTTCGTCGCCGCCGACCACATCTTGACCCTGAAACATGGTGACCGAGAAATCGGGGGCCAATTCGCCTGAGCTGGACGATTCGTCCCCAACGATTGACTGACTGTTATCGGTGGTGCTGTTGCCACAGGCGATCGCCGCCACCGTCAACACCAACGCCAACGGAACAAGCCAGCGAAGCTTGCTGCGTTTCCGATTGTTTTTGTGGCTGATGGTCTGATCAGCCATTGAATTTCCCCTCAAATCGCCCTCCATTGCCATGCCTAAGACGCGCGGTGTACCGCACACGTTACTGATTTTTAGATGTTCTCCCATCGAAGTCGGTTCAACGGTTAATACGCTGGATGGGCCGTGACGGTTTGCTGGACAAACGGCAGAACGGACCGGCGAGGGTCAATCGGCGGAGGCTTGGCCGGCGAGCGCCGTAAGATTTTCTTGGAAGACCAGGAAACGCTCCAAGACCCTCGTGAGGCGGGTGAGCCATTCGTCGCCCAGCCTGCGCAGCGGCATCTGCATCTGCGTGTTGCCGACCTGCACCGATGGACCCAAGGCCCTCTGGAGGGGCACCCGTGCTCCGCCCACCGGCACCCGCAAGGACAAGACGATGGCGTCGTTGCCCTGGACGATGGATTCCACGCCTACATCGGCGGCCAGCATTCTAAGGGAGGCCAGATTCAACAGGTTCTCCACTTCTTCGGGAAGGGGGCCGAACCGGTCTCTCAGTTCTTCGCGGATCTTTGGGATGTAGTCGGCGTCGCTCATTTTGGCCAGCCGCTGGTAGACCGCCAGCCGGGTGGGCAGGTGGTCCACGTAGTCCTCGGGGATGCGGGCGTTCATCGGCAGCTCGATGCGTGGCAGTTCCGGCGGTATCTCAACGCTGTCGCTGGTCCCGCCCTCTTCCTCCAACTCGCGCACCGCTTCATTCAAAAGCTGAGTGTAGAGGTCCAGACCAACCTCTTGGATGTGTCCGCTCTGGGACGCGCCCAAGATGTTGCCGGCGCCGCGTATCTCCAGGTCACGCATGGCGATTCGGAAGCCGGCGCCCAATTCAGATGCCTCCAAGATGGCCTGAAGCCGGTGGTCAGCCGCCTCGGTGATGCGGCGTCCCTTGGGCACCAGCAGGTAGGCGTAGGCCCGGTGCTCGCTGCGGCCTACCCGGCCCCTTAGCTGGTAGAGCTGTGCCAGCCCGAACCGGTCAGCCCGTTCCAGGATCAAAGTGTTGACGTTGGGCATGTCCAGCCCTGATTCGATGATCGTGGTGCAGACCAGAATATCGGCGTCGCCGTTTGCGAATCTCACCATCACCTCTTCCAGTTCCGATTCAGCCATCTGTCCGTGGCCGACCAAGATCCTGGCCTGGGGCACCAGCTTGTTGATGTCGGCGGCGGCCTGATGGATCGTCCGGACCCGGTTGTGCAGGTAGAAAACCTGGCCGCCCCGTTCCATCTCCCGCAGGATGGCCTCTTTGATCACGTCCTCCGAATACTCGGATACGAAAGTCTTAACCGGCAGCCGGGCTTCGGGCGCCGAGTCCATGGTGCTCAGGTCTCTGATCCCGGCCAGGGCCATGTTCAGCGTTCGGGGGATGGGGGTCGCGCTCAACGTGAGCACGTCCACCTGTTGGCGCAGTTGCTTGAGGCGCTCTTTGTGACTGACCCCGAAACGTTGTTCCTCGTCCACCACGGCCAGTCCCAGGTTCTTGAACTTCACGTCTTTCTGTAGCAGCCGGTGGGTGCCGATGACGATGTCCACGCTGCCGTCCTTCAGACCCTCGATGACCTCTTGCTGTTCCTTGGGCGTCCGGAACCGGCTCAAGACTTCGATCTTGACAGGGAAGGGACTGAGCCGTTCGCTGAAGGTGGCGTAGTGCTGCTGGGCCAGGACGGTCGTCGGGACCAGCATGGCCACCTGCAGTCCATCGTTCACCGACTTGAATGCGGCCCTGAGGGCGATCTCGGTCTTGCCGTAGCCAACGTCGCCGCAGATCAGACGGTCCATGGGACGGGTCGTTTCCATGTCGGCTTTGACCTCGACGATGGCCCTGGCCTGGTCCGGAGTCTCCACGAATGGGAAGGAGTCTTCCAGCTCCTGTTGCCAGACCGTGTCGCCGCCGTGTTCGTGGCCCACGGCCAGGGCGCGGGCGGCGTTGATCCGCAACAATTCCTGGGCCATCTCCCTGGTTGCGCCCTTCACCTTGCTCTTTACCCTGGCCCATTCGGCTGTGCTAAGCCTGGTTAGGGACGGCGGCTGGTCCTGGGCGCCCACATAGGCCGACACCCGGTCCAGATGGTCGGTGGGCACGTAGAGCTTGTCGTTCTCGGCGTACTCCAGGATCAGGTATTCCTTCTCGTCCTCGTCGTCGCCGATGCGGGTGGTGCCGGCGAACCGGGCCACGCCGTGGTCGATGTGCACCACGTGGGCCCCAGGCACCAGGTCGGCTAGGACCACTTCCGGCCCGTGCTCGGCCTTGCGCCGGCGGTGGTAACGCTGCTCTTTCACCGTGCCGAACAACTCGGAGTCCGTTAGCAGGACCAGGGTGGTGACTTCGCCCTTCTCTCCACCTGCGGGCAGTTCTACGGTAAATCCGTCCCTGAGGTAGCCCGGAAGCAGGACGACCTGGCCAGCGGTTGGCGCGCTTTCCAACGAGTCCGCCTGGATCACGCCCACGCCTTCTTGTTCCAGTATCTCGGCGACACGGCGCTGGTGCTGGGTGACGGCCACCACGGCGTAGTTGGCTTCCTGGTGACGGCGCACGTCCGCGGCCAGTTGCTCAAGTTTGCCGTAGTAGGGAGTTGATGGCCGGAAAATCTTGTCTTCGTCGTCGCCTACCCAGGTCTGCAGTTGCATCTGCGGCACGCCGCTCAGCCGGTTGGAGAATTCCTCCCAGTCCATGTGGGGCGAAGGGAAATTGACCGGCAATTCTCCCCGGTCCTCCCTGGCCTCGCGCATGCGCTCGAAACGCTCTTCCAGTTCCAGCGCCTCGGCCTCCACCCGGCCGGAGCGTTCCAAAACCACCAAGCCGTTGGCCCCGATGTACTCCATGAGGTGGGCCTGATTGACCAAGCCGTTGTAGAAAGAAAGGGTCTCCGGGTTGGGCGCGGAAGTGAGGAGCGACAGTTCTTCGGCCATGCGGTCGCGGACTTCATTGCCGCATTTGGCATAGTCCAGCGCCTCGATCTTGGATTCCAACGTTTGCTGGCGGGCCAGGCCTGGCAGTTGCTCCCGCGCCGGCGCCAGGCGGACCTCATCGGCAGTCCGGATGGAGCGTTGGGACGCCGGGTCGAAATAGCGAATGGTGTCGATCTCGTCGTCCCACAGTTCTATGCGCAAAGGCCATTCGGACCCGGTGGGGAAAACGTCCAGGATACCGCCGCGGTGACTGAAGCTGCCCGGGGCCTCCACCACAGGCTCGTTGTGGTAGCCCAGGTCCAGCCATTGGCCGAGGATGGTCTCGATCCGTATCCGGTCGCCCTTCTTCCAGAGGCTTAATTCTCCGGTGGCGGGGAAAACGCCGGCCATCAACTCGGGTGGCAGGGTGTAGAGCATCGCGGAACCCACCGAGCAGACCACCAATGGTTGTACGTCGGGCTCAGCGCCGCCGAATCTCCCAGCCCCGGCCAGTGCCGCCAAGGCCGTCAGCCGTTGATTGCCGGTGTTGGCGTCGACCGCTAGGCGCTCGTATGGGAGCACTTCGGGTTCTGGCAGGAAGTGGATGAGCTGGTCTTCGCCCAGATAGGTCAATAACTGGTCGTGCAGACGGCGGGCGTCGTCGGGCCGGGGCGTGATCACTAAGACCGGCCCCCGCTGACGGCGCCATAAAGAGGCTAGGAAGGCCGCGCGGGCCCCCTGCCGGACAGTGACTGCCGACTCGCCACCCGATTTTCGCGCGGCGTCGACGTTCCCCCGGTGTTCGGGATGGCGGTCCAGTAACTCTAGGACTCCATTAAGGGACATACGGTGGTTGAAAGCTCCGATTTAGCTTGGCCACAGCGGGCCGAGATATAAAATTACACGCCAGAAAGGGGGCTGGTAACAAAGCCAGCCCCTTTTCAACTATTTTATGGCCTGAGCGAGTTTGTTACAAGCGGGGATGGATCATCCAAAGTCTACAACCCGGATGGACCGACCGCTGGTCACGCTTCAGGATGTTTCTATTTCGGTGTAGAATGCCACCACCTTATTTGGACGGGAGAGCCGTGACCAGTTCGGGACAAACAAGTAGGATATTTGTCGGCCGTCAGCGCGAGATGGGCGAGTTGCGGGCGGCTTTGAAGGAATCCTTCGCCGGTCACGGCCGTATCGTCATTCTCATGGGTGAGCCTGGCATCGGCAAGACCCGTACGGCGGAGGAACTTGCCTCACATGCCGAGACCCAAGGGGCCCAAGTGTTGTGGGGCCGCTGCTACGAAGAGGACGGCGCTCCTTCTTATTGGCCTTGGGTGTAGGCGATCCGTTCTTACGTCGAGCCCCGAAACTCGGACCAACTCCAAGTCGACTTGGGACCAAACGCAGCCGACTTCGCTGAGATCGTTCCTGAGATTCGCCGAAAGTTAACCGACCTGGAGACCCCGCCGGACCTGCCGCCGGAGCAAGCCCGCTTCCGGCTCTTCGAATCCATCACATCTTTCCTGAAGACTTTGGCCCGTTCGAAGCCGATCATGTTGGTCCTTGACGACCTGCATTGGGCCGACGAACCGTCTCTTCTATTGCTTCAGTTCTTGGCCCAGCAACTCGCGGACAGCCACATCCTGGTGGTCGGTTGCTACCGGGACGTCGAACTGTCCCGGCAGCACCCCCTGTCGGAAACCCTGGCCCGGATCTCTCGAGAGGCTGATTACCAGCGGCACGCGCTGAGAAGGATGGGACCAGGATGACACGGCCCTATTTATCGGCGCAGCGGCGGGTACCAGCGTCTCCCGCGCCGTGGTGAAGGCGATCTATTCCCGCACCGAAGGCAATCCGTTTTTTACGACGAAGGTGGTCCAACTGCTATCCGACCGAGGCGCACTAGCCGATGGTGCAGCACGCGGACCAGAGGGCATTCGAATCCCGGAAGGTGTGCGTGAAGTCATCGGTCAACGTTTCAATAGACTTTCGGACGACTGTAACCTGGTGATGAGCACGTCGGCGGTTATCGGAAGGGAATTCACGGTAGATCTACTCGGCCGTCTGATCGAGGACCTGACAGAAGACAGACTGTTGGAGGTCTTAGAAGAGTCCTTGTCGGCGCACTTGATAGAGGAATTGCCCCCACCGTGGGCCGGTACCAGTTCACGCACGCGCTGATCCAAGAGACACTCACAGACGAGTTGTCATTGACCCGGCGGGTCCGCCTCCATGCCCGTATCGCCGAGACTCTGGAAACGTTGTACGGCGCGGAAGTCGAGGCCCACGCCGCTGAACTGGCCTATCATTTCGCGCAGGCGGAGACGGTCACCGGCACGGAAAAGCTTGTCCATTACTCCCTGCTGGCGGGCGATAGGGCTGTGACGCTCCGAGCTTATGAAGAGGCATTGGCCCACTTTCAAAGAGGGTTGACGGCTAGAGGTGTAGCGCTTACGGGCCTGGAGCCAGCGAAAGATGAAGAGGCTGCGGCGTTGTTATCGAGTCTCGGCCACGCCCAGATGTGAGTCGTTGAACGGGCTAACTTGACGCAAGCGGCTGACACTTTTGTCCGTGCCTTTGACTACTATGTGGATGCGGGCGATTCAGATCGGGCAGTAAGCGTGGCGTTGGCCGATATTCGGGCGGCCACCGTGCGTGAAATGATTGAAAGAGCATTGACGTTGGTCCCGCCGGACTCCCACGATGCCGGGAAGCTCCAGGCCCGCCAAATCTTGGCGAACCGTGCCGACTATGACAAGGCGCAGGGAGCGTTCCAACGCGCATTCTCGATCGCTCGCAAACACCAAGACCAAAGTTTGGAGATGCAGGCGCTGGTTGCCTCCGCGTGTGTGGATTTTCACCATGGCCACAACGAACAGAGCTTGGAACGGAACCTGCGGGTCATTGAACTATCACATCTGGTCGATATGCCCTACGAAGAGACGCATGCCCATTACGATCTATTCCACGTTCTTTACGCGATGGGTGACTCGGACCAGGCCGCCAGCCACGCTGAAACCATGGTGGCATCCGCGGAACGGACCCGCATTCGCATGTGGCGCAGCCGCGCGATGGAAGCCAATGAAGCTCTGGGCAGCGCGAAGGGAGACTGGCAGACCGCCAGAGAGTTTACCGAGCAGGGCCTGGCGATCTCACCCCAGGAATCTACTTTGATGGGAGCAAGGGCACTAGTGGGATACCAGTTAGGTGAGACTGAGGCCGGCGATGCCTATCTGAATATCCTGTTCGAAAATTTTCAGGCCGGCGCATTTGATTCGGGATTCCAGGCAAATCACACTGTTCCTACTGTGGTCATTCCCATGGTCTCCTACATCACCGGCATTGAAGCTAGGTTTGAGTTCGTCGAGGACATTGCCCGGTCCGTATTTTCCTCGCCAGATGCTAATCCATCGGCCACTAATGCAGCCCATATCGGCCTAGCGCTGATCGCCGCCCAACGAGGGGACGAGACGGCGACCAAGGAGTTGTATGGCGCATTGCAGCCGATCGCAGGGACCATGGCGCCTACATGTAGCTATGGCCCGGGGCTGGCGGTCGACCGCATCCGGGGCCTTCTGTCTCAGACCATGGGCAACCTTGACCAGGCAGCAGACAACTTCGAGCATGCCGCGGCTTTCTGCCGCAAAGCGGGCTACCGGCCCGAGCTTGGATGGACTTGCTGTGACTATGCCGACGCGCTATCCCTGCGAAACGGGCCTGGTGACCACAAGAAAGCGGCGGGTCTCCTAGACGAATCAATGGCTATCGCCACTGAACTAGGTATGCGGCCATTGATGGAGCGAGTGGCTGACCGCCAAGGGGCGTTGGCAACACAGCCGGTGGCGAAGGCCACCTACCCAGACGGCCTGACGCAACGGGAGGTCGAGGTTTTGCGCCTCCTGGCCCAGGGTAAAAGCAACAGCCAGATCGCCCAAGAACTGGTCGTTGCCGAGGGCACCTCCCGCAGGCACGTGGCCAACATCCACGAGAAGATCGATGTTGCCAACCGCGCCGAGGCCACCCGGTACGCCCTGAGAGAGGGCCTGCTTTCACTGGATGAATCCTCGGACTAAACACCGCTTCCCTGTTTCCGCCTTCAGCCTCGGTTTTCTCTTTTCCCTGCCGCCGTCTACACACTTCGGCACATGCGCTGCCCGTCACCGTTAAATATCCAGTTTTCAGAGTTGTGCACTTTGGTCGATGTTGGCCTCTGACCTGTCGAATTAGTATTCATCCACACCGATTCGGCAGGCCAGGAGAAAACGATGATTATAGTAAGCAACATCCAAGGAACCATCACGGCCGCAGTCTCCCAGAACCCAGATGGCTTTCTAGACCGGGTGCTCGACTGGATGAACCATGTTGTTGACGCATTTTGCGGCCCCGCTCTCTCAGATACCATCCACGAAAATCCGGCGGCGGAGTACCTGTTCTTGAACCCAGGTTGCTGCGGCGCCGTGATCGACAGTGATCTTTGGGACCTGTTGACCGATCAACGCTCTCAGCCCGAGACCAAGGAAGCCAGCAATGTCTAGCGCCACGACAATCAGGCCAGTATCTATCGAGCCCAGGGAAGACCTGGTGCGGGCGGCAAAGCACGCAGCTTTGCGCATCGCCGAGCGGGCCCCTGAGGTCGACCGTCAGCGCCGTGTCCCGGTGGAGAACATCAAGGACCTCTACGAAGCCGGGCTTTTGACCGTCACCATCCCACGTGATCTCGGCGGGTCTGAAGCTGACCTGGTATCCCAGATCGCGGTCTACGAAATCATCGGTGGGGCCTGTGCCTCCACCGCCTGGGTCATGGGCAACCACTCAACCCTATGCACTTTGTCCTTGGGCATGATGGGGGAAGGCGCCCATCCGCTGCTAAAAGACGTGGTTGAGAATGGCGCTTTGATCTCGCATGCAGCCATATCCGGGGGCGACACCAACCCCGCGCCCGGCGGGTTCGTCGCATCGGGGCGTTGGCTATTCGTCAGCGGTTCTACCATCTCTACCTGGATATTTCTCAGCACGATGGTGGAAGGCCGCAACCGCTGGATGTTGGTGCCGACCAGCCAACCAGGACTGACGATCGAAGAAACCTGGTTGTCCATGTCAGTCCGGGGTTCCATGACCAATGACGTGTTTCTTGACCAGGTGTTCGTCGCCGGGGACATGGCGCCTGAGATCAACCGCCCAGCTCTCCACGAACCATGGTTGCCCAACGGCCCGGCAGCTCTTAAGGCGCCGACCAAAGCCAGGGTCTGGATGGCGGCTATGACGTTAGGAATAGCTCAGGCTGCATTGGAAGATTCCATCGAGTACGCCAAGGGCCGCAGCATGGCTTTGGGCGGCAACGCTAAAACCAGTATGCCGGGCAACCAGTTCGCCGTGGCTGACGCCGCCATGGACATCGAG
>Ga0208329_1000234_pt1 | contig 12167 bp, 10 predicted proteins | sample DeeseametaMP2053_FD_184177 | JGI IMG/M metagenome (GOLD analysis project Ga0208329, IMG submission 184177) | Marine microbial communities from the Deep Pacific Ocean - MP2053 (SPAdes) | ecosystem: Environmental > Aquatic > Marine > Oceanic | place: West of Cabo San Lucas, Mexico, North Pacific...
GATTTCAGATTTTCAAGCATTAATCACACCGTCTGAGAGCCTGTCTATCCGGTGCACTAGCGTCGCTTCAAATTGAGGTTGGGGGGCGCTCCGACGGGTCTGATGACCCGTCGGAGCGCTTTACGTATCCCTAATTGCCTATTCAGGCGTTCTGGATGCCGCCATCGCGGGTCCAGAATCTGTCGCAGTTGAACGAGACCGCTCCGTCGCTTGCTACGGAGAAGGTTCCGACGCAGTAGCCGTTACCGGCAACGTCGCCCACAGCATCGAAGCTGTGGACGCCGCTTGCACCGACGAAGCCTTGGCCGACTGCAGAGATCAACATGCTCAGCGGTGTACCCTCTGGGCTGGATAACTGTGCGAAGACAGAGTATCCAATGATGATTATCGCATCGAATGCCTCAGCGGTGTAGATGCCGCCAGCGCAGTCTGGGATGGATCCGCAGATTGCTGCGAAAGCTATCGAGCGCTCGTTCGGGGTAGCCGAAGCTGGCTTGGTCGCCACTGCGCCGTCGAGCATCGAAGTGTCGGACATGCCGACCGCGATGCCTTCCTCAGCGATTCCATCGCCGCCGTAGACGGCGCCGGTGAAACTCTGAGCAGACAACTCTTCGAGGATGGCTGCACCATCGCTCGCGTACGAGATGAGCATGACACTGTCACACGAACCATCGACGACCTGCTGCACCACAGAGGTGAAGTCGGTGTCGGATTCAGAATAGCCGATCTTGGCACACAGAGAGTTGCCAGAGGCAGTCCATGCATCATCGAAGGAGTCGGCGAGGCCAGACCCGTAATCGTTGTTCATGTGCAGCAGAGCAATGTTCGAGGAACCGCCTGCTGTCACGACATCAGCCAGAGCTGGGCCCTGAATCGCGTCGCTCGGTACCACACGGAAGAACAGTGGGTAAGCCGTAGAGTCGCTGAGTCCAGGGTTGGTGCTCGCGTACGAGATCATTGGGATGCCAGCAGCCGAAAGAATCGCGTTAGCACCCATGGTCGCACCTGAGCAGGCAGCGCCTGCAACTGCGACGACGCCCGCATCCACGAGGGATTGAGCAGCGGCACCAGCGACGGTACCGTCGCAGCCAGAGTCAGCCATGACCAACTCGAACTGGAGACCACTGCCCCAGCCCGCGATGTTCATCATACCTAGAGCGATGTTCGCAGCAACACCGAATCCAGGTGCGTAGATCGCGATAGGACCGGTGATTGGGTTCAGGAACCCGATCTTGACTGTCATGCCTGTGAACTCGGTTGCAGCTACTCCGCCATCGCGAGTCCAGTGGGCTCGGCAACTGAAGAAGACGTCTGTCGAGGACAGAGCATCGAAGCGGCAGATATCGTATCCAGCGCCAGCAACGTCGCCTGAGGCGTCGAAGGTGTGGCTGCCGGATGCACCAGCGTAGTCTGTTCCGATGGATTGGAGGTTGGCTTCCATGTTGGCGCCATCCTCAGCCATTGCGGCCTTTCCAATCATCATTACAGCATCGTAGGTCTCTGCGGTGTAGATTCCACCAGCGCAGCCATCATCGGCAGCGCAGCGGTCGTTGAAGTCACCAGCGCCTGCGACTGCGCGAGGCTTGGTCGCTTGAAGGCCATCAGCGGCACCAGGTGCGCTGAAGTCATCGAGGAAGGCCTCGTCGGCAATTCCATCTGCACCGAAGACGGGCAGAGAGATACCGAGGTAAGCCATTGTCTCGAGGATTGCAGCACCATCGGTAGCGTAGGTCACCATGACAACTGAGCCACAGTTAGCATCGGTGACTGCCTGAGCGACTGCCGAGAAGTCAACCGTGGAGTCTTCGTAGCCAATCTTTGTGCACAGGGTGCCGCCCGAGTCGACCCAGGCGTCATCGAAGGAGTCCGCTAGGCCGGAGCCGTAGTCGTTGGTCATGTGCAGCAGAGCAGGGTTGGATGCACCAGCAGCCATTACCATAGCTGCCATTGCTGGGCCCTGGATTGCATCGCTTGGCACAACTCGGTAGAAGCTTGGGTAAGCTCCTACGTCACTGAGTGCGGGGCTGGTGCTCGCGTACGAGACCTGAATGATACCTGCAGCGCTGAGAACAGCGTTAGCACCAATGGACGCACCGGAGCAAGCAGCTCCTGCGACTCCTACAACGCCCGCATCCACGAGGGATTGAGCAGCGGCACCAGCGACGGTTCCGTCGCAACCTGAGTCAGCCTCGATGAGTTCGAAGTCTCCACCCATTGCATTCAGGTCATCAATCGCAGCCTGCGCAGCCCATGTGAAGGGCGGTGCGTAAACAGCGATTGGACCCGTCAATGGATTGAGCAAACCGATCTTCATCGACTCGACAGGTACCACGGGGGGCACGAACATCGGGTTCGCGTTGCCCATGTAGTGAGCAGCGATCTCATCGACGAGCGCGTTTGCGACGTCAATGTCGAATCCGGCAGGATTGCCATTTTCATCCATGTACTCGAAAGGCGCGTAAGCCGTGTCCGAGCAGAGCTTCAACGAGCCCGACTCCAGAACCGATGTGAGAGTCGAGCCCTCACTTGGGCTTGGGTAAGCACTTGCTGTGTCCGCGTCGCGGTCATCCGTGAGGACGACAGTTCCATCGAACCATGCACCGAAAATCAGGTCGTATTCGCCCGAGTCAACAATCGCCGTGATGGCGACGTTGAGTGCATCGAGCAACTCGTCGTTCGATTCCTCGAATCGAACGGCGAGTCCGAAAGTCTCGTCCGAGAACGTCGTCAACAAAGTACCAGACAACGCGAGAACAGGTGAATCACCCATTGCGTAGTCCACTTCTCCGGCGTTGACAGCAGCGATTACCGACGGGAAATCGTCGTAAGCACTGATTGTCGCAGCACCGAGGTTGTCAGCGGCGTACAGGTCCGAAGTCGTTCCGGACTGTAATCCGATGGTCGTACCAGCCGCATTCAGGTCCGAGACGTCGGAGATCGCAGCTGAACCAGCAGCGCCGATCACACCTTGGCTACTTGTGTAGTAACCGCGGGTGAAGTCGACAACTAGTGCACGCTCCTCCGTCTTCGTCATCGCCGAGATAATTGCATCGCACATCTCGCCGGCATTCAAGTTGGGAATAATTGGGTCCCAGGCGGAGGTAACTATGTCCGCTGACACGTCGTCAGCAGCACTCAGTTCCCACACTTCCTCGGGCTCATCTTCCCCTCCCAAACATCCAGCGAACGCAGCCGCCAGCATGCTGAGAGTCATCATCATTGCAGTCATTTTCTTGTCTAACATTGCGTAACTCACGCTCCTTAGCGCGGCGCACCACAATATGTCTTTGTTATAGAAGTTCGCAATTATGCCCCAAAACACACCGATTTAAACTGTTTTCGAGTTTGAATCTTTTTCAAGGGAAACTGACGAGAAATGGGCTAATTGAGCGTGATTGTGGTGGTTTCTTTACAAAATCCTCCGATTAACGGAAATATCTTCGCGCTTTACAATCCATTTTGAGGATTGGAGTGCTCTCTGAATTTTCAGGTTGATTTTCAGATTGATTCTAGGCCTTCAACTTGAGCATTATTATCCGATTGTATGATGAGGCGGATACCGCGCGTTCCGCACGTGGCAGATACCCCGATGGACTACGCTAGCAGCGGAGTCGACATCGATGCTGAAGGAGCTGCGGTCGCCAGTCTCATTGGAGCACTGACTTCCTCGCCCCGACAACCTGGAACTCGCGGAGCGCCCGTGCCTCTTCTCGGTGGCTTTGGTGGCATCATCGAATTCGGCGATTCGCACCTCGCCCTCGCCACCGATGGGGTTGGCTCAAAACTGCAACTGGCGAACCTCCTCGGCCGTTACGAAGGCGTTGGAATCGATTGCGTGGCGATGAACGTCAACGATCTGCTCTGTGTGGGCGCCGAGCCCCTCGCCTTCGTCGATTACATCGCGGTCCCCCAAACCAATCCAGAGACCCACGCAGCCATCGGCGCGTCACTGACCGAAGCCTGCAGACGCGCGCGCGTCACTCTCGCAGGGGGGGAGACGGCTACGCTTCCCGGAATCGTCTCCGAACTCGACCTCTCAGGCACCGCTCTGGGCTGGTTCCCCGCCGGCGAAGCAATCACCGGCGAGCGCTTGCAAGCAGGCGACGTCCTGATCGGTCTGCCGAGCAGTGGAGCCCATTCGAACGGCTACACATTGCTGCGAGCAGTTGTTGAGAAGTCTGGGGCCGCACTTGAGGAGGAAGCACCTTTCGATGCGAGCCATGAGCATCGTGAAATCGAGCGGACGATGAGTGCGGAGCGGGTGACTTTGGGCGAGGTTCTGTTGAATCCAACTCGAATCTATGTCGACCCGATAATCGACTTGATCGAAGCATGCAGAGATGGTTCTGGACCTTGCGAATCGAGTGACGTCAAGGCTATCGCGCACATCACAGGGGGTGGGCTTTCGAACCTTCTTCGCCTTCACGAGAGATTGGGATGGCACATCGACGCACCACTTCCTGCACCGCCGGAATTCACTTGGATCGCTGCTGCCGGACCCGTCGAGGCCAAAGAGATGCACCGAGTCTTCAACATGGGCATGGGGATGGTTGTCGCGGTTGCGGAGGGGGTCGCGGATTCGGTCGAAGCCTGGCTTGCCGAGAGATTGCCGGGCAGCCGTCGAGTCGGCTTCGTCAATGACGATGGACATCGGGTGACTCACGCAGATTCGAGTGTCGTGTTCGAGCATTATTGAGTATCGTCTTCATGCATTCTTGAGTGAATCATCTGGGCATTGACTGGTGTCGTCAAGCCCTTGAGGGGATGCTGTGTCCGAGCGGCGTGGCCGATGACGATTCTGCGCCCCCTGGCTGGCCTGGCGTTCTGCACCGAGAAGGTCGGACACTGACGAGGGTTCATGCGATTCCAAAATCCACAGAAACTGGTCCTGCTGCGAAATCCGCTGGGACGGTCTTCCACAATCCAGCGATGGCTGGCTCTCGCACGCGGAGCGTGCTATTGCTGCAACATGCCATCGAGAATAGTCTGCTGGGAGATGGTGATATTCGTGCATTGGATGGTCTGTCTGCCTCGGGCTTACGGGCTCGCAGATGGTTGAACGAGTTGCCGAAAGAGGCTGCTGAGAGGCTGCTTGCCACTATCGGCGACATGGATTCTTCGGCCTTGGAATGGGGCATGCGGAGCCATGAAGAATTTCCTCCGAGTCATGGCGAAGGTGGTCTGACTCCGCTTCTTGGCGACCTTCGAGCCAGTGTCATCTCACAGGGATGGCATTGGATTGACATCGATCCGTTCGGCTCGCCAGTGCCTTTCCTCGATACTGCGATGCAGGCGCTGGCTCGCCGGGGAATTCTAGAGGTCAGCGCGACCGATACAGCCGCGCTGAGCGGTTCTTCTCCCAACCCCCTGATGCGGCGCTACGGCGCGCGAGTGCGGCTTGACAAACTCAAGCACGATTCTGGCTTGCGAGTTCTGCTGGCGACGGTTGCACGGGCAGCAGCTCGGCACGATCGTAGCATCGAGCCACTGTTGTCGATCTGGGATTCTCATCATCTGCGAGTCTCGGTTCGTGTCTTGCGCAGAATGAGCGGCGCGAATGACCTCGAAGCCTCCCTTGGATGGAGAGTCTTCACGCCGACGGAAGCAGAAGTCGAGGCTTCGGTGGCCGCAGGCCTGCTGCCAGAAGATTCCGAAAAGGCGCTGCCGATTCGCTGTTTCCTGCCATTATCCCATCCCGTCGCAAGAGAGGACAAACGAATCTCTGGGCCCATGTGGATCGGCCCGACCGGAGAGCGAACCGCCCTCGCATCGATGAGCCTCGAGCGGGCGATCTCGATGTGTTGTCATGAGGAATCTGAGCAAGATCCGTCCGATGACCCTGCTGGTTGGGACCTTGCTCGATTCGCGGCCGAGCGACGCCGAGTCGCACGCGCAGTCCGCAATCTCGAGGCTGAAGCCGAGGCGATAGATACCCCGCACCTCGTGTCGGTCGACGAGTTGGCGAGTTGGCTTGAGCGAGGCTCACCACCGAGTCCGCGAAAAATGGCAGAAGTCCTCATCGAGCAAGGTCACAGCGCCGCATTAGCCCATTATGCCGAACCTGCTTTCCGCACCGATGCTCCTTGGTCTGAGATTCTCGCGGCCTATGATGAAGTCTCGAATTGAGATTCAACCACCGATGTAGGACATCTCGATTCGTGGCAGCGCCGATGTCTCAGCCGAGCGAAGCTCGCTGTAGCGATCGCTTCGGCGACTCCAGATAGCGGCGATCGCTGCCGACAATCCCTCACCGTTCCCGCCATTCTCGTCGTTGTGAATCAAAGCGCGCAGATCGTGCCCTCCCGAAGCGAATAGGCAGGTGAAGAGATGTCCATCGGCTGAGATTCGCGCGCGTACGCATTCACCACAGAATGGTTCACTGACAGATGAAATCAATCCGATCTCACCAGAACCATCAGAGTGGACGAGGCGAACTGCGACATCGGAAGGCCGCTCTGCTTCAAGCGCAACCAGATCGAACTCCTCACGAAGATGACTGAGCAGGTCCGCACTCGGTATTACTTCGCCGCGAATCCAGCCGTTGGTTCGTCCGACATCCATGTATTCGATGAAACGGATAACCACTCCACTGCCTTGGAAATGTCGTACGAGTTTCGCAGCTTGATCCTCGTTGATCCCCCTACGAATGACACAATTGACCTTGACCGGTTCAAGGCCCGCCTCCAGTGCCGCATCGATTCCGTCGAGTATATCGGCGACGGGGACATCTGAGTCGGTCATCAGTCTGTGGACGTCATCGTCGAGGGCATCCAGACTGACTGTGACCCTCGTCAAACCCGCTGTTGCGAGGGCTTGCGCGTTGCGGCGGAGCAGCGAGCCATTGGTGGTCAGCGCCAGATCGAGGCCGAGGTTGGAGAGTCTGCCCATGAGGTCGTCGAGGCCGGGCCTCAGAAGGGGCTCGCCACCGGTGATTCGAACCTTCTCGAGTCCCAGTTCCATGCAGGCGCGCACGACCTTCTCAATCTCGTCGAAAGTCAGGAAGGCACGCCGCGGCAGGAAGGTGTGGTCCTCGCCGAATCGCTCCCGCGGCATGCAGTATGGACAGCGAAAGTTGCAGCGGTCGGTGACTGAAATCCGCAGGTCTCGCAAAGGCCTGCCCAAGAGATCGATGACTTCGTTTCCTGCTGTGGCTGGTAATGTGACATTCGACTCAGCGGATTCCCCGTCCACCGTCTTATCGGTCAACCTGTCGAGGGCCATGTATCGGCGGTGCGAGAGCTGAGTCAAAGGCTTGCCTGCTGGCTTCTCTGCGCTCTCATGCGAACTTCTCTTCGCTCACCGACCTGTTTCCTCTGCCTGCCTTTGCAATTCTTCCCTTCGTCCACGCGCCCGCAGGTTGAAGACGGGTGGGCTGTGCAGCATGAATGAGGCGCATGTTGTCATTCACATCCAAGGCTCGCGAGATGCTCGATTCATACGCCGAGCAGGCTGATGATGATGAGTTGGCATTGCGCATCGAGATCATCGGTCGAGGGCCGAAGGGATTCCAGTATGATTTGCAATTCGTCACCGGCGGTGACGGTGCTGAGGACGATCTGGTCCTGAAGATCGATGGCATCACGGTTCGTGTCGCTGCCCGCAGTGTCCAATACCTCGAGGGCACCACACTCGATTTCAGGGAGACTCTGATGGGTGGTGGATTCGCCTTCGACAATCCGAACCCGATGTGGGTCGATGAATTATCTCAGAAAGTCGCAGATATCATCACTCAGGAGATCAACCCCGCCGTGGCATCCCACGGCGGCGTCGTCGAACTCGTCGGAGTCGATGAAGACAAGGCAATCATCGCTTTCGGCGGCGGCTGTCAAGGCTGTGGCATGGCCGACGTGACCCTCAAACAAGGCGTCGAAGTGATGATCAAGGACAAAGTTCCTGAAATCATCGAAGTCATCGACGCCACCGATCACGCTGCTGGTACCAATCCATTCTATTGAGCGGTGACCCAGCAGTCGGCGCTGGCTCGGCAGTCGATTCTGAGCCTCAGTAGACCATTCTGACTTCGTCGTCGTCGCGGTTGAGATCGGGTTCTGGTAGAGCGTTTGCCTGCGTCCGCTCGAAGGCTTCGCGGACGCGCTCCTCGATGGTCCGCGCGTCCTCGAGCAAACCCTTCACTGGAATCTCCATATCGAGTAGTTCCGAGACGCCTTCGATGGCGAGTAAGGCTGCTCGCGCGTCAGGATACATCGGATTGCACTCGGCGAGGAGGGCAGTGACATCGAGTCCTCGCCGCTCCCCCTCAGCGATCAGATAACCTGAGATTCCTGCGACGATTCCCTGTTGGATCCGCCGAATCCCGGAATCGTCCAGAGCATCCCGACCCAGCGCAGTCGAAGAGACGCCCCAGAGGTCGCTCTCCTCCTTGATCCCGAGATCGTTACTGACCACCCCATCGACCACCAGCAGGCGGTCGAAGCCACCCTTGGTGAACCACTCGAGAACGGTTTGTCCGAAATGAACATCCTTCTCGGGAGGAAATTGAATCTCAGCGATGAACACCCCCAGACCTTCACCTTGGTAGACGCGGACAGGATGTTTGGGAACCGAGTCGTGAATCAGTGCAATAGCTGGAAACTGCGGATGGAGCACGGTTCCCATAGGCGCGAGGCCCATCGATTGAATGATGTGAGACATGGCGATTACGCCGACCGAGCCGACCGTGGAGAAGCCGCAGATAGCAGTTCCACCGAGGCTGGTGGGGTCCGCGGAAGAATGTAGCACGAGCGGGTAGCCGCCTCCATCGTCCAGAGTCATCGACCAGAGGCTGTCGTCACCGATTCTTGAATCAGACGGTTGCAGGATATTGTCTGACATGTGGCTGAGAAGCACATCGAGGGTTGATAAAGAATGCAAGGCGAATTTATCACGAATGAGCCCTTCGGCCCCTTTGAAGAAGATGATTGAGGACGAAACGGCGAACATCGGCCGCATCTACATCCGCGTCGGTTCCACCGAAGTCGACCTCTCAGGTTCGGCTCGCGAGGTCAACGATTCCTGGTTGAAACTGCGGGAACAGGACACCTGGGCGTCCGCGCTCTCGAAAATTCGCTTGGCTCGGCAGGACGCGATAGATGCAGCCACCCAGACCGCGATCGAGTCTGGGATTCCAGAGCGTGGCTCCGCCTTCAGACGCCTGATCGAGAATTGCGGGATTTACAAGACAGGCGATGTCATCCTCGCTGCGATCCACTACTTGCGCTCAGTCGAGAAAGAGGATGATACTCCGCCCCGAGACATCAAGAAATTGATAGAGAACTCGGGGCGCTGGAGTGAATCTGAATTGCAAAAATGGAATCTCTCGCTATACATCAACAGGATGCTCGAGGATACGGTCAGCCGAGGCAAGCCAGCACTTCTCGTCTATCCAGCAAGCAAGGAGAAGAATCGCTACGTGGTTCTGACCGACGCTGGCCGCGACCATCTCGAGAGGCTGTCGTTGTGAGCGAAGATGAAGCGGGGGCGTCCAGCCAGTCCGACGAGGCCGGTGCGGAGGCACTGCCGAAGGATTGGTCCTTCACCTCACACCTCGGCGAGGATCTGCGCGGTGCCGATCTGTCGGGAGCTGATCTTCGTCGAGCCGTTTTCGATGGCGCTGACTTGGAGGGTGCTGACCTTTCGGGCGCTGATTTGCGCAGAGCTTCGTTCAAGCGCGCGAATCTGATGAAAGCCGCATTCGATGGCGCCGACATGCGAGATGGGATCTTCGTCAAGGCGCGCATGAATCTGTCTAATTTCCAAGAAACGAGGCTCGACGGTGCCGACTTGCGCGGCATCCGCGGAAAATACGCCATCTGGCGCGGCGCCAACTGGTGGGATGCGCGAATGGACGATGAATTGCGCGAGGCACTGGCCAAGAAATGGCCTCGGCCCTTAACCGAAGGTGTCTCCGACCAGCCGTAACCCTTCACTCGGGCGTGAGTTTCGCAAGGCCCTCGCGCATCCAGTCGGGGACCGAAATCTTCTGCTTGACATCCTTCATATCGACGCAAACGGTGACTTGGTCGGCCGTCCAGCACAGAGTGCCATCCTGGTTGCGGAACTCGTACGTCCAGGCAATCGATGTGTTGCCGACACGTGGGACGGTGATGCTGCAGTATACGGTGTCGCCGTAGGCCAGAGGGTGGAGGAACTGCGCATCGCTGTGGACGAGAGGAAATCCGATTCCGTGCTCGTGCAGAATCTCGCTGTAGTGCATGCCGCATGAATACTCCCAGGATTCCTCGTAGAATCGATGGGCGAGGTCCCAGAATTCGGGGTAATAGACGATCTTCGCGACATCGACCATCGGGAAATCGACGCGCCTGCTTGAGGTGAATGCCATGGCTGCGCGTCGGGGCTCATTCGCTTGAACGCTCGGTCAGAATAGTGGCGGACAGATTGCTATCACTGCAAACCACCCAGATGGCGGGCCCCCGCACAATCACGCCTTGCGCTCAGGTCCACCCTCGATGCTATCCGCTTACTTGTTCGAGTGGCGGACCCACCGCGATTCGAACACGGGTTTCCAGCTCCGGAGGCTAGAGTGATATCCAGGCTACACTATGGGTCCAGCGTCTTCTTCGAATCGAACGTTCCATTTCAACAGACCCACCGCTATGTTCGGACTCGATTCAGCATCAGGCACCGATTTTCAGAATCAGCATGTCTGAACATAGATTGGTACGCCATTCACAGCAATCGCTCTTAATCGAGAATGGCGGACCCACCGCGATTCGAACACGGGTTTGAGGCTCCGCAAGCCCCAGTGATATCCAGGCTACACTATGGGTCCAGCGGCCAATCGACCGACGACCTCTGTTTAATTGCGACGGTCGCAGGTAGCATCAGAGTGAGAGCGGTAACACGGTCTTCCAGCGAGGCTCAGCCAATTTCTTGGCATTCGGTGCGATTCTGGTGTTCTTCGTCTTGTGTGTCAAAACGCCGTGCATACCCTCGACTGCAAATTTGACTCGCAACTCGACCATGCGGTCGCGCTCGGCTACATCCATCTGATCGGAGTCGAGCTCGATGCTGCTCGCGGGCCCTTCATCGCCTTCATTGCGAATACTGAGATTGTTACCATCCACGCTCGCACGCGGGGAGAAATCGAAGTCGTCAGGATGATTCATCCAAACGTCGACATCGACGATGAGTCGGTTACGCACCGAGGCCTTCTTGATCTCGATTGACTTCACCATCGTCGCTTGCACCCGCCTTCAGTTGAAAGGCATTGTTGTGACCGAGTAAGCCCGCTTCGATAGGAAACCACAGAGGATACAGAAACTCAGAGGTTCGCTTGCTGCTGCAGTCCGGTCCTCTGAAACCTCTGTGCACCCCGTGCCTCTGTGGTTTATTCAAGAACCGACTTCGCTGACGCGCGGAATCAGGATGACGAACTCGACGGTGAAAGTCCAATCATTCCCCGTATCGGGATCGATGCCATCGATGGGCAGGTCTGGGTCGCATTGCACTGCAGCAATCGTCCAAATCCAATCTCCCTGCCCGAAACGAGCGCCGGGTTCGTTCAGCAAACTGGCCACCAAAGATTCTGCCGAGTCGGCGCTCACAGTATAGCCGCTGATGGGATAGGGATTCATCTCACCTCTGTCGATGCTCGCCGTCGCGTTGAGCGTGACATTGCTCTGCGCCGTGTGGACCATCGTCGTCCAGCCGGTCATCGGCACGTTGACTCGCAGAGTGAAATTGTCTTCCGGCCATTGAATCGGCAGCAGGTCTCTATCGAGGACCAAAGTCGCATTGACCTGCATGATCCTCGCTCCCTTACCGGGCAACTGCTCGATGATGCTGCTCAGACCCTGCTCGGTATGACCATTCCATTCGGCACTGATGCGCTGCTCCTCCCAGATCACCTTGAACATCCGTTTGACGACCATGAGATGCCAGATCTGAGTCGTCGTCGCGCCCTTGTCATCGATGACCATCACCGACCCGCTCAAGTCCCCCGAATCCGCACTCGACACCTCGACGCTCGCATGGTTATCGTCGGCGTCATTGGCCGGATCGCCGTCGCCATTCGCATCGAATGTCAAGTCTAGATCCCAGATGAATTCGACCGAGCCGCCCTCGGGGTCGTACGAACCTGATGCATCGATGGTCGCCGTCTCGTTGGTGCGCACGTAGCCCGGCATTTCGAGGACCACAATCGGCGG
>Ga0208329_1000236_pt1 | contig 12150 bp, 7 predicted proteins | sample DeeseametaMP2053_FD_184177 | JGI IMG/M metagenome (GOLD analysis project Ga0208329, IMG submission 184177) | Marine microbial communities from the Deep Pacific Ocean - MP2053 (SPAdes) | ecosystem: Environmental > Aquatic > Marine > Oceanic | place: West of Cabo San Lucas, Mexico, North Pacific...
ACCTCCTATAGGAATGCAATGCTTTATTATATCTTTATGCCAAATATATGGTGGTTAGGAGCCATGACTTTTTTTATGTCATACGAAATCATTTTCTTACAACTCGTCATTAAGCAATTAATTGTTATTGGGGCACATAGTGCAATCAAATGGGACCGCTTCCTTTATAAATATAAAGTTCTCAACCCATTAGCATGGATAATTGAGCGAACAATTTCAACTCCATCCACTCATTTCATGCATCACGGAAAATCAAATGCTGATGGGATCAGCAACAATGATGGCAACTTCAGTAATATGTATTTTTTCTGGGATATACTTTTTGGTTCAGCAAAAATTACACGTAAATATCCTGCTGTGTATGGGATTGAAAATGATCCGGAAGATTCATGGGCTGCTCACATGTATTATCCCTTTATAAAATCAAATAAAATCCAAAGTGAATTAAATATTTAATTGAGGTGTGCCGCCTGTATCAGCCACCGTGCCATAAATATCCCCATCAAACATAAGCGCCGGTGCAAAAATATCCACGTCTACAGTATCGTCATCAATATCAAATACAAAACCGGGAATATGAAAATCATCAAATGATAAGTGAAATAAATTGAAATTCGGTTGATTACCGTATAAAATAGTAATTATCAGTGTGAATATGATTGGTTTTATCATGATGATTTTAAAATGATTGTGAGTCAATTTACTCGTTCAGTATTTGTTCAACTTCCTTTGCCATAATGATATCGTTAGCGGTCACACCACCGGCATCATGTGTTGTAAATGTAACACCCACTTTGCACCAACCAACGGTTAAGTCAGGATGGTGATTATGTTCTTCAGCTTTAATAGCTAATTGGCTCACAAAAGCGATACCATCCAAATATGAGTCAAAGGATAAATCCTTATGGATAGATTCATTGGTAAAATCCCAACCGGGAAGATCATTAAGGTCTTTTTTTATCTGAGTCAAATTAAGTTTTTGCATACTGAACTCCTGTTGATTGAATTGTATATTTTTTAATGGCCCAAATAACCCAACTGACTGCAACAATAAATGAAACTCCAGCAGAAATCATCATTGAATACCACACCCATTCAACAGGTTTATGTTGAACAAAAATAAAGAACCAAGAAAGAGGTGTCGCCACCAGCAGTACACGACATAGCGTAATAACTAACATGGGTAATCCAAGCCCGAATCCCTGTAAAATACGTCCACAAGGTAATGCAACTGCAATAAATGGATATATAATAGCCATTAATCTCAAATACTGTACTGAAGTATCCTGAATAAATATATTTGGTGTAAATAAAGCCGCAAAATAAGGTGCGGCAATGTAAACAACCGTTGATGTAATAACAGCTATCATAAACGAACAGCTCAACCCATAAATAATGATTTGCTTTAATTTGCCCTTCCTATTCGCACCGAAAAACATTCCAACAAGCGTTGATAAACCATAAGAAATTGAAAACATTGGAAGAAATATAAGCATATCGATTCGACCGCCAATTTGATATGCAGCTACTACATCCGTTGAAAAGTGGACAAGGATCCGATTAAATACTAATTGACCAAAAGACATAATAATCATCGACATAGATGCCGGCAGCCCTACTTTAATAATATCATTAATAATAAATGTAGATGGTGAGAAATCTTTCATTCGAAACGTAATGTAAGAATGTTCTTTTATAAAGAGCATATAGATAAAAACAATAAAGACGATCAACTGGCTTATAACCGTAGCCCATGCAGCACCAGCAACTCCCATATTGAGAGTAAAAATAAAAATGGGGTCTAATATTATATTGAGGACTGTTCCCAGCGCAGCAACTGCCATAGGGAATTTTGTATCTCCTTCTCCAACCAAAATAGATCTGAAAAATGCAGAGAATACCATGAAGGGTAACCCAAAACAGATAATACGCAAATAAGACCAACTTAAATCAATTATGTCAGGTGTTGCTCCAATTTTTAGGAGTATTTCTTTCCCCCAGACCAATCCAATAGTCGTTAACGCAATTGAAATAAACAAACCCATAATGACAGCGTGTTCCGCACTGTTATCCGCATTGACTTTATCTCTTGCACCGATAAATCGTGCGATAGATGCGGTAACGCCTGATCCGAGACCCATAGTTAACCCAAGAACAAAAAAGAACAGAGGCATATTAAAAGCTACAGCAGCAATTGCATTGCCACTGATACGCCCGATAAATATCATATCAACAATCGTGTATAATGTCTGGATACCCATCCCGGCCATGACCGGCCATGCGAGTTTCCAAAGCCCTTTTTCAGGACTTTCTAAAAATTCATTCAGGCGGGAAGATTTTTGATCTACTGATGTCACTTAGTAATTTCTAATTAACTGCCGTAAACGGCCACAGCACAGGAATTAAAAATGTAGCCATTATCCATAAAGAAATTGCCAAGGGAAGGCCCACTTTAACATAATCAGAAAATTTATATCCACCGGGGCCATAAACCATGAGATTGGTTTGATAACCGATCGGTGTAATAAATGATGCCGATGCGGCAAAACAAACTGAGAATATGAAGGGCTTTGGATCCAGTCCTATTTGCATGGCAGCAGAAATAGCAATGGGTGTCATAATGATAGCTGTGGCTGCATTTGATGCCATTTCTGTGAGTATCATCGTCATCAGATAAATCAAAGACACCATTACAACAGGGCGCAAAGCGGGATCAAATTGTTCGACGACATTATTCATAGCAGTCGCTAACCATTCTGCTGTACCGCTCTTTTGAATCACAATTCCAATGGGAATCAAGGCGGCGATTAAAACAATCACTTGCCAGTTAATGGATTGATAGGCTTCGTTCGTAGAAATAACTCGCAGGACCAAGAGTATAATCATGCCTACCAGAGCCCCTTTTAGTATGGGTACCAAGCCCAGCGCTGCCAGGAAAACAGCACTGATTATTACAACCAGACTCACCCACCAGAAACGGTTTTTTTGCAGCGTTGCTTCAATTTCGCCCAAAACAATAAAATTCCCCGACTCTGATAATTCTTTTATTTTATCCCGCGGACCGTACACCAATAATGTATCAAAAGCCCGCAGCATAACATGAGCTATTTTTCTGCGCAGTATGGCTCCTTCACGACGGATAGCTAATATAAAACTACCGAAACGACGGCGAAAGTTGATTTCCATCAGGCTTTTACCTACCAGTTCAGATTGCTGGGTTAATAAGCATTCTACTAATGTATTATCATCATGGATAAGTTCAGCCTGGGTTAATTTTTCATCTGTAAGCATAGTGACTTTTTCTACTTCTTTCATGCGCAAAAAATTTTCCAACGATCCCCGTACAAATAATACATCTCCCGGATGTATAATTGTATTGCGGATATTTTTACTAATAACCATACCTTCTCGGATAATATCCAAAACGGTAATATCATAATTTTTATTTATACTCCGTTCCATGAATGTGCGCCCAACCAAGGGCGATTCTTCAGCCACTTTTAATTCCGTTAAATAACCACCCATATGATAGCTCTGTGTCAAACTGGATGTGACCGTCCGTGATGGCAGGATAAATGGCACTGCAAAGATGATATACAAAAGACCGATTAGTAAAATGAATATTCCATAGCGGGAAAATTCAAACATACCCAGCGGCTCCGCCATTGTGGTGTTGACATAAATGGAATTAACCAGCAGATTTGTTGATGTCCCCACCAGTGTCAGCGTACCTCCCATAATGGCAATATAACTCAAGGGAATAAGCAGTTTTGACGGACTTAAATTATATTTTTGTGCTAATCGAATTGTTAAGGGAATGAATATGGCAACAATGGCAGTGTTATTTACAAAAGCGGAGGCAAAAGCAACTGTTATGAGAAAAACAGTCAGTCCCAGCAGTTTGGAGCGTTCGGTTAATTTATTCAAACGTACAACGCCATATTCCAATATTCCGGATTTCTGCAACGCATGGCTCAAAATGAACAAGACGGCTATAGTGATCACAGCTTGATTCGAAAAACCACTGATGGCTTCTTCGAGTGTCAAATTACCGATTACAAGAAAAATGATCAGGACCACTAGTGCGGTAACATCAAGGGGGAAGATCTCTTTAACAAAGAGTACAAACATTAGGGTCATAATACCCAAGACGATGGCGATATCAGGTGTCATAAATTCTGTTATGGTTGGATGGAGTTAATTAATCCATATCCAGCTGTTCTGGACCCAGATATTGTTCTCCGTATTTAAGGTAGATTTTTTCCTGAACAAACAATTCAAATAATTCTGGATCTACATGGGCATCATTTTTCATAAAGCCCAAAATACGCATGGCCATGGATAGTGCCTTGCCTTCTTTATAGGGCCGGTCCTTTGCGGTGAGTGCTTCAAAGATATCTGCAATGGCCATAGCTTTAGCCTGTACGGACATTTCATCCTTGGTCAGGCCTTTCGGATAACCGGTGCCATCCAGTTTTTCATGATGACCGCCAGCGAATTCAGGGACATTTTTCAGATGTTTAGGATATGGAAGCTGTTGAAGCATATCGATCGTTTGGACAATGTGGTCATTGATAATTTGCCTTTCCTCAGCTGTTAATGTTCCTTTTGTAATGCAAAGATTATATACTTCATTTTCTGATAGAAAATCTTTAACTGTTCCATTATCCTTCCAACGGTATTTGGCGATCTTTTTGACGCGGTCTTTTTTGTCCCCGGACATAAATTCACCACCGATGTTCGTTGCCCGTATAAAAACCATTTCTTTTTCCATTTTTACTAATTTATCTTTATGCTTTTTACGCAAAGATTTTAGAGCATCTTTTTTATCTGCTTCTGAAGCAAAAACATCCGTTTCAATTTTCAATCGTTTTTTCAGGACTTTGATTTCTTCATCGCGCTTCAATACTTCAAAGCGAGTATCCAACGTATGGATACGGTCATAAATAGTCTCCAGTTTTGTAGCTTTATCAACCACGTATTCCGGTGTGGTGACTTTCCCGCAGTCATGGAGCCAGGCAGCAATTTTCAATTCGTACATTTCCTTATCTGAAAAATGCACATCTTTGAAGGGACCATCCTTGGAAACGTTGACAGCTTCAACCAGCATCATCGTTATTTCAGGGACACGGGCACAATGTTCGCCAGTGTATGGGGATTTTGCATCTATAGCAGTGGCAATCAGTTTAATAAATGACTCAAAGAGGATTTCCAGATCACGAATCAAATTTTTATTTGTAATAGCCACTGCGGCCTGACTGGATAGTGCTTCAACAATATCCTGAATTTTTGCAGAAAATGGAATCGATTCATTTGTCTTTTTATCCAAGGCGTTCAATAATTGCAGAACACCTATTATTTCCTCTTCATGGTTTTTTAGAGGAACTGTTAAAAATGATTTTGATCGGTAACCCGTTTTTTTATCAAATGCTTTTGTACCTGAAAAATCAAATCCTTTTGTTTTATAGGCATCTGGAATATTTACAGTCTCACCAGTAAGTCCAACGTACGCAGAAATCATACGGGTATTGGGTTTGCCTTCATCATAAAGTTTAACCGGATAAAATGGTATATCCTTTCCCGATGTGCCGCCCATATGAAAATTAAGTGAATCTGTCATCATGATCTCGAATCGCAGACGATCATCATCTGTTTTCATGTAAAGCGTGCCGCCATCGGCATTGGTGATGCGCTTGGCTTCCAGCAGGATATTCTCCAGCAGAACATTCATATCCTTTTCTTTGGACAGCGATAAACCAATTTTAGCCATATTTTTTATCTGTTGCTCTAAATAACCAATATAAGTCTTAATTCCGCTTGGAACTTTTTTAAGCAGTTTTTTTAATTCCGCCTGTGAGAGATCAAAACTTTGACCGTTTAGTTTTCCATTTTTTGAACTCATTATAATTACTCTCCTAATAGAATTTTATGAACTTACGCCATTGCAATTTGATGCTCAATAGTAACCTTATCCTTGTATGGTTTCAATAATAAAACTATTTTTAGCCCTTACAAGGAGTCTTATCATGGGAAAGAAAAATCTTTTTCTCGTTATTTTCAGCACTTGCAGCATGTTATTTGCCGGAGTAACAGGTAAACTGGTGGGAACTGTTACCGATGCGTCTACAGGTGAGCCTCTCATTGGCGTCAATGTTGTTTTAAAAGGAACAGTGCTGGGTGCCGCCAGTGATAAAAATGGCGATTATTTCATCCTGAATATCTCGGCAGGCTCATACACAGCATCTGCTTCATATATAGGTTATAAGACAACATCTGTTACCGATGTACGCATGAACGCTGATCGTACGACCACGGTAAACTTTTCCCTGGAAATCTCTGCTGTGGAAGGTGAAGAAGTAATCGTGGAAGCAGAACGCCCTGTCATCGTCCGCGATCAAACAGCCACGACCGTCACGATCGAAAAAGAAGATTTTGAAAATATGCCCATTAATTCCTATGCGGATATTATTGATAATATTGCTGGTGTAATTGAAAATGATAACGGCGGCGGTGATGACGGTATCCATGTTCGCGGCGGCCGTTCCGGCGAAACAGCCTACCTTGTCGATGGCTTTTACGTAAAAGATATTATTAACGGCGGCATGGCCACCGATGTAGCCCGCGGCGGTATTTCTGAATTATCAATTATAACCGGATCGTTCGATGCTGAATACGGTCAGGCCATGAGTGGTATTATCAATATTATTACCCGGGAAGGCGGCGCTGATTATGATTTGAGTTTTAGAACATCGACAGATCAATTCGGTGAAAAAAACAATTGGAATACCGGCCGAATCGAAGGAACGGCCAGCGGACCCATCATCCCCACCATGCCCAATCTGGCAACATTTTTTATTTCTGCAGACCGTAAACGTACAGATGGCCGGTTGAAAAATAATTTTCTGCCCAGGGCTGTATTAAAAGTAGATGAAGATGGTGATGGTGTTTATGATGCAGGTGAATCTTGGACAGATGTTGCCAATGGTCAATATGACATTGGTGAAGGTTTCACTGATGCCAATGGCAATGATATGTGGGATCATGCTGTATACGACTCATCTGGCGATTTAATTTCAGCAGCTGAATCATGGACAGATGTTGCAAATGGTGTATACGATGTTGGGGAGGTTTTTGCTGATGCGGATGGAGATGGGGTTTTTGATGGAGACGTTTATGCCTTAGCTGATATTGATGGCGATGGCATAGCAGAACCGCTCAAAAAAGGCGCCAAAGAAATAACTGGAACCTACAATTGGACAGACAGGCTCATGGGCAAGCTGGTTCTGCGTCCTATTAATAACCTGAAAATAACACTGGGAACCAATATCCAGAATTATGAAAACCGCGGTTTCAGCATGAACTACCGTCAACTCCCGGAGCGCAGTGCAGTCAGCTGGCAGGAGAGCAAACTCATGTACGGCAGGCTTAACTATACATTCTCTGAAAATATGTTTGTTACACTGTCCTACTCAAAAAACAGAGTGGAGAACTGGACAGGACCAAAAGTTCCTGGTGAATCATTTTTAAATGATAATCATGAACTATATTCAGATATATTCACGATTCCAGATGATTGGGATAAATCAATATTAGACCCTGGTTCTGAATTCAAATGGTTGAGCTATTATGCGGAACCATATAATGATGCAAACGAAGACGGTGCCTATACAGATGGTGAAGATTATGAAGATATGAATGGTGACAGACAATACAGCTGGGGAGTCTTTGTTAATCTTCGGGAAGGCGATGCTTATGATAATACATCCAATTATGAATTCTACGGCAGCTATCCTATTGTTAATAATTCTGGGGATACCATCCGCATGGGCTATTCAACTTATCATAGTTATTATAATGATTATTCTGAAACGGTTCAGTATGAAGGTGCTCTCACCTGGCAGGTGAATAAGGTGCACCAGATTAAATCTGGATTTACCCAAAAAAACCATAAATTATTCAATTTTTCTGCAATATCTGTTGGCGGTGGCTATTATGGCGTCAGTTCAGATCCTTCTTTTATTCTATGGGAAAAAGAACCGGTTGAATCGTCGTTCTATATTCGGGATAAGATGGAATTTAGTGACCTGGTTATCAATATTGGTCTGCGCTATGATATACTAGATCCGAAAAGTGAATATGCCGATCCTACTGAAAATATCGGATTTAGATATGATGGCGAAGTTCTTGAAACAAGTGACTTAAATTCCATCGACTTCGACGCATTTGCTGCTGGAAATGTTGAATGGGGATATATTGATGAAGACGGCTCATTTAGACCGCCGGATAAAGCATCTGTAAAAGCACAGTGGAGCCCGCGGATAGGCATGGGTTATCCTGTCACCGAAAATACTGCTTTCCATTTCTCCTATGGTCATTTTTTCAAATATCCTGATTATGATAATATGTATGACTATACGAACTCCGGTGGCATTGGTGGAGAAGGTGTTCCATCTGGCTTGGCTGGTTTAGGTTCAAATAATATTTTCAATCTAACCGGCAATTCGATGTACCCCTTCCCCTTTAACCTGGGTGACTGGTACATCCCCCCTGTTGGTTCACCCAATATTAAACCGGAGCGGGCCATCCAGTATGAATTTGGACTGCGCACCATGCTTACGCCGGAATACTTGATGACATTGACATTATTTTACAACGACCGGCATGATTATATATCGGCCAATATATATGATGCGGACCCCTCGGAATATGCTATTTATGAGAATATGGATTATGCTAATTCTAAAGGTTTTGAGTTAGGTTTAAGAAAATTGTTTACCCAGAATTTCAGCTGGGAAGTTTTCTATTCTTATTCCCGAGCCGAAGGCAATACAAACAATGAAACGTCCAACTGGTATGCAGCATATCTTTCATCCGTATATGGAACACACCCTGTTCACAGGACCATAACCATGGCCTGGGACCAGCCCCATACATTAAATGTGCGTTTTGATTACCAACATCCCAAAGGATTTGGTTTAAATGTATTGGGTAATATGGGCAGCGGCTTGCCGTACACGCCAACTGATGCCCGGGGCAGGTATATTGCTGATGAAAACTCCGGCCGTATGCCCTACACAGCCATATTTGATGCCAAAGTGTACTATGACTTGAAAATACAAAATATGGCCCAAGTCCGTTTCTATCTCGATATAACCAATTTATTTGATAAGGAAAATATTGCGAATGTGTTTAATAGTACCGGACAGCCGGATGAAAGTTTGAATCCCAATAATTCACCCATGTGGAAGTATCGCCCATATTATTATGGTGCCCCGCGGCACATAGAACTTGGTATTAGTGTAGGATTGAGGTAAAAGATGAAAAAGACAATTATTATTAGCCTGTTTAGTTTTTGTTTTCTTTATAGTGGTGAAGGGTCAGGTCTTTCAAAATATGATTATTATAACCAAGTGATTGCTCCAATGTATGGCAAGAAACCACTCCCTGACAGACTTTCAAAGATTTCATCTTATAATGATCGAAAACGCAGTGTGCTGGATAAAGGGAATATGGTCTTGCGGCTTTCTAACGCGGCTATCTATGGTTATGACCGCTGGGGGTTGTGCCATGAATTCCCGGCCGGCAGTATGCTCAAGGACGGCTGCTGTACGTACTACTGGACTGCTTCACCCATGGTGGGTGGACTCATCAATGGTGAACCATCTGTTGCGGTGGGTGTGCGTGGTTCTGTTCGTGACCACGAGGAAGAATTTGAACCATTGCCGGGTTATGATGCCGGTACAGTGGATTCAGAAGCCAACCTGGGAATAGCATTTAGTGATATGCCTGAATCCTGGCCCGATCAATGGCCTATCGAGTCAGCAACAGGTGATACATTCATGTCCGTTATCTATGACCTTGAAGGAAATAAAGATACACTTTATTTCCCGGGCGTTGAACCGGAGCTTGGCCCAAGTGGCTTTCCCGATGCACCTTGTGGTATTGGTGTTCAAGCCGAGCGTGAAGCCTATTTTGTCGTAACAGATAATGATCCTACTGAAGGAAACACTTTTGCCAGCAATAATGGCGTCGGTCCTTTGAATATCCGCTTTGATATTTGGGTATTGAATTATTCACTTTCTTTCGGAAATGATGGTTTAATCTTCATCCAGCAAATGACCAATGTGGGTAAAGACACTATAAAAGATGCTTATGTTGGTACTGCCGGTGATCCAGATGCTCCAGAACAAGGCGGTGCCGAATGGACCGATGATATGGCACTATTCATTCCAAAGAATGATCCGCTGATTGCTGAAAAACTTGTGGACACGACTGATGCCCACCTGCTTTCCAACTTTGCCCTGGTGTATGACAATGATGATAACTCGGATGGATTTAAATCATCTGGTATAGGCTGGGTAGGACTCAAATTCCTGGAATGCACAAAATTCAATAATGATGGAACGGACTCCAGTTATGATGTTTCCACTTTTTACACATATGAATACAGCATGGACGCCCAAAGTGACGCCCAGGCTTATAACGAACAAATGACACATGGAATACAAACACCCCACAATATTACGCCCAATGATTTCGACATATATCAGAAACCGTATTCTTATGGACCGGATATAACTTGGGTGATCGCTGCTGGACCATTTGATGTTGCCCCAGGAGAAAAGGTCATTTTCACATTCGCAGATTTTGTGGGCATCAACGAATCCGACCTGATCCGTAATGCAAAATTATTTCAATCGCTATATAATAATAATTGCTCCACTCCGAAACCGCCTGATCAACCTTTGGTACAAGTTATAGAAGATGATAGCCAGGTTACAGTATTTTGGGACGACCGCAGTGAAGCATCTGTTGATCCTGTAACTTTAAATAATGCATTTCAAGGCTATCGGGTTTACCGCAGTCATGACCGTGGACTTAGCTGGGGCAATGTCATTACTGACCTGAATGGCGACCCAACAGATGTGTATCAACCATTGGCTATCTACGATATATCTGATGGCATTACGGGTTCTTTTGCCATGTCGGATCCACTGATTTACTATAATCTTGGTACGGATGGAGGATTACAATACTCCTACGTTGATGATAATGTCGTGAATGGTTATGAATACTGGTATGCGGTTACTGCGTATGATGGTCCTGATGATTGGGCTGGATCTGTCGTAGACCCCTTAGAAAATTCCAGATCGAAAAATGCCTATGCCAGTGATGTGGATAATACCATTGCTGCTATCCCTCAAAAGGAAGCAGCGGGATATGACGCAGGTAGTTTTAGCGTAACCCATTCTGGTGAATCTGATGCAACTCTAGATGTAGTAACAGCTGTTCCATCTACCCTGGAATTTCTTGGCCTTGAAGTCACCCCAGATGACTTTACAAGTAAAGGACATACATATACTGTAACATTTGGTGATACAGTCCTATATGATATAACAGAGGTTACCGGTGACAGCAGCTATACCACAATAGATACAATTGAGTCAAACTATTGGATGGTGTTTGATCAAACTGATAATGTAACAGTTGTCGCTATGGATACATCCGATATCAGCGCAGGTATCTTAACCCACGTGATTGATGGTTTTGTTCCACTATTTGCTAACGCCAGTTGGAGAGTCAGTAGTTATTCTACTGCAGAAACAACAACAGATGCCGATACAAGTACTGCTATTGTTTTTGGAGGACTAAATCCCGGATCAAATGATGGTACATTTGCGGGTTTTTTAGAGAATCTGCCGGTAAACCAGCCGGAAGGCAGACCTGCTGTGACTGAATTACAACGAGACTTAGAATTTCGTTTTGGCGAAAGTTCTATAGCTTGTTATTTTAACTCAACACTAACTACAGTAGATACGATTGACATTCCTTTCTCCCTGTGGTCAACTGAAGAAAATAAACAGCTTGGCTGTTTAATCTACCAGGCTGCTGGGAGCAAGCCCATCATAGAACCAACGGATGATGATTCGTTGGTTTATGAATTCACGAAAACTGTATACATCATGCCCATCTATGAAGATTATAATGCAGATATAACGCATTTACAATCATTTGATTATGCGGCAGATGCTGGACTATTTGGCTGGATGATTTATTTCAATAAGAGTAGTACATTATTCGAAAGTGGAAATGTTTTCACAGTTACATTTCAAAATCCACTGCTGCCTGGCGCAGACGTCTATACGATTA